>Ga0066462_1000249_pt1 | contig 16113 bp, 14 predicted proteins | sample LakWasMe92_HOW11_2_FD_59573 | JGI IMG/M metagenome (GOLD analysis project Ga0066462, IMG submission 59573) | Freshwater sediment methanotrophic microbial communities from Lake Washington under simulated oxygen tension - Sediment Metagenome 92_HOW11 | ecosystem: Environmental > Aquatic >... | reverse complement strand
TTCGACATTCCCGAAAACTACAGCATCGGTGTCGCGTTCAGGCCCGACCCGCGCACCACGATCGCATTCGACTACCAGCACATCAGCTACGGCCAGGTGCGCTCGATCGGCACTGCCAGCATGCCGGTCGCGCCCCTGGGGGCGAGCAACGGGCCGGGATTCGGCTGGAAGGACATCGATGTCTTCAAGCTCGGCGGCGCCTACAAGCTCAACGAGAAGATGACGGTGCGCGCCGGCTACAACCATGGCGGCAACCCGATTGGCGCAGCCGATGTGTCGTTCAACATCCTCGCTCCCGGCGTGGTTCAAAACCACTATACGCTTGGCATGAGCTACGCCGTGTGCGCGAGCTGCTCCATTTCGGTCTCGGCGATGCATGCGCCGCGCCGTAACGTCAGCGGCAAGTCGCTCTTTAACGGTTTGTTCGCGTTGCCGGCAAATGCCGGTGGCGACGAGACGATCGGCATGAGCCAGAATTCGGTGGCGCTTGCCTGGAGCAGCAGCTTCTGATGTCCGGGCCGGCCGCGCAGTCCATGGACTGCGCGGCCGGCCCGCCGCCCTTGCCGCAACTGATGGAAATAAAGTGATGAAACCGACTATTTTTTCTTGTGCCCTGGCACTGGCCGGGTCCCTGTTCATGCAGGGCGCCCGGGCGCAGGCGCAGGAGCAGGTCCGGCTCGATCCGGTCAAGGTGTCCGAGCACGTCTATTACTTTCGGGGCGCCGCGGGCGCTGCGAGCGCCGCCAACAAGGGCTTCATGTCCAATGCCGGCTTCGTGGTGACCAGGGACGGCGTGGTTGTGTACGATGCGCTGGCCACGCCGGTGCTGGGCAAGGCGATGATCGCGGCAATCGGCCGCGTGAGCAAGCAGCCGATCAGGAAGGTGATCGTCGGCCATTACCATGCCGACCATATCTATGGCCTGCAGGAATTCAAGAAGATCGGCGCCCACATCGAGGCGCACCACAACGGCCAGCTGTACCTCCATTCGGACGTCGCGCGCCAGCGCCTCGAGCAGCGCAAGGCCGAACTGTTTCCCTGGGTCGACGACGATACGGTGGTGGTCGCGGCCGACAAATGGCTCAGCTTCGAGGACAACAAGACGATCGCCTTCGAGATGGGCGGGGTGCGCTTTCGCATCATCGACAGCAGCGGCGCCCATTCGCCGGAAGACATCATGCTGTTCGTCGAGAACGACCGGGTGCTGTTCGCCGGCGACCTGTACTTCTCCGGGCGCATTCCCTTCGTCGGCAATGCCGACAGCAAGCGCTGGCTGCAGGCGCTCGATCGCATGCTTGACGCCAAGCCGGCGATCGTGATCCCGGGGCACGGCGCCGCATCGACCAAGACCGTGCAGGACATGCGCCTCACCCGCGAGTACCTGCTGTTCCTGAGGGCGCAGATGGGGGCGGCGGTGCAGGACTTGACCGGCTTCGAGGAAGCGTATCGAAAGACCGACTGGTCTGCCTATGAGAGGGTCCCGGCATTCGAGCAGGCCAACCGGCTCAATGCCTTCGGCACCTATATTTTGATGGAACAGGAAAGCCTTCAACAACACTGACAAGGAAACGATCATGAAAACCGTATGGAAATACCTGGCATGTCTGATGTTCGCCGTGATGCTCGTGCCGCCCGCGTCCGCGGCCGGGCGTGAAGAGAAGGTGGTCTACCATTTCAGCGACAGCGCCAATGCGACCACTGGCCTGAGAAATGTGCGCAACCATCTGGACCAGAACCCGAAGGCCCGGATCGTGGTGGTCACGCACGGGCCCGGGATCGATTTCCTGCTCGAAGGCGCAGTCGACAAGAACGGCAATCCCTACGATGTGATGGTGCAGGAATTGGCTGGCAGGAAGGTTTCGTTCCGGGTGTGTAACAACACGCTGACCAGCCGCAATATCGATAAATCGAAGGTCTTGCCGGAAGCGACCATCGTGCCGTCGGGCGTGGCTGAAATAGGCCGCCTGCAAACCCAGGAAGGCTACGCCTACCTGAAGCCTTGAAACGGATACCAACGTGGGAGACACCTTCATGAAACTTGGAAAACACCGCCACGGCGCGCTCGGGGCGCTGGCCTTCGTGGCAGCGGGCGCCTGCGCGCAGAGCGCGGCGCCGGCCGGCGCCAGCATTGCCGCCGGCAAGGCCCTGCACGCCGAGAAAGCGTGCGTCGCCTGCCATCAACAACGCACCGGGCAAGGCGAGCATGCTTTTTATACGCGGCCCGAGCGCAAGGTCCAGTCGCGCGAGAAATTGCTGGCGCAGGTGCAAGCGTGCAACGCGCAAATCAATCTTGGCTTGTTTCCGGAAGACGAGCAGGATATTGCCGCCTATCTCAACAGCGAGCATTACCGGTTCAAGTAGGGCATCGAAGGTTTCACAACAGTGTGCAGATAGCGCACTTCATATAACAAGGAGACGGGAAAAATGAAACAGATCAAGCGGATGGGGTACCTGATGGCGGTGGCGGGCTTGGGTCTGCTGCTCACCGGTTGCGGCACGATAGGCGCGATCAACAACCTGGCCGACGGCGCCGGTTCGGAATCGATGAAGATGTGGGACCGCTGGGTCGATTCGAAGGGCGACATCGCCGTTGCCACGACCTGGGAACGGAAGGTCAAGGCGGGCGTGACGGTCGAGCAGATCGAGGCTTCCCTGCGCAGCGTGTCGGCCGAGGACAATATGCGGTCGGTCGGCGAGTTGCCGCTGTCGAAGGAACTGGAAGCGCGTTCGGGCAAAAAGGAAAAATTCCTGAAGGTGTATTCGTATTGCTCGCCTGGCACGGCGAAGATGATGGTCGAGTTCAGCCCCCACATGGCCGCCTATCTGCCGTGCCGGATCAGCGTCGTCGAACGCGACGACGGCTTGTGGATGTACACGCTCAACATGGACATGATGGTGCGCATGGGACGCAAGCTGCCGCCAGACCTCGAGCGCGATGCCATGAAAGTGCGCAATACGATCTGGAAAATGATGGAAGTGGCTTCCCAGGGAGAATTCTGACACGAGCGCGGCGTCCGGGCGGGCGCCGGGCGTGAGCGCGCCCGCGCGCCAGGCAATGGCAGTCATCCCGAGGCGGCGCCTGAAATGTAGTTAAGCACAACTTGGATGGTTCTCATACGGTGAACGACAATCTCAGCAAGCAACAGGCACAGGCACTGTTCGAGGAGGTAGCCAATTACTTCTCGCTGCTGTGCGAACCGACCCGGCTCAAGATCTTGAGTGCCGTCTGCAATGGCGAAAAATCGGTCGGGGAAATTGTCATTGCCGTCGACTCGATGCAGGCGAATGTATCGCGCCAGATCAACATGCTGTACCGCGCCAAGATCCTGGCGCGGCGCAAGGAAGCCACCATGGTCTACTACCGCATCGCCAGTGTCGACACGCTGCTGATGTGCGAAACGGTGTGTGGCCAGATTGCGCGCAAGATGGGCTTCGATTCACCGGCCACTTGAGGATCGGCATTCCGGCAGCAACGTTTACCCAGTAATTTGCGCCCGGCCTGGTCGGTCCATGAACCGTTGCCCTACCCACTGTCCCATGCTCAACATCAAGATTGGCTCCAGGCTCATCGCGTCGTTTACGCTCGCTTTCCTGTTCATCGTGTTCGTCGGCTGGCTGGGAATACGCCTGGCCGGACAGATGAACCAGACCATCGAGTCGCAGATGGCGGCCGACCATCAGGCGGCGCGGCTGATTGCGCGGATGCGCGAGCAGGCGCTCGAGCACTGGGTTCAGGCCCTGCCGCAGCTGCCAGGCAGCGAGCAGCAAGCCCGGCCGGCGGCGCATGGCAGGCTCGGGCAGGGCCTTGCCGTCAGCCAGGCAAGACTCGCAACGCACTGGGCGCAAGACCGGCCGGCGCTGGCGCTGCTGGCATCGGTCGCGCAGGCCGGTGCGCGCTATGACGCGGCGCTGGCGACAAGCCTGCTCGCCGCCCAAGGCGCAAGGGACGGGCTGCTGCAGCACATCGACGCGCTGCAGGCCGCGAACGAGCAGCATATTGCCCAGGCGCGCGGCGCAAGTTCGGCGGCCTTCCGCAATGGCCGCAACCTCATTGTCGGCATGCTCGCGATGGCGGCCGTGTGCGGCCTGGTGATCGGCTATTTCTTCATCCGCAGCATTACCGTTCCCTTGACCCGGGCGGTCGAGCTGACGCGGCGCGTGGCCAGCGGCGACCTCACTGCGCGCATCGAGGCCGGCTCGGGCGACGAGACCGGCCAATTGCTGCGCTCGCTCAAGGAGATGAACGACAATCTCGCGCGCACCGTGGGCGAAGTGCGCAGCAGCAGCGACACGGTGAGCGCCGTGTCGCGCGAGATCGCAGCGGGCAACCTGGAGCTGTCGCGCCGCACCGAAGCGCAGGCCGGCTCGCTCGAAGCGACCAGCTGTTCGATGGAACAGCTTACCGGCGCCGTCAGGCAGAACGCCGGCCATGCGCGCCAGGCCAACCTGCTGGCGCAATCGGCCGCGCAGGTGGCGCTGAACGGTGCAGACGAGGTCAGCGAAGTGGTCCGGACCATGAGCGCGATCAATGCATCGGCCAGGAAGATCGCCGATATCATCGGGGTGATCGACGCCATCGCTTTCCAGACCAATATCCTGGCGCTCAATGCGGCGGTGGAGGCGGCGCGCGCGGGCGAACAGGGCCGCGGCTTCGCCGTTGTCGCGGCCGAGGTGCGCGCGCTGGCGCAACGCTCGGCGGGCGCTGCCAGACAGATCAAGGACCTGATCGGCGATTCGGTCGAACAGGTCGAGGCCGGCGGCAGGCTGGTTGGACGGGCGGGCAATACGATGGAGAAGGTGCTCGAGAGCGTGCGGCGGGTCACCGACATCATGGCCGACATCAGCGCGGCCAGCCAGGCACAGTCGGCGGGCATCGAGCAGGTCAACCGCGCCATCGTCGAGATGGACAAGGTAACCGAGCAAAACGGCGCGCTGGTGGAGCAGGCGGCCGGCGCCGCGCGCGCCATGCAGGATCAGGCCGGCAAGCTGGCGCAGGTGGTCAGCATATTCAAGGTCGACGCCAGCATGCTCCCGGTGCCGCCGGGCGTTGCCGCCGTTGTGCTGCGCCGCAAGGCCGCCATGCCCGCCGTTCGTCCGGACTGGCATGATAGTCGCGCATGATGCGTGCAAGCGTGCCTTGCTCATCACCCCCATGTGCCCGGCCTCGGCCTCGGACAGCCCCAGTTCGTGCCGATCTGCAAGCGTCCCGGACCGTCGATCGCTTGCAGCGCGTTGTAGATGATGTTCATGAACACCTGGTTGATCTGTCCGGCACGGCGCATGACCGGTTCGTTGGGCCGGTAATCATGGCTTACCTCGATGCGATTCTTGATGTGGTGATGCAGCAGCGCCAGCGTGTCGTTGATGCCATCGTCGAGCAGCACCGATTTCAGCTCGGCTTCATCGAGGCGCGAAAAGCTGCGCAGCGACGACACGATATCCTTGATCCGCGCGGCGCCCGATTTTCCGCTGCGGATGATCTTGAGCGTATCTTCCTCGATGAAGGCGAGATCGGCGACCCGGGCACGCCGGGACAGGTCGCCTGAACGGGTAATGTCGCTCACCACACGGGGCAGCGATTGCACCGGCTCGGTCAGGCGCCGCGACAGCCAGCGGATCGCCAGCAGCAAGCCCAGGCTCCGCCAGCTTGATCGCGACCGCCTGAATCGGTTGGTCAGCGATGCGCGCTTCCGTGAGCGCGGCCACGCGCCAGTCTTTCAGCAGGGCCGGATAGGCGTGCGAATACCCGGCCACGTAGCGCCTGGCTGCGATCGAGGGCTCGGCGACCTGGTCGGCCAGTGCCTGCAATTCGGCAGGGGCGACGCTGAGCGCGGCGGCCGGACGAGAGCAGCAGGGGCGGGCTTGCCTTGTACAGCACGATGGGGCGTCGAAGGCGTGGATTTCGCCGCTCAATCCATATTGCGAGGCGGAGCATCCTGGAAAGGCGTTACCGGACCGGCTTGACCGTTGCCGCGGCTTCCCGGGCGCGCTGGCGCGCGGTGTCGACGTCGTCGGCGCTGGCGAGCGCCACGCCCATGCGGCGCCGGGCGAACGATTCCGGTTTGCCGAACAGGCGGATATCGGTGCCGGGCACGGCGAGCGCATCGGCCACGCCGTCGAACGCGATCGCGATCGCATCGTGTTGTCCGTAAATGACGGCCGAGGCGGCCGGGGAACGCATGGCCACGCTGACCGGCAAGCCAAGGATGGCCTTGGCATGGATCTCGAATTCGCTTTGTACCTGGCTGGCCATGGTGACCATGCCGGTGTCGTGCGGGCGCGGGCTCACCTCTGAAAACCATACCATGTCGTCCTTGACGAACAGCTCGACGCCGAACAGGCCGAGACCGCCCAGGTCGCCGGACACCTTGGCGGCGATCTCACGCGAGCGCTCGAGCGCCAGCCGGCTCATCGGTTGCGGCTGCCACGATTCGACGTAATCGCCATGCACCTGCAAGTGCCCGATCGGCTCGCAGAAGCGGGTCTCGACGTTGCCGCCGGCGCCGAGCGCGCGTACGGTCAGCAAGGTGATTTCGTAATCGAAATCGACGAAGCCTTCGACGATCACCCTTCCCGCATCGACGCGGCTGCCCTGCGCGGCATGCTGCCACGCCGCGGCGACCTGGTCGGCGCTGTCCAGCGTCGACTGGCCTTTGCCGGACGAGGACATGATCGGCTTGACCACGCAAGGAAATCCGATCTCGGCGCAGGCCGCCTCCAGTTCGGCCGGGCTGCTGGCAAAGCGGTAGGGCGACGTGGGCACGCCGAGCTGCTCGGCGGCCAGGCGCCGGATGCCTTCCCGGTTCATGGTCAGCGCAACGGCGCGCGCGGTCGGAATGCAGCGCACCTTGCCGGCAGCTTCCAGCGCGACCAGGGTGTCGGTCGCGATCGCTTCGATCTCGGGAACGATCAGGTCGGGCCTTTCCAGCTCGATCAGTGCGGCCAGCGCGGCGCCGTCGGTCATGTCGATCACGTGGGCGCGATGGGCCACCTGATGGCCGGGCGCATTGGGATAGCGATCGACTGCGATCACCTCGACCCCCAGGCGCTGCAGGGAAATGATGACCTCCTTGCCGAGTTCGCCGGAGCCGAGCAGCATGACCTTGGTGGCGGAGGGGGAAAGGGGGGTGCCGAGTCGGCGGGGAGTCGTCATGATGGCAGGATTCAGGTAAGGGGATTGATTTGCTGCGAGTCAGGCCCGGCGCGCTGGCCCGATACGGGCGCCAGCAACAACCGGGGCAGTGAGCAATGCATTCTTGTTTCCAGCATAAGCATGGGACCCCATCATACCAAACCACGCCGGCGGCGGGGGTGATCACCTGCCGTGGAAGCGCTGCGGCCAGCAGCATGCCAGCGTTCCATGACAGCTGGTTTGCAACATTTTTTCCTGTCTCTCGGACGATTGAGATAGCTCAAGCGATTTTGAACGCCGACCTCATAACCTCGAGTTCCGTGATGAGCTGGAACCATCATTGAAATCTTCGCTTGCGTTGATCGCTCCCCGGGCGTCTCCTGTCGAAACAGCGTGACCACCAACAACGATAGAGCAACATTAGCCGAAGCAAGAAAGGTGCGTTCATGGATGCCTTACTTCTTTCCAGGATACAGTTCACCTGGGTGGTTGCATTTCACATCTTGCTGCCGGCATTCACGGTCGGCTTGTCATGCTACGTCGCAACGCTTGAAGTTCGCTACTGGATGACCAGGGACGACGTGATCCGGCGGCTGTCCGCGTTCTGGATCAAGATCTTTGCCGTTTCCTTCGGCATGGGGGTGGTGTCCGGGATCGTCATGCCATTCCAGTTCGGCACCAACTGGAGCCGGTTTTCGGATGCGACATCGAATGTGGTCGGCTCGCTTCTCGCATACGAAGTGCTGACCGCCTTTTATCTCGAGGCCGCGTTCCTGGGCGTGCTGCTGTTCGGCCGCAAGCTGGTTCCGCAATGGGCGCACGCGCTGTCCGCCGTCATGGTTGCGCTCGGCACAGTGCTTTCCTCATTCTGGATCCTGGCCGTCAACAGCTGGATGCAAACGCCCGCCGGCCATGAAATCATCGACGGCCGGTTCTTTCCGACCAGTATGTTCGACGTGATCTTCACGCCCTCCTTCCCGTACCGCCTCACTCATACCGTGACCGCCTTTCTGGTCACGACCGCCTTCGTGATCCTGGCCGTCGGCGCCTACTACTTGCGGCGCGGCCGGGCCCAGCCCGAGAGCAAGATCATGATGCGGATGTCCTTGCTGTTTCTCCTGCTGACGGTGCCCTTGCAAGTGCTGCTGGGCGACCTGCATGGCATTAACTCGCTCAAACACCAGCCGGCCAAGGTGGCCGCGATGGAAGGGCTGTGGGAGACCGGCAGGGGGGTGGCCGCTTCGCTGTTCGCCATCCCCGACCAGGAAGCGGAAACAAACCGCTTCGACATCGCCATTCCCAAACTGGCCAGCCTGTACCTGACGCACGATCTCAACGGCGAGGTAAAGGGCTTGAAGGAGTGGCCGCGGGAAGACCGGCCGCCGGTGGCCATCGTCTATTTCGCCTTCCGTATCATGGTGGGAATCGCGCTCATCATGCTGTTCGTCGTTGTCGCAGGGCTGGTGTTGTGGTGGCGCGGAAGGCTTTTCGACAGCGCCTGGTATCTGCGCCTGTGCACCTGGAGCGGGGTTGCCGGCTTCATCGCGGTATTGGCAGGCTGGACCACGACCGAGGTCGGGCGCCAGCCGTGGGTCGTGTATGGATTGATGCGTACCCGGGATGCCGTCACGCCCTCGCTGGCGGCCACCGACGTGGCACTCTCGCTGGCCGGCTATGTGGTGGCGTACCTGATCATTTTCGGTGGCGGCTATGTGCTGTTGCGGCGGCTGGTCAGGATCGGGCCGTCGCCTGCGACCGAGAAGGAGTCCTTTGACGAGGAGAAGCGGCCGATGCGTCCCCTCTCCGCGGCAACCGATGTCGCGTCCGAACGGACTTCACCCACAGGAGCGCGTGATGCCCCTTGACCTTGTACCACTATGGGCCGTGATCCTGTCCATCGCCGTCCTGATGTACGTACTGCTGGACGGCTTCGACCTGGGCGTCGGCATCCTGTTCCTGTTGCGCAAGAACCAGGACGACCGGAACCTGATGGTCGCCTCGGTCGCGCCGATCTGGGATTTCAACGAAACCTGGCTGATCCTGGGCGGCGGCGGTTTGCTGGCGGTGTTCCCGCTGGCGTTCGCGGTGATCATGCCGGCGGTGTATTTTCCGATTCTCGTGATGTTGCTGGGGCTGCTGTTTCGCGGCGTGGCCTTCGAGTTCCGCGACGTACCGGAAGCGAGAAAATACATATGGGACAGGGCTTTCGCCTACGGTTCCCTGTTCGCCACCTTCGCGCAAGGCGTGGTGTTAGGCAATTTCATCGAAGGTTTTAAAGTCACGGGGCGGGCATTTTCCGGGAGCAGCTGGGACTGGTTCGCGCCATTTCCCTTGCTCACCGGCGTGGGCCTGGTGGTCGGCTACACCCTGCTGGGCGCGACCTGGCTGTACATGAAGACCCAGGGTGAACTGCAGGAATGGGCCCGCGACAAGTCGTACCAAGCCTTGTGGGGCATCCTTGCCTTCATTGTGATGGTCAGCGTGTGGACCCCGCTGGCACAGGAGAGGATCGCCGCGCGCTGGTTCAGCCAGCCAAACATTTTCTACTTTTCCGCGGTGCCGATCCTGACCACCGTGATCGCCTGGCTGCTATGGGACTCCTTGCGCAAAGGCAGGGAGGTGCTGCCCTTCCTGAGCGCGATGGGTCTGTTTTTCCTGTCGTTCATCGGACTGATCATCTCGTTGTGGCCGTATGTCGCGCCGCCGTCGATCACCTTGTGGGACGCCGCCACGGCCCCCATGTCGCAGCAGTTCCTGATTGTCGGGACCATGTTCTTATTGCCCATCATTCTGCTATATGTATTCTGGTCCTACTGGGTATTCCGGGGGAAGGTGAGGGCCGACACAGGCTATCACCAACTGTGATCGGCGTGGCGCAATTGCATCGTCATCGACCCGGAAATCCGGTTGAAGCGGCGCCGTTGCCAGGCGCAAGCCGGGCCGAATATCGTGTCGCGCTGCGATGGCTGTCCGGGTATAATTGATCATATAGCTAACAATAACGACTAACGAAGTTCTCATCCCCGTGAACGAGAATCTAAGCAAGCCCCAAGCGCAGGCCCTGTTCGAGGAAGTTGCCAATTACTTCTCGCTGCTGTGCGAACCGACCCGACTCAAGATCTTGAGTGCCGTTTGCCATGGCGAAAAATCGGTCGGAGAAATCGTGACCGTGGTCGACTCCACACAAGCGAACGTATCGCGCCAGATCAACATGTTGTATCGAGCCAAGATCCTCGCGCGGCGCAAGGAAGGGACCATGGTTTACTACCGCATCGACAGTGACGAGACACTGATGATGTGCGAAACGGTATGCGGCCAGATCGCACGCAAGATGGGATTCGACGGCGAGGTCAAAGACGCGAAGGCGACTTCGTAGGCAATCGAACAGCGCCAGGCCTTCAGGTCCTGGCGCTCCGGAAGATGTGGAAGGGGTTTGAATCCCGGCTGGGCGCCCCTCCAATCGCTGCGCTGTTCCTCACTTCGTGTCGAAATAACCCGAATCGATAAAGCGCAGCCACAGGCTGCCGACCACCTTGATGCTGTCCTGCTTGTACAGGTAATGCTGGAAGCCGCTCACGCGCGCGACCCGGTACTTGCCGACATACGGTTCCATCACCACGCGATGCGCGTCCACCACCTTGGGCGGAATCGCTTCGTCCTTCAGGCCGTTCATCTCCAGCACCGCCAGCTTTTTCAGCGCAACCGGCGGAAAGCTCGGCTCCATGACTTCGTTCACCAGTGCGGCCAGGCCACGCTGGCGGTATTCCGCCGGCAGCCACTCTGCCTGCCACAGCCGCAATGCGTTCTCGGTCAGCGCGGCTGCGCCGAACTGCATGGGTGCATCCTCGCCGCTCTTGAAGCGCGGGCTCTTGAGCACGCCCTGCCACCATTGCTCGCGCGTTGTCGCATCGAGTTCCTTGGTGTAGTAGCCGAAGTCGTCAAGGCCGCGCTCGCGCAGCCGCATGGCCGTTTTCGCATAGGCGCTCTTGTAGTCATCCTGCGCCGCCTTGCGATAGGCGTAGGCCAGGCCGGTGCTGCTGGTGCCCCAGCCAAGGTAGCCGTCCGGCGGCAGGTACTTCGCCAGCGGGTACAGGAAAGCGCCTCCGGTCGACATGCCCCAGTACAGCATGAACGACTTCTTGCGTTGGGCGGGCGGCAGTGCGTGTTCGATCGCTTTCTGGTAACCGGTCAGGTAAGTGTGCGCGGTCGTGGCCAGCATCTGGTTGTACAGCGCGCTGCCGTCCTTGGGCAGGCGGTACAGGCTGCTGTCGCCGGACGTCGGCGCCTGGCCATTATTGGTCTTGACGTCGAAATCGGCGGCGCTCCACGGCGCGCTTTGCTGGCGATTGAAGATCGGCATGCGCACGCCGATCGGGATGTCTTTCCAGGAACCGTTGCCGCTCTTGTCGAAGAAATTCCAGCGCCCGACGCGAGTCAGCCCGATGAAGGTCACGCCGCGCTTGGCCAGCCATACGCCGGGTCCTTCCTTGCCTTCCGGCGTTTCGAGAAAGTCCATCGCATACTCGCTGCCAGGCTCGCCGCCCACCACCACCAGCTTGCGGCCCTTGTGCATCCTCGGCTTGTCCGGCGTCAGCGTGACGACCACCTGAGTGAAGTTCTGTCCGTAGGCGCTGAAGTCGATATATTCGGTCTTGCGGCGATAGCCGCTCGTTTCGGGATAGTCATTGCCGGCCAGGATGGTGGAGATGGCTTCCGGCTCCAGGGTTCCCTTGTCGGGTGGAAGCTGCCACTCGGCAGCGACCAGCGTGCCGCAGCTCAGCAGCAGCGAGATTGAAACGGCAAGACGATTCAGCATTGGTATCTCCTCCATTGTGTGTATGGCCAGGGCCTTGGCCGATTCTTGTGTCCGCTCGCGGCCGATGGCCGTGTCGTCATGGCTGCTCCCAGCCATTCGAGGTGTTGTCTATCGTTCCGGCATGAGGAACGCCGTTTCGATATTAGATTATTCTGTTGCAAATGACAAGTTGAAAATCCTCCTGCGGGGCAAGCTGCAAGCCGATTGTTGCTGCGTTGGAACGGGCGTTCCGGCATGAGGAATCGCGGTCCACCTGTTTGACACGCTGCAGATGCCCGAGTATAAAATCGTTAAATAAAAGCATTTATAACCAGGATCAGATCACTGGAGGAGACCATGGCAAAACCGCTTGAAATCACCGTCAACGGGAAGCACCACCCCGTTCAGGCGACCCCCGACACGCCGCTGCTGTACGTGTTGAGAAATGAGCTCGATCTGAGCGGCCCGCGCTTCGGTTGCGGTCTCGCGCAGTGCGGCGCCTGCACCGTGCACGTGGACGGCGTCGCAACACGCTCCTGCGTGACGCCGGTGTCGGCCATCAAGGGCAAGAGGATCACCACGCTCGAAGGCCTTGCCGCTACCGTCCCGCCGAAGGGCGCGATGCCCGAGGTTCCGCACATGCATCCGGTGCAAAAAGCGTTTATCGCCGAGCAGGCTGCGCAATGCGGCTACTGCATCAACGGCTGGGTGATGACGTCGGCCGCGCTGCTGAACGAAAAACCCGATGCGACCGAAGCGGAAATACGCGAAGGGCTGAGCGGCTTGAAATGCCGCTGCGGCACCCACATGAACATCCTGCGCGCAGTCAAGCGTGCGGCCAAAGACATGGCTTAGGAGAGACGACGATGGAAAACCTCACATCACAATCGCGCCGCTTCTTTCTGGGAAGCGCAGGCGCCCTGGTCGTTTCCTTTGCGCTGCCAATACCCGGCATGGCAGCCGAGAAGGGCGCCGCAGCCGGCGCCTGGCCAAAAAAGATTGCGCCGGAAATGCTCGATTCATGGCTGGCGGTCCTGCCTGACGGCAGTGTCGTGGCAGCGGTCGGAAAGATCGAGGCGGGCATGGGTGTGAGCACATCGTTCATCCAGATGATCGCCGACGAACTCGACGTGCCGATGGATCGCGTGACGCTGAACATGGGCGACACCGCCACCACGGTGGACCAGCGCGGCACGGGATCGAGCAACGGCATCATGCAGGGTGGATCGGCGCTGCGCAAGGCGGGCGCCGAAGCGCGCCAGGCCTTGCTGGCGATGGCAGCGCAGCGCTTGAACGTCAAGCCCGAACAGCTCACCGTGACCGATGGCGTGGTCAGCGTGCTTGGCGACCCGGGCCGTTCTGTCACCTACGGTGAGCTGATCGGCGGAAAACGCTTCGACCTGACGATGACGGGCAAGGTCAAGACCAAAGCGGCAAGCCAGTACAAACTGGTTGGCAAGCCGGTGCCGCGGATCGACATTCCTCTCAAGATGACCGGCAAGTATGCATACCTGGTCGATCTGAAGGTGCCGGGCATGCTGCACGGCCGCGTGATCCGCCCACCGGAGGCGGGCGCCAAATTGCTGGGGGTGGTACCGCACCAGAAATTTCCCGGACTCGTGAAGATCGTGACGCGCGGCGAATTCGTCGGCGTCATTTGCGAGCGCGAAGAGCAGGCAATTCGTGCGGCGCGCAGCCTGAAAGTGAACTGGTCGAAGCCGGCTCCGATGTTCGCCAACTCCTACGACGAACTGTATCAGTCCTTGCGCACCACGACGCCGACCGTGACCGAGGTACAGGCCAAGGAAAAAGTCGGCGATGTCGATGGTGCGCTTGCCGGCGCAAGCAAGGTAATCGAAGGCCAGTACGAATATCCGTTCCAGTCGCATGCGTGCATGGGCCCCGGTTGTGCGGTGGCCGACATTACCGCCGAGCGCGCACTGATCTGGATGGGCGGGCAAAAGCCTTACCCGCTGCGTAAGACCTTTTCCGCGATGCTCGGCATGAATCCTGAGCAGGTGCGCGTCACATGGATGCCGGGTCCGGGCTCCTACGGCATGAACGACGCCGACGATGCGACCATGGATGCGGTGCTCATGTCGCAGGCCGTCGGGCGTCCGGTGCGGGTGCAGTACATGCGTCACGACGGCACTGCATGGGATCCGAAAGGCCCGCCGATCGCCTTCAGGCTGCGCGCAGGGCTGGACGCGCAAAAGAAGATCGTCGCCTTTGACTACGAAGCGCGTGGTTATTCGGGCCGCATCCGTCCGTCCGGCACCGACGAAATCGCTTCGACTCTGTCCGGCCAGCTCATCGGCGGCATGACCGCTGCCAGCACCAACCTGTTCCAGTTTCCCGAGGCGTCCTACCGTTTCGCAAGCCAGCGCAGGACCAGTCATTTGATCGATTGGAAAAAATCGCTGGTGACGGGCCTGCGCACCGCGCACCTGCGCGATCCGGACGGGATGGCGACCTGCTTCGCGAACGAATGCTTCATCGACGAGATGGCCTTTGCCGCCGGCGCCGATCCGGTTCAGTTCCGCTTGGCGCACCTGAGCGACGAGCGCGACAAGGAAGCGATCAGGGCGGTTGCCAAACGCGCCGGCTGGGACACCAGGGTGTCGCCCAAGGCAGGGCAAAAGGGCCGCGTCGTGACCGGACGCGGCATCGCTTATGCACCGCGCGCCAAGACCGTGGTGGCGATGGTGGCCGAAGTCGAAGCGAACCTCGACACCGGCAATTTCCGGGTGACGCGGTTCGTGGTCGCGCACGACTGCGGGCACGTGATCAACCCGATGAGCCTGAGCGGCACGATCGAAGCGAACCTGATGCAGGCGATGAGCCGGGCAAAGCATGAGCAGGTGATGTTTACCCCGACCCGCGTCACCAGCGTCGACTGGGCAACTTATCCGATGCTCGACATGACGGAAGTGCCGGACGCGGTCGATATCGTGTTGCTCAATAACCGTCCGGACGCGAAACCGCTCGGCGCCGGTGAGCCGGCAACCCGCCCGGTCGCCGCCGTGATCGCGAACGCCCTGTTCGATGCGACCGGGGTGCGCATCAGGCGCGTGCCATTTACCGCGCAGTCGCTGAAAGCGGCATTCAAGAGCAGCAAGGTCGCCGCGTAAGCAGAGCAACAATAGCCCGGCCTGCCGGGCTATTGAACGCGGCGGCAGCGACGTCTTCCTGCGCGACCGGGCAAACATCCTGGGCCCGATCATGCGCGGCTAATGCCGGATCGCGTTCATGATTTTATATAAACGACGGGTGATATTGAAAAATTAACAGATCTGTTCTGTAAATTTTTCGTTTCGCAAAATAAAATATCGTTTCCATCAAATTTCCTCCCCGCGTGTTGCAAAACAACCGAATCCGATTGGAATTGGGCTTGTTCATTTTTATTTCCCGGTAATCTGCTGAGCTTGTTGAACCCAAGCAAGCAAGCCAGCGGCGCTGGCATGGAAAAACGGCAATCAATAGCGGACCCGCAAGCGCCTTTCTCCTTCGTTTATCGGAAATTAAAGACACGACATGAAGCATTCCATCTATCCCTCATTGTTGAAATTTTGTTCAGCGGCCGTCATCGTTGCCGGCCCGCTGGTCGCGGGCGCGGGTGTTCCCGATTTGCCGGCGCAAGCGGGGACGCAACACTTCGTCAACGCGACCGACCGCCTGATCGTCAAGTACAAGGATGCGGCTGCGGCAGGCAAGAGCGCTGCCCACGTGCCGGCCATCGGCAAGGAGCGCATGGCATTCGCGGCGCGCGCGGGCCAGCAGTTCGGCGTATCCATGAAGGCACTGCATGGCATCGCGACCGGGGCGCACGTGCTCGAGCTGAACCGGAAAATGTCGATCGACGAGGTCGCCGCCCTGGCCAGGGAGCTGGAGGCGCGCGACCCTTCCGTCGAGTACGCGGAGCCGGACCGCATCATGCAGACGATGTTCACGCCGAACGATCCGCGTTACTCGGAGCAGTGGCACTATTACGAAACCAATGGCGGGCTGCGCCTTCCCGCAGCCTGGGACAAGGCGACCGGCGCCGGCATCAACGTGGCCGTCATCGACACCGGCTATCGTCCGCACGCCGACCTGAGCGGCCAGTTCGTGCAAGGCTACGACTTTATCAGCAGCGCAACGATGGCCAACGACGGCGGCGGGCGCGATACCGATGCGCGCGACCCGG
>Ga0066462_1000242_pt1 | contig 16405 bp, 17 predicted proteins | sample LakWasMe92_HOW11_2_FD_59573 | JGI IMG/M metagenome (GOLD analysis project Ga0066462, IMG submission 59573) | Freshwater sediment methanotrophic microbial communities from Lake Washington under simulated oxygen tension - Sediment Metagenome 92_HOW11 | ecosystem: Environmental > Aquatic >... | reverse complement strand
TTAAGCGAACGCAATGCTCAAAGCAGCGAAGATCAAATGTGGGAGCGGGCTTGCTCGCGATAGCGGTGGGTCAGTTAATGCAACTCTGACTGATACACCGCTATCGCGAGCAAGCCCGCTCCCACAGGGGATCTGCGCTTAATTGAACGGCATGGTTTGATTAACGGATCAAGAAGCCCAGGCGCGGGAAGTGCACATGCACGGTGCCGCCGCGCTCATCCTCGCGGCGCAGGATCAACTCCTCGCGACCGGCAAACAGCAACTCGCCCACCACCGGGTCCACACCATAGTCAGTCGCGGCGATGCTCACTTGCTGGCCCACCTTGAACCCGCTGGGCTCTGCAAACACTTCATCCGGCAACGCCGCAGGCGTGCTATTGCGGGCGATTTCCAGGGCCTGCCCGGCACTCATCTCGCTGGAAGTGCCATGCCCGAAGCCCAGCACCCGCCCAAGCCAGGCGCTGACGGCAGGATAATCATCCACCAGCGGCGAGGTCACCGACGAGCCTTTGATAAACCACAACGTATGGGCCATGGCGAAGTCGGCAATCGACGGTTCGCCAAACAGGAAATCCCCCGATTGACGCTGCAACTGTTGCTCAAGCCGCGTAATGATTGCCGGCCACTGGTGCCGCGCCACATCCAGTGGCAGCCGGGTGGCGCTACCGTCGCCGAACATCTTGCTGCGGTCGGCGACCAGCACCTGCAGCATCTGCGGCGGCACCTTGGCAAATTTCACCGCCAGGGATTCGGGCTGGAATACCAGGGCCACGGCATGGGAAAACACCACCGAATCGGCCCAGGCGGCAAAGCTCTGGCTGACCAGTTCCTGGCCTTCGGGAAACAGCGGCGGCGCGGCCTTTTCCTGTTCCAGGCGGCGGGCGATCAGCGCGGTATCACAATAAATATCCGCGCCCACCTGCAGCACCGGGGTTTTTCGGTAGCCGCCGGTCAGGGCCGTCAGGTCGGGCTTGGGCATCACCGGGGGAATGGTCACCGAATGCCAGGACAGCCCCTTGAAACCCAGGAGCAGGCGAACCTTTTCGGCGAACGGGGATTGCGGGTAGTGATGCAGGATTAACTCAGACATTCCAGACTCCGCTAAAAGAAGGAGCCGCCAGCTTATCGTGCAAAATCACTGCGGCCTACCCATTGGTCTGACGGGAACTGATCAGTCAGGTTGATAAGCCCGGGCCAGACACTCCTTGGCGCTTTTCTTGAGTTTTTTTATCAGGCGTTCCTGGCGCAGCGCCTCGCTCTTGCTGGCGCAGGTCTCGGTATACACCAGCGCCACCGCCGGGCTGGACAGGAAAAACCGCGCGCCCTTGCCGCTCTGGTGCATCGCAAAGCGGCGCTGCGGGTCGTTGCTGATCCCGCAATAGAGCGCGCCATTGGCCGCCCGCACCAGGTAGACAAACCAGGGCTTGGGCGCGATGGGTTCAGGTGGATTGTTCACAAAAGGTTCTGGCAAACGAAAAGAGCGCCAATCTTATCAACGACTGGCCTGGAACGCCTTCAACCCTTTCAACGCCTGGGCGTGCACCGCGTTGCGTACCAGCGGCGTCCAGCCCAGCAGCAGGCCCTGGGTGCCCAGGGCCTGGCGCGACCAACGCCACAGGTCGAAGTGGTCGTGGTGCTCGCAGATCTTGCCATCGCGAAACACAAAGCGCGCCTGGATATGGTTGACCACGGTGCGGCCGGTCTGGCTGAACAGGTAGGTTGCCACCCAATGGGCGCTGCCAGTGCTTTCGTCACTGTGTACCTGGTCGAAGGTCAGGGAAAAGTCCCTGGCCCGGGTGGTGAGCATGCGCCACATGTCGCCGGCATCGCGCCCGCGCAGTTCGCCGAACGCCGGGTCGCTGAACAGCACATCCTCGGTATAGCAGGCGCTCATGGCCTCGGCATCCAGGCGCTGGAAGGCGCTGTAGAACTCGGTGATCAGGGCGTTGTGCATCGGCAGCATCCGGCAACAAGGGGAAGTCCGTCACGATAGTGCGCAAGAGCCTGGAACGCCATCGGCATCGATGCCGGGAATGCCAGGGGTGAGCCCCTAAGGCACCATGCCGCAGCTGCGAGCATAGGCGAACAGATCCACGTCGGTGGAAATACACAACCGGCTCATAGCCGTGCTTTTCTGCTTGCTGATGGTGGAGATGCTGCGATTGACCCGGGCGGCGATCTGGCTGACCGTCATGCCGCTGGCGAGCATGCGCACCACCTCCCGCTCCTTGCCGGACAACTGCGGCTGTTGCGACTGATCGCCCGTGCCCGCCTCCACCAGTTGCACCCGCAGGCATTCGCTGACAAAGGTCTGGCCGGCGCTCACCGCCCTGATCGCCAGCGGCAACTCCTTGGCCGAGGCGCTTTTGGCGACGATGGCCCGGGCGCCATGGGCAAAGGAGGCACGCAAGGTGGCGACGTTGGCAAACATGGTCACCAGAATCACGGGCAATTCCGGGTACTGACGATGCAGCAGACTGAGCAGGCCATAGCCGTCAGCCTGCTGGCCACCCGGCATGGCGAAGTCAGTCACCAGCACATCGCAGGAAGTGATTTCCAGCAACCGCAACAGGTCATCGGGGCCTTCGGCCTCGCCGACCACTTTGCACTTGCCATTCGCCTCGATCACCACTCTCTGCCCGATTCGTACGATGGGGTGATCGTCAGCAATAATTACGCGAAGCATAAATACCCACAGATGATGGCGACTGAGCCCGCAAAATACCCTCGCCGGCGGACCTCAACAACCGTCCAGGACGTGGGCTTTGCGTCACGTTCAATGTTTTGTAGTGATTTTTTTATGACCTACAAAATTAAAAGAAACAACCTACATCCATAACCTGCAACACAGACCGATATCGCCCTACATACAACCCATTTCACAACGCGCCCAAGTATTTGAGGTAGGCCCGCAAGTCCGCCTGGAAGGCTTCCAGATGGGATTTGTTCAGCAACATGCCCTGGGCGCGGACGCGTTCGATCAGGCTCATCCCACGCAGCTCCAACTCCGCACCGCCAAGGAATGCCAGGCTGCCCACCAGGCGATGCAGGCGCTCAGCGGTCAACGGCCCATCCAGGGCCAGGCGTGCACGCTCCAGGGCGGCACTGTCTTCCCGGGCTTCGCAGAGCAGGCTGGTGAGCATCTGGTCCACCACGCGGGCATCACCAAAGGTCTCGACCAGGCTGGCACGGGTCGGCCAGGGTGCCGAAACCAGGGCGTTCGATGCGGCACTGGCCGGGCCGGGCAGCCACAGCGCCAGCACCCCCTGCAGTTGATCGAGGGTCAGCGGCTTGAGCAGCCAAGCATCCATGCCAGCATCGCGGCAACGTTGGGGGTCGTCGTGCACCAGGTTGCCGGTCAAGGCAATGATCGGCACCCGGCGCTGCGCGTTGGCCTGTTCGCGCAGGCGGATTGCCCGGCTCATGGTGTAGCCATCCATCAGAGGCATCTGGCAATCGCTGATCACCAGGTCGAATGGGCGTTCGGCCAGGGCCGCCAGCCCATGTTGGCCGTCGCCGACCAATTGATGGCCCAGCCCGAGCTTCTCCAGAAACCAGCCCATCAATACGCGATAGGCGGAGTGGTCCTCCACCACCAACACGGTCAGGTGCTGCCAATGCAGCGGGGGAGTGATCGAGGGGGCCAATTCACGGGAAAGCACTGCGCTCAACGATACGCCAGTCTCCATGTTCACCTCATTGCGGCGATCCGTCCTGCAGCGCCCGGCGGCGCTGACGCAACAGCCAAACGCAAATGGCTGCCATCGCCGCCTGAAAATATCCTTATGAGTGACAGCATGACGATGCAACAACTACGAAAAAACCAACTTTCCTACATGAGCGACAACCTATTCCGACACAAGCAAAACTGATTTCCCCCCTCCCCCTCATTGTCGTAATAGTTGTATTTCCCCAGCCCCCTCCCGTCGATAAATTGCGCCCACCCCAATCAGAGGGAACGGGCACGCCGCACTGCGGCGCCCGAAACAGACACGCCAGTCGCCTTGCAACCCGCCCGCCCCTTACAAGGGCCTGGCATTGCCGGCTGCACGCGTGAATCGCCGACCTTGCACTGGAACAACCTGAAATGAACAAGTCGTTAAACCTGGTGGGCGTTGCCCTGTTGCTCGCCAGCTCCACATCCACCTGGGCTGCCAGCACTGTGGACCTGACGGTCAAGGGCCTGATCACGCCGAATGCCTGCACCCCGGCCGTTTCGGCTGGCGGCATGGTGGATCATGGAAAAATCTCCGCCAAGGATCTGGTCCAGAACAACCCCACGACATTGCCCAAGGCAGTGCTGCGCTTGACCATCGATTGCGATGCCAGCATTCCCTTCGCCCTCCGGCCTATCGACAACCGCAGTGGCACCGCCACCAGTAGCCGCGACTTCGGCCTGGGCCTGGTCAATGGCAACAAAAAACTGGGCCGGTATTACCTGACCCCACAAAATCTGGTCGCCGACGGCACCCCGGCTCAACCCATCGCTTCCGCTGACGGTGGCCGCACCTGGTACAGCGAACACAACTGGGAACTGCAAACCCTGTGGGGCGCAGGCACCCAGGATGACGCAAGCACATTGCTGCCGATCAAGAGCCTGGTGATGGACCTGGAGGTGGGCACCCAAATCGCCCCGGCGAACCAGTTCGATTTCAGTGACGAGGCGCCCATCGACGGTTCCGCGACCCTGGAAGTGGTGTACCTGTAACTCCCACCCCGTCCACACGGAAGGTTCTGACCATGCACATCTGCAACGCAATCCCATTGGCCGTGCTATTGCTCGCAGCCTCGCCACTGGCACTGGCCGCCAGCACCACCGACCTCAGCGTCAAGGGCACCATTACCCCCAGCGCCTGTGCGCCGCTGATCTCCGACGGTGGCACGATCGACTTCGGGAAAATGGCCGCCAAGGATCTCCAGGCCGAGCAATACACCTCGTTGCCCGGCCAATCCCTGCAATTGAGCGTGCGTTGTGAAGCGCCGACGTTCTTCACCCTGACCACCGTCGACAACCGCGCCGGCTCGTCTGCCAACCACGCCTTCTGGCACGGCCTGGGCTTGACGGCAGAAGGGGAAAAACTCGGCGGTGCCGCGTTCCATCTTTACGCCCCCGTGGCCGATGGCGTTGCGGTACGCACCATTACGTCAATGGACGGCGGCATGACGTGGCTGCCCACCAGCCTGCTCACCCACACCATGCTGACCGCCATCGCCAGGGGTAACCAATTGGTGCCGATTGCAGTGCGGGACTTCGACGCACAGATACGCCTGTACACCCACATAGCCCCCGCCGATAGCCTGACCCTGACCGACGAAGTCCCCGTCGACGGGCACGCCACGGTTCAAGTCACCTATCTGTAATGCCACACACAGCCCCCATCGAAAGGAATTCATCCCCCATGAAGCCCCTGTTTACCACCCTCGCCACCGGCCTGATGCTGCTCGGTTGCACCGCCACTTACGCCGCTTCGACCGTCGATCTCACCGTCAAGGGCCTGATCGTGCCCAGCGCCTGTACCCCCAGCCTGTCTGGCGGCGGGGTGATCGACCACGGCAAGATTTCCGCCAAGGACCTGAAGACAGACAGCCCGACGAACATCGGGACCCACACCTTGAGCATGGTCGTAAGCTGCGACAGCGCAATCACTTTTGCACTGCACTCGGTCGACAACCGGGCCGGTTCATCCATGCTCTCCAGCGACTATGGCCTGGGCCTGATCAACGGTAACCAGAAGCTCGGCTGGTTTCATCTGATGCTAAACAACCTGATCGCCGATGGTGTCGCAGTGCAGCCGATTGCGTCCGTCAACGGCCAGGACAATTGGTACAGAGAAAAATTCTGGGACCCGGGCCTGTACATGTCGGTGGCCAGCATGGCTGACGACACCCAACCGGTGCCGGCCAAGGACTTGTCGCTGGAACTGGTGATTCAAACCACCATCGCCCGCACCGATGGCCTGGACCTGAGCAACGAGGTCACCCTCGACGGTTCCGCCACCCTTGAAGTCAAGTACCTGTAACCCTTGGACGCCCATGCCTGGCTGACGCTTGCAGGCATGGGTATTTTTCCCGTATCGGCCGTTTTTACCCCGGCCAGTGGCGCCCCTCGATGAACACCTACCCTCGCCTTCTAGCGCTCCTGCTGTTGCTGACGAACATTGGCCCGGCCATTGCTGCTTCTTTTGTCGATATCACGGTGACGGGGCGAGTGACGCCCGATGCCTGCCATGTGACGTTATCTGACGAGGGCACGGTCGATCACGGAAAAATCCCCTCACATACCCTCAGCGCCACTGAGTTCACGGTGCTGCCCAGTCGGCTGCTGGAACTGAACGTGCAATGCAACCGCCCCATGTTATTCGCCCTGGTAGGGCTTGATAACCGAGTGGAGTCCTCGCTGGCACCCGGATTTTTCTACGGCCTGGGCAGAAATATCCATGTTCCGGCAGAGCGCCTGGGCTCAGTGGCGCTGTCCTATCGCAACCCGATGGGCGACGCACAAACCCTGCAGGTGTTGGCGTCCACCGACAGTGGCGAAACCTGGTCCCCCGAGCCCAACGCCTATCCAAAATCCTACATCGGCTTTGCCCCACCGGGTGATCGCCAGCCCGACTTCATCGGTCAGTTGACGACCCAACTGCGCATCGACACGTCCATCAACTTCACCCAATACCTGACCTTGAACCAGGAGGTGCCGCTGGATGGCTCGATTGTTCTGGATTTGCGCTACCTCTGACCTTTTCACGTGGCCCCAATGGAAAACCCCGGCATGACGACGACATTATTGAAAAGCACGACCTGCATTCTTGCCCTGACGTTGCTGCTGGGCCCCCAGGCCCAGGCCGATGGCATGGTCCCGGACACCTCCGTGGTCATCGTCTACGAAGCCGAAGGTGAAGCGTCCGTTTCGGTCACCAACACCGACAGCCAACTGGCCCTGCTGCATGTCACCCTGGAAGACATTGCCGAAGACACCGAGCCCTTGCTGGTGGTTACACCGCCGCTGTCGCGGGTGGAGCCGGGCAAATCGCAACTGGTGCGTTTTATCCTGCAACGCCAGCAGCCACTGCTTACCCAGCGCCTCAAGCGGGCGATCTTTGAAGGCATGCCCCAGGGCCGCCCCGCCACCGAAGCCGGGCACGCACGGGTCGGCGTGACAGTGCGCCAGAACCTGCCGGTGATCATTCACCCCGGGGGCCTGGCCCCCAATCGCACGCCCTGGACCGGCCTGACCTGGTCGCAACACGGCAACACCTTGCAGGTGCGCAACGACAGCCCCTATGTGGTGCGCCTGGCCCAGGAACTGCGCCTGCTGCCCGGTGACGGCAAGGCCATGCTGCCACGCACCTACGTGTTGCCGGGAGAAACCCTGAATATGCCGGCCACCGGCGGCCCCGCCAGCAAGGTCCGGCTGCAACCGGCGACGGTGTATGGCTTTGCCGTGGCCGCCTATGAAGCGCCTATCACCTAACAAACCACACGAAGTCCCCGGCCAGACACTGACCTGTGGTGAGGGGACGAGCCCCCTCGCCACAGATGCCCATCATTCGAGTGCCTTGCGTGAAAACAGTATTGAATGACCGTGACGGCGAAGCCGTGCCCGACACACCCACCCGCTGCGCCTTGCCCGCAATGCTGCTGGCGTGCGCCCTGCTGCCGGCCATGACCTTGGCCGAAGAACGGCCCGGCTTCGACGCCACCACCCTGCAGCAGCGTGGCATCGACCCGCAGTTGGCCAGCTTGCTGCTGGACGCACCGCGCTATGCCGCCGGCCGGCACGCCGTGAGCCTGCGAGTCAATGGCCAACGCCGGGGGCGGCTGGAGGTGGGGTTCGCCCCCCAAGGCCGCCTGTGTTTTGACCAGGCATTACTGGACGCCGCCAACCTGGTGAGGCCCGATGACAGCGGCCCCTGCCATGACTTTCTCGCGCAATACCCGCAAAGCCTGGTGGAGCCGGACCCGGCCAGCCTCACCGTGTCACTGGTGGTGCCAACCGAGGCATTACGCCCGTTGCCACAGGACATCTCGGGCTACGAGACCGGTGGGGTTGCCGGCCTGCTCAATTACGACCTCACCGGGTTCTACAACCGCTTCGGCGACGATAACAGCCGGTTCGGTTCGGCCAACACCGAGGTGGGTTTCAACGCCGGTGACTGGATCGTGCGCAGCCGCCAGGTACAGACCTGGCAGGATGGCCTGTCGCGCAGCACCCATCTGGAAGCCTACGCCCAACGCACCTTTGCCCGGCATCAGGCGGTGCTGCAGGCCGGGCAGATCAACCTCTATAACCCGGTGTTGTCCGGCGCGCAGATCACCGGGGTACAGGTCCTGACCGAACAGGCCCTTCAAGAACAAGGCCAGGGCGCGACCATCGACGGTATCGCCAACAGCCCGGCCCAGGTCGAGGTGCGGCAGAACGGTGCGTTGATTCATTCCACCGTGGTGCCGGCCGGGCCGTTCTCCCTGACGGATGTGCGGCGCCTGAACTCACGCTCGGACGTCGAAGTCACGGTCAAGGAAAGCAGCGGCGGCGAGCGCCGTTTCACCGTTCCCGCCGCCATGCTTGGCCTGGGGCTGGCGGCGCCGGGGTACTCGGTGGCGGCGGGCCGCGTGCGCAATATCGGCGATGCCCAGGGCAACGATCCGTGGGTGGTCAGCGCCGGCTGGACCGGCGCCGTGCACCCACAACTGTCCCTGGGCAGCGGTGTGCTGGCGTCCAGTGAATACCGGGCGGCAGGGGTGAGCCTGGGTTGGCTGCCGTGGCTCGATAGCCAGGTGCAACTGGCCACCCAGGTCGCCGACACCCAGGCACGGGACAAGGTGCGTGGGGTGCAGACCGACCTGTCATGGTCCCAGCGCCTGAATGAGCAATGGTCGTTCAGCGTGGCCAACTCCTGGCGCACCCCGGGCTATCGGGAGCTGGAAGAAGCCACCTACGAACCCGAGACCACCCAGCAACGGCGCTCCCGCTATCGCGAGCAACAAAGCGCTACGGTGGGCTGGTCCCACCCATGGCTGGGGGCGTTCAGCGCCGGGGTGTCGCGCTCCAGCAGCTTTGATGGCGACAGCAGCAGCCGCGGCCTGGCGTCCTGGGGCACCAGCGTCGCAGGCGTGTCGTTGTCGGCCAGCGCCGAGTGGCAAATGGGCGGGCGCCAGCAACAGGACAACGCGGTGTACCTGAATGTCAGCCTGCCCCTGGGCGAGAGCCGGCGCATGCGCGCCTGGGTACGCAACTCAGGCGGAGAACATCGCACGGGGCTGGGGCTGAACGAACAGCTCGACGATCAACTGAGCTATCGCGTGAGTGCCGAACATGACACCCGCGACCAACAAGTAGAAACCACCCTCGGTCTATCGGCCCTGCCACGCTACAGCCAACTCGATGTCAGCTATAGCCGCTCCGATGCCGAGCGCTCGAGCTATCAGGGCAGCGCCCGGGGTGGGGTGGTGGTGCATGGCGACGGTGTCACCTTCTCGCCCTACCCGGTGCGCGACACTTTTGCCCTGGTCTCGGTGGGCGATATGGGCGGCATCAAGCTGAGCACCCCCAGCGGCCCGGTGTGGACCGACTGGCAAGGCCAGGCCGTGGTGCCCCAGGTGAGTGCCTATGGCCGCAGCCCGGTGGAAGTGCAGACCCGTTCACTGCCGCGCAATGCAGATATCAACAACGGCCTGGCGATGATCTCGGCCGGACGCGGGGCGGTGGACCGGGTGGACTTCGGGGTGACGTTGACGCGCCGGGTCTTGCTCACCGCACGTACCGAACAAGGCGCACTGCTGCCCCGTGGCGCCTCCGTCAGCACCGCCGACGGCGAGTTCGTGACCCTGGTGCAGGACGGCGGCCAGGTGTTTCTGCCCAATGTGCTGGAGCAGTCCGGGTTGTGGGTCAGCGCGCCAGGCCTGAGCCGCTGTCGGCTGCAGTTCGAGCTGCCGGCCAAGGGCGATCCCCAGGTGTATTTCGAAACCACGCCCGCGCGCTGCAACCCCTTATGAGGAAAATCACCATGCCCCTTCTGCGCGCCCTGCGGTGCCTGATCGCTGGATTGCTTAGCATCGGCCTTGCCGGCAACGCCCTGGCCAATGACGAGTGCCAGTTGAACATCAGTGAGTCGTTGCTGGACTTCGGCCTGATGAGCCGCCTTGCACAAAACGACAGCGCCCCCCAGCGCCTGCTCGGCGAGCGCCGCTTGAGCCTGAACCTCAATTGCCCGCACCCGGCGGACATGAGCGTGTTCTACAGTGCCCTGGCGGCGAACGCGCATCGCCTGCAATTTACCGAGCACGGCAGCTATGCCCTGCACGTCAGCGATGGCGTGCTCGATGGCCAGGCCGTGGAGCTGGGGTTGTTGCCGGGCGCCGGCCAGCCACCCGCCAGCATCGGTACGACATTGAGTTGGCGTCCAGGCCATGGCGTCGCGCCGGTGCAAGGTGGCAACGTGGTACAGGGCCGCCAGCTTTCCCTGCAACTGAGCCTCAGTGCCTGGGCCGACGTGGCCGCCACCCATGTGCGCGAGGCAACCACCTGGGAAGTATCCGGGCTATTCGACGCACGCCAGAGCGGCCGCTACCGGGAACTGACCCTGCGCGCGCACTTCGCCCCCGCCGCCTGCACGCCGCAGTTGTCCAACGGCGGCCTGGTGGACTACGGCACCTTACTGGCCAAGGACCTGAGCGCCACCCACGAAACGCCGCTGCCCACCCGCACCTTGCAGTTTTCCGTGAGTTGCGATGCCCCTGCGCCCTTCGCCTTGCTGATGCACGACAACCGTTTCGGCTCGGCCACTGGCGGCACCGATGAAACCGCCTACGGCCTGGACCTGGACGCCAGCCGCAACAAAATCGGGCGCTACTACCTGAACATCGACCCGGCGGACTTCAGCGCCGACAGTTTCGGCACGCTTTATCGCACCGACTCCACCAGCAACGGCCGGGCGTGGAGCAGCTCCAGTGCCCGGCAGATCCCCATCGCCGCCAACAGCCTGATGGGCTTCACCAACAGCCTCGGCAACACCCAGGGCCCGATTGCCATCCAGCACCTGGCCGGCACCGTGCGCATCAAGGCCTACCTGGCCCCCACCCAGTCCCTGGACCTGCGCAATGTAGTGCAGATCAATGGTTCCGGCACCCTCGAAATCATCTACCTCTGACCTCAGGAACCCGTCTTATGAATAAGTACTGCCTGGCTTTTTCTGCCCTGCTGCTGTGCTCGGCCCTGCCGGCACTGGCGGCCTCGACCGTGGACCTGAGCGTCAGGGGCAAGATCACCCCCACGGCCTGTACCCCGCTGCTGTCCAGTGGCGGGCTGATCGACTACGGCAAGATTTCCCAGCAGGACCTCAACCTTGACCGTGGCACGCGCCTGCCGGTCAAGCAGCTGCAAGTCAGTATCGACTGCAATGCCCCCAGCCGCTTCGCCCTGCGCATGCGCGACAATCGCGATGGCACGGCCACGGTCAACAGTGAGATTTACTACGGGCTGGGGCTGGACAACAGCGGCAATCGCCTGGGCCTCTACTCCATGACTTTCGACCCCCGTCACACCCTGGTGGACAGCACGGCCACGGTCTATGGCACCGAATCCACCACCGGCGGCACGGCCTGGCGCACGGCCAACCTCAACCCCATTGATATCGGCGCCAACAGTTACCTGGGGTTCACCGACACCCAAGGCAGCGTTGCCGGGCCGTCGGCGATCCAGGAGTTGATCAGCACGGTCAAGGTCGAGGCGGTGATCAATGCCCGGCAGAACCTGGACCTGAGCAGCGACACCCTGCTCGACGGCTCGGCGACCCTGGAGGTGCTGTATCTCTAGAGTTTTTCGCTGGTGACCTGCACATACCGCGCACGCCCCGCGCCCAGCCCGGCGACGATTGCCCCGAGGCCGAGCAGCGCGAAAATCCAGCCGATGGCCGTCCAGCCTCCGGTCCAGTCATGCACCAGGCCGACCGCGAGCGGGCCGAGGGACGCCAGGGTGTAGCCGATGCCCTGGGCCATGCCCGACAGGTTGGCGGCCACGTGGGCGTCACGCGAGCGCAGCACGATCAGGGTCAGCGCCAGGCTGAACGTACCGCCCTGCCCCAGGCCCAGCAGGATCGCCCAGCCCCACAAACCGTCCAGCGGTGCATACAGGCACCCGAACAGGCCGCCGAGGGTCAACAGCATCACCACCACAATGGCCAGGCGCTGGTCCTTGCCACGGGTGGCCAACCAGGGGGCGGCCAGGGAACTGGCCAACTGCACGATGATCGAGCCGGACAGGACCAGCCCGGCTTGCGTGGCACTCAGGCCACGGCCGATAAGGATCGACGGCAACCAGCCGAACACAATGTAGGCCAGGGACGATTGCAGGCCCATGTACAGGGTCACCTGCCAGGCCAGCGGATCACGCAGCAGCCCCTTGACCCGATAAGCGACCTGGTGCGCACCGTGCCGCTGCCCGACTTGCGGCAACCAGCACAGCGCCGCCACCAGCGCCGGCAACATCCAGAAGCCCAGGCCGATGTTCCAGCTGTGGGCAAAGGAGTGACTCAACGGCACAGTGGCGCCCGCCGCCAACGCCGCCCCCAGGCACAGGGCCATGGTGTAGACGCCGGTCATGGTCCCGGCCTGTTTGGCAAAGTCACGCTTGACGATACCCGGCAACAACACCCCGATAATGCCGATACTGGCCCCGGCCAGCAGGCTGCCGGCGAACAGGCCGACCTCACCCAGCAAGCTGCGCAGCATGATCCCGGCCGCCAGGGTCAGCAGGATGCCCAGCACCACCCGTTCAGCGCCAAAACGCCGGGCCAGGATCGGTGCCATGGGCGCAAACAGGCCCAGGCACAGCACCGGCAAGGTGGTCAGCAGGCCGGCCCGGGCCGCCGACAACCCCAGGCTGGCGGACACGTCGCCGAGCAGCGGCGCCATGCTCGCCAGCGCCGGGCGCAGGTTCAACGCCACCAGGACCAGGCCCAGCAGCAGCAACCACGGGCGATGCACCACGGGGGGGCTGTGCTGGACCACCTCGTCATCGGCCTCGGCGTCGATCAGCAATTCTTCAAGGGCGTTTTCAGGGCGGGGCATGCTGTTCTCAGGTTCAAGGTTCATTGATCAACTGCCGGCACAGGGCTTTGGCGCGCTGCGGGTCCTGCTGTTCCACGGCAGCGAGCAGTGCGACATGCAGGTCGAATACCGCCTGGCGGCGCGGCTTGAGATTCAGGGCCTGGCGCAACTGGGCGCCGACGATGCTGGAAAAGTACTGGTACAGCTCGCTCAAGGCCGGATTGTGGGCGGCGTCCACCAGGCGTTTGTGGAACACCAGGTCGCACTGGATGTAGTGCTCCAGGTCGCCATGGTAGTGCTCGCCGCTGGCCTGCAACGCTTGGTGCAGGCGCTGCAGATCCTCAGGGGTGCGGCGCAAGGCCGCCAGGCCAATGGCCTCGACTTCGAGAATCTGCCGTGTCTCCTGCGCCTGCTCCAGGGTGCACTGGGACATGGCGTTCATCACCCCCAGCGGATCGGTCATCGAACGCAGGTAGCTGCCGTCGCCCTGGCGGATCTCGATCAACCCGGAAAACGCCAGCACCCGCATGGCCTCGCGCACGGTATTGCGGCTGATGCCCAGCTCGGCAGACAGCTCCGGCTCGGTGGGCAGGCGTTCGCCAATCACCCATTTGCCCTGGGCGATGCGCTGGCGCAGTTGGTCCAGGGCCTGGTCAACCAGGGAGCGTTTGATCAGCGGGGCGATGTCTGGCATGGGCTTGGTGCTTTCGTCCAATCATAGGATGAATTTTCACACAGCCTATTCGGAGTTGCCTACAGAAGCAACGCACGAGGGTATTCCAGCGGCTATCCCACAGGCGGTGCTCACTGATAGTGTTACCGCCCAGATAGTTCTGACATCGACCGACATAGCAAGACAGTCAGCCTTGCGACATCTTGTCAACTGAGCCACCTTGCACACACCGCCCCCGAAGCCTTCCCTCGGCGTGCACGCACATTTATGGAGCAAACATGAGCGACCCCTTGATTCTTCAGCCCGCCAAGCCCGCAGATGCCTGCGTAATCTGGTTGCATGGCCTGGGTGCCGATCGCTACGACTTCTTGCCCGTGGCCGAAGCCCTGCAGGAAACCTTGCTGTCCACCCGCTTTGTATTACCCCAGGCGCCGACCCGTGCGGTGAGCATCAATGGCGGCTACGAGATGCCAAGCTGGTACGACATATTGGCCATGACCCCGGCACGGGCCATCAGCCGCGAACAGCTGGATGAATCAGCAAAACGGGTCACTGATTTGATCGAGCAACAAAAAGCCAACGGAATAGACGCCTCGCGCATTTTCCTCGCCGGCTTTTCCCAGGGGGGCGCCGTGGTCCTGCACGCCGCGTTTGTGAAATGGCAGGGCGCCCTGGGTGGCGTGCTTGCCCTCTCCACCTATGCGCCAACGTTCAGCGATGAACTGGAACTGTCCGCCAGCCAGCAGCGCATTCCGGCCCTGTGCCTGCATGGCCAGTACGATGAAGTGGTGCAGAACGCCATGGGCCGTAGCGCCTATGAGCATTTAAAGCAGCGCGGTGTCACCGTGGCATGGCAGGAATACCCAATGGGTCACGAAGTGTTGCCCGAAGAGATCCGCGACATCGGCGCCTGGTTGAGCGGCCGCCTGGGCGGAAAACCAGCCATTGTGTAGCCGCATGTCCAACGCACTACGCCGCGCCCGATTCTTGCATTACACTGGCCGGCGTACATTCCTTAACCAATTGATGAGATGACCGTGCTCAAAGCACTCAAGAAGATGTTCGGTAAAAGCGAGGCTGAACCACTCGCCCCTGTTCCCAGCGCCCCTGTCCACGCTTCCGGCAGCCGCAATGACGGTAAACAGCCTGGCCGAACCACGCCCGTTGCCTCGCCAAAACCGTCGCCCGCAACGCCTGCCGCCCCGGCTCCAGCCGCCCAGCCCGCAGAAGAACCACCGCGCGTGGAAAAACCGCGCCGCGAACGCGCGCCAAAACCTGTGGTAAAGCCGTGGAAACTGGAAGACTTCGTGGTCGAGCCCCAAGAGGGCAAGACCCGCTTTCACGACTTCAAGCTGGCCCCGGAACTGATGCACGCCATCCAGGACCTGGGCTTTCCGTACTGCACGCCGATCCAGGCCCAGGTCCTGGGCTTTACCCTGGCCGGCAAAGACGCCATCGGTCGCGCCCAGACCGGCACCGGCAAGACCGCTGCGTTCCTGATCTCGATCATTACCCAGCTGCTGCAAACCCCGCCGCCCAAAGAGCGCTACATGGGCGAGCCACGGGCCCTGATCATCGCCCCAACCCGGGAACTGGTGGTGCAGATCGCCAAGGACGCTGCCGACCTGACCAAGTACACCGGCCTCAACGTCATGACGTTTGTGGGCGGCATGGACTTCGACAAACAACTCAAGCACCTGGAAGCGCGGCACTGCGACATCCTGGTCGCCACGCCGGGCCGTTTGCTGGACTTCAACCAGCGCGGCGACGTGCACCTGGACATGGTTGAAGTGATGGTGCTGGACGAAGCCGACCGGATGCTCGACATGGGTTTTATCCCACAAGTGCGCCAGATCATTCGCCAGACCCCACCGAAAAACGAACGCCAGACCCTGCTGTTCTCCGCGACCTTTACCGAAGACGTGATGAACCTTGCCAAACAGTGGACCACCGACCCGTCCATCGTCGAGATCGAGGCGCTGAACGTCGCCAGCGAAAACGTCGAACAGCATATCTATGCGGTGGCCGGTGCCGACAAATACAAGCTGCTCTACAACCTGGTCAACGACAATGGCTGGGAGCGGGTCATGGTGTTTGCCAACCGCAAGGACGAAGTGCGGCGCATTGAAGAACGCCTGGTACGCGATGGCGTCAACGCCGCGCAACTGTCGGGCGATGTGCCGCAGCACAAGCGCATCAAGACCCTGGAAGGCTTTCGCGAAGGCAAGATCCGTGTGCTGGTGGCCACCGATGTGGCAGGCCGCGGGATTCATATCGACGGCATCAGCCACGTGATCAACTTCACCCTGCCGGAAGTGCCGGACGACTACGTACACCGGATCGGCCGTACCGGTCGGGCGGGCGCTGCCGGTGTGTCGATCAGCTTTGCCGGGGAAGACGATTCGTACCAGTTGCCGTCGATCGAGGCGCTGCTGGGGCGCAAGATCAGCTGCGAAACGCCGCCGACGCACTTGCTGCGCCCGGTAGAGCGTAAACGCCCTTAGGCTGGAACGCGGTAAAACCTGTGGGTGCCCGCTTGTGTGGGGCTTGTGTGGGGCTTGTGTGGGAGCGGGCTTACTCGCGAAAGCAGTGGGTCAGTCAACATCAATGTTTGCTGGGCCGACGTCATCGCGAGCAAGCCCGCTCCCACATTTGATCTTCGCTGCTTTGAGTATTGCGTTCGCTTAA
>Ga0066462_1000229_pt1 | contig 17039 bp, 14 predicted proteins | sample LakWasMe92_HOW11_2_FD_59573 | JGI IMG/M metagenome (GOLD analysis project Ga0066462, IMG submission 59573) | Freshwater sediment methanotrophic microbial communities from Lake Washington under simulated oxygen tension - Sediment Metagenome 92_HOW11 | ecosystem: Environmental > Aquatic >... | reverse complement strand
GCGACGGTCTGCGCCGCTTCCTTTACCGCCAGTTCGCAGGACACGTCAAGCGCCAGGTGCAGCGCGCGCCGCCCGAGTCCGATCACCTGCGCTGCGACCTCGCGCCCGGATTCGAGTGGATCCAGGATCGCGATGTCGTAATGACGTTGCGCCAAGGCAAGCGCAATGGCCCGTCCGATTCCCTTGCTGGCGCCGGTGACGACGGCGATGCGCCGATCGGCATTCATGGCGCTCATGCGAGGCGGACGTTCTTGCTGAAATCGTAATCGTGGCCGGAATCGCACGAGAACTCCCAGTGCACGCGTTGCTCCGGCCACTGACCGGCACTGACTTCCTGCATGAACGTGAGCAGCATGTTCCACGCAAGCTTGGTGTCGCAGGGACGGTAGCGCCCCGGCATCGTATCGTTCAGGAAACCGTGCGGCGCGTCGGCCAGCACCTGCATGCGGTAACTCTTGCGATGGGTTTCCAGTGCGTCGCGCATGCGCCGCACGTTGTCCAGCGAGATGGTGTGGTCGGCTTCGCCGAACACGAACAGCGACGGCACCTTCAGCCTGGCGACCATGTCCGACATGGCAAGCGGCTGCAGTTCACCCGCGTTCCAGTCGCGTTGCTGCGTTGCGCCGTAGAACACCACGCACGCGCTGATGTCGCTGCGCTGGCTGGCCACCACGATCGGATAGCGTCCGCTCTGGCACACACCCATCAGGAAGATTTCTTCCGATCTTGTGCGGGCATCGCCGCGCAGCAGATCGATGGCAAGACCGACCACCCGCGTGCATTCGGGATCGGGCATGATCACCCGCGCATTTCCCGCTTTTAGCGCTTCCTGGTCGCCGCCCCATTGCGAAAACAGATTGGGAGCGAACGCCACATAGCCATCATCGGCCAGCTTCTGCGCCAGATCGAGCGTGTGCTGCACCAGGCCGTAACGTTCGTGCAGAATAATGACCGCCGCGCTGCCTGGGCCGCTATCCGGTATGAACAGTACGCCTTCGAGGCCGTTGGCGAGCGTGATGTGCGTCTTCATTCGCGATTCCTGTCATCTGTAAGATTGATCGATCTTCTATTGGAAAAGAATTTCATTTTTCGGCGCCGGCGCGCAGCATCTCGACCACTTGCGCCGCCGTGCGCACCCTTGCCATGCGTGGAAAGATGCGGCGCATGAACTGCTCGTGATTGTCATGCTCGGGAGAGCTGCAGGCATCGCTGACGATCACCAGGTTGTAATCAAGGTCGCGGGCGGCGTAGGCGGTGCTTGCCACGCCGACGTCGGTCGAACCGCCGGCGATGATGAGGGTATCGATCTGGCGTGTGCGCAGCGCGAGATCCAGATACGTCTGGAAGAAAGCGCTCCAGCGGTATTTCGGAAGCACATAGTCTGCGGGTGCGGTAGCCAGTTCATCGATCACGGATGCCTCCCAGGTGCCGCCCGCCACGATGGGTATGAAGTCGGGCTTCTGGCCGATCGGGATCGGGTTGAGGCGTCCGTCGGTGTCGCGAATGGTATGGGCGCTGGTTGCATTGTCGGCGCGATGGTTGGCGGCAGCATAGGCAACCATCATCTGATGCGCCCGGGCGCCTTGCAGCACCTGGCTGGCGGCGGCTATCACTGGTTGGTAACGCGCCTGAGTCTTCGGATCGTCTTTCTTGATATGCCCGTTGAGCATGTCGAAAAAAAGCAGGGCGCTGCGTGCCGGAACGAGCCTGTCGATTGGCATGATTTATTTCCTGTTGTTATCGAGGTTTAGCGCGGGGCGGCTGATGATTTCCTGATAGATCCGTGTCCATTTTTCGCCCTGGTCAAGCAGCTTCGATGGGTCCGTCTCCTTGAACGCAAAGCTCGACAGCGGGGAAGAGAACTTCTTGCTTACCGATACCACATCGCGCTTGGCCAGAATGCTTTGCGCTTCAGACAGCAAAAAATCGAAGAACAGCAGGGCGGAATGGGGATGTTGCGCATGCCGCGAGACAGCAGCGCCATTGACCTGGGCGATCGCGGGCTGCAGAACGAACCAGTCGATCGGCGCCCCCTTGTTTTTCAGCTGCTCCACTCTTGAGTTGTACACGGTCAGCGCCAGCGGCACTTCGCCTGATGCGACCATGTTGGTCAGCAATGTGTGCCCCTTGCGGACCGAGAAGCCGTTGTTGGCGCCAATCTCGCGAAACAGTTTCAGGCCGCGCTCTTCGCCCAGTTGCTGCATCAGGGCGTAGAACCATTCGTCATCCTTCGATTCGATGCCGAGTCGGCCTTTCCACTTCGGATCGGCCAGATCCTGATAGGTCTTCGGCAGGTCTTCCTTCTTGATCAGATTGGTGTTGTAGGCCTGCGCAAAGACCAATAGCCGGGTGCCGACCCATTCGCCGTGCGGGCGCAGCGCTTGTGGCACGAGATCGTTGAGGTAAGGCGTCCTGACTGCCTGTAACTGCTGTTCGCGCTGCAGCGCCTCAAGCGCCTGGCCCTCGGTTTCGACGACGTCGAATTCGAAGCGCTTGCCCTTTGCCTCGTTGGTGATGCGAGGAACGACATTGTCGGGTCCCGAACGCCAGACCTTGACCTTGATGCCGTATTTCTTTTCGAATGCTTCGATAATCGGATTGGTGTCGCTAAGCTGCTGCGACGTATATAAGGTAAGGCCGCCTTCCTTCTTCCCACCTTCGATTAATATCCGTTCGCGATCGGGGCCGCCGTAGCCGGCCAGTTCGGCGATTCCCCTTGACTCCTGGGCCATCGTTGCAGCGGCAACCAGCCAGGCTGCCAGCAGTAGTGCGATCTTGCTTTTCATGCGTGCGCTCCCCCTTTTTCTCATGTCCGAAACAGGCCTGTCCGGCGCGCTCCCGATTGTTCTGTTATGTGGAACTGCGGTTCAATACGACTAAAGGCTATCATGGATTGTGAAAATATGTCATGTTTTTGTTACGCTCGACGGTGCCGGCATCGTGCAGGCAATCATGGATTCTTGTTGACATCAATCCCGGGGATCGGTAGATTCATCCGGTCTTTATATATAGACCGGCGATCCATATATCAGAACAGAGTAAGGCGTGACCGGCAAAACGAAAGCGCGAAGCCGACGTTTTCAAGGCAGGAGCCCTGAAACAATGAACGATAAAGCTTCAATAACCATAAGGCTATCGATGATATCCACATACCATGGCAGACGTCCGTCGTTGAGGAACACGGCCGGCGCTGCTGCTGCCGTCTTGCTGTTTTTCGCCGCATCTGTTGCGCTGGCCCAGGAAGCGGCTCTTTACCAGGGTGCGGATCGCCAGCAGCGTCTGCTGGACGGCGCGAAAAAGGAAGGCGAGCTGATGATTTACTCGTCCACACCGGCTGAAGACATGGTCGCGCTGATCGCCGCTTTCGAAAAGAAATACGGCATCAAGGTCAAGCTGTGGCGTTCCGGCTCCGACAAGGTGCTGCAGCGGGTCGTGAGCGAGGGGCGCGCTCGCCGTTTCGAAGTCGATATTGTCGAGGCCGATGGCTCGAATCTGGAGGCGCTGCAACGTGAGAGTCTGCTGCAGGAAGTCAAATCGCCCTATCTGGCCGATCTGCTGCCGCAGGCAATTCCCCCGCACCGCGAATGGGTCGGTGCGCGCGTCAATATTTTCACGTTGGCTTACAACACCCATCTGATCAAGAAGGAAGAGCTGCCGAAGACTTACCAGGATTTGCTCAACCCGAAATGGAAAGGCAAGCTCGGCATCGAAGCCGGGGATGCGGACTGGTTTGCCGGCGTGGTCGGGGAACTGGGCGAAGCCAAGGGGCTGAAGCTGTTCCGCGACATCGTCGCGAGCAACGGCATATCGGTGCGCAAGGGCCACACACTGCTGGCGAATATGGTCGCCTCAGGCGAAGTGCCGCTGGCGCTGACCGTGCACAACTTCAAGGCTGAACAACTCAAGCGCAATGGCGCGCCGCTCGAGTGGTTCGTCATCGCGCCGGCGATCGCCCAGTTGAACGGTATCAGCGTTGCCAGGCATGCGCCGCATCCGAATGCCGCCGTGCTGTTCTACGATTTCCTGCTGTCTGACGCGCAGTCGATCTTACTCAAGCATGATTACCTGCCGACCAGCAAAAACGTGTCGACGCCTCTCAGTAAATTGCCGCTCAGGTTCATGGACCACAAGGTGGTTCTCGATCAGAACGACAAGTGGAGCAAGCTATACGAGGAGATCATTACCAGGCAATCGAAGTAGCGTAAGCGAGCTTACCTCATGAATGTCGGATTCCCGCCTGCGCGCACTGCGGTTCCGGAACAGGCTGGGGCTGCACGGCTGGAGGCGGCCTGCTCGCGCACCAACGTCGTTCCCGAACCGAAAGAACGACGGGCGCCGCTCAGAACACCGACAACACCGGGTAGCGCCGCCACTCCGGCTCCGCATAGCGCTCGCAGTTCGCAAAAATGAAATCGAGCACGGCGCTCTGGTCAGACTGCAGTGCCGGATTGCCCGACTTCCACGCGTCGAACTTCGCCTTCAGCTGCGGCTCGTCGCGCAGCAGCTCGAGCGCGTGGTCTTCGAACACGTAATCCGAATACGCCTCTTTTTTCTCCAGCACGCTGTTGAAGAAACCCCAGCGGAAGAAGCTGTCGTGTCCTTGCGGCTCGAGCGTTTCGATGGCGTAGCGCGCCTTGTCCTGGTCGAGCCGGATCCAGACATCGCCGGCGCGCACCGTCAGCTGCGCGGTGCGTTTTTCGAGCTGCACATCGTCGTGGAACATATGCCCTTCGTATGCACTCGCGCGCGAAGTGACCGACGCGATATGGTAGTACTGCACATCGACCAGCTTGTCGGCCTCGATGCGCTCCATCTGCACGCCATTCCATTCAAGCCGCTCGATCGCTTCGCGCCACGCTTGCGGCACGATATAGGCGCGCGGCGTGTCAACCACCACGTCGGCCGGAAAACGATTGTAGTAGGCGATCTCGCGCTCCCACGGCGCACTGCGGTCGTACCATAGGCGCGTGTAGTCGCCGATCAGGCTCGCACTGTACCTGGCGGCGTAGCCCTTGAACAGGAAGCTCGCGGCGCGGCTCTCGTCCATCGCCCAGTGCACCGCCCGGTTGCGGCTGGTCTTGCCCTGCTCCCTGGCGGCCTGCCGCAGCGCCTGGATCTGTCCGGCGTGCCGCACCGTGAAATCGAGCGCGGTTTCGACCAGCGCGCGCATCGACTGGTAGCGATCGGAAAACGGCTTGAGCATGTGGGTCTCGGGCATGAACCCGATCGTGTGATGCAGGGCGGCGTAACCGGTCGAAAAACGCGGCGTTTCGAGGAACTCGGCGATGCCGTGGTCGGGACTGTCCTTGACCGGGTTCACGTACGGGGTGGTCGGCCAGCCGCGCCGCTCCATCTCGCCGAACAGGGCGGGCAGCATGGTGTCGCGCAGGAAGTCGCCCAAGCCACCACCGAGCTTGTCGGCCTGGGTGTGAATCAGCGTCATCGTGTACTGGTAGTCGGCGCCGTTGGAGGTATGGGTATCGACCATCACGTCCGGGTCCCACGCGGTGAACAGCTTGTTGAACACCTGCGCGGTCAAGGTGTCGCACTTGACGAAATCGCGGTTGAGGTCGAGGTGGCGGCTGTTGCCGCGAAAGCCGAACTGCTCCGGCCCTTCCTGGTTCACGCGCGAGGTATTGGCGCGATTGAGGCTGCCGTCCACGTTGTAGAGCGGGACGAACAGAAACACCGTCTTGCCGAGTGCCGCGAGGCGTTCGGGCTCGAGGCAGAAATCGCGCACCAGCGCCATGCAGGCATCGACGCCTTCCGGCTCGCCCGGATGGATGCCGTTGTTGTTGAAGAAAACGGGGCGCCCTTCGCGCTTGATGTGCGCGCGCTCGAACACGCCGTCGGCGCTGACCACGCCGGCATGGATCGGGTGGCCGGCGTCGGACGTGCCGACCGGGCCGAAGCTGAGGATGGAAGGAAAGCGGCGCGCCAGCTCTTGGTAGTAGGCGATGCACTCGGCCAGGGTGGTGGTCTGGTTCCCGTTGCCCTTTTCGTAGGGCGTCTGCAGTTGGTTTGGCATGTCTTTTGATCTTCTTGTGGAAAACAAAAACGCTACGATACAGCATCTGGTTTCGGCTGTGGGCGTTTGGCCCGGCGGCGCCCGAAGCATGGTTACAACTGCTTACCATTGAAAGGTAACTATGTGGGGCAACACACGGAAGCAATCGCGCTGCGATGAGAGTATCGGCACATCTTGAGATAATAAGGAGACTGCCATGCATTTCTCTCACCAACACGCCGACAACGGCGCCAGGATCACCAAAATCGGCATCGTCGCCGCGCTGCACGTCGTGCTCGGACTGGTGCTCGTCAAGAGCATGGACATGAAGGTCGTCTCCATCCCCAAGCTGGCTGAAACCATCATGATGATCACGCCGGAAGCACCCAAGCCGCCGCCGCCTCCGCCTGAGCCGCCCAAGCCGACACCGAAGGTCGCTCCGCCGCCCCAGGCATATGCGCCGCCGCCCGAAGTCGAGGTAGCGCAGCAGCAAGTCGAGCCCACCATCCAGGCAGCGCTCCAGCCCGACCCGGCCCCTCCCGGCCCGGTAGCGGCCCAAGCGCCGCCCGCCGAGCCGGGTACGGCGGCAATGCGGACCGCGGTGTTTGCCGATGCGCGCGGCTGCGGCACGCCCGAGTACCCGGCACGCGCGGCGCGCAACGGCGAAAGCGGCACGGTCACCCTTGCATTGCTGGTAGGCACAGACGGACGGGTAGCCGGTTCGCGCATCCAGAAATCGAGCGGCTCGCGCGAGCTCGACAAGGCCGCGGTGTCGGCCCTAAGCCTGTGCAGTTTCAAGCCGGCCACGAACGGCGGCGTTGCCGAGCAGGCCTGGGCGCAGATTGCCTACGTCTGGACCCTGGAACAGTAATCCCGTCCCTAGTCATTTGATTGTGATGCGCCGCGCCACTATCCATGACGGCGTCGGCCGCCTTGGAGAAATCACCCAGCAGCGCCTGTTCGGCCGTGTTGTTGTTGAACTCGACGCCCGAATCCTTGTAGACCGGATATGGCTTGTAGTGACTCATGGCTGCTCCCCATCGCCAGCGTTGAGCGCATAGAATTCGCGCAGCTTCGCTTGCAGCAGCCTCTTGTCGGGCAGCTGCGTCTGGTATTGGGCGATCACTGCCGGCGAAAGTGTACGGCTCAGCGCGTATTCCACCACTTCGTCATCCTTGCTCGCGCACAGCAGCACGCCGATGGCCGGGTTTTCGTGCGCCTTGCGGTGGTCGCGGTCAAGAGCTTCGAGGTAGAAGCCGAGCTTGCCCAGATATTCCGGTTCGAAACGCGTTACCTTCAGCTCGATGGCGACCAGACAGTTCAGGCCGCGATGAAAGAACAGCAGGTCAAGGGCGAAGTCGCGCCCGCCCACCTGAACCGGATATTCGGCGCCGACAAAGCAGAAATCGCGCCCCAGTTCGAGCAGGAAGTCCTTGAGATGGATGAGCAGGCCGTGGTGCAAGTCGGTCTCGCCATGCACCTTGGCGAGGTCAAGAAACTCGACCAGATAGCTGTCCTTGAAAACGCCGAGCGCTTCGGGGCTCGCTTGTCGCAGCGTCATTGAGACCTTGGCCGGCTCGATGATCGTGCGCTCGAACAACGCGGCCTTGAACTGCCGCTCCAGTTCCCGACTGGACCATTTTTCCTGAATGGCAGTTCGCAGATAGAACTCCCTCTCTTCCGCACGTTTGCTCTGTCCGAGAATGATGAGATTGTGCGTCCATGGCAATTGTGTCAGCAGTGCTGACACTTTTGCGTCGTCCCGGTAGGTGTCGTAAAACTGGCGCATGCGAAACAGATTTCTGCGCGTAAATCCTTGAAGGCCGGGCTGGCTCATCGCGAGGTGGCGCGCCAGCTGATCGACCACGCCGTCGCCCCATTCGGCAGCGGCAAGTTTGGCGCTGATGTAGGCGCCCACCTGCCAGTACAGTTCGATGAGGGTGGTATTGACAGCTTGATAGGCATGTTGGCGCGCCGTGTCGATCAGTTTTACCACTTCGGCGAAGGCAATCTCGAGCGGCGCGGAAACGCCGCTCTCGGGTTTTGGCTTGTTCACGTTGTCACCTCGCTCAGCAGTGCAGCAATCTCGGCCTCCACCGCTTGCAGGTCGGCGTCGATGTCAGCCAGCTGCAGCGGTGCCTGGTACTGGTAGAAATAACGATTGAAATTGATTTCGTAGCTGACCTCTCCCTGCTATCGAGTTTGACAGCGGTAAAGGCCGGCGCGTTCTTGCAGGCGAGGCCGATCAGGTTGAAATTGTCCGATTGCCCGCTTTCAAACTGCTGGGCGATGCAACAAAGCATTACAGCAACACCGGGCCGGGTGACATACAATGGCGACGCGCAACAATGCGCCTTGAATCCCTCTTACTCTACGCCCTAGGAACCCATGCAAAAGATGCTTTCCTGCGTTGTTGGCACCGCCCTCGCTAGCAGCCTGGCCTTCGCCTTCCCCGCGCAAGCCAAAACCGTCCTCCACGCTCCCGCCGTCCAGGAAGCCTCCTTGCGCGGCCATCTGTCCTTCCTCTCCAGCGATATGCTGGAAGGGCGCGGTACCGGCCAGCGCGGCGGCGACCTGACCGTCGCTTATCTTGAAGCACAGGCCATGGCCGCGGGCCTTCAGCCGGGCAACGGCAAGAGCTTTCGCCAGCCGGTCAGGATCGCGGGCGTGAAGTCGGCGCCGCAGGCCAGCAGCGTAGTGCTGGAAGCGGGCGGCCAAGCGCAGCCATTTGCCTTCGGCAAGGACTGGGTCTGGGCGCCAGGCGACGCCAAGCCGGCCCACGCGATGGATAACGAACTGGTGTTCGTCGGCTACGGCATCAGCGCGCCGGAAGCCGGCTGGGACGATTACAAGGGCCTGGACGTCAAGGGCAAGATCCTGGTCATGCTGGTCAACGATCCGGCGCCGACGGCCGCCGAGCCTGAGCGTTTCGGCGGCAAGGCGCTGACCTATTACGGGCGCTGGACCTACAAGTTCGAAGAAGCGGCGCGCCTGGGCGCGGCCGGTGCGCTGCTGATCCACACCGATGCATCGGCCTCGTACGGCTGGAGCGTGGTGCAGAACAGCTGGATGGCCGAGCGTTTCCAGCTGGCCGAGGATGCACTGGGCAGCGGCATGGAAGGCTGGATGACCGACGCCAGCGCGCGTACCCTGTTCAAGGCCGCCGGCCACGACCTCGATGCGCTGCGCAAGGCCGCCGAGACGCGCGACTTCAAGCCGGTCGCACTGGGCGCCCGGGTCAAGGGCGAGACCAGGGCGGCGGTGCGCACGATCGAGCAATTCAACATTGCCGCGCTCGTGCCCGGGACCGATCCCAAGCTCAAGGATGAAGTCGTGATCTACAGCGCGCACTGGGATCACCTCGGCAAGCAGGGCGAGAGTGGCGACACCATCTACAACGGCGCCGTCGACAACGGCTCCGGCAGCGCCGGCCTGTTGGCGATGGCGCAGGCGGCGCTGCGTGCGCCAGCCAAGCGCAGCCAGATGTTCCTGTGGGTCGCGGCCGAAGAGCAAGGCCTGCTCGGCAGCGCGGCATACGCGTCGAGCCCGCTGTGGCCGCTCGCCAAGACCGCTGCCAACCTGAACCTGGACAGCCTCAATTTCGTCGGCAGCACGCGCGACATCGGCACCAAGGGCAGCGAGCGCACCGAGCTGGCGGCCATGGCGGCGTCCACCGCCAAGTCGATGGGACTGAGCGTATCGGCACCGGCCCCGGACCTGTCCGGCGGCTATTTCCGCAGCGACCACTTCAGCTTCGCCAAGGCGGGCGTGCCGGCCTTCTCGATCTCGGGCGGACGCGATTATGTCAAGGATGCCGAGGCCGGAAAAGCGAAGGCGCAGGCCTACCGTGCGCGCTACCACCAGGTGACGGATGAATTCGACCCGAGCTGGGATCTGTCGGGCATGGTGCAGCAGGCGCAGTTCACGCTGAACCTGGGCCGCGCTATCGCGAACGCGCCAAAGATGCCGGCGTGGAAAGCGGGTGATCCGCTGGGCAAGGTGCGCGCGCAGTAAGCCACCACGGCCACGCTGTTGACCGCATGCCGCTCAGTGTCAAGCTGAGCGGCATTTTTTTCGCCGCAGCGACGCAATGCCGACATCAGCGATTGGTTCGCAGGATCGATTCAAAGCGCGAAAAGGATTTGTCCTGATTGTCGAGCAATAAGGCCGGGTCAAGCACTTTCAACTTGATATTCTTGATCGGCGGCTCGACCTTGGAACTGGTCGGGTAATATCCGATTTTTGCCAGGATGTGCTGGGCTTCCGGGCTGATCATGTAATCGTAAAACAGCAGCGCGGCATGCGGATGCGGCGCTTTTTTGGGAATGCCCATCGCATCGGCAATCGTCACCGCCGGTTCGATCGCAAACCAGTCAATCGGGGATCCCTTTTTCTTTGCCTGTTCCACGCTGTACTGATACACCGTCAGTGCCAGCGGCACTTCGCCGGAGGCCACCAGATTGGTCAGCAGCGGGTGGCCGCTGCGCACGCCAAGCCGGTTGCCGCCGGCGAGCTCGCTAAAGAACCTGCTACCATTTTCCTCGCCCATGTCCATGATCACCGAGGTCATCCATTCATGGTCGGAACCCTCGATCGCGAGCTTGCCTTTCCAGCCAGGCGCCAGCAGGTCCTGATAGGTCTTGGGCAGCTCATTTTTGTTGACCTTGTTGGTGTTGTAGGCCTGGACAAACACATACTGCAGCGTCGAGACCCAGGTGCGGTGGGCGGGAACGGCGGTCGGGATCAGTTCCTTGTGATAGGGCGATGCGACTTGCTGCAGGATATTCTCGCGATGCAAAGCCTCCATCGGCGGAGAAATGCTGGCGACGACGTCCGCGCCTGGCGTGCCGGCACGCTCCTCATTCATCACGCGCTGGAGGATCAGCTCCGAGCGAGCACGCCAGACATTGACCTTGATGCCATATTTTTTTTCGAACGGCTCGACCAGCTGACTGACGTACGCGGTCGGTGTCGTGGTGTAGAAAAGAAGCGAACCTTCTTTTTTCGCACCCTCGACCAGGCGCTGCTGGCGGCCTTCGTCGGTCCTTGTCGCGAGCGTTTGCAGCGATTGTGAATGGGCGGTGGGGATAATCATTCCCTGCGAGAACGCAAGGAACAAAGCCAGGGAAGTCATGCTGCGCTGGAAGACGGCTGCCAAAATAATTTCCTTTCAGATTATCGGATTGCATGGGGGGTGGAAAAAAGAAGACCGCTTCTTTTTTCCCGGGCTGCACTTGATGAACCTTGATGGATTGATTCTTGCGGCACCGAAGCGCTCGCCACATCAGTATGAAATATTGATGTTCTTCATTTGCGTATAGCTCATCAACTCGTCAATCGAATGCTCGCGTCCGATGCCGCTGTCCTTGAAGCCGCCGAACGGTGCGCCCTTGAAGCGCTTGCCGCCGTGGCCATTGATCCAGACATAGCCCGCTTCCACCGCATCGGCCATGCGCATGCCGGTCGAGATGTCGTTGGTCCAGATGTTCGCGCACAGGCCGTAGTCGCTGTCGTTGACTTCGCCGAGCATGGTCGCTTCATCGTCCCAGGAAACGATGCTCATGACCGGCCCGAAGATTTCCTCGCGCTCGATCGTCATCCCGTGCCTGACGTTGTCGAAGATCGTGATGTCGACGAAATACCCTTTCTGCAACGCAGAGCCGGCTGCGTGGCCACCGCCGTACAGCAGGCGCGCGCCCTCCTTCTTGCCGGTCTCGATGTAGCCCATCACCCGTTCGTAATGGCGGCGCGTGATCACCGGACCCATCTGGGTGGTTTCGAGCTCGGGCAAGCCGATGTTGATTTTCGCCACCCGCGCCAGCACCGCTTCGATAAACCTGTCCTTGATTTTGCTGTGCACAAACACGCGCGAATTCGAGCCGCACGACTGGCCCTGGGACACCGAGAAGTTCATGCCGGCCACTGCCGCGGCAGCCACCTTGTCGATATCCACGTCGGGATAAATGATGAGCGGATTTTTTCCGCCCAGCTCCAGGCTGAGCGACTTGATGCCGGCCGTGCGCATGATGGCGCGGCCGGTTTCCACGCTGCCGGTAAACGCAATGCGCCGCACGTCCTTGTGCGCCACCAGCGCGCCGCCGCAGGTGGGGCCGTCGCCGGTGACGATGTTGACCACGCCCGGCGGGAAGCATTCCTGAACCAGCTTGCCCATCCACAAGGCGGACAAGGGCGTCTGGTCGGCCGGTTTGAGAATGACGGTGTTGCCCGCCACCAGTGCCGGTGCGATCTTGCCGGCCGCAAATGAAATCGCGTGATTGAACGGGATGATGCGACCGATCACCCCGAACGGCTGCGGCCGGGTGTAGTCGAGACCGCCGCCAGGGGTGGGAATCGTTTCGCCCTTCATTTCCATGCCGAGTCCGGAAAAGAAGTCGTGCAGCGAGGCGCCTTTTTGGGCATCGTCGATCATCGGCAAGAATGCATTGCCGCTGTCGATCGCGTCGAGCATGCCGAATTCGCGCGCCATGCCGCGCACCGCGTTGGCGAACTGCCTGCAATGCTTGGCACGCTCGTCGACGTGCATCTTGCTCCAGGCCGGGAACGCGGCCTTGCCGGCGTCGACCGCCAGGGCGATATCCTCGGCATTGCCGGCCGGGACGTCAGCGAGCGCTTCGTCGTGGGCCGGATTCATCGAGGTCATGCGCTTGCCGGAACGGCTTTCGACCCATTTGCCGCCGATCATCATCTTCCAGCCCTGCGTTTCCGCTTCTGCTGTCTTCAAGACCCGCAGGCCGAATTCGTCGCTCAGACTCATGTTAACCCCCCAAGAAATTAATGTAGACAAGAACCGCCATCGACCACCAGGGTCTGGCCTGTGATGAAATCGCTGTCGGCCGAGGCGAAGAAGAGCACCGCGCCGGTCAGGTCTTCCGGCGTCTGCACGCGTTTGAGCGCACGGGTGTTGATCGCCTGGGTCCGGTTCTTGATGATGTCGTCGTCCGGATTTTCTTCCGACAGGGTGCTGCCGGGAGCGACGCAATTGACGCAGATATTGTCCTTGCCTACTTCGTTGGCCAAGGTCTTGGTGAAGCCGAGAATGCCGGCTTTCGAGGTGACGTAATGAATCCGGCTCGGCGAACCCTTGAGCGCGGTGCCCGAACTGATGTTGATGATCTTGCCGTAATTCTGGGAACGCATGTGCGGAATCACCGCGCAGCTTGCCAGCCAGGCGCCCTTCAGGTTCACCGACATCATGCGGTCCCATTCGTCGACCGTGATCTTGTCGAACGGCGAACGCGACATCGGCACCGTCGCGAAGATCGCCGCGTTGTTGACCAGCACATCGATCCGGCCGAAACGCGCGATGGCGGCCGCCGCCATCTTCTCCACGCTGGCGGTATCGGAAACGTCGGTACCTACCCCGATCGCCTCATGGCCCGACGCCGTCAGCTCGCTGGCCACCGCCATGGCGGCCGGTTCGTCGATCTCGGCGATGACGATCTTCGCCCCCTCCGATGCGAGCCGTTCCGCATAGGCTTTGCCAATTCCGTGGCCGCCGCCGGTCACGATGACGACGCGGTCCTCGAGTCTTTTCTTCATTTTGTCTCCTGAACATTCATCAGATTTGACCAGCTTGCAGCCGGCGGATGGTGCTGCCGTTTCGATGTGGGACGGCTTGTGTTGAACCGATGATATGGCCGGTTTTTGACGCAAGTCAATCCCCTATTTCCATATGCAGGAACTTTGTTCCGAAATAAAAGATCGGCTTTCGGCCTGCCTCCGGGGGTTAAGAGGAAATTCCGCATATCAGAACCGTATCCCTTGGGATGGAATTAACAGTTGTGTTGAATTGTAAAAGTGTGCTGTAATGAAAAAAACCCCGCCGGAGACACAAATGAAACTGGTTTCATTTTCGCGCGTTTTAGCAGCGGTATCGTTGGTGGCAGGCAGCGCGCAGGCGGCGCCTGCATCGTTTGCCGAGCTGACATTGAACGACGATCCGGGCCGCCATCAGCGGCTGGCAGAGGCGGCAAAAAAGGAGGGGACGCTTACCTTCTATACCTCCATCCCCGAGAAAGACATGGCGGTCCTGAGCGCCGATTTCGAAAAACGCTATGGCATCAAGGTCAACACCTGGCGCGCTTCGACAGTGAAGGTCTTGCAGCGTGTGGTGGCGGAAAGGGACGGCGGGCGCTGGGATTTCGACGCGGTCGATATTTCCTCACCGGAACTCGAGGCGCTGTATCAGGAAAAAGTCCTGCAGGAAGTAAATTCAAGACTTCAAAAAGATCTGCTGGACGAAGCGATGCCGCCGCACCGCGGATGGGCCCCGCAATTCCTGACCGTTTTCGTACAGGCGTACAACACCAATGCCGTGAAAGCGGAGGAGCTGCCAAAAACCTATGCGGAGCTGGCCGACCCCAAGTGGAAAGGCCGGCTGGGCGTGGAAGTAAACGACAGCGACTGGTATTGCGGCCAGGTGAAATTCCTGGGACAGGAAAAGGGCAGCAAGATTTTCCAGGACATTGCGTCACGCAACAAGTGGTCGGTCCGCAGCGGCCATTCGCTGCTGGCGAACCTGGTGGTATCGGGCGAAGTGCCACTTGGGCTCACCACCTACAGCTACATGATCGAGCAGGCCAAGAAAAAGGGCGCCCCGGTCGACTGGTTCGCCATCAATCCGGTGATCGGGCGCTCCAACGGGATCGGCGTATCGCGCAATCCACCGCATCCGAACGCCGCCCTGCTCTTCTATGAATACATGATCAGCGATGCGCAGCCCCTGATTTTGAAGATGAACTATCTCTCGCCGGTGAAGAAGCTGGCTGGCTCGGTGCGCGGCGCGAAGATCCAGTTTGTCGATCCGTTGACGCCAAGGGCGGAGATCGAACGGTGTGACAAGGCGTTCGCCGACCTGAACAAATCAGTCAACTAAGCTGGCGACCCGCCCTTTCAGAAGGAGCAGCAATTGGCACTTACCGTCACTCCCCTCGGCGCGGCGCTCGGCGCGCAGGTCGCCGGCCTGGACTTCAACAACGTGGGGCCGGACGAGGCGCGGCAATTGCGTGAAGCCTGGCTCGAGTATCACGTGCTGGTATTGCACGGCCCGGTCATTTCAGAGGACCAGCTGGTCAAGTTCGGGGAATGCTTCGGCAAGCTTGAAAACGCGCGGCGCCAGTCCGTGCTGGCCTCGCGTCCCGAGATCATGGTCATTTCCAACATTCGCGAGAATGGCGAGACGGTCGGCGCCTTGCCCGATGGCGAACTGACTTTCCACTTTGACCGGATCCACCAGAAAGTGCCGAACAAGGCCGGCGTGCTGCATGCGATTGAGATTCCGGATGCCGGCGGCGACACCTGGTTTTCGAACATGACCCTGGCCTACGACACGCTGCCGGAACGGACCAGGCAACGCATCGAGAACTTGAGCGCGTTAAATACCTATGAGTACGGCCAAACCCACACCGAGAACAAGAAACTGACCGAGGCCGCGCCCACTGCGGTGCACCCCATCGTCCGGACGATTCCGGAAACCGGCCGCAAGGCGCTGTTCATCTGCCGCCTGATGACCGACCGCATCCTGGAGTTGCCCGAAGCCGAAAGCCGCGCGCTGCTCGACGAACTGTGCGATCACGTCGAGAACCAGCGCTTCGTGTATGCGCACAAATGGCGCGTGGGCGACATCCTGATCTGGGACAACCGCTGCACCATCCACGCGCGCACCGATTTCGATGGCGGCCAGCGCCGCCTGCTCAAACGCGTCACGGTCGGCGACGACACGCCGCCGCGCCGCTGACGCCACCTGCAAGCGTTGCATCGATCGCCCCTTGTTGGCGTCAGCGGCTTCCCGTTTCCACGTTTGGCGCGAACATATCAAATAAAACGGCACCGGGATCGCTCCTCGGTGCCGTTTTCGTTGGGGGTAAAAGAGGACTTACTCTTCGTTGCCCTGTTGCTGCATTGCTGCGGCGCTGCTGTCTTCCATCGCTTGCAGCTCGCTGGCCATGTTGGCCTTCTCTTGCTGCAGCAGTGCCTGACGCTCTTCCACTTCCCACGCTTCTTTCTCTTTGCGGGCGCGATGGAAGGCCAGGCCGGTACCGCCAGGAATCAGGCGGCCGACGATGACGTTTTCCTTCAGGCCGCGCAGACCGTCGCGCTTGCCCATGATCGCCGCTTCCGTCAGCACGCGGGTGGTTTCCTGGAACGATGCAGCCGAGATGAACGAATCGGTCGACAGCGATGCCTTGGTAATACCCAGCAGTACGTTTTCGTAGGTCGCAGGGATCTTGCCGGCGGCAATCACGCGGTCGTTTTCGTCCAGCAGCTCGGAACGCTCGACCTGTTCACCGACGATGTAGTTCGCATCGCCCGCTTCCACGATCTGCACGCGGCGCAGCATCTGGCGCACGATCACTTCGATGTGCTTGTCGTTGATCTTCACGCCTTGCAGACGGTACACGTCCTGCACTTCGTCGACGATGTAACGCGCCAGCGCTTCGATACCGAGCAGACGCAGGATGTCTTGCGGGTCGGCCGGGCCGTCCACGATCATCTCGCCCTTGTTCACCACCTGGCCGTCGTGCACCAGCACTTGCTTGTCCTTGGTGATCAGGAACTCGTGCTTGTTGCCGTCCATGTCGGTGATTTCCAGGCGCTGCTTGCCCTTGGTTTCTTTACCAAACGCAACCGTACCCGTGACTTCGGCCAGCATGCCGGCGTCTTTCGGCGAACGCGCTTCGAACAACTCGGCCACCCGTGGCAGACCACCGGTAATGTCGCGTGTCTTCTGCGATTCGGTCGGGATACGCGCCAGCACTTCGCCGACCGACACTGCCTGGCCGTCCTTGACCATGATCAGCGCGCCGACCTGGAAGCCGATCGCCACCGAGTGCTCGGTGCCTGCGATCTTGACTTCTTCGCCGGCTTCGTTGAGCAGCTTGACCTGCGGACGCAAGGTCTTGGTCAGCGAACCGCGACGTTTCGCGTCGATCGCCACCAGGGTCGACAGGCCGGTCACTTCGTCCACCTGGCGAGCGACGGTAACGCCCTCTTCCACGTTCTCGAAGCGCAC
>Ga0066462_1000228_pt1 | contig 17046 bp, 41 predicted proteins | sample LakWasMe92_HOW11_2_FD_59573 | JGI IMG/M metagenome (GOLD analysis project Ga0066462, IMG submission 59573) | Freshwater sediment methanotrophic microbial communities from Lake Washington under simulated oxygen tension - Sediment Metagenome 92_HOW11 | ecosystem: Environmental > Aquatic >... | reverse complement strand
GCCATCTCGCGCATCTCGTGCGCCGAGGCCAGCACCACCAGCACGCGCGGGTTGCCCGCTGTGTCAACCACAGGCACCGCGTAAGGCTGAGCGTTCGGATCAATGTTCACCAACATGGCCCGAATTTTACCGTCCGGCATACACACAGAGCAAACATTCCCGCAAAAAAGATAGCGGCGTTGCGCCCGCGATACGCACACCAGGCCGCCCTTGCCAGCCATCTCTGACCCTGGCAAATAGGCCGCTCAGCTCTGGCGCCAGGCCCTCGCGTACACGAGGCCAACCAAATACCCGACTCCATCGTGTGGTTATTCCCCCCCATAGGGGGATATGCCGTTTTGACCGGACAAGTTGACAGTTTGTTTTCCGTCCGGCATAATTCATCCCATCGAACGGCATCGACCGGATCGACAGGCAGCCAAACGCCACCCCGCCATCCACGGCGGAGCGCCCCCTAGCCGGGCATCGCAGATCAAATGAGTGGACGCCCTTGCATCCCCATCACAACGGGAAGCGCACCCAGCGGTAACGCGGTGCTCAAAGCGACGGTGCGACAAGCAGCTACTGCGGCTGGGAGAGCAGGACATCAAGCGGGGACCGTACCAACGGGCTATATCCGCAGCACGACACACCGGCGGGTGCCGGTACTAATCAAGCAAGTCGTGCACATCCCCCTCAAAAGGGATGCATCAGCGCCCTCCCCGAAAGCAACCCGAGACCCGGGCCTGAGCGAGCATGGACGAGGAGTCCAGGGCCAGGACGCTGATGCATCACACAGGAGACACCCATGCACACCCTGACATGGCAACACACCCGAAAGAAGACGCCCATGACGCTGCGCGGCAACTTCTCCGCCGTCATGTTCCGCGTCTGGATGGTCCGTCACGTCCATCCACATCACCCTATGCAGCTCGACGGTCAGGCCGTCTGACACAGGAGACCACCATGAAGATGACCGCCGAACACTTCGACGAGCTGAAGCAGCGCCTGCAACCCGCCATCGCATCCTTCCCGGACACCCTGGACGCCTACCTCAAGGCAGGCATGTCCGCCAAGCGCTACCGATGGGACGTGCTCTGGCACGCCAAGCAATCCGAGTTCGTCTGCAACGTGCTCTACCGCTACCTGGACGACGACCACATCGACACGGCGCTGCGGGCCATCTTCCCCGAGCGGCCCGACAAGTTCATCGTCGGCGGCAAAGACAAGTTCGCCACCGTCGAAGAGGCGAATGCACACGCCACGACCATCTTCCGCCGCACCGGCAATTTCGTTTCCGTGGAGACACTATGACCCCTTCGCAAAAAGCGCACGACACCCGCGTCTTCCGCTTCTGCCGCAACATCCGCGACAAGATCGCCGCCATCCCCGACGGCTGCAGCGACCGCGAAGTGGTGGCGCTCTTCATCGCCGAGCCCGGCAGCAAGCGCGTCAAGGCCGACGCCTTCCATCTGCTCGACACCCAGCCGCATCGCTTCAGCGTCGGCAGCTCCTGCGCCGACCCCTGGCACAGCCGGCTGCGCAGCTGCCGCAACCACCCCACCCACGGCCCCGCCCTCTTCGCTACCTGGAGCTGACATGAGCAACCGCGCCTTCTACTACGTCGACGGCATCCCCACCAAGGGCGAATGGATCGAGCTGGACGAATTCACCGACACCGACGATGTCAAGGTCGAGCTGGCCAAGGGTGGCTTCATCCCCAAGGATGCGGATGGCGACCCGGACTACGACGGCGACCTGCTGGTGGCCGACGTCGAAGGCGCCCTGGCCCGTGCGTTCTACAGCAGCCGCAGCGACACGCTGGACCTGAGCGAGTTCTGCGAGGCGGCCGCCTACTGCGATGGCGACGACGACAAGGAAGAAGCCGTCGGCGAGTTCATCGACTGGTACGGCAACTGGGACAAGGGCAACTTCGAGGACGCCTACAAGGGCAAGTACGACAGCGAGAAGGACTACGCCGAAGAGCTGTTCGACGAAATCTACCTGCATGAAGTGCCGGAGGGTGTGCGCCCCTACATCGACTACGAGAAGTTCGCTCGTGACCTGTTCATCAGCGACATGTTCTTCAGCAACGGTCACGTCTTCGACCGCAACGTCTAAACCAGGAGCAACCATGAGCGACATCCAACTGCGCGGTCACTGCCAGTGCTGCGGCCGGGTGCAGGCTGTGCCCAGCGTCACCATGAGCAAGCATGGCTACACCGTCGAGCACGGCTGGTTCCAGGGTGTGTGCCATGGCCACAACTACCGCCCCATGGAGGTGGACACCACCCGCACCGCAGAGATCGTGCAGCAGGTCCGCGAAGATTGCGCCGAATTGCGAAAGCTGGCGGCCGAGTACACCGCCGGCCGCAAGCACCCGGCCCGCGCCAAGACCGGGCGATCGGTGCGAAACCCGGAGACACGCAAGTACGAGGACGTCACCCTGCCCTGGGCGGAGGCCAGCGAGTACGAGCGCCGCGACACCCTGGAGGCGGCGATCTGGAGCCTGAAGAGCAAGGCCACCTCGGGCGAGTCATTCGCCGCAGGCCTGGAGAAACTGGCGCAGGAGGTGCATGGCAAGCCGCTGCAGCAGGTCAAGCGCGACGCAGGCCCCGCCCCCATCCTGGTGGGCGAGCGCCGCCTGTCCGAGGGCGGAAACACCCTCACCTGCACCAGGGTGCAAGGCCCCCGCGTCTACTGGCAGCGAGATCGTGACGGCAAGACCTTCAGCGGATGGACTGGTACACAGGCCTGGAGAAAGTTCGAGCAAGCATGAGCGATCCGCAAATCATCATCAGGCCCGGCGACTTCATCCAGTACCTCGATAACTTCGGCGACATCTGGTTCGAGGTTGCCTCGTCATACCCGCCAACCAGGAGCGACATGGCGTCATCCTGGTACACCACCTTCTACACGTTCGACAAATACGGCAGCAGGCCACACACCTCGTGGAACATCGGACGCATTCGCCGGGTGATGTTCGCAGAGATGGCTGTGCCGACCATCATGGCGCGCCGAGAGCGGTTCAAGGCATCGTTCGGCCAGTACGACCCGCTCTACGGCTTCGCCCCCACAGGAACCCATCTGCGCAAGAAGGGCGACTGACTAACAGCAACTCAGCACCGCCACCTTCGGGTGGCTTTTTGTTTTCAGGAGATCATCATGGCCCGTTCCGTATCCGTTGCCTCTGGCGCCGAGCACGTAGCCTACAGCGCCATCCCCGCACCCGGCTTCTGGTGCGACGAGTGCGGAGAGCACTTCCCCACCAAGGGCGAGCGCCCCGCCCTGGCTGGCGACGACGAGTTCGACGCCGACCTGGATGCCGACTCTCAGCAGGATGTGGGCTGCTGCCCGCACTGCAAAGCGCACCACGACCATGTGCGCACCGAAGACCCGAGCGACGACTGGGACTACTACCTCGACGACTTCAAGCGTGAGATGCGCAAGGCTTTCCCATCGCTGCACGCCGACGACCGCTGGCTGGGCCGCGAGGACCACGCCCTGCTGGCGAACGACTACTGCTACATCGGCGCAAGCGAATACTGCGGCCTCGTCTCCATGTGGGTTGTGCCCAAGGAGATCGACGACTACTCGGCAGAAGAGCGCAGCAGGATCGGCCGGCGCGACGTCTGGATCAAGCGGATCGAAGACAAGTTCCGCAAGGTCGCCGGCTCCTGCTTCGGTCAGGCCCTGATCAAGCAAGGCACCTTCAGCAACGGCGAGGGCATCTTCCAGCCCGCCAACGGCAAGCAGCAAGGCGGAATGGGCCTGGGCTTCAGCAGCAAGGAAGGGTGGCTGTAGTGCACAAAACAATCGCAGACCTCATCGCTCGCGGCGCCATGTTCGTCGTCAACCACAGCGGTGGTAAGGACAGCCAGGCCATGTTCGACTACGTCAGCAGCATTGTGCCGGCCGCGCAGATCGTGGTCGTGCATGCCGAGCTGCCCGATGTCGAGTGGGAGGGCGTCATCCCGCACATCAAGGCGACCATCGGCGACGCGCCGCTGCACCTGTGCCGCTCTCGCCGCACCCTGCTGCAGATGATCGAGGAGCGCGGCATGTTCCCCAGCCCGAGCCAGCGCCAGTGCACCAGCGACCTCAAGCGCGGCCCCATCGAGAAGACGATCCGCCACCTGGGCTACAAGCTCATCGTCAACTGCATGGGCATGCGTGCCGAGGAGAGCAGCAGCCGCTCCAAGCTGGAGCCCTTCAAGCTGAGCGAGCGCAACAGCAAGGCCGGCCGCGAGTGGCACGAGTGGCTACCCATCCACGACTGGACAGTCGAGCAGGTCTTTGCCCGCATCAAGCAGGCCGGCCAGCAGGCGCACTGGGCCTACGCCGCCGGCATGTCCCGACTGAGTTGCTGCTTCTGCATCATGTCCAACAAGGCCGACCTCACCACGGCCGCCCGCCTCAACCCCGCGCTCTACGCCAAGTACGTGGCACTGGAGCGCAGCACCGGCCAGGTCATGCTCATGCCGAGCAAGAAGCATGGCCGGCTCACCCTCGAACAGGTCACCGGCATCCAAGCAGAAAGGCTCACAGCATGAACTCGCTTGACCATTACGCAGACCCAGAGCGCAAGCTGGAGGAGCTGATCACACAGCGCGACGATCTACTTACTGCTCTGATGTGGATGGAAGAATATTTCCGGGGCCATGAAAATTCTGACGGCGCATCCAAGGCCATGTTCAAGCAAGCCCGAGCCGCCATCGCAAAGGCGAATGGCGGCGCAGCATGAGCCGCGACTACCAAATCCTCGCCCGCTACTTCGGCGTCCCGGTCAAGCGCAAGCCTGACCCGCTGCTGCAGCGAGAGCGCGCCCTGAGCGCCAGCGCCATGCGCCGAGCCCGCCGGCTGGCCACCAAGCACGGCATCGTCATCGACCGCGACCGCAGCGATGGCTGGTGGGTGACCTGCGACAAGTTCACCGAAGCCACCGACCCCTGCGACGGCGCGCACTTTCACACCGACGGCCGCGACGTGCTCGAAGCCGTCGAGACCTACATCAAGGAGATCGAAAAGTGAAAACCTTCATGCGCCTCGGCGGCGCCTACCTGAGCGACAGCCTGGAGTTCGACGCCAAGCACCTGGCCCTGGCCGAGTTCCGCCGCGCCGCCAAGCAGCTGCACCGATACGGCCAGACGCTGCAGGCCAGCCTGCACATCGCCCCCGACCGTGACTCGCTCGTCGAGTACCCGGACTACACCGTCACCCTGGGGCCGCGTGGCGGCGTCCAGGTCCAGCGCGCATAGGAGACGCCATGATCCGCACCAAGGCACAGCTCATCGCCGAGCTTCAGGCTGGCGCCCGACTGTCAGGCGCCTCGCTCGGCCGACCATCCGAGCCGTGGAGCTACGAGGTCAAGCGACGCGACGGCACCGCCGACACCGTACACGGCAACGCCTTCTGGGCAGCCCATAAGGCCGGATACATCCGACAGATTCGTGGCAGCTGGAACTTCGGCGTCTACGCCCTACAGCAACCCTCCAAGGAGACCTCATGAAAGTTCGCATCATCACCGGCGCCACCCACGCCTACGCCGCCATCGAAGACGACGGCATCAGCCTGGACGTACAGCTGAGCCCCGGGCGCAGCGCAGCCGTCAGCCTGGACGAGAGCGCCACCGAGCTGCACATCCAGGCCCAGCGCCTGCTGCGCCGCGCCGAAGTCATGCGTGCCGCCGCCCACCACTTGGCCCAGCCCCTGCAGACCGGCGCACCGGAGGAGGTCGAGTGATCAAGCACATCTACCTGCTGCCGGCGGAAGCCTATGTCGCCCACCTGACCGACGCCCAGGTCATTGGCGTCTCCCTCGGCGAGATGGGCTTCAACCCCATCTACACCCGAGCCAAGCCCGACGACCTCAACCACGAGCCGCTGAGCACCGTGGTCAAGCAGTCGGCCGTCGCCGCCAGCATGTTCGGCTGGCACATCCCTGCAGCCCTGCCGGCCAAGGAATACCTGGACCGCGTCAACCTCACCCGGGAACTCCCATGAAAATCGACATCCCGCAGAACTTCATCCGCGCCGCCTTGCTCTTCGCCGGCAAGGCTGACATCCGCTACTACCTCAACGGCCTGGCCCTGCAGACCGGCCCCGAGGGCTCCCGCCTCATCGGCACCGACGGGCACACCCTGTGCGTCGTCGACCTGGGCATCCGCGACCTGCCCGTGCTGGAGACGATCATCCCCCGCAGCCTGCTGGAGAAGCTCAAAGCCAAGGCAGGCAGCAAGGTCACCATCGAGATCGCCGAAACCCCCAAGGGACAGCGCACCATCGCCGTCACCCACCAGGGCCAGGGCTTCAGCGAGATCGAGATCAACGGAGCCTTCCCCGACTGGCGCCGCGTCATCCCCCGAAAAACCACGGGCCAGCTGGCGCACTACAACCCGCACTACCTGGTGCGCCTTGACGACGCCTGGCACATCCTCAACGCCGGCACCAGCCGTGGCAGCGGCCACCGTGGCGGCAAGGTGGGCGCCTGCCCCGCCTACAACGGCGACAGCAGCAGCCTCAACATGCTGCACCCGCAGGTCTTGGCGCTGGTCTTCCCGCTGCGCTGGGACACCGAGCCCACGTCCGCCCCCGACTGGGCTTACGCCAGCCTGAACCCGCCGCCCGACACCGCGCCGGCCGCCAAGCCCGAGCCGGCAGAGGTGCCGCTGTGATGCTCGACCTCCCCGCCCACGAGCTGCACCAGCAACAGGCCCACGTCATCCGCCAGCAGCGCCGCCTGGAAGACGAGGCCTGGCTGGCCCTGCTGCGCAGCACCAAGCAGCACAACGAAACCATCGCCACCCAAGCCAATCCCAAGGAGCCACCCCATGAAATGCCTGTCTGACGTCGAGTTCACCCAAGCCGTCGCCCGCCGCTGGATCGCCAGGCGCACCGCCATGGGCATCAAGCCCAAGGGCGTGACGCATGCCAAGCTGCAGCTGGAGTTCTTCATCGGCGCCCACACTGCAGCCGAAGAGATCGGTCAGCCCCACAACCACATGGCCCTGGTCCTGCTGTCCGTCGGCAAGGATGCGAGCTGCCTGCTGCCCAAGAGCGAGCAAGCGAAGGCATGAGCCGCTTCACCCACACCGCCCACCAGCTGCGCAGCGAGCGCTGGGATCAGGTGGACAGCCGGCGCCTGCTTGAGCGCATCCGCCAGGACAGGCGAGAAGGCGTCTGCTGGACCATCACGCCGTGGCAACGCAGCGTCAGCTACGCACACCGCAGCTACCTGGTTCACAGCGACGACGGCAGCCTCTACGCGGTCTTCTTCCGCAAGGCCCACCCGGTTTAGCCCGGGGCGTCGCAAGACGCCAGGGCACGTCGGCGAAACCCCGCTCGCCGGAACTGCGGGGGCAACCAACAGGAGAGAGCCATGAAATAAGCCACCACCACCCATTCACTCGTGCATGACGCACACAAAAGCCCGCCGGCAAATCTGGCGGGCTTTTTCTTTTGGATCACAGGAGGTCAGATGAAATACACCATCACCATCGACACCGGAAACGCCGCCTTCGGTGACGAGGACAGCGAGCACTACGAGAGTCTGCGCGACAACGAGGTGGCGCGCATCCTGGAGGAGACTGCCATCAACCTCAAGGTCGGCACCTTCTACGGCGCCCGCCGCACCCTGCCGCTGCGTGACTTCAATGGCAACAGGGTGGGCGAGATCAACCTGACCGAGGACTGAACCATGAGCACCCACAACCAACAAATCGCCGACGGCTTCCGGGTGGCCAAGGAATACCTGGCGCACACAAACGATGACGCACGCTGGAGGATCAGCGAGTTCATCTGCATCTCGCTCGAACTCGCGCGCAATACTGGCCACATCACATCCGAGCAAGCCTCCGACTGCAGAAGCATCATCTGCGACCGCCTCGGCGGCCAAGGCACCTTCGACGGATGGCTCAGCGAGCGCCTCGGACAGCATTACATGGAAGACCAATACGGAAACCATGGCCGCAAGACCCAGGCCACCCGCCACGCCTGGCTCGACAGCCTCATCCAGGAATTCAGCCAATGAAACACACCGAGACCATCATCATCGCTGGCGGCTGGCGCCTGCATGCCAGCGTGCAGCCCACGCCGCACAGCGACACCACCCACCTGCAGCTGCGGACCAGCTACGACGACAGCCGCGCCCCGCACCATCAGCGCACCCTGCTCGACGTGCACCTGAAAGACGCCGAGCGCCACTCGCTCATCGCCCTCCTCCAGAAACCGGACCAGACCGCATGACCACCATCGAAGCCATGACCAAGGCCTACTTCCAGGCCATCTACTTCACCGAGACCGGCGACACAGACCAACCCCCGACCGATGCCGAGCTGACGGCGCACTGCCAGATGCTGGGCCACATGGCCTGCCGCAATTTCCTGGAGGCCGTGCGCCGCCACCCCGGCGTGCAGGACCACCTGCTCGATCCTTCGCAGCTGGGCCACGACCTGTGGCTGACGCGCAATGGACATGGCGTTGGGTTTTGGGATCGCCCCGAGGTCTACGGCCAGGACCTGGCCGACTGGTTCACCGCACTGGCCACCGCCATGGGCTCGCACGATGCCGAGTTTGATGAAGACGCAGAAACCATCACCCAATAAGTTGACCACCATGATCAAAGAACTCATCGAGACCTTCCGCAAGCCCACCCCCAGCGTCATCGCCGAGCGCGAGCTGGAGGAGGCGCGCCGCCAGCTCCTGCTGGCCCACACCGGCGTCGAGTACGCCCAGAGCCAGGTCGCCTACCAGCAGATGCGCATCCGCCGCCTGGAGCGCACCGTCGGCGAGCTGCGCCAGGTCGAGCGCGCCCAGACCCCGCTCCTGGAGTTCGGCGCATGAGCTTCGCAACCGCACCCCTGGTCCTGCCCGGCTCCATTGCGCAGGACCGGCCGCTCAAGCACTGCAACGGCTGCGACAATGACCGGGACCCGGGCGGCGGCGTCGACCTCGGCCCTGGCCGCTGGTGCTGCGCAGGCTGCTGGACCATCAAGACCAACCCCGGCAAGACCGGCCACTTCAAACACGGGCGATAGACATGAACCACTCCACCCTGCCGCTGCGCGCCATGCTCTTCGCCCGCGAGAAGCACAAGGACCAGAAGCGCAAGTACACCCTCAACCCCTACACCGACCACCTGGCAGAGGTGGCTGGCATCGTGGGCTCCGTGACGCCGCTCTACGCCAACATGGTGTGGATCATGATTGCCACCGCCTGGCTGCATGACGTGCACGAGGACCAGGACGTCTCGCTGGAAGAGATTCTGGACCACTTCGGCCAGGACGTGGCCTACGGCGTGCGCATGCTCTCGGACATGGAGACAGAGGGCAACCGCGCCACACGCAAGGCTGCCAGCCGCGCCCGCCTGGCCCAGGCCCCAGGCTGGGTCCAGACCATCAAGGTCGCCGACCTCATCAGCAACACCAGCAGCATCGTGCAGCACGATCCCAAGTTCGCCGTCACCTACCTCGAAGAGAAGCGGCTGCTGCTGGACGTCCTAGTCCATGCGCACCCCAGGCTCATCAACATCGCAAGAGAACAGGCAGAAGCAGCATGATCGGTCCCATCTTCTACAACCCCAAGCAGTCCGTGCCTGGCGTCGACTCCTTCTCCCCCTCGGCCGGCAAGCCGGCGCGCTTCATGGAGCTGATGCTGCACCACTACCGTCCGCTCACTATCCTCCCGTTCGATCCCGTCACCCGCGAAGACCTGTACCTGGCGCATGCCAAATCGCACGTTGACGCCGTGCTCAAAGGCTACGCGCCCAACGGCTTCGGCAACAACGACCCGCGCGTGGCAGAGGCTTGCCTGTGGACCGTTGGCTCGCTCGTGGCCGCCACCCTGCATGCACCCAAGAGCATCTATCCCGTGTGCTCACCCACCTCCGGCTTCCACCACGCCGGCCTCGACTTCAGCGAGGGCTACTGCACCTTCAATGGCCTGGCCGTGGCTGCCGCCAAGTTCATCCAGGCGAACCCCAAGGCCACCGTGGGCATCCTGGACTGCGACTTCCACTACGGCAACGGCACGGTCGACATCCTGGCGCGCCACCCCTGGCTGCGTCGGCACGTCGTGCACCACACCGCCGGCCAATACTTCTGCCCCGAGGGTCAGGCCATCGAGTTCTTCCACTGGCTGGACGAGGCCATCAACGACCTCAACGAAAGCGGCTGCGACGTGGTGATCTACCAGGCCGGCGCCGACATGCACATCGACGACCCGCTGGGCGGCCTGCTCACCACCGAAGAGATGCGCCAGCGTGACCGCGAGGTCATGCGCAAGGTGCGCGCACCGCTCGTGTGGAATCTGGCCGGCGGCTACCAGCCCAACCAGGGCGACGACATCTTCAGCGATCCCGTGCTGCAGCTGCACCGCGCTACCATGGGCGCAGCCAACGGCGCCGACGGCATCCGTGCCGAGTTCTTCAAGGAGAGAAACCAATGAGCACCGCCACCCAGCGCGAGCAGTTTCACGACTGGCTGGTGCGCCAGGGCTTCGAGCGCCCCGACACCCCGGCGCCCGGCCGCAGCTACCGTGGCTCGCACATCGAGATGCTGTGGCATTGCTGGCAGGGCGCGAGCAGCGCATATCCCGACTGGTCCAGCAGCGAGACTGGCCCGCTTGCGCTGTGGAAAAACCATCTGCGTCCGATGGCCGAGAACCTACAGGTAGCCGACGGCGCCATCCACCACCGCGACCAGATCATCGCCAACCTGCGTCAGCAGCTCAAGGCAGCAACCAACCAGGAACCCACATGATCAAGAAGACCGAGCCCCGAGAGGTGCACACGCTGCGCCACATCCGCGCCAACGTGCTCAAGCTCACGCAGGAGGTGCTGGCCGACATGCTCGGCGTATCCGTGCGGACCTACGCCCGCTACGAGAGCAGCGATGCCATGCCGCCCACGGCGCGCAAGCTGCTCGATACGATCGTGTGGAACCTGGCCGGCAAGGCGGCTATCCAGCCCGCCAAAGAACGCGACCAACCACCTTGACCATGGCCGCCTCCTCGGTCGTGAGCTTCTCTTCCGGGTAGCGCGCATTGTCCGCACGCAGCAGCAGCCCGCCATCGAACCGGCGGCTCAGCCTGCGCAGCCTGATCTCCCCGCCGTACAGCATGGCGTAGACCTGGCCGTCGGCCACATCGGTCTGCGCCGCGTCCACCATGTAGATGTCGCCGTCGCCCAGGTAAGGCTCCATGCTGTCGCCCGCCTGCTGCCCGAAGAACAGGCGCGTCGAGTCGGTGACGCGCGCACCAGTCAGCCATGACTTCGTGAACGCCAGCGGCGGCAGGTCGATCGCATGCACATCCACCAGGCCGGCGCTCGCGGCCGGGCGCAGCCGCGTCTGCGGCACCAGGCCGTACATCCCGTCACCCAGGTCAGCCGGGCTCACCCAGGAGGGGGTAGCGATCGGCAGCTTGCCATCCGAGTCCAGGAACAGGGGTGGCATGTTCAGCTTGTTCTCGATCGAGCGCGCCGCCTTCTCCCCGAAGTAGCGATCGGGGTTGAACAGCAGCGACGCATAGGCGCGGCCGACCTGCAGGCGCGACGCCATATCGGACGGCCCGACATTGTTGTCGTCCATCCAGCGCTTCAGGTTGGCCCGGCGTCTCTGCGCCAATTCTTTGGGGTCAGTCATTGAGTTTCCCTGTCAGTTTGTCATGTTAAGGCACGGCCGTATGCCGTTCGCTTCCAATTTTGTTTGCTTTACGGCAAAATACCTCATGCACAAATTTAAAGAGTGGCTCAACAACAGCCCCGGCATGGCCACCAAGCTTGGCAAGAGGCTCAAGGTCGGCGCCGCAACCATCAGCAACGTCAAGCATGAGCGCACGCCCATGCCCACACGCTGGATTCCACACATCGTCACCCTGTCGAGGGGCCTGTTCTCGTACCAGGAACTCGTCGACGCAAAAGTCAAAGGGAGCGCATGAGCTTTTTCAAAACCATGCCTGGTGGCTTTGCTCACCAGGAACCGTGGTGCAACTGCACTTTAGCGAACAGCAGCCAAGGTTGCAAGCACCCAGATCAAACCGGAGGCGGACAAGATGGCCGGTGACTGGATCAAGATGAGGAACGATCTGCAGACCCATCCGAAGGTTGTCCGCATCTCGTCCGCATTGCGTGCGGACAGGTTCAGGACCATTGGCGGACTGCATGCGGTCTGGTGTCTGTTTGACGCGCATTCCGAGGACGGAAGTCTGGACGGATACACCACTGAAGTAATTGACGAACTTGTTGGTTTTCCGGGAATTGCCGGCGCGATGTGCGACGTTGGATGGATCATTGTTAGCGAGCACTCCGTCTCTCTCCCTGAGTTTGACTCACACAACGGCAAGAACGCAAAGCGCCGTGCGCAAGAGGCCGATCGCAAACGGCGCGAGCGCGACGAAGAACCTGTCCCGATTCCGTCCGCATCGAAAGCGGACACAAAGCGTACTAGAGGAGAGGAGAGGAGAGTATCTACTTCACTACGTTCAGTAGATGCCGACCTGGCCACGCTGATCAGCCTCGGGGTTGACGAGCAGCACGCCAAGGACTGGCTGCGGGTGCGCAAGGACAAAGGCGCCAAGACCCTGACGGCCACCGCCCTGGAGGACGTGCAGCGCGAGGCGGTCAAGGCCGGCGTCACCCTGGCCCAGGCCGTGGAGGCCAGTGCGCGCAACAGCTGGCGCGGATTCCGGGCGGACTGGTACGCGAACCTGCGGCAGAGCACGCCCCCGCCAGGCAAGCGCCCCGGCAACCGCTTCGAGGCGGCCGCCCAGGCGATCTTTGGAGACGACCAGTCGGCACCCCCTGGCGCCAGGGTGATGGAGGTCTACGATGCGTAGCCTCGCCTCTATCCCCGTCGAGCAGGCCATCAGGGCGCCAGACCCAGCATCAGTCGAGCGCCAGGAGGCGGCCGCTCGCAACGTGCGCAACCTGTTCAAGCTCATGCACGGGCAGTACGGCAACCTGTTCCTGTCGCGCTTCCAGACCGGCCAGGTCGGTGAAGACGGCAGCGACAAGGGCGTCATCAGCGCGATGCGGGTGTGGGCGCGCGACCTGGCGGCGTTCGACGGCGGCGTCATCGAGACGGCCGCCGAGCGCTGCAAGGTCAAGTACGTCGAGTTCCCGCCCAACCAGCCGCAGTTCCTGGCCGAGTGCCGTGCCTGCGCGCCGCGCGAGGCGAAGCTCAAGGACCACGACCAGGTCAAGGCCATCCCAATGGGGGCGGCTCTGGGCAGTGTCTACGCCCGCCGCGCCCGCGCCATCAACGCGAAGCACGACGCCAAGGCCGCGCAGACACGCGACGAGATCGCCCCGCCGCCCCCCTCCCTGGACGGGCTCAAGCAGGCGATCGCCAACGCCGTGGCCAATGCCGGCGGCGACGAGGTGGGCGAGCTGCTGCGCCTGGATCGTGTGCTCGCACCCAGGAGAACGCCATGCTGAACCTGAGCCGCGCCAAGGCCAACGAAATCCTGGACCTGTGGAAGTCTGGCGCTGCCAGCTTCGCGCAGGACGTGATCAACCTGGCCCTGTACGTCACGGGCGACCTTGGCTCCTACCGTGAGGACTGACCAGGAGCGCCGCGCCAGCGTCATCGAACTTCTGGCAGGCATCAGCCTGAAAGACCCGGAGTACGTGAAGTGGGCAGTCGACAACTACGCCGCCATCAGCCCAGACGTCATGCGCAACCTGGGTCCCGAGATCAATGCACGCCGCAGACAGATGCGGCTCGAAATAAAACCAAAGGAAACACAGTGAGCGAGCCCACCGAGAAACAGTTCCTCTACGACGTTCGAGACCACGTCGTCGAGATCATCAGAGACGATGGCGTGCACCGCCACATCCGCTTCCGCCGCCCCGGCACGGTCTGCATGCACTTCGACCTGATCACCTGGCCTGGCTACCTCTGCTACACCGGGGACATGGGGACCTATGTGTTCCAGCGCTTGGAAGACATGTTCAAGTTCTTCCGCACCGATCGCAACTCGCCATGGCTGCGCGCAAATGGCCTGACCCTGGGCATCAACACCGGCTACTGGGGCGAGAAGCTGCAAGCCACGGACAAGAGCGACGGCTTCAAGAAGTTCGACGAACAGAAGTTCGACGCCGCCGTCTACCGCTACCTGGTTCGATGGATAAAAGAGAGCCGCGACCAGACCACCAAGGAGCAGAGACGCGACCTGTGGGACGAAGTGGTGAGCAGTGTGATCAACGCAGATTGCGACTCCGGCGGATACCGCAAGCAGGTTGCGGCGCACGACTTCTACCACCAGGTCAACAGCGACGTCGGCAACTTCGAGTTCCGCGACTTCTACGAATACAACGTCGAGTCCTACAGCTACCACTTCCTGTGGTGCTGCTACGCGCTGGCCTGGGGCATACAGAAATACGACGACCACAAAGACGCAGGGAGCAAGGCATGAGCGCCGACAAGGAATGGCTGGCCACCCTGAAGGTGGGCGACCAAGTCACCACCAATCACGGAGACCAGTGGTATGGCTACCGATTCCACACGATCGAGAGGATGACTGCCACGCAGTTCATCCTGGACGACACCTGTCGTTCACGGGTCCGTCGGTCGGACGGGCACATCCTTGGAGCCAGCTACAGAGACATCGCGCCCATCACCGACAAGGTGTTGGCAGTCAATGAGACGGTGGCATTGCAAAGCTGGCTCAACAGCCTGCATACCAACGATCGCAAAAAGATGCCGCCCACGAGCGCGCTGCGCGCCATGAAGGCCGCTTACGACGAGGTCATGAAGGAGGTGCCATGCACTGCACCCCAACCCTGACCCTGGTCGCCAGGAAGAGGCACCACTGCACCAACTGCGGCGAGCTGATCAACCCAGGGGAAACCTATCTGCGCTGGGTCACGTTCGATGACTCGGCATTCACCAACAAGATGCACCCGGAATGTCTGGCTGCTCTGCGGAAGGAGGCGATCTGCGGCTCCTTTGAGTACGAGGCATACCAGGGAGAAAGGCCCAAGACATGAGCAACGAAACCTACTGGTACGAGAAAGATGGACAGGTCCTGTGCGCTCACTACGCCGACGCCAAGGCGCGCAGCACCATCACGGCCATGGCGGGCGAGACGCTAAGCCCGCGCACCGTGGCAACCATGATGAACGCGGCCTACCAGCGTGGCCGCGCCGAGAAACTTGAATCCATTCAGCAGGAGCTGGGAATCAAATGACCACCGCCGAGATCATCCCCTTCACCGAGCCACCCCCGCCCGAGCCGATCGTGCGCATCTGCAGCTTCTGCAAGAAGCACGAGGACCAGGTACGCAAGCTGTTCAGCAACGGCATGGAAGGCCCGCGCCTCAAGTGCATCTGCAACGAGTGCGTGGCCACGGCCAGCGAGCGCATCCGCTCCGTGGTCGAGGCCAAGCGCGCCGCCAGTCAGGAGCAGCCGGCATGAGCACCAAACGCGCCCGCCTCATGTTCCGCGTCGATAAGGGCGCCCTCGTCCCGGCCGATGCCTACACCGTGCGAATGCTGCGAGAGCGAGGCTTCAAGATCGGCGACATCCTGGCCGCCGACCTGGCCAAGCCGCGCAGCCCTGGCTTCTGGCGCCTGGCCCACCAGCTCGGCACCTTCGTCGCCCAGAACATCGACGAGTTCGACGGCATGGCCTCGCACGACGTGCTCAAGCGCCTGCAGTTCGAGGGCCGCATCGAGTGCGACGAGACCCAGATCGAGGTGCCGGGCATCGGCTTCATGCTGACGCGCAAGCCCAGGTCTCTGGCCTTCGAGTCCATGGACCAGGGCGCCTTCTTCGAGGTCATGAAGCGCATGTGCCACCACATCGCCACCACCTACTGGCCTCACATGACGGCCGAGCAGGTGCAGGAGACGTCGCAGTGCATGCCGGAGGTTGCGACTTGAGGAGCTTCGCCAAGTTCAACTACGTGCGAAGCCCCAAGCTGCTGCAGGCCTGCCGAGAACTCTCATGCCAGAACTGCGGCGCGCAGGACGGCACGGTCGTGGCGGCCCACTCCAACGAGTCTCGCCACGGCAAGGGCCGCAGCATCAAGGCCAGCGACATCTACGTGGCCAGCCTGTGCCACCGCTGCCACATGGAGCTTGACCAGGGCCTGCGGATGTCGCGCTCTGAGCGACTGGAGCTGTGGCTGGCGGCTCACGTGTGCACCGTCAAGGAGCTGTTGCGTCGTGGCCTCTGGCCGCCAGACGCGCCGGTCCCCGACATCGAGTCCTATCAATTTTGAAAAACACAAGGAGTTCCCATGCTGAAACTTTTCATTGACGGCGTCGAGCAGACGCTGACGCGCCAGAAGTTTCCGGGCGGCGAGACGCTGCTGCGTATCGAGAACACGCCCAAGATGCCGCGCTTCGACATCATCGCTCGAATCGAGCTGCACTTCCGTGGCAACGACGACCTGATCGACCTGGCCCTGCTGACGGATGCCGTGCGCCGCCAATACCGCAGCGCATCACTCTTCCTGGTCATGCCCTACCTGCCCTACGCCAGGCAAGACCGGGTGTGCGCGCGCGGCGAGTCCCTTTCCATCAAGGTCATTGCCAACCTGATCAACAGCCTGGACTTCACCGGCGTCATCTGCGACGACATCCACTCGGACGTTGGTGGCGCCCTGATCAACAACCTGACGCATCGGCTGCAGCACCAGCTCGCTCTCAAGGTCGCCGAGAACCACCCGGACGTCGTGCTGGTGGCGCCTGATGCCGGAGCACTCAAGAAGGTCCACGCCTTTGCCCAGGCCTACGGCTACACGCATGTGCTTCACGCCACCAAGCACCGCGACCCCAGGACTGGCGCCATCACACACACCAGTGTGGCCGGCGGCTTCAGCACTGTCGACATGGTGATCCTGGACGACATCTGCGACGGCGGCCGCACCTTTGTGGAGCTGGCCAAGGAGCTGGAGCCCATGACCACGGGCCGCCTCTTCCTGTACGTCACCCACGGCATCTTCAGCAATGGCTATGACGAGCTGGAGAAATACTTCGAGCGCATCTACGTCAGCAACCTGATGGGTGAGCACCACCCCCTGGTCGAGGTCGTCTGATGGACGCCTGCCCGAAATGCGGGGGCAC
>Ga0066462_1000208_pt1 | contig 17871 bp, 12 predicted proteins | sample LakWasMe92_HOW11_2_FD_59573 | JGI IMG/M metagenome (GOLD analysis project Ga0066462, IMG submission 59573) | Freshwater sediment methanotrophic microbial communities from Lake Washington under simulated oxygen tension - Sediment Metagenome 92_HOW11 | ecosystem: Environmental > Aquatic >... | reverse complement strand
AATATGCCCTGCAGCGGGAAATCGATCCGATCAAATTTGCTCTGCCGCGCAGACTCCTAGCTTTCGTACGGCGTGCCGGCATCTAGCCCGCGCCGAGCGCCATGACCCCGGCCATGAGCGCCTGATAAGTAAAAAGTAAATTCGCCCGCTCCTGGCGTCCCAGGTCCAGTCCATTCCCCCCCCACTGCAAGCGTCCGGAAATCAGACGTACGGATCGATGCAGCGTCCGATTATCCCACCTGTTTTGTGCGACGCAACAACGCGGCCAGGCGACTGGCCCGGCATCGGCGTCGTTCAGTTACTTCTTTAAAAACAATGATTTGCGATGTATTGACGAGGCCGGTAACTGTCCGGCATGGTTTTTGCTGTCAGGTCTTGCGTGAGGCAGACGAGGAATTCGACAGGCAGGTTTCTACAAACGTCAGGAAAGACAAGACATGATAAAAAATTTGGGGAAATACGAGCGGCCGGTGCGGCTGGGCGTGACGGTGGCGACGTCATTGATACCGCTGGCCGTGGTGGGGGGGCTGCTGTATGCGGCGTTCTTCGTCAAGGCATCGGGGGCGGTGTCGGCCATCAAGCCGCCCGCGATCGAACGGCGCGACACATTCCTGGGCGCGACCCTGCCGGCCGAAGGCATCATCTGGGCCGCCGGCAGCAACGGAAAAGTGGTCCGCAGCGACGACCATGGCGCGCACTGGCAGGTGCAGCCGGTGCCGGTGGGCGAGAACCTGCAGGGCATCGCGGCCTGGGATGCCAGCCAGGCCGTGGCGGTGGGCGGCGCAGGCGTGGTGATCCGGACCGTCGACGGCGGCAAGCAGTGGCAGGAAATCGCGGTTCCCAAGTCGGAAGTGGCCAACAAGCTGCTGACCGTGCGCGCCTATGCGAACGGCGTGGCATGGGCGGTGGGCGAGCTCGGTGCGGTGCTCGGCACCACCGATTACGGCCAGACCTGGCAGCGCGCGGTCCCCGAAAAGGACCAGGCCTGGAACGACATCAGCTTCTTCGGCGCGCGCGGCATCCTGGTCGGCGAGTTCGGACAGGTCATGCAAACGGAGGACGCCGGCAAGAGCTGGCGCCCGGCCAAGAGCGGAACCGAGTCGAGCCTGATGTCGGTCTACCTGCGCGACGCATCGAACGCGGTCGCGGTGGGCCTGTCGGGCGTGATCCTGGTCAGCAATGACGGCGGCGCGCAATGGCGCGTGGCGCCGCGCCAGACCATGGAACACCTGAACAACGTGATCTGGGACGGCGCGCGCTGGGTGGCGGTGGGCGACAAGGGCTTGATCGTGACGGGCGACGCACAGGCGCTCGCCTGGAGCGCGGCGCGCGTGAGCGAAGGCAACCTGGGCTGGAATACCCAGATCCTGCGGGCCGGCGCCAACAGCGGCCACTACATCCTGGCCGGCGCCAGCCTGGCGCGCCTGGACGGCGGCAAGTTCACCGCATTCGGCCGCGCGGCCGACTGATTCAAACAAGGAGGAGACATGAAAAACAACACATTCAAGACGGTGGGACGAGCCATCGAGTGGCTCATCGCACAGCGCATCTGGGTGGTCGCCACGGTGCTGGCGATTACCGCGGTGATGGGCTACCTGGCGGCCCAGATCGAGGTCAAGACGGTGTTCAGCGACCTGCTGCCGCGCAACCATCCTTACATCAAGGTCAACAACCAGTTCAAGCAAACCTTCGGCGGCTCGAACATGGTCAGCATCATGCTCGAGGTCGACAAGGGCGACGTGTTCCAGATGAAGGTCCTCGAACGCGTGCAGAAAATCACCAAGGATCTGCAGCAGGTGTCGAATGTCGATTCCTACCAGATCGTCTCGCTCGCTTCCAAGAAGATCAAGGAAGTGCGCGCATCGACCGACGGCATCGAATCGCGTCCGCTGATGTGGCCCAACCTGCCCAAGGGCGCCGCCGAGATCGCGGTGCTCAAGGAAGCGGTGCTCAACAACCCGCTGGTGTTCGGCGCCTACGTGTCGCTCGACATGAAGGCCACCCTGATCACGGTCGACTTCGTCGATACCGGCATCGACTACTCCAAGGTGTACCGCCAGATCAGCGCGATCACCGACGCGGCCGAAGGCGACGGCGTCAAGGTGCGCGTGGTCGGCGAGCCGATGCTGTACGGGATCGTCAACCACTACCTGACCGAGACGGTGTACATCTTCCTCATTACCGTCGCGGCGCTGGTGGCGCTGCTGTTTCTGATCACGCGCAGCTGGCATGGCACGCTGCTGCCGCTGGTGGCCGGGGTGCTCAGCGCGTGCTGGGCGCTGGGCGCGGCCAGGCTGATGGGATTTCATCTCGATCCGCTGGTGATCGTGATCGCCTTCCTGATCACGGCGCAGGCAATCTCGAACTCGGTGCAGCTGGTGGCGCGCTTCGACGATGAAGTGGCGCAAGGCAGCCCGAGCGCGGCGGCCGCGGCCAAGGTCGCGCTGCAGAACCTGTTCAAGCCGGGCCTGCTGGCGGTGGTGGCCGACGCCGGCTGCGTGCTGGTGGTGGCGCTCACCCCGATCCCGATGCTGCAGAAAATCTCGTACATCGGCACGGTGTGGGTGTTCTCGATCGTGGTGTCGGCCTTGCTGATGACGCCGGTCCTGCTGTCGTGGTTCTCGACGCGCGCGCGCAAGGTCCATCCGCTCAATATCACGCCCTTGCTCGAGTGCGTGCTCCGGGGCGGCATCGCGGTCGTGGCGAGCCGCTGGCGCTACGGCGTGCTGGCGCTGACCGGCGTGCTGTTCGTCCTGACCGGGATCTATGCCTTCAACCTGAAGGTGGGCGATGCCAATCCGGGCTCGCCGATCCTGTGGCCCGCTTCGCGCTACAACCAGGACGCCGCGACCATCAACGGCAAGTTCCAGGGCTCGGACCGCATGTTCATCGTCGTGTCCGGAAAAAATGAAGGCGCGCTCAAGGAACCCGAGGTGCTCAAGTGGATGGAGAGCTTCCAGAAGTACATGGAGGCGCAGCCCGAGATCGGCGGCAGCATCTCGCTGACCGACATCCTGCCGGCCGTGAAGCGGGTGGTCCGGGAAGGCAATTCGCGCTACCAGGAACTGGGCAACAGCGCCAACGAGAACGGCGAGCTGGTCTACATGTTCGTGTCCGGCACCGATCCGGGCGACATGGACCGCTTCGCCGATCCGCAGGCCAAGGACGGCGCCATCACGCTGTACTTCCGCGACCACCAGGGCGTGACCATCAGCACCGCGATGCGCCGCATCCAGGACTACATCGCGGCCCATCCGATCAAGGACGTCGAGATCCGCCTGGCCGGCGGCCTGGTCGGGGTGCTGGCCGCGGTCAACGAAGTGATTTTGTCGGGCCAGATCGAGGCCATCGCGCTGGCGCTGCTGGTGCTGGTCGCCTGCTGCGCCATCACCTACCGCTCCACGGTGGCGGGGGTGTTCTTCATGATTCCGGTCCTGCTGTCGAACACGCTCACCTTCAGCTACATGGCGTGGCAGGGCATCGGCATGAACATCAACACCTTGCCGGTGGTCGCGCTCGGCATCGGGCTCGGCGTCGACTACACCTTCTACATCGTGGACGGCATCCGCGAGGAGCTGCACCGCGGCGGCAACACGCTCGAGCAGGCCATCGCCCGCGCACTGCTGAGCGCGGGGCGCGGCGTGCTGATCACGGCCATCACCCTGGTCACGAGCGTGATCATCTGGAGCTTCTCGTCGCTGCGCCTGCAGGCCGACATGGGCATCCTGATCGCGATCTGGCTCGGCATCTCGGCCGCGACCGCCCTGTTCGTCATGCCGACCATGGTGTACGTGTTCAGGCCGGCGTTCATCGTGGGTGGCAGGAAGCACCCGATAGAAATTGCAGAGAAGCAATATAAGGCGGCGTAGCAGTCGTCAGTGCGCTCGTCAGGAGCGCATCACCCATCACCACAACAGGAGGAGACATGACTAAAAAAACATCCGGGGGCAGCGTGCTGCGCCGCCATCTGATCGGGGCCGCAATCACGCTGTGCCTGAGCCAGTGGAGCGCGCACGCCGAGACTGCGGCCGCGCCGGCCGAGGAGTCGGGCAACAGCTTCCACGTCGGCGGCTACGTGAGGGCGTGGACCTCGTTCAACCTGCAGGACATGCCCGAGACCGCCGGCAACGACAAGTGGAAGCCGTCGATGGTGCGCGGTTCGGCCCTGATCGACATGGACGCCACCACCGGCCCGCTCAAGTGGAAGGCGGTGGGACGCGCCGACCGCGAGCTCAAGACCGGTTTCCTGAAGGATCTCGAACGCCTGCGGGCCGGAAACGGCACCGCCATCGGGGGCGAGGACGGCAGCATCACCGATAACTACAACAACGCCCAGCTGCGCGAACTGTGGATGGAGTTTCCTGTCGGCGAGAACGCCTCCGTGCGCGTCGGCAAGCAGCAGATCGTCTGGGGCGAAAGCGACTTCTTCCACGCGATGGACGTGGTGCACGGCTACGACCTGAGCTGGCGCCTGTTTTTCGAAGGCGAGAACGAGGAATGGCGCAAGCCGTTGTGGCTGGTGTCGACCAAGATCCAGGTGCCTGCCTTGAGTGGCCAGATCCAGGCCTTCGTGCGGCCCGGCGTCGATTCCTGCAAGGATGTCGGCAACACCTACGACATCCGCGGCGGGCGCTGGTTCTTCCAGCCTTACCGCGGCTTCGACCTGTCCGCGCTGACCGACAACGACTGCAACCATCCGGACGGCGACTTCAAGAAGACCACCGGCGGCGTGCGCTGGTCCGGCACCTACGATTCGCTGAACTACTCGTTCGCCGCGGTGCGCACCTTCGCCGGCGACCCTGTCGCCAACTTGGCCGCCGCGCCGTACATGAAGGCGCCGACCGGGGCCGTGTTCGACCTGATCCATCCGCTCATCGACGTGTTCGGCATGACCGTCAGCGGCTACAGCGCCGCGCTCGATTCGGTGCTGAGCGCGGAAGTCGCGTACACCCGCGACCAGCCGTACAACGTCGGCACCGGCGTGCTCGGCGCATCGACCGTTCCCGGCAATATCGGCCTCGGGCTGGGCGGGGTGATGAAGAAGAACACGCTGACCACGATGCTGCGGGCCGACAAGAACCTGAACTTCCAGCAACTGCTCGGCACCAACCGGCCATCGCTGTCGTCGATCCAGCTGTTCGACACCACCGTGCTCGACTACCGCCAGTCGGACGACCTGGCCCGCCTGTTCGCCTATGGCGCACCGTTGAAGCGGCACAGCACCATCCTGACCGCGTTCGCCCTGCTCAACTACGCGGGCGACACCATCAATCCATCGGTGGCGATCGGCACCGACCTGCATAACGGGGGCGGCTTCTTTATCCCCGCGGTCGAGTTCGTCCTTGGCGACAACTGGCGTGCGAAGGTCGAGGCCGACGTGATGTGGAGCAGGAAGTCCAGCACCGCGTTGTTCGACGCCGCCAATCCGGGCACGCAGCTATTCGGCTATTTCGACAATAACAGTCAACTGGTTTTCCGTTTGACCCGTCAATTCTAAGCAAGGGAGATGAAATTGAATACCGATAAGAACCAGGGCATGCATGGGGGGGCGCGCTGCGCCGCCGTTTCGCTGATCGTGATGGGGCTGGCCACAGGCCATGCCCAGGCCGCCGAGCTGGCCGCCGGCACCGTCATCGGCAAGGACAATCTGGAGAAGGTCCGGGGCGACACCTTCGAAGGCAAGACCGTCGGCAGCATGATTCCCGAAAAGATGGCGTGGATGATCACCAACCAGGGCCTGACCCTGACGATCGCCCACTCCAAGAAGATCCAGATGGATGCGAAGTACACCGAAGCGACCCAGAAACTGTCGAAGAACGTCAAGTTCAATCCGGCCGACCGCACCGTCAGCGGCTGGACCGCGGGCATGCTGTTCCCGCCCGAGGCGATCAAGATGGACGATCCGAATGCCGGCGACAAGGTCATCTGGAACCTGAGGGCGGCCACCTACGGCGCCACCATGGACCTGCGCAACATCTCCTTCGTGTTCATTTCAGGCGACAAGGGCATGGAACGGGTGCAGCGCTGGCAGTCGCGCCGCTACTACATGGAGGGACGCCTGGACGGCGGCGCGACCACGGTGGGCGACGGCTCCATTGCACAGAAGACTTACCTGTTTGCCACCAGCCCGCAGGACATCCGCGGCCTGGGCACCTTCTCGATCCGCTACAACAATGCCGACTCGGCCAAGCCGGACGACACCTGGGCCTACCTGAAGTCGGTGCGCCGCACGCGCCGCCTGTCGGGCGGCGCCTGGATGGACCCGATCGGCGGCACCGACCAGCTGTACGACGACTGGGATATCTGGGACGCGTTCCCGACCAAATACCGCGCCAACAAGCTGGTCGGCAAGCGCTGGGTGTTTGCCGTCGCCCACAGCCCGGAGCTGAGCGTGGACGTGGCCAAGAAGGATACGGTCGACGAGTTTCCTTCCATCGGCCTGAAGAACGCGCCGCACTTCTATCCCGCCAAGCACATCGTGTGGGAACCGCGTGAAGTCTATGTGGTCGAGGGCACGCCGCCGCCGGAGCACCCGTACAGCAAGAAAGTGGTGTACCTGGAGGTGGACTTCCCGCGCCCTTACCTGGCCGAGGTGTATGACCAGAAGGGCGATTTCTGGAAGTACATGATTTTCCAGAACCGTCCCGATGTGGGCGAAGACGGGTACAAGGCAGTCATGCCGGTGGTCGGCCATGTGATCGACGTCAAGCGCCGCCACTCGACAACCTGGGCCGCCAACATGAAGGCCAATCCCAAGGGCGTGAAAGAGGCGGATGTCTCGCTTGAAAAACTGGAGCAGGTTGCAACCGGCGGCAAGTAATTGACGCCAGCGGCCGCCCCGCAGCAAGCGATTGCGGGGCGGCCGTCTTCATGCCGAGTAAAAAGGAATAATGATGACAGCACATATCGTGGGATGGGGCCATTCGCCCTTCGGCAAACAGCAGCTTGACCTGGAATCGCTCATCGTGGGCGTCGCGCGCGAGGCCATCGCCGACGCGGGCGTCGCGGCGGCCGAGATCGACGCGATCTGGCTGGGCAACTTCAACGGCGGCCTGGTGCCTGACCTGTTCTGCTCCTCGCTGGCGCTGCAGGCCGACGATGGCTTGCGCTGGAAGCCGGCCACGCGCGTCGAGAATGCCTGCGCCTCGGGCGCGGCTGCGGTGTACGCCGCGATCGATGCGATCGAGTCGAAGCGGGTCAAGCTGGCGCTGGTGATCGGCGCCGAAAAGATGACAGGCGTGGCGGGGGCCGAGGTCACCCGCATCCTGGCCCATGCCAGCTATGTGCGCGAAGAAGCCGCGCGCGGGCTGAGCTTTCCGGCCATTTTCGCGCAGACCGCGCAAGCCTACTTCGCGCGCTACGGCGACCAGGGCGCGGCGCTCGCGCGCATCGCCGCCAAGAACCATGCGAACGGGGTGCGCAACCCTTTCGCGCAGATACGCAAGGACTTGGGCTTCGAGTTCTGCAACACCGTTTCCGAAAAAAACCCGGTCATCGCCGCGCCGCTGCGCATGACCGACTGCTCGCTGGTGTCCGATGGCGCGGCCGCGCTGATCCTGGCCGACGCCGATACCGCGCGCGCCATGCGAAAGGCGGTGCGCTTTCGCGCGCGCGCGCAAGTCAATGATTTCCTGCCGATCTCGCGGCGCGACATGGTCGCCTTCGAGGGACCGCGCCGGGCCTGGTCGCAGGCGCTGGCCGCGGCCGGCTGCGCGGTGCGCGACCTTTCCCTGGCCGAGGTGCACGACTGCTTCACGATGGCCGAGCTGCTGACCTACGAAGCGATGGGCCTGGCGGCGCCGGGACAGGGCGCAAGCGTGCTCGACAGCGGACTGGTGTTCGCCGACGGCGCGCTGCCGGTCAATCCGTCCGGCGGCCTGAAGGCCAAGGGCCATCCGATCGGCGCCAGCGGCGTGTCGATGCATGTGCTGGCCGCCATGCAGCTGTGCGGCATGGCCGGCGCCATGCAGGTGCGCGCGCCGCAACTGGCCGGCGTGTTCAACATGGGCGGAGCGGCAGTGGCCAACTACGTGAGCATCCTGGAGCGCGTCAAATGAACATTTGCCAGCTCCTGGTGCGCAGCGCGCAGGTTTTCCCGGATAACCCTGCGTTGTTTCATGGCAGCGCACTGCTGTGCAATTACCGCGAGCTGGCCGCGCGCGCAGCCAGTATCGGCGCCTATCTCCAGGGCGAACTCGCCCTGCAGCCGGGCGAGCGCGTCGCCATCTTCATGCGCAATATCCCGGAGTATCTCGAGACGCTGTACGGCGCCTGGTTCGCCGGGCTGGTGGTGGTGCCGATCAACGCCAAGCTGCACCCGAAGGAAGCCGAATTCATCATCGAGGACGCAGGCGCGGCGGCCCTGTTCGTGTCGGACGACCTGGCCGGCGCATTCACCCGGTCGGCGCACCCGTCGCCGGCGCTGCGCGCCATTTTCGTGCCCGGCACGCCCGAGTATGCGGCGCTGTACGCGAGCGCGCCGCTGCCCGCTCCCGCCGCGCGCCTGCCCGACGACCTGGCGTGGCTGTTCTACACCTCCGGCACCACCGGCCGGCCCAAGGGCGTGATGCAGAGCCACCGCAACCTGTTGGCCATGACTGCCTGCTATTTCACCGATATCGATCAGATACGCCAGGGCGACGGCATCATGTACGCAGCGCCCATGTCGCATGGCGCGGGCATGTACAACTTCGCGCACGTGCTGGCGGGCGCACCCCACATCGTGCCCGAGTCGGGCAGCTTCGATCCGGCCGAGCTGCTCGCGCTGGCGGCGCTGCACCGCGGCATTGCGATGTTCGCCGCGCCCACCATGGTCAAGCGCCTGGTCGAGCATGTCGCGGCCAGCGGCGCCAAGCCGGACGGATTCAAGGCGATCATCTATGGCGGAGGCCCGATGTACATCGAGGACATCCGCGCCGCCTTGCAGGTGCTGGGCGAGCGCCTGGTGCAGATCTACGGGCAAGGCGAGAGTCCGATGACGATCACGGCGCTGTCGCGCCATCACCTTGGGGACCGCGCCCATCCGCGCCATGCGCAGCGCATCGCATCGGTGGGCGTGGCCCAGAGCCTGGTCGAGGTGCGCGTGGCCGACGCCGACGGCAACGCCGTTCCCACGGGGGAGCCAGGCGAGGTGATGGTGCGCGGCGACACCGTCATGCTCGGTTACTGGAACCAGCCGGAGGCGACGGCCGCGGCGATCCGCGACGGCTGGCTGCTCACTGGCGACATGGGCAGCCTCGACGGCGACGGCTTTCTCACCCTCAAGGACAGGTCGAAGGACATGATCATCAGCGGCGGCTCGAACATCTATCCGCGCGAAGTGGAGGAAGTGCTGCTGTCGCACCCGGCGGTGGACGAAGTGTCGGTGGTGGGGTGCCTGGACGCGCAATGGGGCGAGCAGGTGGTCGCCTTCGTCGTCGCCAAGGCGGGCGCCAGCGTCGATGCGGCAGCGCTCGATGCGCTCTGCCTGGCGCATATCGCGCGCTTCAAGCGGCCCAAGCAATACCGCTTCGTTGCGGCCCTTCCGAAGAACAACTACGGCAAGGTCCTCAAGACCGAACTGCGCAGCCAGCTTGTGATCGAAATGTCCCATGGCCTTGACTGACATGGCGGTACGCTGCATTGCGGCTCTGAAGGAGTGTGTACAAGTCGGATTCTGATGCCATCGGCATGTTTTGGAGCATGGATGTTGCAGGACATCCGAAGCGCGCATGTTGCGTCCTGACCGGCGCAGCTGCGCGCATTTTTGTCGTCGCCCGCGCACACGAGCGGCGCCGCACGCAGCACCGAATTGTTGGCAGCCGGAGTGGCGATCGGGAACTAATATCCTATAGAATGAGGTAAGCGAAGTTGTTTCTCACTGTCCTGTGCAAGAACGGCAAGAGCATGTGTCGTACCAGCGGGCGCGAGTGTTGGTGATAGACCATTCAGGTACTTATACGGACCCAGGCAGGCGCAAGCGGCTGATCGTGTTGTCGGCATTTGGCTGATGTTTCTACGAGTATGATCGATGAAAAAACCGCAACAATATATATGCGGAAATGTTCTTTTTGACAAAAGAACAAGGAGGGGACATGAACGAGCGCAGCATCATGCGAGACAGGTTTTCGCGGCCGGAGCACGACCGGAAAGTGCAAACAACGTGGGAGCAATTTTTGAAGGACGGGGGCGCCGCCCCTGATGCCTTGCGCTGCCTGGTCGAGGATTCGTGGCGCCGCTGCGTCGGCGCGAATGTCGATCCCTTTATCAACGAGGCGCCCAGCCTGCTGGGCGAGGGCGGCATCGCCGAGCTGCGCCACCAGAACCTGGACTTGATCGAAGCGTCCAAGCCGGTGATGCTGCTGGCCAGCGATTTCCTTTCCGAGACCGGCACCGTGATGGTGCTGACCGACCAGCGCGGGGTGGTTCTCAATGTCGAGGGCGACTGGGCCGCGATGGGCCCGGCGGAAAAAGTCCACCTGCTTCCCGGTGCAAGCTGGAATGAAGCCGAATGCGGCACCAATGCGATCGGCACTGCGCTGTCGTCGGGGCAGCCGGTCCAGATTCATTCGCAGGAACACTTTTGCGAGGGAATCAAGCGCTGGACCTGCTCCGCTTCGGTGATTCGCGATCCGCTCTCTGGCGGGGTGCTGGGCGTCATCGATGTCTCCGGCTTGAGCAGCAGCTATTCGCGCCACAGCCTGTCGCTGGTCGTCACGATCGCGAACCGCATCGAGAGCTTCCTGACCAAGAAGGAAATGCAGTTTCGCTACCAGCTGATCGAGCGTTCCATCGCGCGCTTCGCGAGCGCCGACGGGAGCGGCTCGATCCTGGTGGACCGACATGGCCTGCCGATCAAGCTCAACGAAAACGCGCCTGCCTTGCTGGCGTCGCTGGGGTATCCGCTCGACTTGAACAAGCCGAGCAGATTGATCGGGATCGCCGGCGTGCATGAGCCTGAAGGCAAGGAGACCTTGCCGGCATGGCTGAGACCGGAATGGATCGAGCCGATCTTCGACAATGGCGCGCGGGTCGGCAGCGTGGTGCGGCTTCCCGCGCCCCCCCAGCGGCAGCGGGCCAAGGTGGTGCCCGCGAGCGCACCGGAAGCGGACGAGCAACTGCATTTCGCCGGGGCGGTCGGGCACAGCACGCAATTGCGCGAGGCGGTCGAGAAAGCGGCCCGGCTGGCCAAGTCGCGCGTCTCGGTGCTGTTGCTGGGCGAGACCGGTGTCGGCAAGGAAGTGTTCGCCCGTGGAATTCATGCATCGAGCCGCCTGCACGACGGACCCTTCATCGCGCTCAATTGCGGCGGCCTCAATCGCGACTTGCTGGCCAGCGAATTGTTCGGCCATGTGGACGGCGCATTCACCGGGGCGCGGCGCGGCGGGATGGCCGGCAAGATCGAGGCGGCCGAGGGCGGCACCCTGTTTCTCGATGAGCTAGGCGAGATGCCCCTCGACTTGCAGCCGCAGTTCCTGCGCGTGCTCGAGGACGGGCAGATCTATCGCCTCGGCGATACCCGCCCGCGCCAGATCCGCTTCCGCCTGATTACCGCGACCAACCGCGACCTGCGCCAGGAAGTGGCGGAGGGACGCTTCCGGATGGATCTGTTCTACCGGGTCTCGGTGACCAGTATCCGCATTCCGCCGCTGCGCGAACGGCGCGGCGATGTGGGCGAACTGGCGCAGCTGTTCATCAGGCAGCTGTGCGAACTGCACGAAATCGAGGAGAAAACGCTCGATTTCGCGGCCATGGTGCAATTGGAGGACTATGCGTGGCCAGGCAATGTCAGGGAGCTGCGCAACGCCATGGAAAGCCTGGTCCTGACGGTGCCCGGCAAGGTCATCGCCCTGGAGGACTTGCCGCCGGAAATGCTGTCCGACACAGATGTGCCCGCCTGCGCGAATGAGCGCCAGCCCGTCCTGCAGGTCCCCCGGGTCAACCTCAGCGGCCGAGAGAAGAGCGAATTCGCCCAGATATGCCGGGCCCTTCAGGATACGGCCGGGAATGCGACCCTCGCGGCCAAGCAGATGGGCATGGCAAAAAGCACGCTCTACCTGAAGCTGAAAAAATATTCCCTCGATGATTCGCTGGACTCGTGGCGCGCGGGGCCATCCCCCGGCCTGTAGCGGCGCCGGTGAGGGCGGCGTGAACCTGTGAAAAAACCGGCCGGCGCAGCTCGCCGGCGCGGAACTCTTCACGTAAACATTCCTCAAACCTGAGTTGCGGGAGCTTGTGTCCGGGCGCGCTTGTCGGTTTGAAAGGAACGATATGCTGAAGGAACTCGACGCACTGTCGGTCGCGCGGTTTCACGACACCACGCTGTGCGATGCGCTCTGGCCGGGTGCCGATGCGGGCGGCGCCGCCGGCACCGCCTCGCGGGCCCTCGCCTGGCGCTCGATCGAGGCCAATCATCGCTTCAATTGCCTGCTGTGGCGCGAGGAAGACAAGGCCAGGCGCACCGATGTGGGCCCGGCCGAGATTGCCGCAAGCAAGCGCCTGATCGACCAGCATAACCAGAAAAGAAACGACGCGGTCGAAGCGCTCGACGAGGCCATTCTTGCCGCGCTTGCCCCCATCGCCTGCGCGCCCGACGCGCGCCTGAGCAGCGAAACCGCGGGCGCCATGATCGACCGCATGTCGATCCTGTCGCTCAAGATTTTCCACATGCGCGAGCAGACCGGGCGCACCGACGCCGGCGCGGCCCATGTCGACAGTTGCAGCGGCAAGCTGCAGCGCCTGATGCAGCAGCGGCGCGACCTCGCATCCTGCCTCGACCGGCTGCTGGCCGAAGCATGCGCGGGCCGGGCCTATTTCAAGGTGTACCGGCAATTCAAGATGTACAACGACCCCACGCTCAATCCCTACCTCTACGGCAAGCGCGACGCTGGCGCAACGGGCAAGGCGGCCCCATGACCGGCACGATCGACGTGCTGGTTCCGACCTGCAACCGCGCCTGCGCGCTGGCCGTCACACTCACCGCCCTGGCTGCCCAGAGCTGGGCCGAGCTGCGCATCATTGTCTCTGACCAGTCCGATGGCGACAGCGTATTCGGCAAGCCGGAGGTCGCAGCCGTGCTGCGCTACCTGGCTGCACGCGGGTACGACGTGCAGGCGTGGCGCCATCTTCCGCGGCGCGGCATGGCCGAGCAGCGCGCCTTTCTTCTCTCGAAAGCGAGTGCCCGCTACTGCCTGTTTCTCGATGACGACGTGCTGCTCGAGAACGACCTGGTCGAGCGCCTGCACCGCTCGATCGTCGAGCAGCAGTGCGGCTTCGTGGGCAGCGCCTTGCATGGCCTGAGCTATCTCGGCCAGGTGCGGCCCGAGCAGGAATACATCGAGTTCTGGGAGTCGCCCGTGGTGCCCGAGCTGGTCGAACCGCACGGTGCGGCGTGGGCGCGCCATCATCTGCACAGTGCGGCCAACCTGTTCCATGTCCAGTCCAGGCTCGGGCTGGACCGGGAAGCAACGCGCCACTACCGGGTGGCGTGGATCGGCGGCTGCGTGCTGTTTGACACGGCCAAGCTGCGCGCGGCGGGCGGCTTCGACTTCTGGCCCGAGCTGCCTGCCGAGCATTGTGGCGAAGATGTGCTGGCCCAGCTGCGCGTGATGGAGCGCTTCGGCGGCTGCGGCATGATTCCGTCTGGCGCCTACCATATGGAGCTGCCGACCACGATCCCGGCGCGCCAGATCGACGCGCCCAAGCTGCTGTTTACCCCTGCTGCCGGGCGCGGCGCGGGTGGACGGCAATGAACCCGGCCTTGCCCGAGGTCCGGAAAATCGCGGTCTTGCGCCCCAGTGCGGTTGGCGACTTCGTGTTTGCGCTGCCCGCACTGCATGCATTCAGGAACGCCTATCCCGAGGCGCAGATCGTCTATATCGGCAAGCAGTGGCATGCCGATTTCCTGAAGGCGCGCCCAGGTCCGGTTGACCGGGTTGCCGTCATGCCGCCCACGCCGGGAGTGGGGGCGCCGCCCGATGCGCAGCTGCCTGAAGAACCCGGCCGGCAGTTCATCGCCGCCATGCAAAGGGAGCGCTTCGACCTTGCCGTGCAGTTGTTCGGCGGCGGGCGCTATTCCAATCCATATGTCGCGGCGCTTGGCGCGGGCCTGTGCATCGGCCTGAAGGCGCCCGACGCCGCGCCGCTCGACCAATGGGTGCCGTATGGCGGCCTGGCAAACACCCGCCTGCGCTTGCTGGAAGTGGCCGAGCTGGCCGGCGCGCGCGCCTGGCACGCCGAGCATGAACTGAGCGTGACCGGGGGCGATCGCCAGCAAGCGGCGCGCGTCTTGCCGGTCGCGGGGCAACGGCTGGTGTTGTTGCAGCCCGGTTCGAGCGACGCGCGGCGCTGCTGGCCGCCCGCGCACTTCGCGGCAGTGGGCGACGCGCTGGCGCAAGACGGCGCGCTGGTCGCGGTCAACGGAACCGGGCACGAGGCCCCGCTGGTGCGTGCGGTGGTCAAGGCAATGCGCCACCGCGCCATCGACCTGAGCGGCGAGCTGTCCCTGTCGGGCCTGTGCGGCTTGCTCGAGCGCTGCGCGCTGCTCATCTCCAACGACACCGGACCCTTGCACCTGGGGCTCGCCATCGGCACACCCTGTGTCGGCATCTATTGGTTCACCAACCTGATCGAGTCGGCTCCCTTGCGCCAGCAACGGCACCGGAGCGCGATGTCGCACCGGGTGCATTGCCCGGTGTGCGGCGCGGAGAACCTGAAGACCCGCTGCGCCCACGATGCCAGCTTCGTCGCCGACGTGAGGCCGGACGAAGTGACCGCGCTGGCCATCGAGCTGTTGCGCTCTACGGCGTAGCGGCGGGCGCTTCCAGCAGGGTGCGGGCGTGTTCGAGCACCCCGTACACGCGCTCGCCTTCCGGGTCCCAGATGCAGCGATGGGTGTGCTGGTCGAGCGGCGCCCAGCGCCGGATGTCGGCCTTCGAAAAGATCACCACGCTCCTTAGCTTCAGGCCCGCGGCGATGTGCGATACGCCCGTGTCGTTGCACACCAGCAGGCGCGCGCGGCTCATCAGGGCGGCCATCGCGCCGATCGAGATGGGGGCGGCGGCGTCGAGCGCCGGGGTGCGCATGTGACGCGCCACCTCCGCCGTGAGGTCCGCTTCCTTGGCCGAACCGGTCAGTACCACGGGCAGGCCGAACTCGAACGTGAGCCGGTCGGCCACTTCGGCGAAGCGCTGCGGCGCCCAGCATTTGTCGCGTATCCTGGCTCCGGGATGAATGCAGATATAGCCTCCCGCAGCCAGGCCCTTGGCGAGGCCGCTGTCGTTCAGTTCCTGGTGATCGCGTTCGGTCAGTGGAAACTCCAGGTGCGTGCCCACCGCTGGCGCACCGAGGAATTCGGCCAGGGCAAGCAGCCGGACCGGCTCGGCGCCGTGTTCCGGGTAGGGCAAGAAACTGCGCTCATCGACCCCGGCGGCGCCGGCAATGCCAAAGCCGGCCACCGCTTGCGCGCCAAAGGCCCCGGTGATCGCGTTGCTGACCTGGCCGCTGCCGTGCATTTGCAGCGCCAGGGTAAATTGCCGCGCCTGCATGGCCGCGTAAAAGCCGCCGAGCCGCTCCTGCTGCACTGCTTGCTCGGGCAGCAAGGGGTGTCCCGGAAACGGGACAAAGTCATCGATATACATGGGGAAGCGCTCGGCGAACTGTTGTGCCCACGGCAGGCCGACCAGGCTGATTTTGGTGCCGGGCAAGGCCGCACGCAGCGCGCGCAGCGCGGGCACACAACACAGCATGTCGCCAAGCTGGAGCGCCCGGAACACGGCCAGCGTCTTGATATCGAGTCGCTGCAACAATTTTTCGCTCGGCATGGTCAGTCTCGCGTCAGAAGGTTCCTGAATACACGGCGCAACTGCGGCAGACCTCGGGCGGTGATTCGGAAGAGAGCCGCTCCCTGAATGTCTGGTAGACATCGTTGTTCCAGACCGCCGCGACGCCCTTGCTGGCCATGTCGCCGAAGTTGATGCGGTCGGGCGTGGCGACCATGCAGCACGGCATGGCCTTGCCGTCGTAGCTGATGCAGGGGCCGCGCCACGGCCAGTCGCAGCGCGCGCGCCCCGGCACCTGCGCGCCGTGGACGCGCGGCGTGATGCTCGGCAGGCGCAGTGCGACACCAAGGCGGACGGCCTCGGCGCGCGCCGGCGCAAACACGGCGGCAACGCGCGACCGGTCTTGGTGCAGCAAGGTCTGGGCGTCGATGAATGCGCGCATGGGTTTGCATCGTGCAGCGCAGCTTGCACTGCCCGACCGGTTCGATCTGCACGAACGCAGGCAGTGCGACAGGCGCGTTCATGGCCGGCGAGGGCAATCAGGCGACCGGATCGGGCTCGCTGCGCTTGCGCACCAGATAGGGTGGCATGGCGAGCGCGTGCATGGGCGTGCCGCGAAACGATGCGAGCGCCTCGGCCGGGGTTTCGACGATCGGCTCGTCGCGGCGGTTGAACGAAGTGTTCAGCAGCACCGGCACCCCGGTGCGGGCCTCGAAAGCGAGCAGCAGCGCGCGCAGGAACGGGTCGTCCTGGGGGCCGACCGTCTGCAGGCGGGCGGTGCAGTCGACATGGGTGACGGCGGGGATGACATGCGCGGCTTCGGGAAGCACCGGTGCGGCGTACTGCATGAACGGCGAGGGGCAGCGGATATCGAAAAATTCAGCGGCGCGTTCGAGCAGCACGACCGGTGCCAGCGGGCGGAACCATTCGCGCGACTTGACGCGCGCATTGATCCAGTCGCGCACCTGGGCATTGCGCGCATCGCCCAGCACGCTGCGGTGCCCGAGCGCACGCGGCCCGAACTCGCTGCGCCCCTGGTACAAGCCGACCACCTTCGATGCGCACAGCAGCTCGACCATGCGCTCGCACATGGCGGCGCTGTCCTCGATGCGCTCGACGGCCAGATCAAAGGCGTCGGCCAGTGCCGCCTCGATGTCGGCCAGTTGCGGTTCGGGGCCGAGGTAGTCGTTTTCCCAGCGATACGTGCATGGCGCGCCGGCCAGCTCGCTCAGCCCGTACAGCGCGCACCCGAGCGCGGTGCCTGCGTCGCTCGGCGCGGGTGGAATGAAGATGGCGCGAAACCGGGTTTCGCGCAGCAGGCGGTCGTTGGTCGAGCAATTGAGCCCGGTGCCGCCGGCGAAGCACAGGTGCTGCGCGCCGGTGCTGGCATGCAGCCAGCGGGCGACCTCGAGCACGGCGTCTTCGAACGCGCGCTGCCCCGCGGCGGCCAGGTTGGCGCTGTCGGCAAAGTGGGTGTCGCTGCCGCCGCTGTAGCGAAAGCGCGCGCGCTCGCGCATGATCTCGCGCCAGCGCGCCGGAATCGTCACCTGCGGTCCATCCACTTCGAGCGGCGGCAAGCCGAGCGCGTCCGGATTGCCGTGCGGCGCCAGTCCCATGACCTTGCCTTCGTTGCCTTCGCCTGGAAAAAGCGCCTGCGTCAGCAGGAAATAGAACATGCCCAGGCCCACCAGCCGTTCGTCGTTGCGGTCCCACAGTTGCTTGCCGATACACTCGATGCGTTCGCGGCTGGCCCGGTAGAACGAGGACACCTCGCGCCAGTGGCCGGGCACGCCGGCGGCCCCGCTCCAGTTCTCGGTCAGGTCGGAGACGGCGCTGCCCTGGCCGTCGATGACCATGACGGCGGCCTCGTTGAAAGGGGAGGGATGGAACACGCTGTAGACGTGCGCCATGTGGTGCGACATGCGGGTGCGCCGGGAGCCCGGGGCGAAGTTGAGGGTTTCGGCGAGTTCGCGCTCGTAGGCGGCCAGCTTGCCGTGCTCGGGATCGGACGAGAAACACTCGACCAGCACGTCGATCGGCCGGTCGAGCCCGGGAAGGCGGGGCAGGTAGACCTGGCCCATGTCGCCCAGCCTGCCCCAGTGGTGCTTGTGGC
>Ga0066462_1000193_pt1 | contig 18783 bp, 14 predicted proteins | sample LakWasMe92_HOW11_2_FD_59573 | JGI IMG/M metagenome (GOLD analysis project Ga0066462, IMG submission 59573) | Freshwater sediment methanotrophic microbial communities from Lake Washington under simulated oxygen tension - Sediment Metagenome 92_HOW11 | ecosystem: Environmental > Aquatic >... | reverse complement strand
CCACTCAACGGTCTGCTTGGCGTCCTTGCAGCGGTAGGCCACGTGGTGAATCTTTTGAATTTTCATGGAAGTTTCTTTTTCAAAGCTAATAGGTCCAACACGAGAACAGTGGTGCGGGAACAGGAGCAGCAAGGCGTCAGTTGGTCGTTGGCGCTTTGCTCCTCGGGAGTCAAGTAATGGTCACGGTGCTCAGGCATTCCTTCAATCACACGGGTCAAGCATGCTCCCCATATGCCTGGATTGAAAGAGGTGATCAGACCCACACCATTCTTCTGGAGAGCCGGTTCAATCGACTGATTAACCGGAATGGGAAAAGGCCTCCCCCTGCTTGCCAAACGCACTTCGAAGGAGTTATTGGCAGATAGTTCATTGACAGGCAAAAATCTCTCGAAGTGCACGTGGTCAGAGGGCATACCGGCTTGGGCTTCGCTGGCGCAGACATGTTCGATGAAGCCCGCAAGACCACAGGCATATAGATGGGTTCCGACCGCAGCCGACTGGAGGATGGCCGACAAGAGGATCTGAGCGGAAACATACGCGACGTCGATGTATCAATTGGCATTTCGGAGTGGAGCGTTGCAGGACCTGCCCTTTTTCCATCATCCCAAGCACAGCAATTGAAATTGCTTAGCCTTCAAGCTCTAGCCACATCTGGCGATCACGCTCGGCAGTCCAAATTCTCGGGTCCGAAAATTTAGTGGCCTCGTCGTAGGCACGAGTCACATCAAACGGCATGCAGTGATTGAAAATCACCCAATGACCGTACTTTGGTTGCAACTTGGCGAAGGTTTCTTCATAGACTTGACGTAAATTTTTGCCCGCTCTTGCACCCGCACTGACTGATTCGTACAAATCGCGTACAAAGTCCTGAGTGCCTTTGAGTCCAGCCTGAACCTGGTGGCCGTTCTGCAGTGCTGGGCCACGACCAGGTACCAACTTCTCAGGCTTGAGTGCGGCGATATTTGCCAGCGTCTGGGGCCAGTCCTTGAAATACGCATCACCGGCGTAGGGCGTAGCGTCGAACTCCACCAGATCTCCGCTAAAAAGGACTTTTTCTGAGGGCAGCCACGCCACGATGTCACCTTTGGTATGACCGCGTCCGAGTTGCAGCAGTTGCACTTCCAATTTCCCCATCCGGACCGTCATCTTGCCGTTGAAGGTCATGGTGGGCCACGTCAGGCCAGGTGGGACACTCTCCACGTTTCGGAACAAGCGAGGAAATCGCCCAATTTCACTGTCTTTGTCGAACTGCCCTCGCTCAACAATCATGTCGTAGGTGTCCTGGCTGGCAATGATCTGCTCGCCACCTTCTTCCATATAGGCAGATGCACCCAAAACACGCACGGCATGGTAGTGACTGAGAACCACGTATTTGATAGGTTTGTCAGTCACATTACGAATGTGACGGATCACGCTCCGAGCCATGATAGGCGTCGCTTGGGTGTCCAGCACCATGACTGAATCATCGCCAATGATGATGCCCGTATTGGGATCGCCTTCTGCGGTGTAGGCGTAGGCATGTTCTGACAAACGCTCGAACGAGACTTTTTTCTCTTCAAGGTCGGCTGCGGATGCAAATGTTTTAGTAGAGCTCATGGCGTCAAGTAATTGTCGAATTTTTTCGAAAAATCAGGTTCTGGAAAAGGCAAGAAATTGGGCCTCAATCTGCGCACCTATGGCTAGAAGTTCGGCATCTGCGCCCCGTGGCCCAATGATTTGGAGTCCAAACGGGACACCATCAAGCTCCCCGGGGAGGCTGACAGACGGATGGCCACTCAGGTTCGTCAAGTAGGTACAGTGGGCCCAATCAAGCCAGTCAATAGCATCCGCCTCCTCCGGGCATTCATCTCCAATAAGCGGGGGATCAAAAGCTACCGTCGGCAAGATCAAGATATCCACGGAATCGAACAGGGCATCAAGTTTTGAGCGAACCGCCTCCTGGACATCGATTGCTCGGGCAAGTCTTTCGCTATCAACTAGGGCGCCACGCTTAGCAAAGGCAACGAGTCCGGGATCAATCAGATCGCGACGCAACGGGTCAATTCGCTCGAAGGTCTCATAGCAACCTCGAAGATAGAGATCGTGAATTGCACTGGCCGCGGCTTGCCAGTCGGGACGGGCGATGGCCGATGCTTGACCGAACAATTCGACCATGCGAGCTTCATTTTCATAATGAAACTGCCGAGCACGCACACCTAATCGCGTCGAATCATCGATAGTGGCCCAACGGAGTCGGTGGGGCGGAGTACCCGTGCCGTATAAGGCACTCCACGCGACTCGCACGTCCGCAACAGTGTTGGCGTGCAACCCCCAGTGCCCGATTCGCTTAAATCCCTCCACCGCTGTGGTTGCAAGGGCAATGCTGTCACTGGGCTTGAAGCCCGCCGTACCTGTGAATGCGGCAGGAATGCGTACGGAACCGGCGGCATCTGTTCCGGTTGCGAGTAAACATGCCCCTTGTGCAATGCTCACGGCAGCGCCGCCACTGCTGCCTCCGGGAGAGAATCGCGGGTACCTCGGATTGCGCGTGATGCCAGTTCGGGGACTCTCGGTCGTCGCCTTCCAGGAAAACTCCGGAAGCGAAGTTTTACCGAGCGCAATCGCACCAGCGGCCTCCAATCGTGCGATCAGTGGACTGGATTGTTCAGCAATCACAGGCAGCGCGGCATTTGATCCGAAAGCAGTAGGCAAACCTCCAACATGCTGACTATCTTTCACTGAAAACGGAAAGCCATCCAGAGCAGATCGTGCCTGACCCGCTCGCCTCCGATCGTCGCTGGCAGCCGCTTGCAAGGCAAGCCTGGATGGATCAGCAACGTGTACCCATGCCCGCAATTCATCATCAGTTTCCTTGATTCGTTGCAAGCCTCGATCTACCAGCATTGCGGAACTAACTTGACCCGAAGCAAGTTGTGCCCGGGTATCGTCCATACTGATGCTGGAGAAGCAGCCGTACCTTGAAGCCATCTGAATCAACATCAATTTGTCGATGCCAATTGACGGAATTCTTTGAGAACCGCTGCAGGATTGGCGATCCCTTTTGCCTTCGAAGCATCCACCCATCGAGTCTCAAGAGACGAAACTCTGCTTTGTATTTGACTGACGAATTGGGGCGACGCCTTCACCACCGTTACCCCACCTGCTTGCATGTAGGCCATCCCTTTTCGATCTGCACGATCCCACGCCCTGCCCAGCTTGCGTGCAAGCTCAACCCCTGACAGCTTCTCAATCGTTTTCTGATCCTGTTCTGACAACGAGGCAAATCGCTTTGGATTCATCATGATGACAAAGCTGGTGTTGTACAGACCTCCAGGGAACGTGGTGGAGTGTTTGACCAATTTCTCCAGTCGATAGGCTTCGATCGATTCTGCTGGCAACAATGAGCCATCCATCACGCCAGAACTCAACAGCTCAAATGATTCCGGCGCAGGCTTCAGCGTTGCATTGATTCCAATTGCTTTGGAAATCTCGTTTGCCATCCCACCTCCGACGCGGAACTTTAAGCCTTCGAGGTCTTGAACCGAAAGTATTGAACGCTTTGCGTTATGAATGATTCCAGGTCCATGTGTGAAAACGGCTAGAACTTTCACACCTTGATGCTCGCGGATCTGCGCAAAGTGCTTGTCATGAATTTTCTGGTAGGCCACTGAAACCGCCTCAGCAGAATCGCCCAAAAACGGAAACTCAGCCATCTGAGTCAGCACGAAACGACCGGGCATGTACCCATGGACGGTGTAACCTAGGTCAGTCACACCATTGCGAACTGCGTCGTAGGTCCCTTGTGGCGATGCTGCGGGTTTAGGCAGCAACTGAAACGAAACGCGCCCCTCGGTTGCACGCTCGACCTCTTTCGCCCATTCCATCATCGTCACAGAAATTTCATGAGTCACCGGCATCCAAGTCGATGCCGTCATTTTTTGTGCGCTGGCAATCCCGGGCGCAAGAACGCTCAAAGAGATTGCGGCCAACAAAGTAGTACGGCGAAATAAAGCAAGCATAGAGGTCTCCTAGTTATGTGAAGTGGGGAAAATATCGACGTTTGTGTGAGATATGAAGTGGTTATGGTCGTGTTTAGTCCATCATGGACGGCAGCCATAGGCTCAGACTCGGGAAAGCCAAAAGGATCACCAACGCAATGACAAGCACGACAACGAGCGGCCATACGCCACGAAAAATGTTTGAAAGACCGACGTTGGGAAGTAGCGCGTTGAGCACAAATAGATTCATGCCCACGGGTGGTGAGATAAGCCCGATCTGAACCACCATCACAATCAGGATTCCGAACCAGACAGGATCAAAACCCAGTTGAACCACAATCGGGAAGAACAACGGGATGGTCAGAAGCACCATGGTCAACTCTTCCATCACAGTACCGAGAATCACGTAGATCAACATCATCGCTCCAACCACCATAATTGGCGGAAGACCTGCGTTTGTGATCAGATCTTTGAGATCATTAGGCATGCTCGTGTAATTCACGAAATTCGCAAACACAGAGGCCGCGATCAGCAGTGTGAACAACATTGCTGTGGTACGAGCGGATTCGATCAAGGTATCGAACAAAGTTTTCCAGGTAAAAGCACGACGAGCCATTGCGAAAAGGAATGCTCCAGCGGCGCCCATTCCAGCACCTTCTGTGGCCGTGAAAACGCCGCCATAGATGCCACCCAGTACTACCAACAAAAGAACCGCCGAACCCCAAATGCCCTTTAGTGCTTTCCAGCGCTCATCCCAGCTTGTTTTTTCACCAGGCGGCGCGTGCTCTGGGTCACGGCACGTCAAGTAGACCACTCCCATCATCAGCAGAACGGTAGTCAGAATCCCGGGGATGATCCCCGCAGCAAACAATTTGCCAATGTGGGTTTGAGTGATGATGCCGTATATGACCATGATGGTCGACGGCGGGATCATGATGCCCAGCGTACCTCCAGCAGCCAATACACCTGTGGAGAGCGCGTCGCTGTAACCCAATCGTTTCATAGGTGGATATGCGACCTTGCTCATCGTGGCGGCAGTGGCAATCGACGAACCACAAGGCCCTCCGAAACCTGCAGACGCAACGATAGTGGCATGTGCCAGCCCACCTCGGATGTGGCCGACAAAAGCATGGGCGGCAACAAATAGCTCTTCCGCTAGACCTGCTGCCGCCATGAAATTTCCCATTAGGATGAATAACGGGATCGTCGAGAGGATGTAAGCAAATCCGGTTTCATGGACGACCTGAGCAGTACTCGCCATGGCAGGAATCCATCCAATCGTTGCACCGATACCCACGAAGCCAACGAGTCCCATGGCAAACGCCAGAGGAATGCGCAGTATGGCCAATGCAAATATGGCGCTAAAACCCAGCAAAGATTCAGTCATACCGTACCACCTTCATTTCGTTTGCTGAGGGCCGGATTGACGGCAAACACCAAGTGAATGAAGCCGGTAAAAACACACAGCATTCCCATGCCGTAAATAAACGGTGACTTTGGAATACTCAGCTGTGAAGTGGTTTCTCCGCTGGAGGCAAAGTCGTAACCCGCATCGACCATGAGCCACCCCAGCGCGATCAAGGTGACTGCACAGGTTAGATTCACCAGTCGAGTCTGCAACTTGAGCAACCAGTCAGGCCAAAGAGAGTCGAGCGAATCAAAAACTATGTGCTCTCCTCGCTCTGAAACCAGGGGCAATGCACCAAAAATCACGATCACCATCAACAGCTCCGTCAATTCCAAGGAGCCCGGAATTGATTGCCCGACAAATTTCCTCCCCAACACATCAAAGAACGTCAAGACCATGATGGCAAATAAAGCTGTGCCAGCAAGCAAGCCAGACAGGTGATGAAATATTTTTTTCATTAGCGAATCGTTCGGAGCTGATCGGTGAAATGAATGTATGACCTAGTGCGAATAGAAACCGTATCCAGAGATACAAAGCAAACAACAAAGCACTAGGGATTTCCCGATATAAAAAGTTCATTTGCTGTATCAGAAGATACCAACAAACTTTATCAACACTGCGACGATTCGTTCCGTCAACAGAAGGAATCGTATGACGACCGAACAACAACTTTTTCGCTCCCTCATGGGACGAATGGTCACCGGCATTACCGTAGTCGCCACCCAAACGACAGATGGCGTTGTCGCCATGACTGCCAACGCCGTGACATCTGTCAGCCTTGAACCACTGATGCTTCTGGTTTGCGTACGCAACGAAAGTCGAATGCTGGCAACTTTGCTTGACGAGGGCCGGTTTTCGATCAATGTTCTATCAGCCGGTCAAGACAATATCTCGCGTCACTACGGGGGACGTCAACAAGCCGAATGTCCTGCATCTTGGACCTACGCTAGCGCTGGCGTTCCCATACTGGATGGTGCGAACGCAACTTTTCTGTGTGCAGTTGACTCGACTCACCGGGTTGGCGATCACACCGTTGTCTATGGAAAGGTTGAAGCCATGACAGGCGGTGACTTAGCTGCACCTGCTCTTGTCTATGCCGCAGGTCGATATGCAGACTTGCCGTTGGCCGCCTAAAACGTGACCCGAAATTGGTCCCACATTTTTTCTTGACGGAGATAATCATGAATACCCGATTAGCCACGACTGAGCCCAGCCTTGAGTTATTGCTTGAGCGTGCCCAGAGATTGATTCCAACATTGAAGAATGCGGGGCCATCGCACGATTCAAACAAGCGAATTTCATCTGAGGTGGGGCTTGCTTTGCGGGAAGCAGGGTTCTTCAAAATTTGCCAGTCCAAGGAAAACGGAGGATTTGGCATGCGCCCCTCCACGCTCTGGCGAGTGGCAAGGGAAATTGGCCGAGGAGACAGTGCTACTGCCTGGATTTTCAGTTTGGCAGGTCTGCATCCTTGGCTGGCAGGTATGTTTAAGCCACAAGCGCAAGACGATGTTTTTCCCGAAGGCAAGGAGGCCGTGGTCATTGCGTTGACTGGCAATGTTGGGCGAGGGGTGTCGGCACGAAAGGACGGAGACCACTATGTTTTGAGTGGGAAATGGACTTATGCCTCGGGAATTGACATTGCCGATTGGGCTGCGACTCTCGTAGAGGTGCCACTCGAGAACGGAAGCAGTGAAATGCGCCTACTTCTGGTCCCGCAATCGAGTTTTCGCATAGATCACGAAAGCTGGAATGTGTTTGGGATGAAGGGCACAGGAAGCAAAGATGTCTACCTCACAGACGAGCGCGTACCCTCCTATCGTTCGCTTCTGTGGTCAGACATTCAACAATTGAAGATACCAGGTGTTGAGCGCAACAAGGGCCCCATGTATCGCATTCCACATACGAGTCTGTTCGTGATGTCAGTGGCAGCAGCCATAACCTCAGCGGCTGCCGGTTTACTTGACGTCTACATCGAAACGATCAAGAAGAGAATACCTGCTGGCTTGAAATCACCCCAGGTCGAGGATCGGTTTTCTCTCGCTGAGCTTGGTAAGGCCGCCAGTCAAATAGATATGGCGTTCAATCAATTGATGCACGATGTTGATGAGATGTGGGACCAGGCAGTTGCCGGAGTTCCTTTCACGATAGAGCAGCGAGCTCGCTATCGAATCAATGGGGCGACAATTTGCGACACCACCTTGAATGCTTGTGATGCATTGGTTAGAAATTTGGGTGGAAGCCTTCTGCCAAATGGCCCCATCGAGCGTTATTTCAGAGATCTTCACAGCATGGCATCCCACTTTCTGATGCAGGCCAATCCATCGGGTGAGCTTCTTGGGCTCGCACTTCTTGGTTTGCCACTTCCATCGAATGCACGTATTTAAAGTTCCATCAACCTCATCCATCAAGGAAAACCATGAGCAACATTGAGCGTCTCCGCCTGCCCGAAAATGACCCTACTTTTGGGGGCAACAAAGTTTTTGATCTCTTTAAATATTCACCCGCAGTCAAAGCTGGGGGACTTGTTTTCATTGCGGGTCAGGTAGGTATACGTCCAGACGGCACAATCCCAGACACGGCTGAAGAGCAAATTCGACTTGCTTTCCAGCGTTTGGGGGCAATCCTCAAACATGAGGGTCTGGGTTTTGAAGACTTGGTTGAGTTAGTCACTTATCATGTCCGCATAGACGAACAATTGACTACTTTTCGTGAAGTCAAGGATGAGTTCATTAAGTCCGACTTTCCGGCATGGACGATCTTGGGCATTGCGTCACTCGCCCGTCCGACCATGTTGATTGAAATCAAAGCTGTTGCCGCAGCCCGTTAAACAATAACAATGTCCACACCAGCCCGATCAACCGAGACATGGCGACTCAACGATGCAGTAGCAGGTCCAATTATTCGGGCTGCCCACCTCGGTCAAAAGCGAACCTTTAAGAAAGAGGAATACATCTATCGACAAGGCGAGGTGGACACCAGATTCTTCTTCATTCTCCGCGGTCGTGTGCAGATCTTTACTGGACGCGAAGATGGCTCGGAATTTGTCCTAGAGGTGATGGGGCAGTGGGCCATTTGCGGCGAAGGTGCCGCATTTGACGGCCAACCTCGTTTTTCTTCTGCTGTCGCACTCGAAACCACCGAGGTCATTGTCTTTGATGCCAATGAAGTTTTTCGCTCATTCCAGGGGGCACCTGATTTTGCGATAGCACTACTTCGGATCACTTCCATGAAGCAGCGAATCCTGGGCATCAGAGCGCAGTATCTTGCCTCAGCAAGACCAGAATCTCGCATTGCAGAGCTTTTGCGCAGACTTGCTGATCTTTATGGCAAGAATCAGAATGGTGCGGTCTTGATTGATATTTCACTGACGCACGATCAAATTGCTGCCATGACTGGTACCGCTCGCGTCACTATTACACGCATCCTCAAAAAACTCCGAGAGCAAGGCGCAATTCAGACCCGGGGGAAACAAATCTGGATTCTGGATGTCACACGCCTGACTCTTTGATCCCGGTTGCGCCACGTCGACATTAACATTGCCATGGGTATCGTCGCCGTACAAAATCAAACACTGATCGACAACTCTGCCTTATTGCTCACCCTATGCATGCATCCATTCTCGCAGGTGGTCATGATCTTGGGCCACGCGTGGCCCATTTAGTTCTTTCAAGCAAAGTCCCAGCAGAAATTTTGACCAAAGGCTTCATGGCCCGTGCTTGAAGTCCAATGGGCAAGTCAGCAGACTTGTTGGCCTGATCTCCTTCTGGAGCAATAAGTGCATGATGCGCGTTGAAGGTCTGTGCCAGGCTGGTTGCAGTCATTGATCAGCAGTGGTTGGACATGCGCAATACGACCCACAAGAGACATTCGTCGCGATTGGTTACTGGACAGTTCCGGCGCGCTGCTCCTAGCGGCCATGACACCTTTTGAATTTTGCGCCACTACCGCACGGACACGGATCATTTCGTCCCGGTTTTTTGGTCTTCCCAAGAGGGGGGACGTTTTCCTGCTGCTTGAGATTCACCGTCCGCGTTGGGTGAGCCATTCGGGCAGCGTCTTCGTAGATGGAGGCGTTTTCTTCCGTTCGCTCCGTTGGTATGCACACCGCGAACGATTGCGCCCGGTGGTAGGTTCCATCGGAACTAATCTCTGCAACGACGCCGACGACGTTAGAAGCCTTAAAGGCTAACGAAGCTGCACTGGCCTTGTCATTTACCTTTGCCCAGTCAATTTGCTGGCCGTGTTGTTGCAGCCAGACAAAGAGCGACTCTCCGTCCCCCGCCAGAACAAAGTATCGGGCGGGATGCTGGTTCAGGGTCTGACGAAGGTCGGTGAGCATTTTGGCCAGATTTTTCCGGCCTTCCTCTCCTAGGTCACGGATATGACTCTCCGCCGAAAGCCAACCGTGTGCTCGGGCTACGTCAAGAGCATCAAGCAGCTTCAGTACCTCTTCAGGAAAGTCTTGCGTTGGAAACGGCCTGCTCTCCCAGTCTTCGCCCTCGAAGCTCCTGTCAACGATGTCGCTCATGCCGTCCCAGATAAGCATGTTCACCTTGCCGTCCTTCAGCTGCTCGGCAGCATCCTGATCGAAACGGTTCTTCTTCAGGTACGCGCCCAGGTGGTCAAACTCGTCGAAGAGATGAGCCTGACGCATCCCCGCCACTGCTTGCCGCACCTCCATGTAATGGGCGAACTCCCCGGGTGTGGGCAGGAGTCGCTTGAGTACAAACAGGTCGTCAATGGACAGCGAAACGAAGGCATGCTTTCCAAGTAGCGGCTCAACCTGCGGCAGTTCCTTGCAGTACGCTGAAAAGGGCGAGAATGACTCAACCGTTAGTCCAATCGGCACCATTACTCGGTAGTCGGAGCGGCGGACACGGCCGCACTCTTCGTATTTGCCGTCGACTAGGCGGTAGAGGAACACTTCATCCGCCGAATTCAGGTAATTGAAGAAGCGCTCACACTGCTTGTACGCTTTAAGCACCAAGTCCTGAATAGATTGGGCGTGGCGGCCGAAATCAAGCGCTGGCGATGCGATGGTGGCAGCCGCACCGGCCTTGGCCTCAACTAAAAACAGCACATCATCGACCAGGATGAGAGTGTCGTTTTCGGCCCACTGCTTGCTGACAGGATCCTTGTAGTAAATTTCCTGGAGAACTGTGGCACCGGGAAGCTGAGCGGCCAGAATGTCGGCGAAGGCAGCTTCGCTCATCGTCTTCTGACGATTCTCAAAGGTCTTCTTGTAGTCCGGTTTTCGCTGAAGCAGGTTGTAAAGAAGAGCACGATACCCCGCATCGCGGGTGAAACACGGATCGACGGCGTAGTAATCCGACGCAAGCTGGATTAAGGGTTTCTTCCGGGCCGGTAGTGTCCGGTAAGGTGTCCCCGCAAAATCGCCCGCGGCGAAGAACTCGGTTTCTTCTCCGCGCTGGTACGCCAAGTCTGCTAGAAGCGTCGGTGGTAGCTTCGTGTGGCGGCTCACGTTGGCGATACCGCCCCGAAACATGTCATCCATTGCCTGTTCGGCGGCTTTCGTCTCTTCCGCATTGGTCGCAACCCATGCCTCCATGACGTCTTCCAGAGGCTCGCCCTGTGCCGCAGCGAAGGCCTGAGCCGCCTCAAACTGCTTCATCATCTCCATAGTGGCGTCGGCATGCCCAGAACGCGTGGCGTCGGCCATGGCTTGAAAGCCTTCCGCGATATTGGCGGCACCAACGCCATACACTTCTTCTAGGACATCATTGTGAGGAGCAAGAACGTAGCGGTAGAACTCGCCTTCCAAAACTTGGTAGCGGTTCCCGCGCATCATGACCCAAGTGGATTTCGCGCGAAATTCAATGTCGGCGGTGTCGGGACCGAAGACTCCATCTTTGGTATCAGCAGACGTGGCCATGGCGAATAATATGGCCTGCTCTCGCAGTTTTCGGCCAAGTTCAAACAGCTCTGCGCACTTGGCTTCGTCGAATTTCATGTCCGCAGGAGCGGCATCTGACGCGAGAACCGCGTGCACGTACTCCAGCAAGAACTGGATCTCATTAATCAGGTCATCCGGGGCGTCCGTTTGGCATCGCTCCTCGGCCGCGCTTTGGTCTACCATCGCTTTCATCACGCGCTGTGCATAGATGTACCCGAGCAAATCATGCGGAGGCATAGCGACGATCAACTCACGCATGCGGGCGGATGTGGCTTCCATATCTTTCAAAATGGAAGCAGCGGCTTCTTTCCGTTTTCTATCGTCCATAACTAGTTATGCCTGATGTTTCTGAATCTGCAATTCCGCCGAGAGGGGTCGAAGCCGGGAGGTACCAAACGCACCCACTTGTTCGTAGAGTCGCATTTAGCCCAGGAAGCGCCGACGCGCAGACCTTCAGGGAATGAGCTCTCCCATACCCAGAGCGAGTAGGACGGCATCGAAAGCCTTGTCGCACTCCCCCGCCAACCACTTGAAGTGAAGGCGCAGCGTACCGTGGGTGGATCTTGCTAGCCTTTCCTCTTTGTCCTTTTCAGTGACCGAACTGTGAGCCCTGAGAGTGCTCCGCAGTCCGTGCAACCTTGCAAGCGGCGTAAGCGTGGTCTTGGCCTGGTCCTCGGACAGTCCGGTCGCAACCAGAATCGCCCCTAGAACCCGGAGCGACGCCCAGCTGGACTCCGCTTTCGCGCCCTTGTCTTCGAGGACCTTGCGCAATGGCTTGAGTTGGAACCCCTCGACCACTAGCTGGTCGAGAGCCATGATCTCGTTGGCCCACTCGAACGTCGAATCGGATGCCGGGTAGCGAGCGGCATTGAGATGCTCGGGGCTTCGTGGCAGCCACCATGCGGGCGGCGTGTCGTTGAGCTTGCCGATCTTGTATTTCAAGAGGTGAAGCGGGTCGTACTCAGAGCTGAACTCGCCCATGATGTCGTTTTCATGCGCGCGCTTTGAGATGGGGCCCTTCGGCCATTCATTGAACGATTGCCAGTAGCGCTGCTCTTCAATCGGGAGGCGTGCGAGATCGCCGATATAGGCGTGAACCTGTCCTGCCTCGTTAATATCGTAGCCCTTCAGATACCACGCGTTGCGGCAGCTGATCGTGCGGTCGTCGAGGGTGTATTTCTCGGGATCGGACTTGAAGCGGTGCAGGACATCCGGTCGGAAGAAGGCCGGCGATATCTCCCAAGGAAGGTCTGACTTCTGGAAGTAGTTGGAGAGGAACTCAGGAGCACAGGACGTTTCGACCTCGACGCCATTCTTGCGGTCGAAGATCTTGAAAGTCGCGTACTCGCGCCTGGTTGGGTTCGACTCTTCTTTCCACTCATCGATCAGTTGCTGCAGTGGGATGGCAGAGCGGACGATCATCCGGCCGTTCACGTAGCTAGCATTGGCGACGCCACCACCGTGATAGAAGAGGTCAGGAGCTCTCCGGTCAATTCGGTCGTGATCGCCCCAGCCGTTGAAGCTGCCTGGGACAAAGCGGGTGAAGTCGAACAGGAACACCAGCGCCATGTCAGCCAGCGTCATGTACGTCGAGAGATCTCTGGCGAGGATTGTGACGGCTACGAGGCTTTCGCGGCCGTTTCCGAGCTCAGCACCCAGGACGCGGATCACGTCTTCGATGTCACCGCGGTCATCGAGCCGACAGTAGGCATTGCGCTCAGGTACGAAGTGTAGGCCGAGCAAATGCACCAGTTTCTGGCTCAACTCGACAGGACTCGCTCCCTTTTGCACGCCGTCGAACGATCTGCGGAAGATCAGTTTCTCGCCGCCAGAGAGCGACTTGCCCGCGTGCCTCAGCGGCGGCTCAAGGGAGACCTTGTGCCCTTGGCCGGCTCCGTAGCTCTTCTGTATTACCCAGCTCTCGTCAGTCTGGACAAAGCCGTGCATTAGGTCCTCCTGGTCCGCAGGCGTCACCTGCTTAGCGGGCGCGAGCACGCCGTGTATCAGGACGGCCGGGCCACTCGCGTAGATGACGACTTCCTCGCTCAGTGCATTCGTCTTGAGGAACGCGACCGAATCTTCCGCGCTGACGAGCCAGTTGGCAGCGTTGTCAGCTGGAGCTTGCGCGAGGGCCTTTAGCGTCTCCAGGTTGAGTCGACGGGTCATGTGGAAACAGCCTTTCCGATCAGAAGTACTGTGAGGTTGCTTGATTTGACAGACTTAAGGCAGGCCTGCGACCGTGAAGAGCTCGGTCTTTAGCCAGGAATCCAACGTCGAAATTGTCACAAAATGAGTCGGCACTGGGTAGGGCGGGTGAACCATCCAGTAGTAGATGCCTCTGCTGACGTAGAGGTCCACATAGCGCTCCGGAGCAGTGGCAGGCTGTGGCCAGCCTAGGAGCTCAAGCAACCGGGTTCGATGCCGCTCCATGAATGCACTTCTGCGCAGCACCTTTCCGATCTGCCCCTTGTCGCCCTCCTTGCGTCCAAAGATCAAGTCGCGAAGTCGGCGACCATCCTTCATTGTGTAGGCAGGCTGGTTGTACTTGCACTCGACTGCGACCATGAGGTTGTGGTCGGGCCAGTACGCGAGGACGTCGTAGTCGCCCACATCTTCGAATCCTTCGGCCCGAAATTTTCGATAGAAGTCTATGCCGCGTATGACAAACGGGGTATGCCGGCGAAAGATCTCCTCTCCACGGAACTCCAGCCGCTTCTCAATGCTGGCTTTCACCCGATGAACGGCAGGTTCGATATTGGGCCAACCGAAATCGGCGGGCAGGTAGCCATCGCGCACCGACGACATCCAATTGAACATGCAGCGACTCGCCGCTTCCGCGCCCCAGCGCAGCTCATCTCCCACCTGCACGAGTGGCCGTATGGCGTATCGGTGAATCCGTTTTCTGTGCTCCCAGTAGGGCACTTCGAGCTCGTCAACGTCGCGGCCAGCGAGCCGCAGCACCCCAGTCTCTGAGAGGGTCAAAAAGGCAACGATGCGCTTTGCCTTCTCCTGTCCAAGGTCCTTTATCTCGGAGGCAAGCTTCCCCGCAAGTTGGTCTGGGCTGGCTCCGTAGGAAAGCGTCAGCTCCTTAGCAAAGCCGCGATGCTGTGCTTGGGCCAGCACGGATATGGACGTGAACAGGTCCGACAGGCTGAACCCAAGGTCGGTCTCAAAAGCGATGTTGAAATCGGCTGACTCCAACAGGGTCTCCGACTCTCCCTCGACCACGTCCTTGCGGTTTTCACCCAGACCAAGGCGTGTTTTGGCGTATTCACGCGCGAACCGAGTCTCTCGGTCGTTGGAACCGTCGGGATAGAAGACTTCAGGGATGAACGAATCGTCAATAGCGACGCCAGCAACATCCACCCCGTTGTGGAGGACGTCGCTCGCTTCGGCAAGCGACATGAGCCAGTCAACTTTGCCGACCAGTTCGCGGAGCACATTGGGAGTGACCTCGTCAAGTCCAGATGCCCGGTTGCTAACTGCCTTCTCCAGCAGGTACCGATAGTGACGAGCCAGAGTGCCGTACTGCTTACGCGCCTCTTCAACAGCGTCAACTCGGTCGTAGTCCACCTCGTGAGACAGGCTCTGGCGGGCTCTTTCAATCCGCGCCCGCTCGGTCGCTAGAAGTGCATCGTGCTGTTCGATGCAAGCTCGAATCAACTGAAGACGGTCAAGCTGAGCGAGACGTCCTTCGATGCGAAGCCTGAACTGGGCGCTGGCCAGGTCGATTTTCTCTTTGGCCTCCACCAGCGAGTATCGGCCAGGTGCCAGGCCCAGGTCTCGGATCACCTCAGCGAGTTGCTTGCGAGCCAGCTTGTAGTCCGACACCCTTGGAATGACCACTGATGGGTGATCGGGAACGTCGACGCGCCGAGTGGCAACCCGCAGCGTGTATCGTGCGAGCTCACCCGCTGTTGAAAGAACCGCTCCCTCCAGCCCCTCCGGCAGCGCCATGCCAAGGGCGTCATGGCTCTGGCGAATCGTCTCCGCAAGGCAATGTACCTCGAAACTCCCGTCGGCAGCGTTGGTCAAGCCTGCGAGTACCGCACGGACATCGACATCAAGGTGAATGACTGCTGCTTTGCCGTAGCTTCCTTCCGCCGCAGTGACGACCGGGCCTGCATTCTTAGCCGTGCCAGAGTCAGCTTCGCCATCACCATTGATGGTGCTAGACGCGCTGCGTTTGCAGACGAACAGAACATGGTCCAGCTGGAACAGTGGTGCGGCAGCTAGCAGACCACGGCATCTGAAAGAGCTGTCGGCGAGGATCTGGATGAACAGGTCGACCATGCGACCGTCTTCCAAGTCCAGGTCGTCATTGATTTCCAGCAAGGCTTGAACGGTGCAGTCGCCGACGAGAGTGGAGTAGGCAATGACCTTGTGGCCGCGCGAGCTCATCTCGATGACACCTTCGGTCCCTTCTTTCAAGCGCCAACTAGATGTGTGATCGGGAAAAGCCCGAGGAGCCCTTGACCAGAACTCAACAAGAGCCTTGAATCTCCATGAGGTGCCCCAACTCGGGTCGAGGCTGATCATCGTCGGTTCCACGGCGCCCTCAACCAGAACTTCGTCGGTGTCCTTGAATGAAGCGAACAAATCGGCAGGACCGCGGGAAAAGGGAGTCAGGGCCGACCGCGTCCCATCACAAAATGTCCAATATCGCTGCAGATCTTCCAGATTCTTCAGGCTGTCGAAGACGGTGATGAAATCTGCAAGCGGCAGGAGTCGCAACGGTTCGTCCGGAAGGTTGAGGAATCCCGCAGACGTAGCGGCCAGAGTAGGCACGAGAATGATGTGGAGCTCATCGGCTGACGGGCCGTTGACACCGTCGTTTGAGAGCAGGACCTCTGGACCTCCAATGATCTTAAAGCGAATGTTCTTTGCCTGCCGGGCCTTGGCCAGAACGCTGGCTGCCACTACCGACTGATCGTCAAGCCGTTCATGATCGCAAGCGCAAATGAGGTACACACCTGTCGGCGCAGAGGTTACGTTGCTGATGGGAAGTTCTCTGCATATCTCACCGTCGAGAATCAACATAACCGGTCCTGGCAGCGTGCCGTCAAAGCGCTCGAAGACAAACTGGCCCAGCCTCCGGTGCACCTGAGGGCTGACACCCGACGCTTTTTTCTTTGCCCAGTGGTCGATGACCGCCCCCGGAGCACTTCGTACCGCCATCGGGTACCAGGTCCCGGCGACGTTCACGCCCAAAAAGGGAACGGCATCGCCAGTGAATGCAGCATTGCCGAACGATTCCCACGACAGCGGCGCCTTGTAGCCACCGACCTCCCCGTCGAGAGAGGTTCCCGCGCGCTGGCGCCAGGCGGCGCTCTGTTGACCGATGTTCTGCAGTACGTCCCTGCACGAGAGCCAGAAATCTTCCGGGGGAAGCTCTACGTGGCCTCGTTCCGCATCGGCCACAGAGGACGGCGCGAGGTGTGGAATGGCTTCAATGATCAGCGCCTGCAGCGCGACGACCAAGTCCATCTGGGCCAGGGCATCTGGTACATCGGCGTAGGTGATTCGAAAGGCCTCGATGAAGTCAGGCACTCGCTCGATGCTGCTGCCGTAGAAGACCGGTACGAACCGGCCGCCGAGGCTTACCTTGGTTTGTCCCCAATCTGCCTCAGGAGAGAAGTCTTCAAGTGTAGGAAAGAAGGGCCAGGCTGCATAAAGTGCTTTGGTGAACTGCTGGAGATCGGCATAGCTCTCAATTCTTCTACCGCCGCGCCCTTCGAGCGGGGTATCCAAGAACACGCACCATGCGAACATGTGTTTGACGTGACTGCCTGCATTCGCCGGCCAGAGCTCGGACACGCCAATTGCAAGCGCTACGTCTGCGGCGTCGTACTGGCTAAGAAGGGAGCGGGTCTGCCTCACTTGAACAAGGAAGGCGTCCTTCAGCTCTTGGCGTTCGCCAAACTGGTCGTGCCAGTTCATCATCTGGCGGAGTAGGAAATCAGGATCCCCCTCGCTCTTGGCAAGTCGGCGCTCTCGCTTTTCTCTTGACTTTCTGCCCACGAGACCTCCCTGATGTTCTTGAAGACTCACCTGCTGGCGAGTTCTAGCTCTTATGGCGCAGCGGAGACAATACTAGCGCAGCGGTGCATGCGCAACGCTTACATGGAGTCAACGAACGCGGGCCGAGCCTTTGCGCAAACGCAGGGACTTCGCTGGGGGAATAGCCTCGGGGAGCCTTCGCTTTGCTCATATGAGCTGGTACACGCGTAACCTGCGATCACTGCGCCTTGTCTATTTGGCAGCTATGCGCTCCTAGCTGGTCAGAGCCAACGAACGACCGCTTGATGGCACTCAGCGTGAGTACGAGCTGCGCCAGCGTAGGACCGCAACCGCTGCGTAGCAGCCCCAAAGCGTTCAGGGGGTAACTTGCGCGTTACGTTGAAGGCTTCTAGTCAGCCATCTATCCAGCTGGTCTTTAACCGAAGATCTTTGCGGTGCGCTGATGGAGGCTCGCTTCTCGGTCACGCGTTAGCTTGGCCAACCACCATCAGGACTGCTTTTATTTCGGTCCGGAACCTGATGCGGTTTGGCCATTGACGTCTACAACTGCCGCTCTACCGACCGCGGTAGTTCACCTAGCTTTTCCAGCCGAAATCTCGACTGACTTCCAGCAGGGAACGACCGCTGCCGCATGTACAACTCTTTGAAATGGCACCCCATTGATCTCTTTCGTGCCGAAAGATGCGTCTGTCATCAACTTTGTTCAGCGGACGTTCGGTCGGTGGGAAGTCATCGTGCCAAGGGACTCGCCTGATATGACTCGAAACTGCCGAATAAATTCAACATGTATGCGCTCACTCACATTGATGGAGCGATGGTATTTCGAGTTCAGAGTTAGAAGAGAGGAGTTCAAAGTTAACTGAGAATCGACATTAACTCGCGGGAGTGTAACTTGCCCCGTCTTGAAAGCCGGCTAAAAAGCCTTATGATTAGCACTCGCTGGATTTGAGTGCTAACAACACCATCCAACAAAGTTAATGAGCGCCAACTTAGCTGTTGCTGCTTAGGATTTAACCACCCATTGTTTCAAACTCAAGGAGATTCCTGATGAAACTGCGTCCTCTGGCCGACCGCGTGATCGTGAAGCGCGTGGAAAACGAAACCAAAACCGCCTCCGGCATCGTCATCCCCGACAGCGCCGCCGAGAAGCCTGACCAAGGCGAGGTGCTGGCCGTCGGTCCCGGCAAGAAGAACGACAAGGGCGAACTCGCTCCCATGTCTGTCAAGGTGGGCGATCGTGTCCTGTTCGGCAAGTACAGCGGCCAGACCGTCAAGGTCGATGGCGATGAACTGCTGGTGATGAAGGAAGACGACCTGTTCGCAGTCGTCGAAAAATAAATCACGGCAATTTCCACCCCTTATTGAACTGAATTCGGAGAAATCAACATGGCAGCAAAAGACGTCATTTTCGGCGGCGAAGCCCGCGCACGCATGGTCGAGGGTGTGAACATCCTGGCCAACGC
>Ga0066462_1000185_pt1 | contig 19188 bp, 19 predicted proteins | sample LakWasMe92_HOW11_2_FD_59573 | JGI IMG/M metagenome (GOLD analysis project Ga0066462, IMG submission 59573) | Freshwater sediment methanotrophic microbial communities from Lake Washington under simulated oxygen tension - Sediment Metagenome 92_HOW11 | ecosystem: Environmental > Aquatic >... | reverse complement strand
TTCGAGGCCTACGCCAACTACCAGCAGCAGCGCGGCAGCAACACCGCCTGGACCTGGGAGCACCAGGCCATGACACGCGCGCGTTTCGTGCTGGGCAGCGATGATCTGCGCCAGCGCTTCGATGCCGTGCGACAGGCCGTGATCTGCGCGCCGCGCGATGCACAGGCCCTGCGGCAGGAGATCGTCGGCATGCGCGAGAAAGTGCGCGCCGCGCATCCGGCGCACGGCATGCAGTTCGACGTCAAGCACAGCCCCGGCGGCATGGTCGATGCGGAGTTTGCGGTGCAGTATCTGGTGCTGTCGCAGGCAGCCAGCCATCCGGAACTGGCCGCCAATGTGGGCAATATCGCCTTGCTGCAGACAGCGCAGGCCTGCGGCTTGTTGCCCGCCGGCATCGGCGATGCCGCGGCCGACGCCTACCGCGAACTGCGGCGGGTGCAGCATCGGGCACGCCTCAATGAAGAGCCGACCGAAGTCGATCCGCAAGAACTGGCGACCGAACGCGACGCGGTACTGGCCTTGTGGGCAGCCGTTTTCGGCGGCCCCTGACGCGCCTGTTTCAGGACGCGCTGCGAATCCTGCGTACCAGCGCCGTGGTGGAATAGCCCTCGACAAACGGCAACGCCAGCGCCCGACCACCCCAGGACGCCACCAGCGCGCTTTCCGGCAACTTGCGCATGTCGTAATCACCCCCCTTGACCAGGATATCCGGGCGGATGGCGGCGATCAGATGTTCCGGTGTGTCCTCGTCGAACCAGGTCACCAGATCGACCGCCCCCAGCGCCGCCACCAGAATGGCGCGATCCTGCTCATTGTTGAGCGGACGATCGGGCCCTTTGCCCAAGCGCCGCGCCGAGGCGTCTGTGTTCAGAGCAACGATCAGGCTGGCACCCAAGGCCCGGGCTTGGGCCAAGTAGATCGCATGACCGCGGTGCATGACATCGAACACGCCATTGGTGAATACCAGCGGCCGGGGCAGGGCTGCCAGGCGCGCCGGCAACGCCTCACGCGGGCACAGCTTGTTGAGGAACTCGGGAAGGTCTGCAACGGAACGGTCTGTCATAGGCGGAATCCTAACAGGGCACCCGGCTGCATCGGCCCTGTCGAACCAGGGCCGACCTAAGCGCGAAAACACGGGCGATTCGCCCCATATTCCGCGACATCCCAACGCGGTTGTCGCGGCATAATTCCATATCTATGCGCCTGATTACTGTCAGTCTTGATTCGATTCGCCTGGGCGAGCCGCTGCCTTATGCCCTTCGGGATGCCACAGGCACGCTGCTGGCCAACAAAGGCTATGTCATCGACGACAAGGCTGAATTGGAAAAGATGGTCGGCAAGGGGTTCGAGATCTTCGTTGATATTGTCGACGCAGAACACCACCGCTCCTATGTCAACCGGCTGCACCACATGGTGACTGAAAACAAGTCGCTGGGCACGATTGCCAAGACCAAGGTGGTACCCGGCGTGGACCCCACGCGCGTGGAAGTCGACGATAGCCCGGCAGACTGGCTGGACCTGCAGGTGCAGGCCAATGCCTTGTTGCGAGATACCAGTTCGCCCAATTTTCTGCAGCGGCTCGACCGGCTGAGCAACCAACTACGGCGGCACACGCAACGCAATCCCAACGGTACGCTGTTTGCCCTGTTTCATCTCTCGGCCAGTGAGCTCAAGCTCTATAGCGCAACCCATGCCATGCTGGTCAGCGTCATGTGCGGGCTGGCGGCGCGGGAAGTCCTCAACTGGAGCCGTGAGCAGGAGTCGACCCTGTGTCGGGCCGCGCTCACCATGAACATCGGGATGACCGACTTGCAGGACCGGCTGGCCATGCAGCTCGCCGCGCCGACGCCCGAGCAACGCAAACAGATCGATCTGCATGCCGCGCGTTCGGTCCAACTGCTTGCCGAACTGGGCATCACCGACAAGGTCTGGCTGGAAGCAGTTCGCGATCACCACCAGGTGCCACCCGGCCCCTTGGCCTGCATGTCGGAGGGTATGCGCATGGCCCGCCTGATCCAGCGCGCCGACATGTTTGGTGCGCGCCTGGCACCACGCGCATCGCGGGTGCCTACCTCGCCGGCAGCCGCCATGCAGGCCAGTTATTTTGATGAAAACCGCCAAGTTGATGAGGCCGGCGCCGCCCTGATCAAGGCGGTGGGCATTTACTCACCGGGCTCATTTGTCCGCCTGAACACCAACGAGGTGGCCGTTGTGATCCAGCGCGGCATCAACACCACGACCCCCAAGGTGGCCGTGCTGATCAATCGCGATGGCATCCCGACGGGGGAGCCCATCGTGCGCGACACGGCCTTGCGCGACTACCGCATCGTGGCCAGCGTGCCTCACCGTGATGTCAAGGTCCAGATCAATCTGCAACGACTGCTGCCCCTAACCGCCGCCAGCGGCTCAGACCGCCTCTGGTAAAGCCCCCGGTACCAGCGTCGCTGTCAGCCCCTTGCGATAGCGATTGAGTTCCTGTACGGTCTGGAAGCTCTGCCCCATGAGCAGGCTCAGGTTGTGCAGAATGCGATCGATCACCTTGTTTTCCCACACCGCATCAAAGTTGATCTGCGTGTCCAGCCAGTGCGCCAGCCATTCAGGGTTGGGCAAACGACTCTGAATGGTGTCATGCGGGAATAGCGTCTTGTTGACGTGCAAATTGGTCGGGTGCAAAGCCTGCGCCGTGCGGCGCGCACTGGCCATGAGCACACCGACCTTGGCAAAAGCCGCCTGGGCTTCAGCCCCGGATCTGGCCATGGCACGCCGCATGTATTTGAGATAGGCCCCACCATGGCGGGCCTCGTCCTGGCTCAGCGTGGTGTAGATATGCTTGATCACCGGCTCGGTATGCCATTCGGCAGCACGGCGATACCAGTGATTGAGCCGGATCTCGCCGCAGAAGTGCAGCATCAGCGTTTCCAATGCCGGGGCAGGATCGAATTCGAAGCGGATGGCATGCAGCTCCTGTTCGGTCGGGACGAGATCCGGACGGAAGCGCCGCAAGTATTCCATCAGCACCAAGGCATGCTTCTGTTCCTCGAAAAACCAGATCGACATGAAGGCCGAGAAATCACTGTCGTCCCGGTTGTCGCGCAGGAACATCTCGGTGGCCGGCAGCGCCGACCATTCCGTGATGGCATTCATCTTGATGGTCTGGGCCTGCTCATCGCTCAAGCGGCTGGCATCGTGTTGCTGCCAGGGAATGTCGCGGTCCATGTCCCAGCGGACCGCCTCCAGTTGCTTGAACAGTTCAGGGTAGAGCATGGCATGTGTCACGGAGTCTGACCAGATTAGCCAGTCTCTGTGACAAAGGCTTTACAGCACCGGCCGCTCGCCGGTTTGCAGCGTTGCCCTTATTGCGGCCGGGTCTCGGCAAAACTCGGACGCTGCTCCAGCTTTTCCAACAGACGGACCAGACTGGGATGGTCGTTGCGCCAGCCAATTTGCGGGAAACGGAAATCCAGATAGCCCAGCGCGCAACCGACAGCGATATCGGCCAGACTCAGGTGAATGCCGGTACAAAACGGCTTGTCGCCCAGACCCTTGCTCATGGCTTCCAGACTCGCGTCGATCTTGCCGAGTTGACGGTCAATCCAAGCCTGGCTGCGTTGCGCCTCGGTTCGCTTGCTCCACACGGCCTCCATGCGCGCCAGCAAGGCTGCGTCCATCACGCCGTCGGCCAGTGCTTCCCAGGTCTTGACCTCAGCCCGCTCCCGCCCCACCGGCGGAATCAGCTTGCCCACCGGCGACAGGGTATCGAGGTACTCGACGATCACACGCGAATCAAACAGCGCTTCGCCGCCTTCCATGATGAGACAGGGAATTTTGCCCAGAGGATTGGAGTCCTTGATGGTGGTCTGGTCTGACCACACGTCCTCGAGCACGAAGTTGTAGTCAAGCTTTTTTTCAGCCATCACGATGCGCACTTTGCGCGCGTAAGGGCTGGTGTTGGATCCGATCAGTTTCATGGGTCTTCTAGTTTCGCTAGGTGTCAGATTCTAGCGATTGGGGTTGGCCTGAAGGCTGCGACGCCCATTCCGGGGCGACCCAACTACAATTCGGGTATGAGTTTCTCCACCATTTCGGCCCTTTCCCCGCTGGACGGCCGCTACGCCAGCAAACTTGGCCCACTGCGCCCCCTGATGAGCGAGCAGGGCTATATGCACCGCCGCGTCCAGGTCGAGGTGGCCTGGTTCATCGCCCTGAGTGACGCCGGATTCTCGGAATTCAAGCCCCTCTCACCCGGAGCACGTACTTACTTGCTTGGTCTGGTCAAGAATTTCACGGAAGCTGATGGCAACGCCATCAAGGAAATCGAGAAAACGACCAACCACGATGTGAAGGCGGTTGAGTACTGGATCAAATCCAAGTTCGAGGCCCGGCCCGAACTGGAAAAAGCCAGTGAATTCGTGCACTTCGCCTGCACCAGCGAAGACATCAACAACACCAGCCACGCCTTGCAGCTGCGTTCTGCGCGCGACGTCGTGCTGCTGCCCGCCCTGGACAAGCTGCTGCTGAAGCTGCGCGACATGGCCCGCACCTATGCGGAAGTGCCCATGCTGAGCCGCACCCACGGTCAGACCGCCAGCCCCACCACGGTTGGCAAGGAGATTGCCAACGTGGTGGTGCGCCTGCAGACGGCCTGCGACCGCATCGCCGCCGTCAAGATCATGGGCAAGATGAACGGCGCGGTCGGCAACTACAACGCCCATCTGTCCGCTTGGCCCGACTTCGACTGGGAAGCCTTCAGCAAGAAGGTCATCGAAACCCCCGAGCCACTGGGCCTGGGTCTGACCTTCCAGCCTTACAGCATCCAGATCGAACCGCACGACTACATGGCCGAGCTGTTCGACGCCATCGCCCGCGCCAACACCATCCTGGTCGACTGGTCGCGCGACGTCTGGGGTTATGTCTCGCTGGGCTACTTCAAGCAGCGCTTGCGTGAGGGCGAGGTGGGCTCCTCCACCATGCCGCACAAGGTCAACCCGATCGACTTCGAAAACGCCGAGGGCAACCTCGGGCTGGCCAATGCCCTGTTGCGCCACATGAGCGAAAAGCTGCCAATCTCGCGCTGGCAGCGCGATCTGACCGACTCCACAGTCCTGCGTAATATGGGTGTCGCCATCGGCTATGCCGTGCTGGCCTACCAGTCGCTGGCCACTGGCCTGGGCAAACTGGAAATCAACGAAGCGGCCCTAGCCGCCGACCTGGATGCCTCCTGGGAAGTGCTGGCCGAACCGATCCAGACTGTGATGCGCCGCTACGGTCTGCCCCAGCCCTACGAACAGCTCAAGAAGTTCACGCGCGGTGAAGCCATGACGCGCGAACTGATGCAGGGCTTCATCATGAAGCTCGAGATCCCCGAGGCGGAGAAGCAACGCCTGCTAGCCATGACACCGGCCAATTACACCGGCAAGGCTGCCGAGTTGGCGCGGCGCATCTGATCGCGAACCGGATTTTTAGTCAAATCTGCCCGCAACCATTACCAAATGGTCGCGGGCAGCTCCTATTTTAATAGCAGATCGACATGGCCCTCAAATCCATCATCTACAAGGCCAATCTGTCGGTCGCCGACATCGACCACGGCTACTACGCCGACCACGCGCTGACGCTGGCGCGCCATCCGAGCGAGACCGACGAACGCATGATGATCCGGCTGGCGGCGCTGGCGCTGCAGGCCCATCGGCTGCAGACGGTCTGCCAGGGCGACGGCACGCTGGCCTTCGGTGCCGGCCTGTCCGACCCGGAAGAACCCGACGTCTGGCTGCGTGACTTCACCGGCCAGACCCGACTCTGGATCGAAGTCGGCCAACCCGAAGACAAACCCCTGGCCAAGGCCTGCAACAAGGCCGATACGGTGCTGGTCTATGCTTTTCACCATGCAGCCGAGGTCTGGTGGCGCGGCATCGAGAACAAGCTCACGCGGCTGGACCGACTGGAAGTCTGGCGCATGCCGTCCGAAGCCTCTCAGGCCCTGGCTGCCTTGGCCGAACGCAGCATGCAACTGCAAGCCACGATTCAGGAAGGCGCCCTGATGCTCAGCAATGGCAGCCAGACGGTGACGATCGAACCGATCCGCTGGAAATAGACAAAACCCGGGGTCTTGCTCAGGCCGGCTCGCCCTGAGCCTGAACCAGCGGCACATCATTGACGCTGCCTCCCGCCCGTTCGGCGTACCGGTTGAAACGCCAGGCTTGGCCAGACAGCGTGATGCGGCGCCAAGTCTGACGCTTCTGTGCTGGCCGCATCTCGGTCCAGAGCTGCACCTCGTCAAAGCTGCGACCGCAGCCCTTGCATTCCTCATCACCCTGGCTGGTGGAACAGATCGCAATGCAGGGCGTATCCGGCGTGCTCTCGTACCAGGCCAGCCAGGCCTGCAGCGCGGGTTGCGGCATGGAAAACTCGTCCGCCTCCGGCTCCCGGTAAAACACCATCAGGGCATAGACCTCCGCCAATGCACGCACCTCCGGCGCCAGGGTAATGCCGTCGGGCGACGGCTTCTTGTCGCGCCAGTAGTTGATGGCCGCTTCGATGTCGGTGATGTGGATTCCAGCCATGGGATGCATTGCAAAAGGGAGACGGATGATAGCGCCCTCGCCCGGCGGGCTCCGAGAATTGACACCCCTCAAATCCCTACAAAGCACGTGGTTGATCGCGACTGTGTTTCAATTCGCTTCACGAAGGGGAGTAGCTCCCATTTGTTGCGACACAGGGAGGTGCCACAAAAACCGGCATCGTTGCAACAAGTATCGGCAAGTCGTCATTACGAAGTATTACTTCCGGCTTGCTGGGCAAAAATCTGCATGACTCCATGCCGAGCAAGACCTTCGATTGGGACCTGTGTCAGGTTTCGTCGAAGCGCGTCCGTGGCTCTTTCCAGCCACTGTCTCCATTGACGTTGCCCGTCCAGGTTGTTAATCGAAACAACTCGGAGTATTTGTCATGGAGTTTTTTTCCGCCCCCTGGTGGTCGGCGTTGCTGGCCATCATCCTGATCGACCTCGTGCTCGCTGGCGACAACGCCATTGTGATCGCGCTGGCCGCACGCAGCCTCCCCCCCCAGCTTCGACAAAAAGCCATTGTCTGGGGCACCGTGGGGGCCATCGTCGTTCGCTCGTTGATGACAGTAGGCGTGGTCTGGTTGCTCAAGATCCCGGGCCTGATGCTGGTCGGCGGTTTGGGCCTGGTCTGGATTGCCTACAAGTTGCTGGCCGACCAAGAAGGCGACGAACACGATGGACCGGTTGCCAGCACCTTCTGGGGCGCCATGAAAACCATCATCGTGGCGGATGCCCTGATGGGCGTGGACAACGTACTGGGCGTCGCCGGCGCAGCGCATGGCTCCTTCGACCTCGTGGTCATCGGCCTGCTGGTCAGTGTGCCCATCGTGGTGTTCGGCAGCTCCGTGGTGCTCAAGCTGGTCGAGCGTTTCCCCATCATCATCCAACTGGGTGCCGCCGTCCTGGCCTTCACGGCCGCCAAGATGATTGTCAATGAACCTTTGCTCGATGCGGTGTTCGATTCGCCAGAACCGCTGAATATCGCGGCCCGCTGGATGACCTATGCGGTCGCAGTCGTCGGCGTGCTGGCAGGCGGCTGGTGGGCTGCGCGGCGCCAACCGAACGAACGCAACGGTCAGTCTGGCCACGCCATCTGATCCTGGCTCAAAGTTCCCTCCCCCTGTCCTCAACCTAGAAGGATTTCATCATGGAAAAAATCATTGTGTACCTGGACGATGCGGAATTTGCGCGCCATCAACTCACGCCCATGAAAAATGGCGCCTCAGGTAGCCAGCAGGGAACGCACTGGATTCTGGTGGCGTGCCCGCCACGCATGACGCGCCACATCAGCAAGTGGGTCAACCATTCTGCGCGTCAAAACTGGCGCAACAAGTGGGCCGAGAAACTGTTTGCCGTGATCACGCCGGAACTGCAGGCTCAGGGCGACAAAGTCACCACTGTGCTGGCCAATGGCCCTTTGGTTGAGCAAACACAGGAGCTGCTGAAGCAGCAGGGCGTGGCACGTGTGCTCGATGCCCGTCGCCCGAAGTTCGGCCAGGATCTGCCCCCTGTCACCGCTGACCAACCCGCCAGCAGCGAAGCCCGCTGGACCGTGCCCGGTGCAATCGTCGGCATGGGAGCGGCGTTGGTTCTGGCTGCCGAGTAAGTCGAAGCTGTCGAGACAGACTTCATGGCGGGGTGCTATGCTTACCCGCCATGAAGCTCATCATTAAATGGCTGCTCAGCGCAACCGCCTTGCTGGCGGTTGCCTCGCTTTACAGCGGCGTGGAAGTGCAAAGCTTTGGCAGCGCACTGGTGGCGGCCCTTGTCATCGGTCTGTTCAACGTCGTCTTGCGTCCGGTTCTGATCGTGCTGACGCTGCCCGTCACCATGGTGACGCTGGGACTGTTCCTGTTCATCATCAACGCCGTCCTGTTCTGGGCCGCCGCCACGGTGCTCGACGGCTTCCAAGTTCATGGCTTCGCCGCCGCCTTGCTCGGCTCACTGATTTACTCGGCGTTTGGACTGGTGGTCGATTCAGCGCTCGAGCGCCTGTTCCCTTACCAGTGACTCCAGCTGACGCGTCCGGGTATCGATGATCGATGCCTCGATGTGATCGATTTTTCCGCCCTGGCGCGCCACATCCTGGGCAGCCTTGAACCGGTTCAGAGCCGCCTCGTAGTCAAACCGGGCCGCATAAGCCTCCGCTTCAGCCCGTACCCCGCTCAACGTTTGGCCCTGCGCCAGGTACGCCGCGGACAACAGTTGCCAGGCTTGTGCATCACGCGGGTGTTCTGTCACCCATGCGCGCAGTTGCGGCGTCACTGGCGCGGCTTGACCGGCTTGCGTCATGGCACGCGCCCACAGGAACAGTTCGGACCGCCTGGCGGGCATGGCCGTTCCACCACCCAGCCATTCGCCTGCCCGCTTGGGATCTGCCGCCGCCAGCAATAACTCGGCGCCCAGCAAATGCACCAGACGTTGTGCCTGTGTTGGCCCCTGGACCATCGACTGCAAGCGCCCGTATAAACGGGTTGCCAGTGCAAAGTCTCTCTGGTTGGAGGCCGCCAACACCGCGGCATACAGCACACCGGCCTGCCGAGCCGGAGCAAACTTGCCGAACTGGTCGCCCGTGGCCTCGGCCACCGCTGTGCGCAAACTTTCCACATCTCCATTGCTCAACACTCGGGCCCGTGCCGCCAGCAACGCATGCGTCATCGTCAGCTGCACGGGAGGTGCCTGCGGCAGCAACTGTTGCCGCGCCTGCATGTCGGCAATGCGCTCGGTCGTCAAAGGATGGCTTCTGAGGTAGGGGAAGGCACCGCTGTCATTGAAGCGATTGGCCTGCTGCAGCTTTTCAAACATGCTCACGAAGCCCTGCGGCTCAAAACCGGCTTGTGTCATGACGCCGTAACCCACACGGTCGGCTTCGCGCTCCATGTCACGCGAGAAGTTGAGCTGCCCCTGAACAGCCACGGCCTGCCCGCCGGCGATCATGGCGCTCGCTGCCTGTGGATTGGAACTGGCCGCCAATGCCCCCAGGATCATGGCGGCAATCACCCAGGGCCCTTGCGCACTCTGGCGCCCCACCATGCGCGCAATATGTCGCTGCGTGACATGGCTGAGTTCGTGCGCCAGCACAGAGGCCAGTTCGTCCTCGTTGTTGACGACGGCGATCAGGCCAAGATGCACGCCGAGATAGCCCCCCGGCAAGGCAAAGGCATTGACGCTGCGATCGCGTCCGAGCGCCACATCCCAGGCAAACGCGGCTTCCAGCTCAGGCAATAGCTCTCCACGCTGGCGAGCACCTTGCAGCAAGCGCTGCCAGATGCCCTGCACGTATTCGCCCAGCACCGGGTCATCAATGTAATCCGGATCGCGGTAGAGCGAACGGGCAATACGATCCCCCAGACGACGCTCGGCGCTGGTGCTCATTTCCGCGCCGTCGCCGAGAGCCGGCAACTGAGCGTATGAAGCCGGGATCAAACAAACCTGAAATGCTGCGAAAAATATAGCAATCCACGCACGTCTGGCAATTGAAAAAACGTGAACTGATCGTGATTTCCTGCTCAGGACTCGTCCGACATGCGGATCTCTGGCTACATGCCCGCTGGCATGCGGGCCTTCTTTGAAAAAGAAGGGGCTAAACATGATCGTATGATGCTCGAATTCTGTGAATGTTCCGTAAAGTAGCCTCCCATGAGCTCTCTGACCCACTTTGATGCGCAAGGCCAAGCCCATATGGTGGACGTCGCCGCCAAGGCCGACACCCACCGCATTGCCGTCGCCAGCGGCCGTATCGAGATGCTGCCCGCCACACTGGCGATTATCGAGTCCGGCACTGCCAAGAAAGGCGACGTGCTGGGCATTGCCCGCATCGCCGGGATCCAGGCAGCCAAGAAGACCAGCGACCTGATTCCCTTGTGCCATCCATTGGCGCTCACACGAGTGGCTCTCGAATTTTCCTGCCACCACGCTACCGCCGGCCAATCCAGCCATGTCACTTGCACGGCGACGGTAGAAACCGTAGGGCCAACCGGAGTCGAAATGGAAGCCTTGACAGCCGTGCAGGTAGCGTTACTCACGATCTACGACATGTGCAAGGCCGTCGACCGCGGCATGACCATGACCGACGTCAAGCTGCTGGAAAAACATGGCGGCAAGTCTGGCAGCTTCGTCGCGGCTTGAACTGGGCTCACCCGTCTACTCAGCGCGTGCCTTGACCCACTGGGCATACGCCTGCGGATAGGCCGCCCGGTAGCGCTGCGTAAAGACCTTCGCCTCGTCATCGCGCCCCAGCAGAAGCGCACTCTCGATCAACTTCTCCACCACTCGCGCTTCCGGGGAGAAGTGCAACAACTCATGCGCCATGGCATTCAGCTGGGCCGCGTTCTCAAGCGTCAAGGAAGTCAGCGTGAATTCGGCAAATTGCACTTGATCCCGAAACAACCAGGAACCGCGGATCTTCTCCAACGTGTTGTCGCGATAAGCGGCTGTGCGCTGCTCGGGCGGCAGGTAAATCTGACTGACCCGATGGTAATCCCAGGCTGCATAGGCAATCGCCGCAAAAGACATCAGCGCCGTGACATGCAGCCACGCTCCCCCGACCGTACCGACGGACGCTTGAGATGTCGGACTTTTCCGCGTCCAGAGTAAGCCGATGCACAGCATCAAAGACATCTGGAATGGTCCGTACCATAACGGATACTCCAGCATGCTGTGCAGGAGGATTACCGCCAGTACCATCCAGGCCAGTTGGCGCGTTGAATCCGTTTCACGCCAGGGCCGGGCGCACCATGTCAGCCAGACGACCAGCCCGCTAACCAGAAGTGCCAGCGGCAGCCCAAACTCAACTGCCAGGTGCAACGGCAGGTTGTGCGCGTTGTCGAGTAGTTCGCAAAAGCGCAGCCCATCGTACGCCGTCATGAAGTGTGCATAATCCAGCTCGCCCCACCCCCAACCCAACCAGGGGCGTTGGCTGATGAGTTCAACCATGTTATGCCAAAGAGTCAAGCGACTGCTGCACGCGGGGCTGACCTGTTGAAAGCGTGCAAGGATGCCGCTACTGCCGGGCACATGGTCAACCAGCGCAGGCAAGGCCAACGCGGCAATACCATAGACCAGCAACACCGTGATCAACAGTCTGCGTTGCTGAGGCTGACGCCATAGCCCCCAGCCGATCGCCAGCAAGGTAAGCAAAGCCAGTTGCACCAAGCCCGTCCGTGACGAGGAAACTGCGTTACCCAACGCCAGCAAAACCGCAGCCAACCACCCGCCCCAGACGCACAGCTTGCCGGCACGGGCACCCTTTGCTTGTACCGACCACCACAGCAATGCCGCCGCGCCCATGCTGGTCAACGTGGCGAACTGGTTGCGCTGACGCAGGTTGGCGTAGGCTTCGCCCGGCGCGGAGAAATTCACCCACGGATCAAAGTGCTGCGCCAGACCAAAATACTGAACTAAGCCAAACAGACTGCTGACAAGTGCTGCTGTTAGCCATGCATAAGCTACTTCAGTGCGCTCACATGATGTAGCCAAGGTTGGCGCGCTCCAAGCCAACCAGACAGCGACGCAAACCATGCTGAACAGCCACTGCTGTAGGGACGGCATTGGCCCCTCATGGAGGGGAACCAACCAGGGCGCACCCAGGACGCCACACAGAAAAAAGGGCTTTGATCGATGCCACACACCGGTCAAGGCAGCTTCAGCTCGCGCAATTGTGGGTATTTTTCCTGGCCCAAGGTGTCCCAATTTGACTTGATCTCCGCATAGGTTTTCTGGCCGTGCATGGCCCGCATGACCTGCAACTGGCGTATGGCCTCTGTGGAATTGTCGTTGAGCGCCAGCGACAGTGCATAACGGTTCTGCGTGGCTGGCCAGGGATAGCGCGAGGCCACCGCCCGAGCCAGTTCTAATTGCTCGCGCTGCATGCCCGGCTTTGGAACAATCCGCGCGCCCTCAAGAAGCCCCCCTAGTTGCGTGAGCAACGTTACCTTAGGGCGCTCATAGTCTGCTGGCGTCTGGCCAACATGCAAGGCTTCAAAACGCGCCACTCGGAAATCTTCCTCGATTTTCAAGTATTCAACCACGGACCAACAAGCCATTATGGTGGTCATCCCCATGAATACAGCAGCGATTTTGGTGTTAATACGCCATACGACATGCCCGCCAGTCAGCGACTCCAGACGGCCCAGCAGGAACATAGCAGGAGCCAAGAAATAGGCATACGCAAAGGGAAACTCCAACATTGAATGAACCACCACCGGTAGCACGGCGGCCACGCAATACCACGACAGCAAGTGCCGAGTTGCGCGTACTCGCCGCCACACCCACACACTTGTCATTAATATAAGTAAACCCGTCAACGGCAGACCAATCCCGATCGCCAAATCAAGCAGGATGTTGTGTGCGTAGGTAATTGGCTCGCTGATCTCATACGCATGCACCACCGCATTGTGGGCTGCCGACACTTCCCGCAGACCCCAGCCCAGCCAAGGATGCATGAATACGGCCTCAATCAATTGCGGCCAAATTGCCAATCGTAAACCCGTGCGCATGTTGAGCTGTGCATCCGGCGTAAAACTGCCCGCTGAGGCCATCAACATTGGCCAACTCAGGCACAAGGCCAGGAACAACGCGCTGGCCAACGCCATGGTCCATAGTGGAATTTTCAAACCGACCCGAGTCCGGCCTGCCATTCCCCACAGCACAAGCAGAGAAAAACTAAGCACCCCGGTTCGTGATTCGCTTACCGCCACACCTACACATAACAGCAGGAACAATAGCCAGCCGGTCGCAGCGCCCAATCGGCCCGTTTGTTGCAAGAACAGCAGGCTAGCCATGCCCATGAGCAGCAAGGTCGCGAGTTGGTTCGGTTGCCCCAGATTGCCGCCAGGGCGTCGCAGTTGTGGCATGCGACTGATCCAACTGGCGCTGTCCCAGACATCAAACACCTGAACCAAGGCAATCAAGGTCGATACCGCGGCACCGGCCAGCAGCGTTGCAGCCACCGCCACCATCATCGTCTGACTGTCATCTTCCATGGTGCGGTCTCTCGTGCCGCTATAGCCCAACACCCAAGCAATGGCACACAAAGCGAAATAAAGATTTAACACCAATGCATCGCCTGCAAAAGTAATCAAGCCGCAGGCACTTTGGAGCATCGCCAGCAATCCCAACCCCAGCCACACCATGGCTGAGCCCGGTATTTCGATGATTGGCCGCCACGCTGTGAGTTTCTGGCCGAGGACAAAACAGCCCCCTAAAAAAACGGCAAGAAACGCCGGCACCTCACTGTGCCAACTCATCCAAGGCAGGAAGTGCAACGGCACTAGCCATGCACTGCCAAGTAAAAACAGGATTGCAAACCGCAAATGGCTGTCCAATGAAAAACGCCCCTTAAGGGGCGTTTTTACAGCTTGCTGAGACTGGCTCAAGATCAGAGGCCGCGGCAGGAACCGGGCAGAAACTTGCTAGGAATTGTCGTCAAGAATGCGCTGGTGCCGGCCTTGACGGTGTTACCACAGGTCCACTTGTACACCGCCGTGCCGCCAGTCGGCGTCTTGTCGGCGTTGTCCAGCGGAATCAACGAAACGTACTTGTCATCGATGTTGGTCGGATCGATCCCCGTGGCCTGCACACGCACAGCACCGTTGTCATCGGTTTCGACAGCCTTGACATATTTCGATGTGGCCGTCGAGCTCTCGCAACCCCAGTTGCCAGCGGTCGGCAAGCTGCCAGCCGAGTTGGACTGGAACACTTCGGTAATGGTAGTACGGCAAGCAGAAGCCGCCAGAATCACTTCCGACATCTTGGCGCGTTTGGTGTAGTCCTGATAAGCCGGCAAAGCCACAGCGGCCAGAATACCGATGATCGCAACCACAATCATCAACTCAATCAGGGTGAAACCCTTTTGCATTGAACGCTTCATGTAAAACTCCTTGCTGAAAAGCATGACAACAAAATCATTGAACTCTGCATAGCGCAGATTCCGTGCCAGGTAGTAGACGTCTTGATTTTCCGAATTTTGGTGACGTTTTTATCAGTGTTGCAGAATTCATATAGCAATAATGTCATGCTGTCGGATGGGGTGACAAAAACGTCAACCCAATCGTGTCACTTGATGCAAACCGAGCGGACTTGTTTGAGATCGGTGAGCCCCAGCAGGATTTTCTCCATGCCGTCCATCTTCAGGGTGCGCATGCCACTCTCCACCGCTGCCGCGAAAATTTCAGCCACCCGGGCGCGCTCCTGCACCAGCTTTTTGATACGGTCATCGGCAATCAGCAGTTCGTGCAGGCCCAGGCGTCCCTTGTAGCCGGTCTTGTTGCACTTGTCGCAACCCACCGCCTTGTAAAAGCGCAGCTTGCCGTTCTCGCCATAGCGCTCCACCCAGTCCTCGAACAGCTTCTGGGCCTCGCCGCTGAAGTCGGCCTTCCACGCCGGCGTATTGCGCAACTCTTCGGCGTATTCAGCAATGAAGCTGTTGATCTCGGAGGTGTTCGGGTGGTACGACTCCTTGCAATCGCACAGCTTCTTGGCTAGGCGCTGCGCCAGGATACCCAGGAGCGCATCGGCAAAGTTGAATGGATCCATGCCCATGTCGAGCAGACGGGTGATGGACTCGGGTGCCGAGTTGGTGTGCAGGGTGGAGAACACCAGGTGACCGGTCAGCGAGGCCTCCACACCCATGGCCACGGTTTCCTTGTCGCGTGACTCGCCGACCATGATGATGTCGGGATCGGCACGCAGGAAGGCGCGCATGATCAACGCAAAGTCAATACCGGCCTTGCGGTTGATCTGCACCTGACGCAGACCTTTCTGCGTGATTTCCACCGGGTCCTCGGCCGTCCAGATCTTGGCTTCGGGCGTGTTGAGAAACTTGAGAATGGAATGCAGCGTGGTGGTCTTGCCGGAACCGGTCGGCCCACAGACATAGAACAGGCCATAAGGCTTGCTGACCGTGGCTTCCACCCGCTCCCGGTTGTGCGGCGTCAGGCCGAGTTTTTCCAACGGGATGGGCTCGCCAGCTGCCAGGATACGCATGACCACATCCTCGACACCGCCAGCCGACGGAATGGTGGCCACCCGCAACTCGATGTCCAGCGGGCCATATTTCTTGAACTTGATCTTGCCGTCCTGCGGCTTGCGACGCTCGGAAATATCCAGATCGCACATGATCTTCAGGCGCGTCACCATGGCCTGGCGGAAATGCGCCGGCACCTCGATGTAGGGCATCAGCGTGCCATCAATACGGAAACGGATGCCGGTCTTGAGCTTGCCAGGCATCGGTTCGATGTGGATGTCCGAGGCTTTCTGGTGATAGGCGTCGATGATGACCTTGTTGACGAACTTGACCAGTTCGTTGTCTGCCGCCGCCGACTCCAGCGAGTCGTCATTGCTGCCTTCATCATCCAGCGGCGCTGAAGACAGATCGGCCAGCATCTGGTCAATCGACGTGGTGTCCACACTGCCGAACACCTGATTCAACGTTTCAGCAAATTCGGTTTGCGTCGTCACCCGGTAGGCGAACTTGTTGATGCGCGGGAACACTTGCGGCACGACACGGGCGCCGCGTGTGGCCTCGGGATCCAGACACATGATGACCAGCCCCTCCGGAGATTCCTCCAGCGGAATCCAGCCTTGTCCTTCGGCGAACTCGCGCTTGAGCGGACCATGCAGCATCTCGGAGCGGATGCGCCCGGCATTGAAGGGCTCATAGGGAACGCCAAAGAACTTGGCCAACGACGGCCCGATTTGCGCCGGCTGGATCTGGTACTTGGCTGTCAGCAAATGTTCGACCGACATGCCTTGCTCGCGTGCCTCCTGGATGCACTGCCGCAACTCTTCGTCGGTCAGCACGCCGTCCGCGACCAAGCCGTCGTACTTGGTCGTCTTGCGACGCTGACCCTCATCGGACTTTTGCATCCGCTGACGAATCGCGGTGCCCAGCGTCTTGCACAACTGGGCCACCCCTTCAACCTCCAGCTCGCCAAACGTCTGGTCGCTCTTGTTGTTGATGACCTGCAGCACACCGTGCAGAGACGCCCCCTCCATGATCGGCGCCACCAACATCTGCTTGGTCCGGTAGCCGGAACGCTTGTCGACCTCCTTGAGGAAGGTCAGCGCCGGGTGGATCTGCTTGAGTGCCTCGTCGTCATAGACATCCGCCAGATTGAGCATCTTGCGGCTATAGGCCACGTATCCCGCCAGACTTTGCGGACTAATGGGCAACTTGAGTTCACGGCTGGTACTGAGCCCGGTCTTGAGCTTGGAGACGATGGCGCTCTGATCTTCGTTGACCGCATAGAGGGTCAGCCGGTCGGCATTGAGCAGCTTGCAGATGTCTTGGCTGACCTCCAGCATGATCTGCTCGATGTTTTCGGTTTCATGAATGCGGGCCGTGACTTGTTGCAGCTGCCGGTAGAAAAGCACTTCGAACGTAACCCCACGCTTGTCGGGCGGCAGTTTCTGCGACTCGAAGAAAGCCTGCTCGGATGTCTTGTCCGATGCTGAAGGTCTCATGACTGCACTCATAAATCAAACTCCTGCCACTCGCGAGGCCGGGAAACAGACCGTCAGGTCTGGATAAACTGCATTTGCGTGCCGGCCAGTTCAATCAGGTCGCCGCTCTTGAGCGCCAGCGGCTCATTCCCGATCGGCGTGCCATTGAGCAAAGGATTGTTGGCGCCTTCCACCCGAGCGACCACAAAACCATGCTGCCGCCGGGTGATGGCCGCGACCGCCACGCCAGGTTTGCCCACTGTGGTGACGACCTTGGTGAGCGGCACCTCGCGACCCGAGGCGGCACCCGACAAGACCCGGATACAGCCTTGCAACTCGCTCCCCACGGCACGCTCGACAGATGGCGCTGCAGCAGCCGGCATCATCATGCCCGGTTTGAATACCATGGTCTTGTCAAAACGCTCGCCTTCGGGCTCGCTCACGAACTGAATCTTGTACTTGCCCACTTCAATGATGTCACCATTGAAAAGCTGCTGTCGCTTGACAGCCTTGCCATTCACATACGTGCCATTGGTGCTGTTGAGATCTTCCAGAAAGACCTCATCGCCTGTCATTTGCACGGTGGCGTGCTCGCCACTTACCGCCAGGTTATCGATCACGATGTCGTTGTAGGGGCGCCGACCCAAGGTCGTACGCTCCTTGGTGATTTGGACTTCCTTGATGACAACACCGTCGATCGAAACGATCATTTTCGGCATGTCTGACTCCTCCAGTTACGCATCATCTATATACCCACCCAGCTATTTTCCCAGCAATCGGGAGACAAGCCCCCGCGTTTGCGGCACCGCCTCCGCCTGAGCCAGCAGCACCGTGATATTGTCTCGCCCGCCCTGTTCATTTGCGACGCGAATCAGGTCTTGCGCCCGCTGTGACAACGGCAACTTCTGAGCCAGTAGCTCCGCAATGCGGGCATCGCTCACCATGTCAGACAAGCCGTCAGAACACATGAGGTACAGGTCACCCTCGTCCACCTCGCACTCCGTGAGCTCCAGCAAGACAGCATCCTCAACGCCCAGGGCTCGCGTGACCAAATTCCTGTTCACGGACGTCGCGGCTTGCTGCGGGGTCAGCAACCCTGCATCAATCTGCTCCTGCAGCAGCGAGTGATCGCGTGTCATCTGCACCAGCTCTCCGCGGCGCAAGCGGTAGCACCGGGAATCGCCGATATGCCCCAGCAGCAAATGACGGCCTTGAAACACTCCCACCACCAAGGTGGTTCCCATCCCAGCGTACTGAGCATTGCCTTGGGCTGCATCAAAAACAGCCTTGTTGGCATTATCAACACATATTTCAATGGCGCGCAAAATGTCCCGCGGCTTGGCCAGCCCCTGGGTCTCGGTCAACCAGCGCCCCAGCTCCGTCTTGATCAGCGCCGTCGCCATGCCGCTGGCGACCTCACCCGCGTTGTAACCCCCCATGCCATCCGCCAAAACAGCCACGCCAGCAGACTCATCAAAAGCCACCGAATCTTCGTTGTTGGCACGGGTCAACCCCGTGTTGGTCTCGCTGCAAAACTTGTAAATCATTGTTCTGGACCCGTCATCCGCATCGTCTGGTCGAACCGATCGCCCCCAAGGGCCACGGCCAATGCGTCCGTGCCAATAAAAAAGGGCAGATCGCTGCTCAGCATCTGCCCTCTAGCTTACAAGACGCCAGCCCCTTCAGGGATGGCGCAACAGCAAAGACTACTCAGCCTTGTGCTGGATCGCATGGCGCTTTTGCAGCGCCCGACCCACCAACACCACAAAGGCGGCGCCAGCCGCTGCAGCGGCGTAATGCAACCAGGGATTGGCCGCGGCCACCTCTTTGAGCGCCACATCGCTGACAATCGTTTCGCCGCCGACCCAGCCAATCAAGCCGGCACCCAGCGTAACGATGATGGGGAAACGCTCCATCAGCTTGATCATCAGCGTGCTGCCGAAAATCACCAGTGGAATGCTGATGGCCAGGCCCAGCAGCAACAGGACATCGTTGCCCTTGGCCGCAGCGGCCACAGCAATCACGTTGTCCAGACTCATCACCAGATCGGCAATGAGAATTGTGCGCACCGCCGCCATCAGGCCCCCGCCCTCTTTGGCCTCGCCCCCTTCTTCTTCTTCCTCGCTGAGCAGCTGGATGCCGATCCACAGCAGCAACATGCCGCCCACCACCTGCAGGAAAGACAG
>Ga0066462_1000175_pt1 | contig 19626 bp, 16 predicted proteins | sample LakWasMe92_HOW11_2_FD_59573 | JGI IMG/M metagenome (GOLD analysis project Ga0066462, IMG submission 59573) | Freshwater sediment methanotrophic microbial communities from Lake Washington under simulated oxygen tension - Sediment Metagenome 92_HOW11 | ecosystem: Environmental > Aquatic >... | reverse complement strand
CGACAAGGACGATGTCTGCGAGACCAGCTACAAGGACCGCGGCGGCAAGTACCAGGGCCAACGCGGCGTGACGCTGCCGAAGACCTGATTTTCAGATCGGCAGCGCCAGGCGCGCCGCCGCCAGATCCCAGCCGGCCCAGCCGCAGCTCTTGAACAACACCGGCCCGACCTTGGCGTCTGGCCGGTTTTTCTTTGCCCGCAGCACATCCTGCAGCGTGGCGAACCGCGTCACGTCCAGTCCAGCTTGGAGCAGATCGCCCGCTTCGTGGTCGGCGTCGCGCGTGTCCAGCACCACCGTGCCCTGCGTGGCGATGTGGCGGCACAGCTCGGGGCTGAGCTCCACCATCTTCGGCGTGAAGGCGCCCACCGCCGCGATGAAGGCATCCGGCTGCGGCAGGGCCTGCAGCACGACGCTGCTGGCCGGGGTGCAGGTGACCACCAGCGGGCAGTCAGCCAGCGCGGCATTCGGGTCGGCCACGACACTGGCGCGCAGGCCCAGGGCGCGGGCATGGTCTGCCAGGGTTTGCGCACCGGTTGTGCTGCGCGAGGTAATCAGGACGTCCTTCACGTTCAGGCCAGCGGCAAAGGCTTCCAGGTGGGCGCGGCCTTGCACGCCGGCACCGACGATGAGCAGCGGGCCCTGCGTGTTGGGCGCCAGGGTTTGCGCTGCCAGCAGCGACACGGCTGCGGTGCGGCGCGCGGTGACGGTGGGGCCGTCCAGCACCAAGCGGCGCTCGCCGGTGGCGAGGTCGAACACCACCACATCGCCCTGGATGGCCGGCCGGCCGGTGCCGGCATTGGCCGGGGTGTAGCTGATGAGTTTGGTGATGGCGATGCGGCTATCAAGTGCCGGCATCACGAACAGGCTGCCGCCGCCGGGCAGGGCCTGCACCAGGCGTGGCGGTACCTGGACTGTGCTGTCGTGCAGCAGGGCGCTGACTTCGCGCGCAAGTTCAGGGTAAGGCAGGCGGGCGGCGGTTTCAGTGGCGTTGAGCAAAGGCATGCCGGCACTGTAGCCGAGCCTCCCCACCCTGAAGACCCGCTTGGACACTCAGCCCGGCACGTTGGCCATGGCTTGTCTGAGTGCGGTGAAGCAGTCCGGGTCGAGCGCGGTACCGACCGTCTTGGCCATCATCTCCAGCGTCTGCGGGATCGGCACCGCGCCGCGGTAGGGCCGCTCGGCCGTGATGGCGTCGAAGATGTCGGCCGTGGTGATGATGCGTGTCTCCATGCAGATGTCTTCGGCCTTGAGGCCGCGCGGGTAGCCGCCGCCGTCAAGCCGCTCGTGGTGGGCGCCGGCGACCACGGCCAGTTCGCTGAAAGCGTCGATGCGCGACAGGATGGACTCGGTCAGCGCGGCATGGGCTTGCACCGCCTTCCATTCCTCGGCGTCGAGCTTGCCGGCCTTGTCGAGCACGCTGTTGCTCACGCCCAGCTTGCCCACGTCGTGCAGCAGCGCGCCGCGTTTGAGCCAGCGCCGGCGTTCCAGGCTGAAGCCCAGTGCCTCGCCGATCAGGTCGGTGTAAAGCGCCACGCGGGCGCTGTGGCCGCTGGTGTAGGGGCTTTTCGAGTCGACCACCTGGCCGAAAGCGGCGGCGATGTCGTCCAGGTAGTCCTCGTCCAGCGGCACCTCGTAGCGGCCCGGCTCCAGCGCCAGCACGGCGCGGTCGAGATCCGGGGCGGCCAATGTGGCCCAGAAAGCCTCGGACTGCGCGATGGACTGGAAGGCCTCTGCCTGGGCTGGATCGAACCATTGGCCGGAGCGGGTACTAACTTCATCGAGCGCAGCCTGGCGGCCGCCAGCGGTATGGAAAACGTCGATCACCTGGGCCAGCAGGGCAATGCGGGCGTAGACCGGAATGGCCTCGCCGGCCAGGGCATCGGGTTTGCCGCCGCCATTCCAGTGCTCGTCCAGGCTGTAGATGCCGCCGGCAATGCCTTCGGAAAAACGCAGCTGGCGTGCAATATCGGCGCCGCGTGAGCAGCGCGTCTGGATCAGTTCCTGGGCAATCTCGCTGCCGTCGCGGAAGATGTGCAGCACGCTGTGGAAGCGTTCGGCCAGGCCGGCTTTCAGGCCGGTGTGCTGCAGCACGAAGCGCACCACCTGGGGCAGGCTGTCGCCGACCTGCTTGAAGTCGCGCTTGAACTGCAGGTCGTCGGTCAGGTAAAGCTCGCAGATGCGCGCGGCGTTGCTGCTGCAGCCCAGGTCTTTCAGCAGCAGGGTGTAGTAGAGCTCCCACAACTGCTGCTCGGTCAGCCCGATCTCGCGCCCGATGTGCATGCCGATCCAGCAGCAGCGGATGCAGTGGCCCTCGGGCTGGCCTTCGGTGATGTCCAGCGCGTGGCTCAGGGCTGCCATCAGTTCGGACAGTTTGAGTCCGGCGGCCACGGGGCTGAAGGTCGCAGGGTGGGCGAGGTACATGCCGGCCATTCTAGGAAGGCCCCGATGGGCTTGCTGCCGGTCCGGGCATTGGCCGTCGGGCCGGGCCAAGCCTGATTGTGGTAGATAGGGGATAATACGGGTTGCCCAAATTTCGGGCACATACCGCCGGCCACCGGGCACTCCGGACTACTGGCGACACAATCCCAGGTATCGATGACCCAAACCACCCCCGAATCCAGCGTCCCCGAGCCCCAGCGCTATGCCGATCTGACCCTGGCCGAACCCCTGCGGCGCGCCGTGGCCGAGATGGGCTACGAGACCATGACGCCGATCCAGGCCCAGGCCATTCCCGTGGTGTTGCAGGGCCGTGACGTGATGGGCGCCGCCCAGACCGGCACCGGCAAGACCGCCGCCTTCTCGCTGCCGCTGCTGCAGCGCATGCTCAAGCACGAAAACAGCTCCACCTCGCCCGCGCGCCACCCGGTGCGCGCCCTGGTGCTGCTGCCCACGCGCGAGCTGGCCGACCAGGTGGCGCAGCAGGTCAAGCTGTACGCCAAGTACACCAACCTGCGCAGCGCCGTCGTGTTCGGCGGCATGGACATGAAGCCGCAGACGCTGGAGCTGAAAAAAGGCGTTGAAGTGCTGGTGGCCACGCCGGGCCGCCTGCTCGACCACATCGAAGCCAAGACCGCCGTGCTGAACCAAGTGGAGTACGTGGTGCTGGACGAGGCCGACCGCATGCTCGACATCGGTTTCCTGCCCGACCTGCAACGTATCCTGAGTTACCTGCCCAAGCAGCGCACCACGCTGCTGTTCAGCGCCACCTTCTCGCCCGAGATCAAGCGTCTGGCCAGCAGCTACCTGCAGGACCCGGTGACGATCGAGGTGGCGCGCTCCAACGCCACCGCCTCCACCGTGGAGCAGCATTTCTACAGCGTGGGCGACGACGACAAGCGCCACGCCCTGCACCAGATCCTGCGCCAGCGCGGCATGAAGCAGGCGTTTGTGTTCGTCAACAGCAAGCTCGGCTGCGCCCGGCTGGCCCGTTCGCTGGAACGCGAAGGCCTCAAGACCACCGCCCTGCACGGCGACAAGAGCCAGGACGAGCGCCTCAAAGCGCTGGACGCCTTCAAGAAGGGCGAAGTCGATCTGCTGGTGTGTACCGACGTGGCCGCCCGTGGCCTGGACATCAAGGATGTGCCGGCGGTGTTCAATTTCGACATCCCGTTCAATGCCGAAGACTATGTGCACCGCATCGGCCGTACCGGCCGCGCCGGTGCCTCCGGCCTGGCGGTGAGCTTTGTCTCGGGCAAGGATGCCCGCCTGGTGGCGGACATCGAAAAGCTCATCAAGACCAAGATCGAACTGGAAGCCGTGGAGTTCGACGAGGACACCCCGGACATCCGCAAGCAGGGCCGCATCAACGACGGCCGGCGCCTGTACGAGCAGAGCGAGGAGCGCGGCGAGCGCAGTGGTGAGCGGCGCGAGCGCCGTTCCGCCCCGCGTGACTACGCCCGCCCGGCGCCAACGCCGAAAGATCCGTTTTTCGACAAGCCTTACGAAGCGCCGGCCGCCGAAGCGGCACCGGCCTGGGAGCCGACAGCCAAGCCCGCCAGCCGCCTGTCGGCCAACATCAAGCCCAAGCGCAAGGTGGCGGCCCTGTTCAAGGCCAACGAACCGACGGCTTCTTAAGCCTCAATCGCCGCGCCCGCCTGGCGTCTGCGTGGCGACGCACTTCACCTGAATCAGTTCATGCGCCCGGGCCGTGCCCAGGCGCACAGCACTCAAGCAGCCGCCCCAGACACAGCCGGTGTCCAGCGCCAGCACGTCGGGCCGGTTCAGCCAGCCCAGGGTGGACCAGTGGCCGAAGGCTACCGTCACATCGGCGGTCTGCCGTTCCGGTACCTCGAACCATGGCAGGTAGCCCTCGGGTGCCTCACTGGCGCTGGCCGTGGTCTTGAATTCCATGCTACCTTGCGGCGTGCAAAAGCGCAGCCGTGTCAGCGCATTGACGATCACGCGCAGCCGTGCACTGCCGGTGAGCGCATCGTCCCAGCCGGCCGGCTCGTTGCCGTACATCTGATGCAGAAAGTCCGGCAGGTCGGGGCTGCGCAGCACGGACTCCACTTCGCCGGCAAGCGCTATTGTTTTTGTAGCTGTCCACGCAGGCAGGACGCCGGCATGAACCATTAAAACCTCTTCATCGTGGCAGTGCTCCAGTAGCGCTAGGCGCTGCCGGCACAGCCAGTCCAGCAGGGCAGGGCGGTCGGGCGCCTGCAGGACGTCGTCCAGCGTGTCGCTGCGGCTGGGCCGGCGCACGCCGTGCGCGATGGCCAGCAAGTGCAGGTCATGGTTGCCCAGCAGGCAGCGGGCGGCGTCGCCATAACCCATGAGCCGGCGCAGCACGACCGCCGAGTCCGGCCCGCGGTTGACCAGGTCGCCCAGCAGGTAGAGCGTGTCGCGGCTGGGCGAGAAGGAAATCGTGTCGAGCAGACGTTGCAGGGCGCTGTCGCAGCCCTGCACGTCACCAATCAGGTAAAGTGCCATGGTGTTTATTCTCGCTCGGGTTTCATGGAAGTCTTTCTGATCGCGCTGTTGACCCTGCTCAATGGCGTGTTCGCCATGTCGGAACTGGCCCTGGCGGCCAGCCGCAAGGCGCGTCTCATTGCCATGGCCGAGGCGGGCGACGGCGGTGCGCAGACCGCGTTGGTGCTGCTCGACAACCCGAACCAGTTCCTCTCCACAGTGCAGGTCGGCATCACGTCGATCGGCGTCCTCAACGGTATCGTCGGCGAAGCGGCCTTCAGCGACAACCTGGCCGGCTGGCTGCAGGGGCTGGGTGTGACGGAGCAGGCGGCATCGATTTCTGCCACGGCCCTGGTGGTGACGGCGATCACCTTCGTCACCATCATCTTCGGTGAGCTGGTGCCCAAGCGCATCGGCCAGCTCTATCCCGAGGTCGTGGCGCGCTGGACGTCACGCCCGATGCACTGGCTGGCGGTGGTGGCCAAACCGTTTGTGAAGCTGCTGGCGGCCACGACCCAAGGCGTTCTCAAGCTGCTGCGCATCCCGACCGATGTGACGCGCAGCATGACGGAAGAAGAGATCCGCCATAGCCTGGAAGAGGGGGTGGATGCTGGCGTGATCGAGCAGCATGAGCACCAGATGGTGCAGAACGTGTTCCGGCTCGATGACCGGCCGCTGACCTCGCTCATGGTGCCGCGCAGCGATGTGGCCTGGCTGGAAGCAAACCACAGTGTGGCGCAATGCCTGAAGCTGGTCGGTGAAGCGGGTGAGCGCAGCGCGCATTCCTGGTACCCGGTGTGCCGCGGCTCGCTCGATGACGTGGTGGGTCTGATCAGCGTGGGCAAGCTGCTGGCGCTGGGTGTCGGGCAAGAGGGGCTGATCGAAGCCCACGTGCAACCGGCGGTCTTCGTGCCGGAGACGCTGTCGGGCATGGAGTTGCTGGAGCAGTTCCGCTCGCGCTCCGGGCGCATGGTGTTCGTGGTCGACGAGTACGGCGTGGTGCAGGGTCTGGTGACGCCAGGTGACCTGCTGGAGGCGATCACCGGCGAATTGCAGCCCGTGGCGCAGATCGACGCCTGGGCTACGCCGCGCGAGGATGGTTCCTGGCTGCTCGACGGCCTGATGCCGGTCGATGAACTCAAGAGCCGGCTCAGCATTCGTGACCTGCCTGACGAGGGCCGCGGCCGCTACAACACGGTGGCCGGCCTGCTATTGGCCGTCAGCGGTCATCTGCCAAACACCGGGGAGCGCATCGAGTGCGCCGACTGGCTGTTCGAGGTGGTGGACATGGACGGCCGGCGCATCGACAAGGTGCTGGCGATGCCGCTGGCCGTGACGGAGCCGCAGCTCACTCCCACCTGACGATGCGGTTGCGCCCTGCGCGCTTGGCGCCATAGAGGGCTTCGTCGGCCTGCTTGATCAGCGTTTCGGCGCTGGCTTGGTCTTGCAACTGCGCAAGCCCGGCGGAAAAAGTGGCACTGAACCAGGTTTCATTGAACGGGTGCTTGATCAGGCTGAAGTCGCGCCGGATCCGGTCGAGTATCTCGGTGGCCAGATCGGCATCGGTCGCGGGCAGCAGCAGCAGGAATTCTTCGCCGCCGTAGCGGCCGATCAGGTCGGTCTTGCGCAGGCGCTGCTTGAGGAACCAGGCCACACTGCGGATCACTTGGTCGCCGACCTGATGGCCGTAGCTGTCGTTGATTTTCTTGAAGTGATCGATGTCGATCATCGCCACCGACAGCGGCTGCTGATCGGCCACGGCCTGCTGGATGGCGGCGGCCAGTTTTTCCTTCGACGCGATGTGGTTGAGCAGGCCGGTCAGGCTGTCGTGCTGCATGGCACGCCGCAGGGCGCGATAGCGTTCGATCTTGCTCTGGACGATGGCGTTGAGCACCACCGGGTTGAACGGTTTGGTGAGGAAGTGATCGCCCCCGAGGCGCAACGCTTCGATCTGCATGGGGACATCGGTGTCGCCGGACAAATAGACGATCGGGGTGGAGAGGAATTCGGGGTGCTGGCGAATCACCCGGGCTGCTTCGACGCCGGTACACCCCGGCATGAACATGTCCATCAGGATCAAATCGGGCTGGAAGCGTGTCAGGCACTCCAGCACCTCATGGGGCTTGGAGATGGCGTGGGTTTCAATGCCGCACATGGCCAGGGTGCGCTGAATGGATTTGCTCGCCGTGGGCGAGTCTTCCACCACCAGGGCGCGATAAGGCGCTTCTTCCTGGTTGCCACACAGTTCGATGATCTTGGCCAGAATGCCTGATTGGGCGCTTGCGTTGGTGAAACAAAAATCGCAGCCCGCCGCCAGCGCGGACTTGAGGCTGTCGAAGTCGACAGGCAGTCGGGCAACCAGCAGGGTGCTGGCGGAAAAACGTGCGCGCAGCAACTGAATCTCGGCACTGAGTTGCTGGGTGGTCAAGTCCTCCGCATCCAGCAAGACAATCGCCGGTTCGTCGGCGTGGCTGGGCAATTCCTGCGTCTTGTGAAACTCGGCGTCGATGCTGAAGTAGCCCAGTTGCAGCACCAGCTCCTGCCATGGTGCGGCATGGTTGCCAACCAGCCAGACGCGATGGCGTGGCGTGATGTCCATGGCTGCAGAGCTGTCTGGGTGCGCGCGGCGTTCCACGATCGGACGGCTGTTGCTGTCGATGAAATCCGCCACCCGCATGCCCAGTTCCCGTACGCGCTGATTCATGTCATCCAGGGTGGCTTGGGGAACGGCTCCGCTGGTCTCCACATCAAACAGGGACATCGCCTGTTGTTCCAGATTGCGTGAAATCTGGTGCAGGCCCGACAGTCCCTTGCCGAGCAGGAATTCGGTGAAACTCGAGACCGAAACAGCGAACTCAAGCAGGTGATCCGTTGCGGGCAAGTCCTGAAAGGACTGCCATTTGGATGCCACGGCATCACTGCGCTTTTTCAGCTCTTCTGGCGAACAAGACATGTGAGCAGACTCAAGCCAGAAGTAGGCGGTAAGACAAAATGTGATGGCTGGTGGCAGTCATGGCTGCCTCAGCATGAAAGGGACTTGCGTACCATGCGCGCCGGGTCGGAGACGAATGCATGCGCCGAAGTATAGGGGGAGCGCTTGTATCAATTCGTATCAGAAATACGCGTTCCCACTCCGCTGCGCAGGCCTGTGCGTGATGCCGTCAGCAGGACTTGCGCTTACGACTTGCCACTCAGGCGATAGGCCAGCAGACCCAGGTATTCATGCAATGCCAGATGCCATTTGTTGGCACCTCTGGCGAGCGAGTAACGGGTCCAGGGCGTTTCATTGCCGGCGCGGAAATCCACCGGATAGGGCGTGACGTTCCAGCCGGCTTTTTCGAAAGCCGCCATGGCGCGCGGCATGTGCCAGGCGGAGGTGATCAGCAACCAGGGACGGGTCTTGTCGACCTCGGGCAGTTGGGCGCTCAGCACAGCGTTTTCGTACGTGGTACGCGAAGCCGATTCGAACAGAAGGTTTTGTGGCGCAACGCCCATGTCGGCGTAGAAGATGCGTGCACGTTCTGCTTCTGTCCAGCCTTGTTCGAGCAGTTCGCCCGAGCCGCCGGTGAACAGCAGTTGCAGGTGTGGGTGGCGCTGCAACAAAGGCAACGCGGCTGTCATGCGCTCGGCGGCCTCATTGAGTGCTGGTTGACCATGACCCTGCCAGACGTAGGAAGGTTCGAGCGCGCCGCCCAAGACCACCATGCCTGCGTAGCGCTGTGCATCCGGCAAGCGGCTCATGGCAGGATAGCGCGCTTCGAGTCGGCGTATCAGCATCTCAGGCAGAGGCTCCCAGCCCTGCAACAGTAGTACGCACAAGGCCAGCCAAATTAGGTTCCTACCGGCACGGCGCCAGCGGCGCTGGGTCAGTAGGCCCAGCAACAGCAACAGGACGACCCAGGCCAGTGGCTGGGTCACAAAGGCAAGCAGTTGGGCGGCGATGAACATGGGGCAGGATTGTCCCCCCGATTTGCCGGGTCGCCATCATGGGGCTGGCTATGATGGGGTCAAGACATCAAGACCAAGATGAACCTTCCTACCTCACCATCGCCCGAGCCTTCCATTCCCGCTGCCGTGAGCTTTCGCGAAGCGTTCTATTTCTGGCTCAAGCTCGGCTTCATCAGTTTCGGCGGGCCGGCCGGGCAGATTGCGGTCATGCACCAGGAACTCGTTGAACGCCGGCACTGGATTTCGGAACGACGCTTCCTGCATGCGCTCAACTACTGCATGCTGCTGCCTGGGCCGGAAGCGCAGCAGCTCGCCACCTACATCGGCTGGCTGATGCATCGCACCTGGGGTGGCATCGTGGCGGGCGTGTTGTTCGTCCTGCCTTCGCTCTTCATCCTCATTGCGCTGTCCTGGCTCTACATCGCCTTTGGCCAGACGCCGTTGATGGCCGGCTTGTTCTACGGCATCAAACCGGCCGTGACGGCCATCGTGCTGCAGGCGGCTTGGCGCATTGGTTCACGCGCCCTGAAGAACAGCGTGTTGTGGGCCATTGCGGCGGCCTCCTTTGTTGCCATCTTCGCGCTCAATGTGCCGTTTCCGGCCATCGTGGCGGCGGCGGCACTGGTCGGTTATATGGGTGGTCGCATCGCGCCGGGCCGCTTTCGCCTTGGCGGACACGGGCCCAAGGTGAAGTCTTATGGCCCGGCCTTGATTGATGACGAGACACCTACACCGGCCCATGCGCGCTTTCGCTGGCCACATCTGTTGCGAATTCTGCTGGTGGGCGCATTGTTGTGGTCCGTGCCCATGGCGGCGCTGAGCCTGATCGCGGGCTGGGGTCATGCCTATACCCAGATGGGCTGGTTCTTCACCAAGGCGGCGCTGCTGACCTTCGGTGGTGCTTATGCGGTGCTGCCGTACGTTTACCAGGGGGCCGTGGGTCACTATGGCTGGCTGACGCCCGAGCAGATGATCGATGGCCTCGCGCTGGGCGAGACCACGCCCGGACCGCTGATCATGGTGGTGGCTTTCGTTGGCTTTGTGGGTGGTTATGGCCAGGCCTTGCTGGGGCCGGACAGCCTGTTCCTGGCCGGGGCACTGGCGGCGACGCTGGTGACCTGGTTCACCTTTCTGCCCTCTTTCGTTTTCATTCTGGCGGGCGGTCCGCTGGTCGAATCCACCCACAACGACCTCAAATTCACCGCGCCATTGACCGCCATCACCGCGGCGGTGGTCGGCGTGGTGCTCAACCTTGCGCTGTTCTTCGGCTACCACGTGCTATGGCCGCAGGGCTATGCCGGGGCGTTCGACTGGGTGTCAGCCCTGATCGCCTTGGCCGCCGCCGTGGCCTTGCTGCGTTTTCAGCGCAATGTGATGCACGTCATTGCCGTGTGCGCCTTGCTGGGCCTGCTGCTGAAAAGCGCGGGCCTCTGAGCGCCCACCTGTTTTTCCGTATCCGACAAATATGGCACTCGTTGGTGCGGCGCCATATATGTTTCCTATCGATAGTATAGATAAAACATAAAAAGATTATTAATAGTCTTGGGCTATAATTCTTCATCGGTTCAAAAAACCGGTGGCTCAATAATCAAGTCTTATCCATCTAACGGAGTTAATTCATGTCTCTGATCAACACCCAGGTTCAGCCCTTCAAAGCCAACGCTTTCCACAATGGCAAGTTCATCGAAGTGACCGACGCCAGCCTGAAGGGCAAGTGGTCCGTGCTGATCTTCATGCCGGCTGCCTTCACCTTCAACTGCCCGACCGAGATTGAAGACGCTGCCGACAACTACGCTGAGTTCCAGAAGGCTGGTGCCGAGGTCTACATCGTGACCACCGACACCCACTTCTCGCACAAGGTGTGGCACGAGACCTCGCCCGCCGTCGGCAAGGCCAAGTTCCCCCTGGTTGGCGACCCGACGCACCAGCTGACCAACGCTTTCGGCGTGCACATCCCGGAAGAAGGCCTGGCACTGCGCGGTACCTTCATCATCAACCCCGAAGGCACCATCAAGACCATGGAAGTCCATGACAACGCCATCGCGCGCGACGTCAAGGAAACCGTGCGCAAGTTGAAGGCTGCCCAGTACGTGGCCAACAACCCCGGCCAAGTTTGCCCGGCCAAGTGGAACGAAGGCGCCAAGACCCTGACCCCCTCGCTGGACCTGGTTGGCAAGATCTAAATCTTGTTGATGAACGGCCGGCAGGCGCACAACGCCTGCCGGTTTTGGCCCAAGGCTGCCCGGCACACCGGGCGGCCAGCTCTCAGTGTTGCTTAAGTATCAAGGACAGACATCATGTTGGACGACAACCTCAAGGCACAACTCAAGGCTTACCTCGAGCGGGTGACCCAGCCGTTCGAGATCGTGGCGTCGCTAGGCGACAGTGAGAGCTCGCGTGAAATGGAAGGTCTGCTGAAAGACATTGCAGCACTTTCCAATCAGATCACCCTGCGCACCGATGGCACCGATGCACGCAAGCCTTCGTTCAGCCTGAACCGCCTGGGCTACAACATGGGCCTGCGCTTTGCCGCCATTCCGCTGGGGCATGAGTTCACCTCGTTGGTGCTGGCCCTGCTGTGGGTCGGCGGCCATCCGCCCAAGGTCGAGCCGGAGGTGATCGAGCAGATCCGCAACCTCGATGGCGAGTACAACTTCGAGGTCTACATGTCCCTGAGCTGCCACAACTGCCCGGACGTGGTGCAGGCGCTCAACCTGATGGCGGTGCTCAATCCCAAGGTGCGCGTGGTCACCATCGACGGCGCCCTGTTCCAGGACGAAGTCAACCAGCGCCAGATCATGGCCGTGCCCAGCATCTACCTCAATGGCGAGTCGTTCGGCTCCGGCCGCATGGGCGTGGAAGAGATTGTGGCCAAGCTCGACACCGGTGCTGCGGCGCGTGATGCCGCCAAGCTTTCTGCCAAAGCACCGTACGAGGTGCTGATCGTCGGCGGTGGACCGGCCGGTGCTGCAGCGGCTGTGTATGCGGCGCGCAAGGGCATCCGCACCGGCGTGGCGGCCGAGCGTTTCGGCGGCCAGGTGAATGACACCATGGCGATCGAGAACTTCATCTCGGTGCCCGAGACTGACGGCCCGAAGTTCGCAGCCGCCTTGGAGCAGCACGTCAAGGCCTATGACGTGGACATCATGAACCTGCAGCGTGCCGACAAGATCATTCCGGCGAGCGAGCCGGGCGGCCTGATCGAGGTGCAACTGGCCAACGGCGGTTCGCTCAAGAGCCGCAGTGTCATCCTGTCCACCGGCGCGCGCTGGCGCAATGTCAATGTGCCTGGCGAGGCCGAGTACAAGAACAAGGGCGTGGCTTACTGCCCGCACTGCGATGGCCCTTTGTTCAAGGGCAAGCGCGTGGCGGTGATCGGTGGCGGCAACTCGGGTGTCGAGGCTGCGATCGACCTGGCCGGCATCGTGGCGCACGTGACCCTGATCGAGTTCGGTGACGCCTTGCGTGCCGATGCGGTGCTGGTGGACAAGCTCAAAAGCCTGCCCAATGTCACCATCCATACCCAGGCCCAGACCACCGAGCTGACCGGCGACGGCAGCAAGCTGGGCGGCCTGACGTATACCGACCGCGCCAGTGGTGAGTCGCACCATATCGAACTCGAAGGCGTGTTCGTGCAGATCGGCCTGGTGCCTAACACCGAATGGCTCAAGGGCACGGTGGAGCTGAGCCGGCATGGCGAGATCGTGATCGATGCCAAGGGCGCCACCAATGTGCCGGGCGTGTTTGCTGCCGGCGACGTGACCACAGTGCCCTACAAACAGATCATCATCGCTACTGGCGAGGGTGCCAAGGCGGCGCTCAGCGCCTTTGACTACCTGATCCGCACCCCAGTGCCGCAGAGCGTCACGGCCTGATCGCGGCAACGCAATAAAAAAGGGCAGCGCCGCAAGGCCTGCCCTTTTTCTCTGGATGGGTGCCAAGCCGACACCTTATGATCAGTAGCGATTCATCAGGTAAGGAGAGCGAATGACACCGGGGTCCATGATTTTCTGGGGCGTGCTGCTTGTGGTGCTGATCTACAGCGTGATGCTCTACAACGGCTTGGTGCAACTCAAGCACAACGTGGCCAAGGCCTGGGCCAACATTGATGTGGCGCTCAAGCAGCGTCATGACGAGTTGCCCAAGCTGGTCGAGATTTGCAAGCAGTACAAACAGTTCGAGCAGAGCACGCTGCAGGCGGTGATTGAAGCGCGCAGTCGTGTGCAATCGGCCCGTGAGCAGCATGACGTGCCGGCATTGAGTCGGGCCGAAGGTGCCTTGCGTACCGGGCTCGGGCAGATCTTTGCGGTGGCCGAGGCCTATCCTGAGCTCAAGTCGAACGAGCATTTCACGCAACTGCAGCAGCGCATCAGCGGGCTGGAAAGCCTGATTGCCGATCGGCGTGAGCTCTACAACGAATCCGTCAACCTCAGCAATGTGCGGGTGGACTCCGTCCCAGACACGGTCATCGCGCGTCTCTTCAACTTCAAGCATCAGCCCCTGCTTGAATTCGCTGATGGTGAAAAACAGGACGTCGATCTGCGCCAGCTGTTCAACTGATGGCGCTTGCGCCGTCCGCGCTCTGTTATGGTCTTGATGACGACTTCCGGCCTGCTGGGGACATCGGTGTACGCCGGTGTCGCCATCCTGCAGTTGGCGCTGTTGGCGGTGGCATGGCAGCTTGGCCAACGTGAGGCCTGGCTGTTCTGTCTGGGCGGCATTGCCGTGCTGGCCTTGCTGTCCTGGGTGGCGCTCTTGCGCCGGCGCCACGCCATCACGGGCACGCCGACCTCCCGCATTGCCACGGCCGCCCAAGGTTACGTGGAGTTGCAGGGGCGGGGCCTGCCCCTGGACATCAATCCTCTGCACTCACCGCTGACGGGGGCACCCTGCCTGTGGTATCGCTACCAGGTCGAGCAGAAAAAGAACGATGACGAGTGGGAACTGCTGGAACAGGCAGAAAGCCACACTTGCTTCGTGCTCGACGATGGCAGCGGCCAGTGTCTGGTTGATCCGGAAGGCGCTGAAATTTTGACGCATCACCGCAAGCGCTGGAATGATGGCGACTACCGCTATGTCGAGTGGACTTTGCGAGCGCAGGACAAGGTCTATGTGTTGGGCAACTTTGTCACCCAGCACGCCAGCGAGGGTCTGGATGTCAGTGCTGACGTCAAGGCGTTGCTGACTGAGTGGAAGCGGGATCAGTCGGCCCTGCTGCGCCGTTTCGATCTCGACCATGATGGACAGATCGATCAACGCGAGTGGGCGCTGGTGCGCCGGATGGCCCAGCGTGAGACCGAGAAACGGCATCGTGAACTGCGCCAGCAGCCCGACCTGCATCTGGTCCGCCATACGCCGGCAGGCCTGTTCCTGATCAGCAACCATGCCCCGGAAAAACTGGCCCGCCGCTTCCTGTGGCTGGCAGCCTGCCAGCTGACCTGTTTCTTGTTCGCGCTGGGCTACGTGGGCTGGTGGTGGCAGCGGGCCGCCTGAGAAGGCTGCCCGCGTGACCGGCGGGAGTTACACCCGTTCGAAGATCGCCGCAATGCCTTGCCCGCCACCGATGCACAGCGTGACCAGGGCGTAACGGCCACCGGTGCGGTGCAGTTCGGCAATGGCCTTGGTGGTGATGATGGCGCCGGTGGCGCCCACCGGGTGGCCGAGCGAGATGCCGGAGCCGTTCGGGTTGACCTTGGCCGGATCGAAGCCCAGTTCCTTGATGACGGCGCAGGCCTGGGCCGCGAAGGCCTCGTTGGCTTCGATGACGTCGAGGTCGCTGACCTTCAGGCCGGTGCGCTCCAGCACCTTGCGGGTGGCCGGAATCGGGCCGATACCCATGTAGGCCGGGTCGACACCGGCGTGGGCGTAGCCGACCAGACGCGCCAGCGGCTTGAGGCCGAGTGCCTGCACGCGGCTGCCGGCGGCCAGCACCACGGCACCGGCACCATCGTTGATGCCCGAGGCATTGCCGGCCGTGACCAGACCATCTTTCTTGAAGGCCGGCTTCATCTTGGCCAGTGTCTCGACCGTGGTGTCGGCCCGCACGTGTTCGTCGGTGTCAAACAGCACAACACCCTTGCGGGTCTTGACTTCCACCGGCACGATCTGTTCCTTGAAGCGGCCCTCGGCAATGGCGGCGGCAGCACGGCGATGGCTTTCGGCGGCCAATGCATCCTGCTGCTCGCGCGAAATGCCGTAGCGCGCAGCCACGTTCTCGGCCGTGACGCCCATGTGCATCTTCTCCCACGGGTCATGCAGGATGCCGAGCATGTAGTCCACCAGCGTGGCGTCGCCCATGCGCATGCCGTAGCGCGCCGAGGTGTCGAAGTAGGGACCGCGGCTCATCGATTCCGAGCCGCCGCCGATGGCAATGTCGCAATCGCCCAAGGCGATGGCTTGCGCCGCCGACACGATGGCCTGCAGGCCCGAACCGCACAGGCGGTTGACGTTGAAGGCAGGGGTCTCGATCGGGCAGCCGGCATCGATGGCAGCGACGCGGCTCAGATAGGCGTCCTTGGTATCGGTGGGAATCACATTGCCCATCACCACATGGCCAACGGCATCCGGTGCTACGCCACTGCGCTCGATGGCGGCGCGCACAGCGGTGGTGGCGAGTTGGGTGTTGGGCACATCCTTGAGCGCACCACCGAAGGTGCCGATGGCGGTTCGGGCCGTGCCGACGACGAAGATGTCGCGCTGGTTCATGGGAAATTCTCCTGTAGGCAAGTCAATGTCAGTTACCCCTGAATTGTGCCGGCTGTTTGGTGAAAAAGGCGTCGATGCCGGCACGGAAATCTGCGGTTTGGGCGCATTGTCCAAAGGCGGCAGCTTCCGCATCGAGTTGTTCCTGCAGGCTGCGATCAAACGAAGTGCGCATCAGGCGCCGCATCTGTCCCAGCGCGCGGGTCGGCCCGCTGGCTAGGCGCTGCGCCAGGGCCTGTACCTGGGCTTCCAGCTCGGCAGCAGGGCACACGCGGTTGATCAGACCCAGGCGTTCGGCGTCCGCCGCCGTGAGCGTGTTGCCCAGCAAGGCAATCTCCAGTGCCTGGCGCAAGCCCACCAGACGGGGCAGAGCCCAGGAAGCGCCAACATCGCAGCTGGCGCCGATGTTGATGTACGCGAGGTTGAAGCGGGTCCCTTCTGCCGCCAGCACGAAATCGGCTTGCAACATCAGGCTCAAGCCGGCACCGGCGGCCACGCCATGCACCTGGGCAATCAGCGGGGCATCCAGGGTTGCGAACAGCGTGAGCGCCTCATGCAACGGCCCAATCAGATTGGCCGCACCCTGCATCGGGTCAGCTTGCAGCGTGGCGAGATCGCCGCCAGCCACGAAGCCCTTGCCGGCACCGCACAGCACGATGGCTCGCACGGAGCGGTCGGCCGCCAGTTCGCGCGCGGCGGCCAGCAGCCCCCGGGCCATGGGGACATCAATGGCATTGAGCGCCGTCGGGCGGTTGAAACGCAGCGTGGCAACAGCACCCTCGCGCATGAGTTGCAACGGTGTGTCAGGAGATGATGAGGACGACGACATGCTTGTCTTTGCGCAGAGGCGGCCCGTCTCGGGTTCAACGGTACAGGGCTTCGATTTCCACCGTGTAGGTCTTGTAGATGCTGGAGCGCCGCACTTTCATGGTGGCGGTGACTTCACCGTCGTCATGGTCAAGCTCCTTGGTCAGCAGGTGGAACTTGCGGATCTGCGAGACCTGGGCCAGGCGCTCGTTACCGCGGTCGATTTCGGCCTGGATCAGCTCGCGCACCTGCGGGGTTTCAACCAGGGAACGGAAATGCGTGAACGGGATGCGGCGCGCTTCGGCCCACTTGCCCACGGTTTCCAGGTCGATCTGGACCAGAGCACCGACGAACTTGCGCCCTTCGGCCACGATGATGCATTCCTTGATGTAGGGGCTGCCCTTCATCGTGTTCTCGATTTCCGACGGCGTGAGGTTCTTGCCACCGGCGGTGATCATGATGTCCTTGAGGCGGTCGACGATCTTGAGCTGCCCCTGCTCTTCGCGTACCACGTCACCGGTGTGCAGCCAGCCGTCGCGGATGCTGCTGGCGGTGGCTTCCGGGCTCTTGTAGTAGCCGGCAAACACCATGTCGCCGCGCACCTGCAATTCGCCTTCGGCGCCAATGCGGTGTTCCACCCCCAGGATGGGCACACCCACGGTGCCGATGACCACTTGGTCACGGCGGTGGCCAGTGATCATGCCGGTCGATTCGGTGAGGCCATACACCTCCACCAGTGGAACGCCCAGCACACGGAAAAAACGCACCACGTCAGGTGGAATGGGTGCCGCACCTGTGAGCGCGACTTGCGTGTCGCGCAGGCCGATGAAGTTCTGCAACGCGCGGAAGATGGTCCAGTAACTGAGGAAGTAAGCGGCTTTGTCGCTCAGGCGCCAGGCGTTGCGCGGTTTCTCAGCCAAGCCCGCACAAGCCGCGTAGGCCCAGCGGAACAGAGCGCGGCGCAGGCCGCCGGTCTCCTGCAGCTTGATGCTGATAGCCGCGTGCAGTTTCTCCCAGATGCGCGGTACGCCCAGGAACATGGTGGGTGCCACCTCGCGCAGGTCTTCCTGCACGGTGCGGATGGATTCGCCGAAGTTCACTTGCGAGCCGACATAGACGGGCACGAAGGTGGTCAGCATCTGCTCGGCCACATGGCACAGCGGCAGGTAGGACAGATGGGTGGTGTCGGCCGACAGGCCGAGCCGCTCCACAATGCCGGGCACCACGCCGCGGATGTTGCGGTAGGAAATCATGGCACCCTTGGGCTTGCCGGTGGAGCCCGAGGTGTAGATCATCAGGCCGATGTCGTCCAACGTCTGCTGGGCCAGGGCCTCGTCGATCAAGGCCCTGTTGCCGCTGGCGGCGCCAATCTGCTCGACTTCGTCGAAGGTGGAGATCAGCTGGCGCATCTCGGGCGCGAAGCTGCGCAGCCCCTTGGTTTCCATCACCACGATGCGGCGCAGCCGCGGCAGTTCGTCCAGTGCGGCCAGTACCTTGTCGGTCTGTTCCTGGTCTTCGCAGACCATGATCTCAATGTCGGCATGGCCGACCACATAGGCCACTTCGGGCGTCGGGCTGGTCGGGTAGACGCCGACCGTCACGGCACCGACCAGACCGGCACCCATCTGCGCCAGGATCCACTCGATGCGGTTTTCCGAAATCACGCCGACGTGGCCCCCCGCCGGCAGACCCAGGGCGCGCAGACCCAGGCCGAAATGACAGGCGCGCTGGTAGTAGGCATCCCAGCGCACCGGCTTCCAGATGCCGAAGTCCTTCTGGCGAATGGCGATGCGCGCCGGCATGGCCTGCGCCTGTTGGCGCAGCATCTGCGGCAGGGTCAGTTCGGGAAGGGCAGTGGGTGTCATGACAACCAGCGTTTGCGACGCTTGTAATGTTTAATGTCCTTGAAGCTCTTGGTTTCGCCACCACCACCCATGCCGAGGTAGAACTCGCGCACGTCGGGGTCGGAGGCCAGGCGTTCGGCGCTGCCGTCGATCACGATCTTGCCGTTCTCCATGATATAGCCGCTGTGCGCCACGGCCAGCGCCACGGTGGCGTTCTGCTCCACCAGCAGCATGGAGACGCCGCGCTCGGCGTTGATGCGCGCGATGATGGTGAAGATGTCTTCCACCAGCTTGGGCGACAGGCCGAGCGAGGGCTCGTCCAGCAGGATCAGCTCGGGCTGCGCAATCAGCGCACGGCCGATGGCCAGCATTTGCTGCTCGCCGCCGGAGAGGTAGCCCGCCAGCCCTTTGCGCCGCTCGTGCAGGCGCGGGAAGTAGGAGTAGACCAGGTCGAAGTCGGGTTTGACCCCGCTGCGGCCGGTCAAGGCATAGGTGGCGGCCACCAGGTTTTCCTCGACCGTGAGGTCTTCGAAAACGCGGCGGCCTTCCATCACATGGCTCAGACCCTGGCGCACCAGCTGCTGGGGTGCCAGCTGGCGGGTCGGCTGGCCGTTGAACAGGATCTGCCCGCTCTCGAGCTCGCCGTCTTCCAGCGTCAGCAGACCCGAGATGGCCTTGAGCGTGGTGGACTTGCCCGCCCCGTTGCTGCCCAGCAAGGCCACGATCTGGCCACGCGGCACGGCCAGCGACAGGCCGCGCAGGGCCTGCACCACCTTGTTGTAGACGACCTCGATGTTGTTGACCTCGAGGACGTGGTTCGATGCGACGGGATTCATGATATTGCCGGAATGCAGGCTACGCAAAACTCAAGGTACCCGCGGAACCGGCTCCGCCGGTCCGCTGGGTGCGTCCCCCCTCCCGCGCGCAGCGCGAGAGAGGGGGGAAGGCGCGCAGCGACTCAGGGGGGTGACTCATCTCAATGCGGGTGTTTCATCTCACAACGAAATCCAGTCAGAAGCCGGCACCATCTTCTGCGCTTTCATATCGGCCTTGTAGACGCGGCCGACCGGAATGGAGTTGCCCTTGATGGTGATCGGCACGCCGATCAGGCCGCCGGTGTCGAAGTCCTTGATGCTGTTGAGCGCAGCTTTCAGGTTCTTGCCGGTGAGTTCCTTCTTCGCATCGAGCGTGCGCTTGGCTGCCTCGGTGAACAGCATGGCGGCCAGGAAACCCTGGATGTAGGCCGTGCTCTGGTACTCGGGGCGCATCTGGCGGATCTTGTCCAGCATCGGCGCCTTGGCCGAGGTGTCGTAGTAGTAGCGGTAGGGCATCACGCCCATGAAGCCGTCGCCGGCCTCGCCCATCTTCATGACGGTGGAGCTGTCCATGGTCCAGAAGGTGCCCATCCACTTGCTG
>Ga0066462_1000157_pt1 | contig 21544 bp, 19 predicted proteins | sample LakWasMe92_HOW11_2_FD_59573 | JGI IMG/M metagenome (GOLD analysis project Ga0066462, IMG submission 59573) | Freshwater sediment methanotrophic microbial communities from Lake Washington under simulated oxygen tension - Sediment Metagenome 92_HOW11 | ecosystem: Environmental > Aquatic >... | reverse complement strand
CTCGGCCATCATTCCGTCGGTGCTGAAAATGAGCCGGCCAGGCAGCTATTACGCCAACAGCGGGGCCGGACTGGGCTGGGGCGCGAACGCGGCCATCGGCGCCAAGCTGGCCTTGCCCGATGCCGAGCTGATCACCCTGCTGGGCGACGGCTGCTTCTTCTTCAGCGTGCCGAGCAGCGCCTACTGGGTGGCCGGCGCCTACAACACGCCGCACCTGACGGTCATCTACAACAACGGCGGCTGGAAGTCGCCGCGCCTGTCGACCGTGTATGTCCATCCGGACGGGCCGGCCGAGCGCAACGACAACTATTTCGTGTCGGTGGGCGCGGGCGCCCAGTTGTCCAAGATCGCCGAGGCCACCGGCGGCGCCACCGGTTTTTACGTGGACGACCGGGCCGAGCTGCAAGCGACCTTGCGCCAGGCGCTCGAGGTGGTGCGGGGCGGCAAGGCGGCGGTGGTCGAGGTGCGGCTGGAATCGATCACGGCGCAGGTTCTGTCATAGCCGCCGCTTGAACGATGGTTTTTTCGCGGTCGTTTGCCGCCTGTTTCAACATCTGGGAGAAGAGCATGTCTAGCATCGTAAGCAAACTTATCCGCGCGACCCTTTTTGCCGGCGCGCTCGGCGTGGCCGCCAGTGCGTCGGCCGAAGAACTCAAACTCGGTCATTTCATGTCCGCCAACCATGCGCTGCACCGCAACATGATGACGCCGTGGGCCGAACAGGTGGCCAAGCAGAGCAACAACAAACTGACGGTGCGCATCTTCCCGAGCTCTCAGCTCGGCGGCAAGCCGGGCAGCGCGTTCAAGATGGCGGCCGACGGCATCTCCGACATCTCGTTCGGCATTCCGGGCTACACCTCGTCGCAGTTTCCCGCCTTGAACCTGACCGAACTGCCCGGCTTCGCAGGAAACCAGAGCGAAGCGAACGCAACTGAACAGTTGTGGAAGAAGATGAAGTATTTCGAGAAGGAGTTTCCGGGCGTGAAGGTGCTGGTCCTGCTGAGCGGCGACCTGTCGGTGATCGTGACCAAGAACAAGGCGATCCGTACCCCGGCCGACCTGAAGGGCTTGCGGATCCGGGTCCCGACCCGCGAACAGGGCGAGATGGTGGAATTCTTCGGCGGGGTGGTGTCGAACATGCCGCTCACCGAGGTCTACAACGCGCTCGACCGCGGGCTGGTCGATGCCGCCATGGTGCCGATCGCGGCCGCCGGCGACTTCAAGCTCAACGAAGTGGGCAAGTACTACCTGATCAACGCACCGCTGACTCGCTCGCTGGTCTACCTGGTGATGAACCAGGCCAGGTACAACAGCCTGGCGCCGGACCAGAAGGCGCTCATCGACGCGACCACCGGCAAGGACCTGAGCGTGAAGGGCGCCAATGTGTATGCGGCGCGGCGGGCCGAAGTGCTGGCCGATATCAAGAGCAAGAAGAGCGGCGAGCTGATCGAACTGTCGCCGGCCGAGATCAAGCAGTGGGAAGCGGCGCTCAAGCCTTTCGTCGAGGGGCAGCTGGCCAAGGCTGAAAAGAACGGCGTTCCGGCCCGCGCCATCTACGGGAAGTAAGCATGACGCCAACCCGTTCCAGCGGTGGTTTCGCGAAATTTAACGCATTGATCGGCACCGTGGGCGGCGCGGCGATCTTGTTGATGATGTTGGTCAACATCGCCGACGTGCTGCTGCGTTCCGTTTTCAATACGCCCATTTCCGGCGCCTCGGAGATCGTCGAGCACCTGATGGTGATCATCATCGCGTCCGGGTTGGCATATTGCGGCTACGCCGGGGGGCACATCACGATCGACCTGCTCGATCCCCTGCTCAACCGGCCCGGTGCGCGTGCCGTCAACGTGCTGGTGCACCTGGCGGGAGTGAGCGTGATGGGCCTGATCGCCTGGCGCTGCGGCAAGGAAGCGCTGGACGCGTACAGCACGGGGGGCAATTCCAACACCCTGATGATTCCCGAATGGCCGTTCTACCTGTCGATCGCCCTGGGCGCACTGGCCTACGCCGTGGTGCTCGGCACCCACGCGGCAGGCGCCTGGCAGGGCAAGAGCCTGCCTTCACACGACCCGATGGAGTAAGGCATGACCACATTAACAATGGCAATCCTGGGCCTGGGCTGCCTGTTCGGCCTGATGGCCTTGCGCATGCCGATCGGGCTGGCCATGCTCATCGTCGGCGTCGCAGGCAGCGCGGCGATCATCGGCGCCGGCCCCGCGCTGGCCTCGCTCGGCTCGCTGCCGATCGAGTACAGCATGACGTACGACCTGTCGGTCATCCCCTTGTTTGTCTTGATGGGAAACCTGTGCACGGCGAGCGGCGCCAGCCGCGATTTCTTCCGGCTGGCCTATTCCCTCATCGGGCACAAGCGCGGCGGCCTGGCTGCGGCCACCGTGATGGCCTGCGGCGGCTTTGCCACGGTGTCCGGCTCGAGCGTGGCCACGGCCGTGACGATGGGCAAGGTGTCGCTGCCGGAAATGAAAAAATTCGGCTACGACCGGCGCCTTGCGATGGGCGCGGTGGCGGCCGGCGGCACGCTCGGCATCCTGATCCCGCCTTCGACCGGGTTCATCGTCTACGCACTGCTCACCGAACAGTCGATCGGCAAGCTGTTCCTGGCCGGCTTCCTGCCGGGCGTGCTGCTGACCGTGCTGTTCATGCTGGTGATCGGCCTGATCACTACCTTCAAGCCCGCCTACGGGCCGGCCGGGCCGGTCTCGAGCTGGAGCGAGCGGCTGCAGGCGCTGCGCCAGGCCAGCAGCATGATCGTGATCGCGGTGGTGTCGATCGGCGGCATCTACGCCGGCTTCTTTTCGCCCACCGAAGCGGCCGCGGTCGGCTGCTTCCTGGCGCTGCTGCTGACGGCCTGGGTATGCCTGCGCGAAGGCGCGAGCCTGGCCGAAGCGGCGCTGCGCTTCCGTTCGCTGCTCTCGGCCAACCTGCTCGAAACGGTGCGCACCACAGCGATGGTGTTCCTGATCCTGATCGGCGCCCAGTTCTTCACGCCGTTCGTGGCCCTGTCCGGCATCTCGACCTTCCTGTCGGCGTTCCTGTCCGATTTCCACGGTTCGCCCGCGCTCATCTTCTGGGCCATCATCTTGCTGTACGCGATACTCGGGATGTTCCTGGAGGGCTTCGCGATGCTGGTGCTGACCATGCCGATCGTGTTCCCGATCATCACCATGCTCGGCTTCGATCCGGTCTGGTTCGGGGTGGTGTGCGTGGTTGCCCTGGAAATGGGACTGATCTCGCCGCCGCTCGGCGTCAACGTGTTCGTGGTCAAGGCGCTCGACAAGGATGCCAGCATGACCGACGTGTTCGTCGGCGCCCTCCCGTTCTGGCTGGCCATGCTCGTGTGCATCGGCCTGCTCTACCTGTTCCCGCAGATCGCGCTGTACCTGCCGGCTCAGTTGAAGGGCTGAGGGGCCGGCGGGAAATCAGGCGTTGTACATTGCGCGCATGATTTCCCGGAACCACTTATTGGCCGGATCCTTGTGGTAGCGCTCGTGCCAGAACTGATACACGGTGAAGCCGGGGATCGCGACCGGCAGTTCGAGTAATTGCGCCTTCATCATCTGGGCCAGCTTGACGCCGACCAGGCGCGGGACGGTAAACAGGATGTCCGAATGCGGCAGCGTCGTGATGATGGTGAGGAAGCTGGGTATGGTGATCAGGAATTTTTCCGAAGAAATATTCTTGATCAGGAAGTTTTCCAGCCCTTCGTAGCCGCACGGAACCGGCGAGACCAGCGCGTGCGAGGCGTTCAGGTACATCTCCTCGGTCAGCTTGCCGTGAATGGCCGGATGGCCGGCGCGCGCCATGCAGACGTAATCGGCGTCGTAGATGCGCTTTTGGTGGATGCTCGAACTGGTGAAGCGGAAGCTGCCGTAGGCGATGTCGGCCTCGCCGCTTTCGAGCACATCCTCGACCTCCTTGCCCGGCGCGGTGATTGCCCTGACCCGAATGCGCGGCCCGCGCCTGGCCAGCAGCGGCAGCAGCCTGGGCAACAGCAGGGCCGCGCCGAAGTCGGTCGCAAGGAAGGTGAACGTGCGCGAGGAGCTGGCCGGGTCGAATGTCGGCAGGGGCTCCAGGCTCTCTTTCATGATCCGCAGCACTTCGGAGATCTGCTCGTGCAGGTCGTGCGCGCGCGGGGTCGGGGTCATGCCGGCCGAGGTCTTGACGAACAAGGGATCGCCGAAATAGTGGCGCAGCTTGCTCAGCGACTGGCTCATCAAGGGCTGGCTCAGGCCAAGTGCGTTGCCGGCCTGGGTCACGCTGCGCTTGCTCATGATGGCATCGAACACGGACAGCAGGCGCAGGTCGAGGGAATGGACCATGACGGCTCCTTTTCGTGGGTTGGCGGCGCCGGCCCAAGGCAGGCGCGGGTCCATCGTATTTTTGCCTCCGCCCTGAGGCAACACCGTTTCCACGCTATCAGCTATGCAGAAACAGCATGCTCCCGAGCACCACGACGGTGGTTCAATCGACAAGGCCGCGAGATGGGGGCTTCATGCAGATGGCTAATGGAGCGCATAAGGGTTTGTTGATAGACGTCTAATTTTTCCCTCGTTACCCTTGCTTCACAACCCATCCTCAAGGAGAAGCTGGAATGACTAGCCAGTACCAAACAGTAAAAATCGAACGCGCCGATGGCATTGCCTGGCTGATGTTGAACCGCCCCGAAAAGCGTAACGCGATGAGCCCCCAGCTCAATGACGAAATGGGACAGGCGCTCGACGAGATCGAGGCCGATCCGCAGGTGCAGGTGCTGGTGCTGTGCGGCGTGGGCGACAATTTCAGCGCCGGCATGGATCTCAAGGAATACTTCCGCGAGGTCGATGGCCAGCCCGCCCACGTGCAGGCGCGGGTCCGGCGCAGCGCGGCCAACTGGCAATACCATCGCCTGCGTTCGTTCCCCAAGCCGACCATCGCGATGGTCAACGGCTGGTGCTTCGGCGGCGCCTTCACCCCCCTGATTTCGTGCGACATCGCGGTGGCGGCGGACGACGCCAAGTTCGGCCTGTCGGAAGTGAACTGGGGGATCATCCCGGGCGGGGTGGTCACGCGCGACGTGGCCGCGGTGATGACCTACCGCGAGGCGCTGTTCTACATCCTCACCGGGCGCGTGTTCGACGGCGTCAAGGCGGCCGCCATGGGGCTGGTCACGATGTCGGTCCCGGCCGCCGAGCTGCGCGCGCAGGTCGTCACCATCGCGAATGAACTCAAGACCAAGAACCCGGCCACGCTGCAGGCCTGCAAGGAAGCGTTCAAGACCAGCTACCAGATGAGCTGGGAAGAGTCGCGCGACTACCTGTACGCCAAGCTCGACCAGATGCAGTTCAACGACCCGCTGGGCGGGCGCGACAAGGGCCTGGGACAGTTCCTCGACAAGACCTACAAGCCGGGCCTGGGCGCCTTCCCCAAGGATTGACGCAATGACCATCTCAGCCGGCAATGCGCCGACCCCGGGCGCGCCCGACCTGACGCCGCTGCTGGCGCCGCGCTCGGTGGCCATCATCGGCGCCTCGGCCAATCCGGGCGCGATCGGGGGGCGCCCGCTGGCCAACCTGCGCCGTTTCGGCTACACCGGCCAGATTCACCTGGTGAGCCGCTCGAACGAGGAAGTCGACGGCATCGCCTGCGTCAGGTCGGCGTCAAACCTGCCGCGCGATATCGATGTGGCGCTGTTCGTCATTCCCCAGTCCAGCGTCGAGGACGTGCTCGAAGAATGCATCGAGCGCCGGGTGCGCTCGATCATCCTGTTCAGTGCCGGCTTCGCCGAGACCGGCCCCGAAGGCGCCAGGCTGCAGGCGCGCATCGCCGCGCGCGCGCGCGAGGCCGGCATTGCCCTGTGCGGGCCGAACGGGCTGGGCCTGATCAATCACCGCCAGTCGACCCCGCTCACCTTCGGCTGGATCGAGCCGGCCCCGCTCAGCGACAAGCCGGCCGTCGCGATCATCTCGCAAAGCGGCGCGGTGGGCATGGCGATGACGTATGCGGCGCAAAGCCGCGGCATTGCGCTCGCGTACACGATCTCGAGCGGCAACGAGGCGGCGCTGGGACTGAACGACTACCTGCGCCATGCGCTGGAAGACCCCGGCATCGCCGCCATTGCGCTGTTCGCCGAACAGATTCGCGACCCGCAGCAGTTCCTGGCCTTGTGCGAGCGTGCCGCGCTCTTGCGCAAACCGCTGGTGCTGATGAAGCTCGGGCGCAGCGAGCGCGCCAGGCAGGCGGCGCAGTCGCATACCGGGGCGCTGGTGGGCGATTTCGCGCGCATCGGCGCGACCCTGCGCGCAAGGGGCGTGATCATGGTCGATTCGATGGATGAATTGCTGGACGTGGCGGGCCTGCTGGCGCGCACACCGGCCACGCCGGCCTGCGGCATCGCGGTCATGTCCGATTCGGGCGCCCTGGTCAGCGTCGCGCTCGACGCCGCCGAGCCGATGGGCATCGAGTTTCCCCAGCCGCGGCCGGACACGGCGGCGCGCCTGCGCGAGCAGTTGCCACAATTCGTACAAACGAGCAACCCGGTCGACATGACCACCCAGGGCATGAACGACCCCGCCCTGTTCGGCCGGGTCGCCGAGATGCTGGTGGCCGACCCCACCTTCGGCGCGCTGGCGATCTTCGCCATGCCGGGCGCGGCCGAGCATGCACTGGCGCGCGTGAACTCGCTGCTGCAGATCCTGAAGGCGGCCGGCAAGCCGGTCGCCTATACCGTGCTGGGCGGGGACGCGGGGGTCGCCGCCGTCAAGCTGTTGCAGGAAAACGGGATCTCGGCCTTCCGCACCCCGGACGCGGCCCTGAAAACCCTGTCCCACGTGATGCATTACGCGGCCTGGCTGGGCGCGCGCTCGCCGGCAGCGCCGGCCAGGGCGCCGGCAGCGGCGGCGCTGGCGCCCGGCGTCATGCCCGAGTACCGGGCCAAGGCGCTGCTGGCCGCGCGCGGTTTCCCGATCCCGCAGGGCAGCCTGGCGACCGATCTTGCGCAGTTGCGCGACGTGGCCGGGCGCCACCGGTTTCCGCTCGCGCTCAAGGTGCAGTCGCCCGAACTGATGCACAAGACCGAGGTCGGCGGCGTCGCCCTCGGGCTGGCCGACCTGGCCAGCCTGGAGGCGGCCTACACGGCCATGCTCGAGCGCGTCAGGGCGGCGCGCCCGGACGTCAGGCCCGACGGCGTGCTGGTCGAAAGCATGGCCGCGCCCGGCATCGAGATGGCGATCGGGGTCAGGAACGATGCCGAATGGGGCCCGATGGTCATGGTGGCGCTGGGCGGCATCTGGATCGAGGTGCTGCATGACGCGGCCCTGATCGCGGTCCCGTTCGACGCGGCCGGCGCGCGCCGGGCGCTGGCCAGCCTGCGCGCCTTTGCGCTGCTGAACGGGGCGCGCGGGGCGGCGCCGGCCGACATCGAGGCGCTGGTGGCGCTGATCGTGGCGACCGGACAGCTGGCGGCCGAGCATCCGGAAATCACCGAGATCGACCTAAACCCGGTGCTGGTGCATGCGGCCGGGCAGGGCGTCACGGTGGTCGACGCGAGCATCGTGGCAGGACCGGTCTGAGCGGGAACGCGCGGCGCCGCTGCGCGCGGTGTTTTTTAAAACATAAAAACGATATGGAGACGACATGAACAAGGCAATCTGCACTGCATTACTCTCGATCAGCCTGGGCGCGTCCCAGGCCCACGCCGAGATCACGATCGGCGCCACGCTGCCGCTGACCGGCCCCGGCTCGGGACTGGGCATCCCGTCCAAGAACGGCATCTCGCTCTGGCCCGACACGATCGCCGGCGAAAAGATCAGGCTGATCATCCTCGACGACGGCACCGACCCGACCCTGGCCAACAAGAATGCGCGCCGCCTGATCGGCGAGGACAAGGTCGATCTGATCATCGGCACCCCCTCCACCCCGACCGCGATGGCGGTGGCCGAAGTGGCGGCCGAAGGCCATACCGTGCACCTGTCGAGCACGCCTGTCGAGATGCCCGAAGGCAAAGGCGGCTGGACCTTCCGCCTGTCGCAGCAAAACCCGCTGATGGCGCGCGCCCTGGTTGCCCACATGAAGAAGAACGGCGTGAAAAGCTTCGGCTTCCTCGGCTACGCCGACGCCTACGGCGAAGGCTGGCTGAAGGACGTGCTGCCCATTGCCAGACAGGCCGGCATCACGCTCACCTCGGCCGAGCGTTTCGGGCGCGCCGACACCAGCGTCACCGCGCAGGCACTGCGGGTCATCGGCGGCAATCCCGATGCGATCCTGGTGGTCGCCGCCGGCAGTGGCGCGGCCATGCCGCACAAGGCGCTGGCCGAGCGTGGCTACAAGGGCAAGATCTACCAGACCTCGGCCGCCGCCACGCGCGACCTGATCCGTCTTGGCGGCAAGGATGTGGAAGGCGGCTTCATCGTCGCCGGGGTGGCCCTGATGCCGGACTCGTTGGCGCCGAACCACCCTTCGCGCAAGATCGGCCTGGCCTTCGTCGAGCGTTATGAAAAGCAGTTCGGCCCGAACACCCGCAACCAGGCGGCCGCGCACACCTACAACGTGCCGCTGATCCTGGAAAAAGTGGTGCCGATCGCGCTCAAGAAAGGCAAGCCGGGTACGCCGCAGTTTCGCGCCGCGCTCAAGGAAGCGCTGGAAAACAGCGGCGAGATCGCGACCACGCACGGCGTGTTCCGCTTCACCGCCCAGGACCATTTCGGGCTGAGCGACGATGCGGCCGTCATGCTCAGGATCGGCAACGGCAACTGGCACGCCGAACCGCGCTGAGCGCAGCATGTTGCTTGGCCTTGACCCATCGATTGGCGCCATCCTGGCGCTGGACGGCATTTCCAGCGGCATCATCTACGGCCTGGTCGCGATCGCGCTGGTGCTGGTGTTCGCGGTGACGCGCATCCTGTTCCTGCCGCAGGGCGAGTTCGTGGTGTTCGGTGCGCTCACGCTCGCCATGTTTCAGGAGGGGATGATTCCCGGAACGGTCTGGCTGTTGCTGCTGCTGGCGCTGTGCGCCACCGCCACCCGCGTGTTCGACCACCTGCGCTGCGCCCAGCCGGAGGGCATGCTGCGTACCGTGGTGCTCAACCTGGTCGTGCCGTGTTGCATCGCAGCGCTGGCGGCCTGGGCTGCGCCGCACAAGCTGGCGCTGCCGCTGCAGGTGGGCCTCACGCTGCTCCTGGTCACCGCGCTCGGCCCGCTGCTCTACACCGTGGTGTTCGAATCGATGGCCGACGCCTCGGTGCTGGTGCTGCTGATCGTGGCGGTCGGGGTGCACATGGCGAGCATGGGGCTGGGCCTGGTGTTTTTCGGCGCCGAGGGTTTCCGCACTCCCGCTTTCTGGGACGAGCGCTGGTCGCTGGGCGCCGTCACCCTCAACGGGCAGACGGTGGTGGTGATGCTGGCGGCGGCCGTGCTGCTGGCCGCCCTGTGGCTGTTCTTCGAGCGCACGCTGTACGGCAAGGCGCTGCGCGCGACCGCGCTCAACCGCCTCGGCGCGCGCCTGATGGGCGTGTCGGGCCCGCTGGTGGGCAGGCTCGCGTTCGGCATGGCCGCGTTCATCGGCGCCCTGTCGGGCATGCTGGTCGGCCCGGGCACCACCATTTTCTACGATTCCGGCTTCGTGATCGGGATCAAGGGCTTCGTGGTGGCGGTGATCGGCGGCCTGGCCAGCTTCCCGGCCACCGCGCTGGGCGCATTGTTCATCGGCTTGCTCGAATCGTTCAGCTCGTTCTGGGCCAGCGACTACAAGGAAATCATCGTGTTCATGTTGCTGCTGCCGATCCTGCTGTGGCGCTCGTGGGGCGCTGCGGTGCATGACGAGCAAGAGGAGTAAGTGCGCGTGAAGACACCAAGAAATCTCGCCTTGGCCGGCCTGGCCGCGGCCATCGTGCTGCTGCCGCAGCTGTCGACGTCGGTGTTCTGGGTCACCCAGGCCAGCTATGTCGGGATGTACGCGCTGGTCGTGCTCGGGCTGGTGCTGCTGACCGGGGTGGGCGGCATGACCTCGTTCGGACAGGCCGCCTTCGTGGGCATCGGCGCCTACACCAGCGCCTACCTGTGCACGGCGCACGCCATCTCGCCCTGGCTGACCTTGCCGGCCGGCTTGCTGCTCGCTGGCGCCAGCGCCTACGTGCTGGGCCTGGTGACCCTGCGCCTGTCGGGCCATTACCTGCCGCTGGCCACCATCGCATGGGGCATCAGCCTGTTCCTGCTGTTCGAAAAAGTGAGCTGGCTGGGCAAGTACGACGGCCTGTCGGGCGTGCCGCCGCTGCAGCTGGCGGGGCTCGGCCTGGGCGGCCCGAATGCGATGTTCTACCTGATCTGGACGGTCCTGCTGGGCGCGCTCTGGCTTACCAGCAACCTGCTCGACTCGCGCCCGGGGCGCGCCATCCGCGCGCTCAAGGGCGGGTGCATCATGGCCGAGTCGATGGGAGTCGATACCGGGCGCTACAAGATCCTGGTTTTCGTGCTGGCGGCGCTGATGGCGGCCATGTCGGGCTGGCTGTTCGCGCACCTGCAGCGCGCCGTCAATCCGGCCCCGTTCGGCGTCAAGATGGGCATCGAGTACCTGTTCATGGCGGTGGTGGGCGGCGCCGGCCATGTGGGGGGCGCGCTGCTTGGCGCGGGCATCCTGAAATTTTTGGAAGACCAGTTGCAGGTACTGGCGCCGCTGCTGTTCGGCACGCGCGGCAATTATGAAGTGATTGTCTTCGGCATCTTGCTGGTGCTGCTGCTCAAGTATGCGCGCGGCGGCCTGTGGCCGTGGCTGTGCGCGCTCGGACGCGCCAGCGCGGCCGCACCGGCCCCGTTCGCGCCGCAGGGCGCCATGCTGGCGCGCCGGCGCCAGCCCGAGCCCGGTGCGCCGCTGCTGCAAGTGGCGCAAGTGAGCAAGTCGTTCGGCGGCCTGGTCGCGGTCGACGCGATCAGCTTCGACATCAGGGCGGGCGAGATCGTGGGCCTGATCGGACCGAACGGGGCCGGCAAGTCGACCACCTTCAACCTGGTCAGCGGCCTGCTGCGCGCGAGCGCGGGAAGCGTGCATTTCCAGGGGAAACTAATAACCGGCATGAAGCCGCGCGTCATCGCCCGCCATGGCATGGCGCGCACCTTCCAGCACGTCAGGCTGCTGGCTGACATGAGCGTGCTGGAAAACGTGGCGCTCGGCGCGCACCTGCGTGCCCGCGCGGGAATCGGCGGCCTGCTGCGCTCGATGCTGAGGCTGGACCGCGCGGACGAGGCGCAGCTGTTGCGCGAGGCGGCCCGCGCGCTGGGCGAAGTCGGCCTCCAGCACCTGCGGCATGAGCGGGCCGGCAACCTTGCCTTGGGCCAGCAACGGCTCCTGGAAATTGCGCGCGCGCTGTGCTGCGACCCGACCCTGCTGCTGCTCGACGAGCCGGCCGCCGGCCTGCGCCACCTGGAGAAGCAGGCGCTGGCGGCGGTGCTCGGGGAGCTGCGCGCGCGCGGCATGAGCATCTTGCTCGTCGAGCACGACATGCAGTTCGTCATGCAGCTGACCGACCGCATCGTGGCAATGGAGTTCGGCAGCATGATCGCGCAAGGCACGCCGGACATGATCCGCTCCGATCCGGCGGTGATCCATGCCTATCTGGGCGCCGAGCAGGGTGAAATGACATGAGCGAGATCGTATTGGAAGTCGAGAACCTGCACGTGTCCTACGGCAAGGTCGAGGCGCTGCACGGGGTCAGCCTGTGCCTCAGGCGCGGCAGCATCGCCACCGTGATCGGACCGAACGGCGCCGGCAAGTCGACCTTGCTCAACGCCCTAATGGGAATCGCGCCGTCGCGCGGCGCGATCCGCTATGAAGGCCGGGCCATCGAGCGCAGCGCGCTCGAGCAGCGGGTGCTGGCCGGCATCGGGCTGGTGCCGGAACGGCGCGAGCTGTTTTCCAGCATGTCGGTGGACGACAACCTGGCGCTGGGCGGCTTTCGCCGCCGGCTGCTGGGCCACGCCGATCCGCTGGGCGAACTCGAGCACGTGTTCGCGCTGTTCCCGCGCCTCAAGGAGCGGCGCAAGCAGCTGGCCGGCACCTTGTCGGGCGGCGAACGCCAGATGCTGGCGATCGGGCGCGCGCTGATGGGCAAGCCGGCGCTGCTCATGCTCGACGAGCCCAGCCTGGGGCTGGCGCCGCTGATCGTGCGCGAAATCCTGCGCATCGTGTCCGAGCTGGCCAGCAGCGGGATCGCGGTGCTGCTGGTCGAACAGAACGCGCGCGCGGCGCTGCAGGTGGCCGGCTACGGCTACGTGCTGGAGCTGGGCAAGGTGTCGATGCAAGGAGAAGCGCGCACCTTGGCCGGCGATGCGCGCGTGATCGAGGCTTATTTGGGATTCGGCAGGCACTGAGCCGGGATGTGATTTACAGATGACGAGGAAGCAAGCATGAACCACACAATGAGCGCGCCCGCAGCCGGTGCGCAGGCGCGCTATTTCCAGCTGCTGGCGCAGGGGCGCTTCCTGATCCAGCACTGCCAGGACTGCGGCCGATACGTGTTTTACCCGCGCCAGTTGTGCCCGCACTGCGCCAGCTGCGCGCTGCGCTTCGTCGAGCCGAAGGGCACCGGCACCGTGTATTCGAGCACGGTGGTGCGGCGCAAGCCGGACAGCGGCGGCGACTACGACGTCTCGCTGATCGACCTCGACGAGGGCATCAGGATGATGAGCCGGGTCGAAGGCGTGGCGCCCGGCGCGGTGCGCATCGGCATGCGCGTCAGGGCGCGCGTGGCGCTCGGCGGCGGGCAGCCGATGGTGGTGTTCGATCCATGCCAGGAGGCGCAATGAACCTGAACGACTTGCGCGGCAGGAGCGCCATTGTCGGGGTCGGCACCGCCGGCTGCGGCGAGGCGCATGGCTTTAACGACATCGAGATCCTGGCGCTGGCCGCCAAGGCCGCGGTCGAGGACGCCGGCCTGAAGATGAGCGACATCGACGGGCTGTGCACGGCCAGCCTCGGGTCCGCCCTGTGGCCGCTGAACGTGGTCGAATACCTGAACCTGCGCCCCAGTTTCGTCGAGGGCACCAACATCGGCGGCTCGGCCTTCGTGGCGCAGCTGCTGCCGGCCATGCTGGCGCTGGAAGCGGGCCAGTGCAAGCACGTGCTGGTCTGCTACGGCAGCACGCAGCGCACCGACCCGACCCCGCGCCGCGCCAGGAGCGAGGCGCGCGACATGCTCGACCCGTATCCGTTCGAGGCGCCCTACCAGCCCTTCAACCCGCCCAGTTCGTACGCCCTGATGGCGGCGCGCCACATGTATCAGTACGGCACCACCGAGCGCCAGCTGGCCGAAGTGGCGGTGGCGGCGCGCCGCTGGGCCCAGCTCAACCCGGAGGCGTTCGCGCGCGGGCCCTTGAGCATCGAGGAGGTGCTGGCGGCGCGCAAGATCTCGGACCCGTTCAGCATCTACGACTGCTGCCTGGTCACCGACGGCGCGGGCGCCTTCGTGATGACGCGCGCCGGGCGCGCGCGCGAACTGCCGCACAAGCCGGTCTACATACTGGGAGCGGCCAGCGCGGCCTGGCACCGCCAGGTGTCGGGCATGCACGACCTGACGGTGACCCCGGCGCGCGAATCGGGGCAGGCCGCCTTCGCGATGGCAAGACTGGCGCCCAAGGACATCGACGTGGTGCAGCTGTACGACGCTTTTACCATCAATACCATCCTGTTCCTGGAAGATCTCGGGTTCTGCAAGAAGGGCGAGGGCGGCGCGTTCGTGGAAAACGGCGCCATTGCGCCGGGCGGGCGGCTGCCGGTCAACACCAACGGCGGCGGCCTGTCGTGCGTGCATCCGAACATGTACGGCGCCTTCCTGGTCATCGAGGCGGTGCGCCAGTTGCGCGGCGGCTGCGGAGCGCGCCAGGTCGAGGGCGCCCGCACGGCGCTGGTGCACGGCAATGGCGGCAAGGCCGCGTCGAGCCAGTCGACCGCCATCCTGGCGAGCGCGGACGCAGGCGTGGGTTTCCGATAGAATCAAGCGGGCCGCTGCCGGTGATGGGCGGCCGTCTCACCAAGCGCTGACTGCCTGTCTTCACGCGGGGGGATGCGATTTTCGCATAGCTGATAGCGCGATATCCGAATTGTTGGCTGCCGCGTTCATTGCTAGCATGTGGCCATACCCTGATGCACCCACGATGATCAGTGTTAGCCCGTGGCGGCTGCGGTCCGACAGGTCCGCTGGCCGCATGCCGGAAGACTACCCATAGAACCGCTAAAACTAAAATCAAGTAACCAGGAGACTCGTATGATATTTCCAAGAACGTTGGGCAGCGTCGCCGTAGCCTGCGCCGTGGCGCTGACCGGCCTGTCCGCGCAAGCTGCGGACACCATCAAGATCGGCCTGATTTCGCCGTTCTCCGGCGCCTTTGCCATCTACGGCAAACAAATGGAAGCCGGGATGCGCGCCTACATGAAGCAGCATGGCGATACCGTTGCTGGAAAGAAAGTCGAGATCCTGGTGCGCGACACCACAGGTCCGCTGCCGGAAGTGGCCAAGCGTTTCGCACAGGAACTCGTGGTGCGCGACAAGGTCGATTTCCTGGCCGGCTTCGCCTTCACGCCTGAAGCGATGGCGACCGCCTCGATCGCGACCAAGTCGAAGACGCCGATGATCGTGATGAACGCGGCCGCCGCGGGAATTACCTCCAAGTCCGAGTACATGGTCAGGGTGGCCCAGTCGCTGCCGACCACGGCCGCTCCCATGGCTGCCTGGGCGCTGAAAAACAAGATCAGGAAGGTCGCCACGCTGGTGTCGGACTACACCCCTGGCACGGACTCCGAGTCGGCCTTCATCGAAACGTTCAAGGCCGGCGGCGGCGAAGTGGGACTGCAGTTGCGCGTCCCGGTCAACAGCCCCGACTTTGCTCCCTACATCCAGCGCATCAAGGACGCCAAGCCGGATGCGATGTTCGTGTTCCTGCCGGGCGGCGAGCAGGGCATCGGGATGCTCAAGGCCTATCGCGAACGCGGCCTGGATGCGGCCGGCATCAAGCTGATCGCGGTCGGCAACCTGACCGACGACAACACCTTGCCTGCGATGGGCGATGCCGCCATCGGCGTGGTCACCTCGTTCCACTACTCGCTGGCCCACAAGTCGCCCGAGAACGAGGCCTTCATCAAGGTCTTCAAGGAAGCCAACCCGAACGCCGGGCGCCCCGATTACCTGGCCGTGGGCGGGTATGACGGCATGGCTGCGATCTACGAGGTCGCACGCAAGCTGAACGGCAACATCGACGGCGACAAGGCGATGGCAGTGCTCAAGGGCATGAAACTGAACAGCCCGCGCGGCCCGATCATGATCGATCCTAAGACCCGCGATATGGTGCAGAATGTGTATATTCGTAAAGTTGAGAAAGTGAACGGCCAGCTGTTCAATGTCGAATTCGACAAGTTCACCACGGCCGATTTCGAGAAGCCACAGAAGTAAGCCGCAATCCGGGGGCGCGGCACGCAGCGCCGGGCCTCCGCTGCAAGCAGCAAGTCGTAGCAGGAAGATGAAGATCGAATTACATCAAGGCAATGCGCCGGGCGCGCGCCGAGGTGCCGCTCCCCCTCCCATACCGCTGCCCGTCAATGCCGGCTTCATCGTGGCGCCACCAGTTCTGATAGTGAAATCTGAAGGAGTTAACATAATGCAACATCTTGCGCCTGGTACGGATCGGGCTGTCATGGGAATCGACATGGAGGTCTTATGGTCGGAAGCATGATCGGCGTCCTGTTCGATGGCATCGCCTATGGCAGCCTGCTGTTCCTGATCAGCGTAGGCCTGTCGGTGACCATGGGCCTGATGAATTTCATTAACCTCGCGCATGGCGCGTTCGCCATGCTGGGCGGCTACGCCTGCGTGATGCTGATGAGCCGGCTGGGCGTGCCTTTCCTGCTGACCTTGCCGCTGGCGTTCCTGGTCAGCGCGGCGGTAGGCTGGGTGCTCGAGCGCAGCCTGTACCGCCGCCTCTACAAGGCAAGCGAACTGGACCAGGTGCTGTTCTCGATCGGCCTGACCTTCATGGCGGTGGCGGGCGCGACCTATTTCTTCGGTTCGACCCAGCAGCCGCTGCAGTTGCCCGACTGGCTGCGCGGCCAGGTCAACCTGTTCGGCATCGACCTCGGCGTGTACCGCCTGTTCCTGATCGCCATCGTGGTGCTCGTCACGGCCGCGCTCGGCTATCTGATCGAGCGCACCCGCTTCGGCGCGCAGATCCGCGCCTCGGTCGACAACCAGCAAGCCTCGGCGGGCCTTGGCATCAACGTCAGCCGCGTGTTCAGCCTGACCTTCGCGCTCGGTTCCGGCCTGGCCGGCCTGGGCGGCGCGCTCGGCGTGGACGTGCTCGGCCTCGATCCGGTGTTCCCGCTCAAGTACCTGGTGTATTTCCTGCTGGTGGTCGCGGTGGGCGGCGCAGGCACCATCAAGGGGCCGCTGCTGGCCGCGCTGATCCTCGGGGTGTTCGACGTGGCGGGCAAGTATTACGTACCGGATATCGGCGCGTTCGTGATTTACGGCTTGATGGTGGTGCTGCTGCTGCTGTTCCCCACCGGCCTGATCGGGAGGAGAGCATGAGCGCAACCGCAAAAGTAGTGGCGCTGCCGGTGGCCGACGGCAAGGTGCAGCCGAAGCCGCAATGGGCGCGCCTGCCGAACGACCGCTGGAAAGCGCTGGAAATCGTGTTTTGGCTGCTGCCGGTCGCCGCCTACTTCCTGTTTCCGGGCTATCTGGTGCTGATCAGCCAGATCATGATCGTGGGCCTGTTCGCGCTCTCGCTCGACCTGATCCTGGGCTATGCCGGCATCGTCTCGCTGGGACACGCCGCCTTCTTCGGGCTGGGCGCGTACAGCGCCGGCCTGCTGGCGCTGCACGGCTATGGCGACCCCATCCTCGGCCTGGCGGCCGGGGCGCTGGTGGCCACCGTGGCCGGCTTTTTGGTCAGCTTCCTGGTGGTGCGCGGCACCGACCTGACGCGCCTGATGGTGACGCTGGGCGTCGGGATGATGCTGTTCGAAGTGGCCAACAAGGTCGAATTCACGGGCGGCGTGGACGGCTTGTCGGGCATGGAAGTGGGAAAGATTTTCGGCCTGTTCGAGTTCGACTTGTACGGCAAGACCGCCTATATCTACAGTTTCGTGGTGCTGTTCGTCCTGTTCGTGGTGCTGCGCCGGATGGTCAATTCGCCGTTCGGCCTGGGGCTGGTCGGCATTCGTGAAGGCAAGCGCCGCATGCCTGCCATCGGCGCCAACATCGAACACCGCCTCAAGCTGGTGTTTACGGTCGGCGCCGGGGTGGCCGGGATTGCCGGTGCGCTGCTGGCGCAGACCACGCAGTTCGTCGGCCTCGATACGCTCGGCTTCGTGCGCTCGGCCGACCTGCTGATCGTGCTGGTGCTGGGCGGAACCGGGCGCCTGTATGGCGCCCTGATCGGCGCCATCGTGTTCACGCTGGCGCAGGACTATATCGCCGCGCTCAACCCGGCTTACTGGCAGTTCTGGCTCGGCTTGCTGCTGGTCGTGATCGTGCTGTTTGCACGGGGCGGCATCCTGGGCGCGCTCGACCGTATCGCATCGGTCGCCGCCGCACGTTTCAAGCCCGCCGGCAAAGGAGAGACTCAGGCATGACGACAATGACATTGCGTACCGAGGGGATATCGAAGAGCTGGGGCGCGTTCCAGGCCAACAGCGACATCTCGCTCAATTTCGTCCCCGGGGCGCGCCACGCCCTGATCGGCCCGAACGGGGCCGGCAAGACCACCTTCATCAACCTGCTCAACGGCAGCCTGGCGCCCACGGCCGGACGCGTGTTTCTCGGTGACGAGGACATCACCGCGCTGTCGCAGCATGCGCGCGTCAAGCGCGGGATGACCCGTACCTTCCAGATCAACACCCTGTTCAACGGCCTGACGGTGGTCGAATCGGTGGTGCTGGCGATCTGCGAACGGGAAGGGCGGCACCTGAGATGGAGCCAGACCGTCGCGCAGCAGACCGACCTGATCGACGAGGCGATGGCGCTGCTGGGCACGCTCAAGCTGGTGCACGATGCCAATACCGTCACTTCCAACCTGCCTTACGGCAAGCAGCGGCTGGTGGAGATCGCGCTGGCGCTGGCGACCAAGCCGAAAGTGCTGCTGCTGGACGAACCGGCCGCCGGCATTCCCTCGGCCGAAAGCGCCGAGCTGTTTGAAGTCATCGCGCAGCTGCCGCGCGACGTGACGATCATCTTCATCGAACACGACATGGGACTGGTATTTCACTTCGCCGAGCGCATCACGGTGCTGGTCGGCGGCAAGGTGCTGACCGAGGGCACGCCGGCCGAGATCTCGACCGACCCGCGGGTCAAGGAAGTTTATCTGGGAGAGGCCGAGCATGACTGAGCAGGCTAAGCAATTGATCTCGCTCGAGAACGTCACTGCGGGCTACGGCAACTCGGTGGTGCTCGAAGGTATTTCACTGAGCATGAAGGAAGGCGACAGCCTGGCGCTGCTCGGTCGCAACGGCGTCGGCAAGTCGACGCTGCTGGTGACGATGATGGGCCTGACCCAGCTGCACGGCGGCAGCCTGCACTGGCGCGGTGGCAACATCGCGCGGCTCTCGACGCACCGCCGCGCGCAGGCAGGACTGGGCTGGGTTCCGCAGGAACGCTGCATGTTTCCCTCGCTGACCGTGGAAGAGCACCTGACCGTGGTGGCGCGTCCCGGCAAATGGAACCTGGAACGCATCTACCAGGTGTTCCCGCGCCTGAAGGAGCGCCGCAGCAACATGGGCAATCAGTTGTCGGGCGGCGAACAGCAGATGCTGGCGATCGCGCGCGCGCTGATGACCAACCCCAGCCTGCTGCTGCTCGACGAGCCGATGGAAGGACTGGCGCCGATCATCGTGCAGGAGCTGATGCGCGTGATTCGCGCCCTGATCAAGGATGAAGGACTGTCCGTGATCGTGGTCGAGCAGCATGCGCGGCTGGCGCTGTCGCTCACCGAGCGCGCGATCGTGCTCGAGCGCGGGCGCATCGTGCATGACTCGCCCAGCAGCGAACTGCTGGCCGACCGCGAAAAGCTGAACCGGCTGGTGGCCGTGGCGTGACGATGTTTTTGTAGTTGCAGGCACAAACAAACAGCCCCGGTGCGCGAGCACCGGGGCTGTTTGTTTTCCACCGCCGTTACTGGTCCTTGAGCATCGTGATGCGCGCATCGCGCTCGTCGTCGCCCAGCAGGCTTTCCTCGAGCGGCAGGCCGACGAAGTTCTCGGCGAAGGTCAGGCCGCTGGCCGCCGAACTGGTCAGGTAGTCGAGCGTGGCGCTGCGCATGCGGCGGTCGAACGGCGTGTCCTCCGGGAAGTTGTGCGTCATCGAGCACACCGACCACGAGAAGCGTTCGACCTTCCATACGCGCCGCAGGCAGGTGTCGGAGTAGGCGTCGAGCAGCCTGGTCGACTTGTTCTTGAAGAATTCGGTCATCGCCGGGGCCAGCACGCGGATGTCGGCGATCGCCATGTTCATGCCCTTGGCGCCGGTGGGCGGAACGATGTGGGCCGCGTCGCCGGCCAGGAACAGGCGCCGGTAGCTCATCGGCTCGGCCACGAAGCTGCGCATCGGCGTGATGCCTTTCTGCAGGATCGGTCCGCGAATCAGCTTCAGTTCGTCCTTGCCTTCGAGCCGGCGGTCAAGCTCGTCCCAGATGCGCTCGTCCGGCCAGTCCTCCAGCTTTTCTTCGTTCGGCACCTGGATGTAGAGGCGGCTGAGCGAGCGCGAACGCATGCTCAGCAGGGCGAAACCGCGTTCCTGATGGTACACATTGGTCACCACGTCGGTAATCGGCGGCGCCTCGGCCAGGATGCCGAGCCACGAGAACGGATAGACGCGGTCGTACACCTTGAGGATGTCGGCCGGGATGCTGGGCCGGGAAATGCCGTGGAAGCCGTCGCAGCCGGCCACCAGTTCGCAGCTGATTTCCTGCTCGCTCCCCTCGGACACGATCCGGATCTTCGGGCTCGCGCTCTCGACGCCGATGATCTCCTTGGCCTCGACATTGAACAGGATCTTGCCGCCGGCGGCCAGGCGCGCCGCGATCAGGTCTTTGACCACTTCCTGCTGTCCGTACACGGTGACGTGCTTGTCGCCGGACAGGCCGCGGATGTCGAGCGGCGCGGTCCTGCCGCCGAAGCGGAAATTGATGCCCTTGTGCCTGAGCCCCTCGCGCAGCAGGCGTTCGCCCACGCCGCTCTCGACCAGCGCATCGACCGTGCCTTTTTCAAGCACGCCGGCGCGCAGCCGGCCTTCCACGTACTCGCGGCTGCGCGATTCGATGACGATCGAGTCGATGCCCTGCAGATGAAGCAGATGGGAAAGAAAAAGTCCTGCCGGGCCCGCGCCCAGAATGGCAACTTGCGTATGCATCGATGTCTCCTGAATGATTGTTAAGTGCAGTGCGCCAATGATGGGATAAACGGGGCCGCCGGCGAAGGGATAAAAGGGACTAACAATTGTGTTTTTCGGCCATCCGGGCGAAAATCGGGTTTTCCATTTCCACCCGGTCCCGCGATGCCAAACCAGGAAGCGCCCACCATTCCGCTGTATTCGCTGTATGGCCAGATCGATGGCGCGGACGAGCTGCGCTTCCTGCACGTGGAGTCGCTGGCCGCGCGCAACCAGTTTCATAATTGGGACATCCGTCCCCACCGCCACCATGACCTGCACCAGATCGTCTGGGTGTGGCAGGGCGGGGGCGAGGTGGTGCTGGACGAGAAACTGCTGTTGCTCGACGCTCCGGTACTGATCAGCATCCCGCCTTCGGTGGTGCACGGCTTTCGCTGGCGCCCTGGGGCCCAGGGAATGGTGCTGACCATGGCCGACAGCTTCAAGACCGACCTGGCGCTGCTGACCGGGGACGCGGCCATCGGCGCGGCCTTGCGCCACACGCTGGTGATCGAAAAATACGACAGCGCGGCGCTGACCGAGCGCCTCACTGGCGCGTTCCAGACCATCGCCGACGAATTCGTGTTCGAGCGCGTCGGGCGCACCACCACCATCTCCGGGCACCTGCTGATCCTGTTCGCGCAGATCGCGCGGCTCGAGCAGCAGAACCTGCGCAATGTATTGGCCGTCAATGCCAGGGGCGGGGACGCCTATCATCGCTTCCGCGAGCTGGTCGAGGCCCATTTCCGCGAACACTGGCCGGTGTCGGCCTACGCGGCGGGCCTGGCCGCGACCGAGCGCAGCCTGCGCCGCCTGACGCTGAAATTCGCCAACCTGTCGCCGATCCAGGTGATCCATCGGCGCCTGGTGCTCGAAGCGAAGCGCAACCTGCTCTATACCGAGATGCCGATCGCGGAAGTCGGCTATGCGCTCGGCTTTGAAGATCCTTCCTACTTCACGCGCTTTTTCATCGACCATGCGGGCGAGACGCCGCTGCAGTTCCGGCGGGCGCGCGGGGCCGTGCCCGCCTAATCGCGCCTGGCCTGCAAGTGGGTCGGGGCCAGCTCCTTGAGCAGGTCGCAGGTTGCGCGCACCAGCGGCGGCATCAGGCGCCGCGACGAGGTGGCAATGGTCAGGATGGTCGCCAT
>Ga0066462_1000101_pt1 | contig 27666 bp, 20 predicted proteins | sample LakWasMe92_HOW11_2_FD_59573 | JGI IMG/M metagenome (GOLD analysis project Ga0066462, IMG submission 59573) | Freshwater sediment methanotrophic microbial communities from Lake Washington under simulated oxygen tension - Sediment Metagenome 92_HOW11 | ecosystem: Environmental > Aquatic >... | reverse complement strand
CGTGGAGTCGCTGTCCAAGTGTTCGTGGAATGGGTGTCCAAGTGCGCGTGGAATCCCCACCGGATGCTCGGGAAATTGAAATACCGCAAACAAATTCTTCATCTGTTTCAATCCCAAAAAGGACTGTGCGTACTATGCAAAAGCCCAATATCTAGGGAGACTGGGTGGCACGACCACCACATCATTTATCGCTCACAAGGCGGTGGTGACTCGCTGGACAACCGGGTACTATTGCATCCCATTTGCCACCAGCAGCTTCACGCTCGTGGACTAACAGTGTACAAACCGGCTCCCCCAAGGGGGGCTTCGTAAAGACTTGAGCCGTATGCGCTGAAAGGCGCACGTACGGTTTTTAGGGGGGAGCAGACCAGAAATGGTCTGTTCCTACCCAACTTTCAGACCATCGAGAGGCGTGCGGCCCACACCGCGGGCAGATGGCACGCAGGAAGCCCGGACTAATAAGATGGCATTGAAATCCCCCGCGTTTCGTAGAAAATTTCCGTTGCTGGTAACCGGCAGTCTGCTGGCCATGCAACCTTTCGCCACCTCACTCGTGGTCGCCGCCGAACAGTATGACTGCTCAGTCTCTGCTTCGGGTGCCTGGGATTGCGCGCCAAAGGCCAGCGCAGCCCCTTTGCCACCGCGTCCGGTGCATGACGGCAGTGCCGTCAGCTCGGCCAACAGCACGCCGCAAGGCGAAGCTGCGGGTGCCGAAGCCGTGCCGCAGACCAAGCTGGTCACCGAATCCAAGGGCCGTGGCCTGCGTTCGCGCAGTGCCGACTACAGCCACCTGGACTGGGTCCCCCGCGAGAAACTCACCGCCGCGCAACTGGCCGAAACCGGTCCTTATTGCGCCGGTGCGTACATCGAGCCGATCCGTCCCGGCATGAACGACAAGACGGACAAGAGCGACGCACCGACCTTCATCGGTGCCAAGGCCTCTCGTTACGAGCAGGAAACCCAGGTCGCAACCCTGGCCGGTGACGTGGTCATGCGTCAGGGCAGCATGCAGGTCGAGGCCCAAGAGGCCAGCCTGTACCAGGCCGAAAACCGTGGCGAGCTCAACGGCAACGTGCGTATGCGCGACAATGGCGCGCTGATCGTCGGCGACCATGCCCAGGTCCAGCTGGACACCGGCGCCGCGCAGATCGACAACGCCGAATACGTGATGCACAAATCGCGCATCCGCGGTAACGCGCTGTACGCCAAGCGCGCCGAAAACGCGATCATCCGTCTCAAGGACGGTACGTACACCACCTGCGAGCCAGACAGCAATGCCTGGCAACTGCGCGGCAACAACATCACGTTGAACCCGGCCACCGGTTTCGGTACGGCGACCAACGCGACGTTGCGGGTCAAGAACATCCCGATCCTGTACACCCCGTACATCTACTTCCCGATTGACGATCGCCGTCAGTCCGGTTTCCTGCCGCCGAGCTACAGCTCTAGCGGGGAAAGTGGCTTTACCCTGGTAACGCCTTACTACTTCAACCTGGCACCGAACTACGATGCCACGTTGTACCCGCGTTATATGGGCAAGCGCGGCATGCTGTTGGAAGGCGAGTTCCGCTACCTCACCAAGTCCAGCGAAGGCCAGGTCGGCGGTGCCTACCTGAACGACGACAACGACGAGCGCCGCAAGCAGACGGATTACGAGAAAACCCGCTGGATGCTTAACTGGCAGCACAAGGGCGGCCTGGATTCGCGCGTCATGACTGAAGTCGACTACACCGACATCAGCGACCCGTACTACTTCCAGGATCTGCGGACCGACCAGATTGGTGTTGAAAGGCGCGATGCGCTTAATCAGCAAGCTGCCGTGAACTATCGCGGTGACAACTTCAACGCACGCCTGAACCTGCAAGCGTACAAGTTGGCGACGATCTCCCAGATCACCCCGTACAACCGCTTGCCGCAGATCACTTTCAACGGTTCGCTGCCATACCATCCTGGCGGGCTGAATTTTGCCTATGACGCAGAAGCGGTAAGGTTTGACCGGGATCTTGAGACCGGGGACTTTACCGATAAATATGGCATCAATACCCAGCGCCTTGACACCTATGTCACTGGGCTTACCCGGGCCAACGGCACACGGTTGAATATGGCGCCAAGCGTTTCGCTGCCGATGACCTCAAGCTACGGTTTCATTACGCCGAAGCTCAAGTATGCCTACACCAAGTACGATCTTGATCTTGACGGTACAGGCAAGGCACAAATGGTCGCTGCTGGCCAGGAGTTCAAGAGCTCTCAAAACCGCTCCATCCCGATTGCCAGTGTCGACAGCGGCCTGTACTTCGACCGCAGCACCCAGTGGTTTGGCAAGAACTACAACCAGACCCTGGAACCACGCCTGTTCTACCTCTATGTTCCAGAGAAAGACCAGGACGATATCCCGGTGTTCGACACCAGCGAAACCTCGTTCAGCTACAGCTCGCTCTTTCGCGACAACCGCTTCTCGGGTTCTGACCGGATCGGCGACGAAAACAAACTGTCCCTGGGCGTAACCAGCCGCTGGATCGAAGAAAACGGCTTTGAACGTCAACGCGTTTCCATCGGCCAGGCGCTGTACTTCAAGGATCGCGAAGTGCAACTGCCAGGGATCGTGGCTGCCGATCGCGCTGACTCACGGTCGGACGTCTCGCCAATCGCCCTGGACTACGAGTTCCGCTTTAATCGCGACTGGCGCGCCACCGCCGACTACAACTGGGACACCGAGGAGCACGCTCCACGCTCCGGTAGCGCCATGTTCCACTACCAGCCGGAAGACAACCCGAACAAGGTTATCAACGTTGGTTACCGCTATCGCAATGACCAGGTGGTATACAACCAGCTGACCGGCAAATGGCAGTTTGGCGGCGACTACAGCGTCCCTTCGGACACCGCGAACTACGTGAAGGATTACTACAAAATCCAGCAACACGACTTCTCGATGATGTGGCCGATCATTCCACAGTGGAACCTGATCACCCGCTGGCAGTATGACTATGCACGCAACCGTACCCTGGAAGCCTTTGGTGGTTTCGAGTACGACAACTGCTGCTGGAAACTGCGTGTAATCAACCGTTATTGGGTTTCCAACGACGAATACACCCAGATCGCCCCGCTGAACGAAAAAGGCGACCACGGGCTCTTCCTCCAAATCGTCCTCAAGGGACTCGGCGGCTTGACTGGCGCCAAGGTAGAGAGCTTCCTCGAAAAAGGCATCCAAGGTTATCGTGAACGTGAAGATCAAGCTTTCTGATTGTCTGCGCCCGCTGATGCTGGGCGCGCTGTTCCTGGGCACTGCAGCGGCGCACGCTGCCGTGCAACCGTTGGACAAGGTGGTGGCCATCGTCGATAACGACGTGATCATGCAGAGCCAACTCGACCAACGGGTCAAGGAAGTTCAGCAAACCATCGCCAAGCGTGGCGGTGGCGTGCCACCGACCAGCGTCCTGGACCAGCAGGTGCTAGAGCGCCTGATCGTCGAAAACCTGCAATTGCAGATTGGCGACCGCTCGGGCATCCGTATCACCGACGAAGAACTGAACCAGGCTGTCGGCACCATCGCTCAACGCAACAACATGAGCATTGATCAGTTCCGCGCCGCCCTGGCCCGCGACGGTTTGTCCTATGAGGACGCCCGCGACCAGATCCGCCGCGAAATGATCATCAGCCGTGTGCGGCAGCGCCGTGTGGCCGAGCGCGTGCAGGTATCGGAGCAGGAAGTGAAGAACTTCCTGGCCTCGGACCTGGGCAAGATGCAACTCTCCGAAGAGCTGCGCCTGGCCAATATCCTGATCCCGACGCCAGACAGCGCCAACGCCGAGCAACTCAATGCCGCGGCCGCGAAGACCCAGGCGATCTATGACCGTCTCAAGGCCGGTGCCGACTTTGCCCAAATGGCCATTGCCCAGTCCGGCAGTGACAACGCCCTCGAAGGCGGTGATATGGGCTGGCGTAAAGCTGCTCAATTGCCACCACCGTTTGACCGTGAGCTGAGCGCCATGGAAGTGGGTGGTATCACCCAACCTGCACGCACGCCTGGCGGCTTCATCATTCTCAAGTTGCTGGAGCGTCGCGGCGGTGAGACTTCGCTGAAAGACGAAGTGCATGTCCGTCACATCCTGGTCAAGCCAAGCGAAATCCGCACCGAGGCACAAACCAAGGAGCTGGCGCAAAAGATCTATGAGCGCATCGAAGGCGGCGAAGACTTCGCCACCCTGGCCAAAAGCTTCTCGGAAGATCCGGGTTCGGCCCTTAATGGCGGCGACCTCAGCTGGATAGATCCACGGGCCCTGGTGCCCGAGTTCCAGCAAGTCATGAACGAGACGCCGCAAGGTGTGCTGTCCAAGCCGTTCAAGACCCAATATGGCTGGCACGTCCTGGAAGTCCTTGGCCGCCGCGCCACCGACAACACCAGCCAGGCCCGTGAGCAACAAGCGCTGACCGTACTGCGTAACCGCAAATACGACGAAGAGCTGCAAACCTGGTTGCGTCAGATCCGTGACGAAGCCTACGTGGAAAACAAGCTGCCTGGCGCCGAACCGACAGGCACCGACCAGGCAGCCCAGTGAAACCCCAGCGTTTCGCGTTGACACCCGGCGAGCCGGCCGGCATAGGTCCAGACCTGTGCCTGCTGCTCGCCTCGCAAGCCCAGCCTCACCCCCTGATTGCCATTACCAGCCGCGACCTGCTCCTTGAGCGGGCCGCGCAACTGGGCGTGGCTGTCGACTTGCTGCCCGTCTCACCGGGCAACTGGCCCGACCAGCCGGCACCCGCGGGCAGCCTGTACGTGTGGGACACCCCGCTGCAGGCCAAGGTGGTCGCCGGGCAACTGGACAAGGCCAACGCCGCCTTCGTCCTGCACACCCTGACCCGCGCCGGGCAAGGCTGCCTCGACGGCGACTTCGCCGGGATGATCACCGCGCCGGTGCACAAAGGCGTGATCAACGAAGCCGGTATCGCCTTCTCCGGCCATACCGAGTTCCTGGCCGAGCTGACGCACACCGAACAAGTGGTGATGATGCTGGCAACCCGCGGCCTGCGCGTGGCACTGGTGACCACTCACCTGCCCTTGCGCCAGGTTGCCGATGCCATCACCCCGGAGCGCCTGGAGCGCGTAACGCGCATCCTGCACGCCGACCTGCAACACAAATTCGGCATCGCCCAGCCGCGAATCCTGGTGTGTGGCCTCAACCCCCACGCGGGTGAAGGCGGCCACCTGGGCCATGAAGAAATCGACATCATCGAACCCACACTAGAGCGCCTGCGCCAAGACGGCATGGACCTGCGTGGCCCATTGCCTGCGGACACTCTGTTTACCCCCAAATATCTGGAGCACTGCGATGCAGTGCTGGCGATGTACCATGACCAGGGGCTGCCCGTGCTGAAATACAAAGGCTTCGGCGCCGCAGTCAACGTGACCCTGGGCCTGCCGATCATCCGCACCTCCGTCGACCATGGCACCGCCCTGGACCTGGCGGGCAGCGGCAAGATCGATACCGGCAGCCTGCACGTGGCCCTGGAAACCGCCTATCAGATGGCCGAGACCCGTATATGACCGAGCATTACCAACACCGGGCGCGCAAGCGCTTCGGGCAAAACTTCCTGCACGATGCCGGCGTTATCGACCGCATCCTGCGCTCCATCCATGCCAAGCCTGAAGACCGCCTGCTGGAAATCGGCCCGGGCCAGGGCGCCCTCACCCAGGGCCTGCTCAACAGTGGTGGGCAACTGGATGTGATTGAGCTGGACAAGGACCTGGTCCCGATCCTCAACCAGCAATTTGCCGGCAAGTCCAACTTCAACCTGCACCAGGGTGATGCATTGAAGTTCGACTTCAACAGCCTCAATGCGGCCCCCCACAGCCTGCGGGTGGTCGGCAACCTGCCATACAACATCTCTACACCGCTGATCTTTCACCTGCTGAACAACGCAGGGATTATCCGCGACATGCATTTCATGTTGCAGAAGGAAGTGGTCGAGCGCCTGGCGGCCGGCCCTGGCGGTGGTGATTGGGGTCGCCTGTCGATCATGGTCCAGTACCACTGCCGGGTCGAGCACCTGTTCAATGTTGGTCCGGGCGCGTTCAACCCGCCGCCAAAAGTGGATTCGGCGATTGTGCGCCTGGTGCCTCACGCGGTCCTTCCGCATCCGGCCAAGGATCATCGCCTGCTGGAACGGGTGGTGCGCGAAGCGTTCAACCAACGCCGCAAGACCCTGCGCAATACACTCAAGGCCCTGCTGAGCAACGCCGAAATCGAAGCAGCCGGTGTCGACGGCAGCCTGCGCCCGGAGCAGTTGGACCTGGCGGCGTTCGTGCGCCTGGCGGACCAACTGGCGATTCAGCCTGCACCCATCGCCGACTGAGCCATCGTCAGCCAGCCCCTACAAGGGAGCGCACCAGGTCAGACACATATCTGGCCTAGTGCCCACCTCATGGCCTAGACTGAGCCGCATCTGCTGTCCTCCGCTTTTGCTCTTAAGGCCTCTTGCATGTCCGATCCTCGCTATCAGATCGACGTCAGCGTCGTCACCCGCTTCCTGGCGGAACAATCGCAACCCGAACAGAATCGCTTTGCCTTTGCCTACACCGTCACGGTGAAGAACAATGGCCAGGTGCCCGCCAAGCTCCTGTCGCGGCACTGGGTCATCACCGACGGCGACGGCCATGTCGAGGAAGTGCGCGGGGCCGGTGTCATCGGCCAACAGCCTCTGATCGACAGCGGCGCCAGCCACACCTACAGCAGCGGCACCGTGATGACCTCCAAGGTCGGCACGATGCAAGGCAGCTACCAGATGCTGGCCGAAGACGGCAAGCACTTCGACGCCATCATTGCCCCCTTCCGCCTGGCGGTGCCCGGAGCCCTGCACTGATGGCAACCTATGCTGTCGGCGACCTGCAAGGCTGCCTGGAGCCGCTCAAACGCCTGCTTGACCGGGTAGCTTTCGACCCGGCCAGGGATCGCCTGTGGCTGGTGGGCGACCTGGTCAACCGCGGCCCGCAATCCCTGGAAACCCTGCGCTACCTGTATCGCCTGCGCGATTCCCTGGTCTGCGTGCTGGGCAACCACGACCTGCACCTGTTGGCGGCAGGCAATAATATCGAGCGCCTGAAAAAGGACGACACCCTGCGGGAAGTCCTCGAGGCCCCGGATCGCGCCGAGTTGCTCGACTGGCTGCGCCGGCAAAAGCTCGTGCATTACGATGAGAGCCGTAATACCGTCCTGGTGCATGCCGGCATCCCACCGCAATGGACCCTGAAAAAAGCCCTTAAATGTGCCGCCGAGGTCGAAGCCGCCCTGGCTGATGACACCCTGTTCGCCACCTATCTGGACGGCATGTACGGCAATGAACCGCTGAAGTGGGATAACGACCTGACAGGCGCCGCCCGCCTGCGGGTCATCACCAACTACTTCACGCGCATGCGTTTCTGTACCGCCGAAGGCAAACTCGACCTCAAGAGCAAGGAAGGCGCCGAAACCGCCCTGCCCGGCTACAAACCCTGGTTCGCCCACCCAGAACGCAAGACCCGCGACACGAAGATCATCTTCGGTCACTGGGCCGCCCTGGAAGGGCACTGCGACGAACCCGGCGTATTTGCCCTCGACACCGGTTGCGTGTGGGGCGGGGCCATGACCCTGATGAACATCGACACCGGCGAGCGCCTGAGCTGCCAGTGCCAATCCCCCCTTCCCGTTACACTACCAGCTGCCGCCAAGCGCTAGACGCCGCTTGCCGCCCGCCCAAGGAGCCCGCCATGAGCGAATTCAAACGTATCCCTCCCGAACAAGCCCAGGCCCTGCGTGAGCAAGGCGCCGTGGTGGTGGATATCCGTGATCCCCAGGCCTACGCGCTGAAGCACATCACCGGCGCACGGCACCTGGACAACCACAACATTGCCGATTTCATCCGCGCCGCCAACCTCGACGCCCCCGTGATCGTGGCCTGCTATCACGGTAACTCCAGCCAGAGTGCGGCGGCTTATCTGGTCAGCCAGGGCTTCTCCGATGTCTACAGCCTGGACGGCGGCTTTGAGCTGTGGCGTACGACGTATCCTGCGGAAATGGTTAGCGGCGATTCGCAATAATTTTTTTCAAACCCCGCTACCCCGCGTGACGCTTGGGCTCGCGCCGTTTCTGACGAACGGCGCGCCCAAACTAATTGGGCATCTCGCCTTGACCTCCCGGATTCCCAACTATCATTAAGCGCAGGCCATCCAAAACAGGGGAGAGCCGGTACACCGGCGTGCGGGTCATCGGTAGCGTTTCAGGGTGTTCTGGGGGGAAATGGCCACGGCAAACGCCAATGGCTGCCAGCATCGACTGATTGATCCAGCGTCGGCTCCAGGTATCGAGCGAGGTGACGACGTCATGAGTATTTTTAGCCACTTCCAACAACGCTTCGAGTCCACACAGCAAGAAGAGCTCACGCTGCAAGAGTATCTTGAGCTGTGCAAAAAGGACCGCAGCACCTACGCATCTGCCGCCGAGCGCCTGCTACTGGCGATTGGCGAGCCGGAACTGGTAGACACCGCCAACAACTCGCGGTTGTCGCGAATCTTCTCCAACAAGGTGATCCGCCGCTACCCGGCCTTTGAAGACTTCCATGGCATGGAAGAATGCATCGACCAGATCGTCTCCTACTTCCGCCATGCCGCCCAGGGCCTGGAAGAGAAGAAACAGATCCTTTACCTGCTCGGCCCCGTGGGCGGCGGTAAATCTTCCCTGGCCGAAAAACTCAAGCAACTGATCGAAAAGGTGCCGTTCTACGCGATCAAGGGCTCTCCGGTGTTCGAGTCGCCCCTTGGCCTGTTCAACGCCACCGAAGATGGCGCGATCCTCGAAGAGGACTTCGGCATCCCACGGCGCTATCTCAACACCATCATGTCGCCCTGGGCCACCAAACGCCTGGCCGAATTCGGCGGCGATATCAGCCAGTTCAGGGTGGTGAAACTCTATCCGTCGATCCTCAACCAGATCGGCGTGGCCAAGACCGAACCGGGGGATGAGAACAACCAGGATATTTCGGCGCTGGTGGGCAAGGTCGATATCCGCAAACTGGAGGAGTTCCCGCAGAACGACGCTGACGCCTACAGCTACTCGGGCGCACTGTGCCGGGCCAACCAGGGCCTGATGGAGTTCGTGGAGATGTTCAAGGCGCCGATCAAGGTGCTGCACCCACTGCTCACCGCGACCCAGGAAGGCAACTACAACAGCACCGAAGGCCTGGGGGCGATTCCGTTCACCGGCATATTGCTGGCCCACTCCAACGAATCGGAGTGGCACACCTTCCGCAACAACAAGAACAACGAAGCCTTTATCGACCGGATCTACATCGTCAAGGTGCCGTACTGCCTGCGGGTCAGCGATGAAATCAAGATTTACGACAAGCTGCTGTTCAACAGCTCCCTGGCCAAGGCCCATTGCGCGCCAGACACCCTGAAGATGCTCGCCCAGTTCACCGTGCTGTCGCGCCTCAAGGAACCGGAAAACTCGAATATCTACTCGAAAATGCGCGTTTATGACGGGGAGAACCTCAAGGACACCGATCCCAAGGCCAAGTCGATCCAGGAATACCGCGACACGGCGGGTGTCGATGAGGGCATGAACGGCCTGTCGACCCGCTTCGCCTTCAAAATCCTGTCCAAGGTCTTCAACTTCGACCCCCATGAGATCGCCGCCAACCCGGTGCACCTGCTCTATGTGCTGGAGCAGCAGATCGAACAGGAACAATTCCAGGCTGAAACCCGCGAGCGCTACCTGCGCTTCCTCAAGGAGTACCTGGCGCCACGCTATATCGAGTTCATCGGCAAGGAAATCCAGACCGCCTACCTGGAGTCCTACAGCGAATACGGCCAGAACATCTTCGACCGCTACGTGCTGTACGCCGACTTCTGGATCCAGGACCAGGAATACCGCGACCCGGAGACCGGCGAGATCCTCAACCGCGTAGCCCTCAACGAAGAGCTGGAAAAGATCGAAAAACCGGCCGGCATCAGCAATCCGAAGGATTTCCGCAACGAAATCGTCAACTTCGTACTGCGCGCCCGGGCCAACAACAACGGCAAGAACCCTACCTGGCTCAGTTACGAGAAGCTGCGGGTGGTCATCGAGAAGAAAATGTTCTCCAACACCGAGGATCTGCTGCCGGTCATCAGCTTCAACGCCAAGGCCAGCAAGGAGGACCAGCAAAAACACAACGACTTCGTGACACGAATGGTCGAGCGCGGCTACACCGACAAACAGGTGCGCCTGCTCTCCGAGTGGTACCTGCGGGTTCGCAAATCGCAGTAAGGCAGCGACAAGCGCATGCTGCCGGGCCCCTGGCCTGGCAGCTGACCGCTTGTCTCTAAGCTTCCAGCTCGCGGCTTGAAGCTTGTAACGTGAAGCTGCCCGGAGGGCTCCCTATGAGCTATGTGATCGACCGACGCCTCAATGGCAAGAACAAGAGCACGGTAAACCGCCAGCGTTTCCTGCGGCGCTACCGTGACCACATCAAAAAAGCCGTCGAAGAGGCGGTGAGTCGCCGCTCCATTACCGATATGGAGCACGGCGAGCAGATCAGCATTCCCGGCCGGGATATCGACGAACCGGTACTGCATCACGGCCGTGGCGGCAAACAGACCGTGGTTCATCCGGGAAACAAGGAATTCACCAGCGGCGAGCATATCCAGCGCCCTCAGGGTGGCGGCGGTGGCAAAGGCCCGGGCAAGGCCGGCAACTCCGGCGAAGGCATGGACGAGTTCGTATTCCAGATCACCCAGGAGGAGTTTCTCGAATTCATGTTCGAGGACCTGGAACTGCCCAACCTGGTCAAACGCAACCTGACCGGCACCGACACCTTCAAGACCGTCCGAGCCGGCATCAGCAACGAGGGCAACCCCTCGCGCATCAATATCATCCGCACCCTGCGCTCGGCCCACGCGCGACGGATTGCCCTCTCAGGCAGCAGCCGCGCCAAACTCAGGGAGGCCAAGGAAGAACTGGCGCGCTTGAAGCGCGAAGAGCCAGACAACTTCGGCGATATCCAGGAAATCGAAACGGAAATCGAGAAACTCAGCGCACGTATTCACCGCGTGCCGTTCCTCGACACCTTCGACTTGAAATACAACCTGCTGGTCAAGCAACCCAACCCCAGCTCCAAGGCCGTGATGTTCTGCCTGATGGACGTTTCCGGCTCCATGACCCAGGCGACCAAGGACATCGCCAAGCGCTTCTTTATCCTGCTGTACCTGTTTCTCAAGCGGAACTACGACAAGATCGACGTCGTCTTCATTCGCCATCACACCAGTGCCCGCGAGGTCGACGAAGAAGAGTTTTTCTATTCGCGGGAGACTGGCGGCACCATCGTGTCCAGCGCGCTGAAGCTGATGCAGGAAATCATGGCTGAACGCTACCCAGCCAACGAATGGAACATCTACGCCGCCCAGGCCTCCGACGGCGACAACTGGAACGACGACTCGCCCGTCTGCCGCGACATCCTGATCAACCAGATCATGCCGTTCGTGCAGTACTACACTTACGTGGAGATTACCCCCCGCGAGCACCAGGCCCTGTGGTTTGAATACGAGCGCATCGGTGAAGCCTTTGCCGACACCTTCGCCCAGCAACAACTGGTCTCGGCCGGCGATATCTATCCGGTCTTCCGTGAACTCTTCCAGCGCAGGTTAGTGACATGACCGCCAAAGAGCATAAGCGCCAACCCATTTCCACAGGGTCCGAATGGACTTTTGAACTGATCCAGGCCTATGACCGGGAAATCAGCCGCATTGCAGCCGGTTATGCCCTGGATACCTACCCCAACCAGATCGAAGTGATCACCGCCGAGCAAATGATGGACGCGTACGCCTCGGTGGGCATGCCCCTGGGCTATCACCATTGGTCCTATGGCAAGCACTTCCTCAGCACCGAGAAGTCCTACACCCGCGGCCAGATGGGGCTGGCCTATGAAATCGTGATCAACTCCGACCCATGCATTGCCTACCTGATGGAAGAAAACACCATCTGCATGCAGGCACTGGTGGTGGCCCATGCGTGCTATGGCCACAACAGCTTTTTCAAGGGCAACTACCTGTTCCGCACCTGGACCGACGCCAGTTCGATCATCGATTACCTGGTATTCGCCAAGCAGTACATCATGCAATGCGAAGAGCGCCACGGGATCGACGCCGTGGAAGACCTGCTGGATTCCTGCCATGCCTTGATGAACTACGGCGTGGACCGCTACAAACGCCCCTACCCCATTTCTGCCGAGGAAGAACGGCTACGGCAGAAGGACCGTGAAGAGCATTTGCAAAAGCAGATCAACGACCTGTGGCGCACCATCCCCAAACGCGCCGACAAGAACAGCGACAAGGACAATGCACGCTTCCCCGTCGAACCCCAGGAAAACATCCTGTATTTCCTGGAAAAACACGCGCCGCTGCTGGAGCCCTGGCAGCGGGAAATCGTGCGGATCGTGCGCAAGATCGCCCAGTACTTCTACCCGCAACGCCAGACCCAGGTGATGAACGAGGGCTGGGCCACGTTCTGGCACTACACCCTGATGAACGACCTCTACGATGAAGGCCTGGTGACCGACGGCTTCATGATGGAGTTCCTCACCTCCCATACCAGCGTGGTCTTCCAGCCAGGCTTCGACAGCCCCTACTACAGCGGCATCAACCCCTATGCCCTGGGCTTTGCCATGTATCGGGATATCCGGCGCATGTGCGAACACCCCACCGAAGAGGATCGCCGCTGGTTCCCGGAGATCGCCGGCAGCGACTGGCTATCGACCATCAAGTTCGCCATGAGCAGCTTCAAGGACGAGAGCTTTATCCTGCAGTACCTGTCGCCCCAGGTGATTCGCGATCTCAAGCTGTTCAGCATTATGGACGACGACCTCAAGGACGACCTGCTGGTGCCCGCGATCCACGACGAAGCCGGTTACCGCACCATCCGCGAAACCCTGGCGGCCCAATACAACCTGGGCAATCGCGAGCCCAACGTGCAGATCTACAGCATCGATATGCGCGGGGATCGCTCCCTGACCCTGCGCCACCAGCAACATGACCGCAAACCCCTGGGAGAGTCCACGGACGAAGTGCTCAAGCACCTGCACCGGCTATGGGGCTTCGATATCCACCTGGAGACCCTGCAAGGCGACCAAGTGATGAAGACCCACCATGTTCCGCCGCGCAACGAACACAACGACAACGATTACGGCCGCCTGGACCTGGCCGTGGTTCATCTTTGACGCAGCAATGCCTCCATTGGCCTGGCGCAGGCGTTATCCTGTAAGGCTAATGGAGGCTTTTTCATGCAAATCTACACAGTCGGTGGAGCGGTACGTGATCGCTTGCTGGGCATTCCCGTGACCGATATCGACCGGGTCGTCGTCGGGGCCACCACCGAAGAAATGCTCGCCAGGGGCTATCGGCCCGTGGGTTCTGACTTTCCGGTATTCCTGGACCCAGACAACAACGAGGAGTACGCCCTCGCCCGTACCGAACGCAAAAGCGGCCGGGGCTATGGCGGCTTTGTGTTTCATGCCAGCCCCGAAGTCACCCTTGAACAAGACCTGATCCGTCGCGACCTGACCATCAACGCCATGGCCGAAGACAGCGACGGCAACCTGACCGATCCGTACAACGGCCAACGCGACCTGCAAGCCCGGGTATTGCGCCACGTTTCCCCGGCGTTCGCCGAAGATCCCCTGCGTGTACTGCGGGTTGCACGGTTTGCCGCACGTTATGCCAGCCTCGGTTTTACTATCGCCCCCGAAACCCTGGAGTTGATGCGCCAGCTCAGTGACTCCGGCGAGCTGGAGGCTCTGACGCCGGAACGCAGTTGGAAGGAAATTTCCCGGGCCCTGATGGAAGATCAGCCACAGGTATTTATCCAGGTACTGCGCGACTGCCATGCCCTGAAAACCCTGCTGCCGGAAGTGGATGCACTGTTCGGTGTGCCCCAACCCGAAGCCCACCATCCCGAGATCGATACCGGCATCCACACCCTGAGCGTGTTGGAGCAGGCCGCCCTGCACGCCCAACCCCTGACCGTGCGCTGGGCCTGCCTGCTGCATGACCTGGGTAAGGGTCTGACCCCTGTGGATAAGTTACCCAGGCATATCGCTCACGAACAGCGGGGCCTGAAGCTGATCAGGGCGGTCAATGAACGCTTCAAAGTGCCAAAAGACTGCCAGGAACTGGCGCTACTGGTCGGCGAGTATCACACCCATGGCCATCGGGCACTGGAGCTGAAAGCCTCGACCCTGCTGGAGTTGCTGCAGAGTTTTGACGTCTTCCGCCGGCCACAGCGCTTTGAAGAGTTTGTCGTCGCCTGCGAAATGGACGCGCGAGGCCGCAAGGGCCTTGAGCAGCGAAGTTATCCACAGGCGGATTATTTACGGGGTGCCGCACAGGTGGCACGAGGCGTTGCAGTGGCGCCACTGCTGGAGAAAGGCTTCAAGGGCCCGCAACTGGGCGAAGCCCTCAAGCGAGAGCGGCTCAACGCCCTGAAAGCCTACAAAGAACAGCATTCAGTGTAGGAACGGGCTTGCCCGCGATGGCGTCAGTAATATCACCGCAAGCCAGAGCGGCAAGCCGACGCCTACAGGTCCGGGGTGAGCTGCTGGTCGCGCCATTTGAAGGCAACCGGGGCCAGCACCTGATCGATCTGCGCGTCGCGCCACAACGCGGCAAACGTCTTGCCCACTTCAGGATGCACGCGCTCGGGCGCCATCAACGACAGCGGCCACAGCACAAAGGCGTTCTTCAGGATTTCTGCGCGTGGCAACACCAGCCCGTCGAAATTACCCGTCAGGTCGCCATACAGCAACACATCGATATCCAGGGGCAGGCCCTTGCGATCTGGCGCATAACGGCCATTGTCGGCCTCGATGGATTTCAAGCGGCGATCCAGCTCCATCAACGGCAAATCGGTGTACGCCGAGACCACCAGGTTGAAGAACGGCCCGCTCTTGATCCCCACCGGCTGACTTTCAAATACGGCGGAACAGCGCATATCGGTCAAAAAACCATCCAACGCCTCAAGACCCGCATGCAAATGGGGCTCGCGCTCGATATTGCTGCCAAGGCCAAGGTAAACCTGAGTTAGCGACATCCGCGCTCGATCTCCACGCCCACGCCCTTGGCAGCCGGGACGGCACCGGGCTTGGTCAACTTGAGACGCAGCCAGGGGATCTGGAATTCTTCCATCAAGACCTGCGCCAGGCGTTCGGCGAACGTTTCCACCAGTTGGAACTGCGCCTGCGCGGCAAAGGCCTGGATGCGCGTGGAAACACTGGCGTAATCGAGGGCCAGGGTCAGGTCATCACCGGCTGCAGCCGGGCGATTATCCCAGGCGAAACTCAGGTCCAGGCGCAGGCATTGACGGATACCTCGCTCCCAGTCGTAGGCCCCGATCACGGTGTCGACTTCCAGGCCTTCGATAAACACTCTGTCCAAGCACTCTTCTCCACAGCACGACAAGGGCGCAATGCCCCGTTAGAATCAAGGCGTCCTCGCCCGGAATAGTTAGCATGTCTTGGTTACTGGCGACCCTCGCCTACCTGCTCGGCTCGCTGTCCTTTGCCATCTTGCTCAGCCGCCTGACGGGAAGTCCCGACCCGCGTATGGGTGGCTCAGGCAATGCCGGCGCCACCAATATGTTGCGCCTGGCCGGCAAGAAACTCGCCGTACTCACGCTGCTTGGCGACGTCTGCAAAGGCCTTTTACCCGTACTGATCGCCGACCTCGCCGGCCTTTCCCTGCAACAACAGGCCTGGATCGGCGTGTGTGCTGTGCTCGGCCATCTGTTCCCGCTGTACTTTCGCTTTCGCGGTGGCAAGGGCGTCGCGACGGCGGCCGGCATGCTGCTGGGGATCTATCCACCGGCAGCGCTGCTGGCGGTGCTCGCCTGGCTGCTGACGTTCTACCTGACCCGCACCAGCTCCCTCGCGGCTTTGATCGCCACCCCCCTGACCCTGCCATTGCTGGCCTGGCAAGAGCCGGCGGCCCTGCTGCCGATGAGCGTACTCACCCTGCTGATTGTATGGCGCCATCGCGGCAATTTACGCGACCTGTTTGCCGGGCGCGAACGGCATTTTTAAATACGCCCGCTGAACCCGGCTCATGTTCGTCGCTCACAACGGCGGCAACTGCTCCATCGGCCAGCGCGCCTGCACGCTGATGGCCAGGCTCTCATGCTGGCCAGCCTGCAAGCGCTGGCAGCCGGCGAAGGCAATCATCGCGCCGTTATCGGTGCAGAACTCGGGGCGCGCGTAGAACACCTCGCCCTTGAGGTCGCCGAGCATCTTTTCCAGTGACAGGCGCAACGCCTTGTTCGCACTGACGCCTCCAGCGATGACCAGGCGCTTCATACCGGCCTGCTTCAAGGCGCGCTTGCACTTGATGGTCAAAGTCTCCACCACCGCCTGCTGGAACGCCAGAGAGATGTCGCAACGGGCTTGCTCGCCGTCGTCCCCGGCGCTGACGCTTTGCTGCCAGGTGTTCAAGGCAAAGGTTTTCAGGCCGCTGAAGCTGAACATCAGGCCAGGGCGATCGCACATCGGACGCGGGAAGGTATAGCGCCCGGGCACGCCTTTTTCGGCAAGGCGCGCGATTTCCGGGCCGCCGGGATAATTGAGGTCCATCATCTTGGCGGTCTTGTCGAACGCTTCACCGGCAGCATCGTCCAGGGTTTCGCCCAAAAGCGTGTACTGACCGATTCCGTCGACCTGAACCAGCTGCGTATGGCCTCCCGAAACCAACAAAGCGACGAACGGGAACCCAGGCGGGTTTTCTTCCAGCATCGGTGCCAGTAAATGGCCTTCCATATGGTGCACGCCAAGGGCTGGAATGCCCCAGGCAAACGCCAGCGCCTGGGCACAGGAAGCCCCAACCAGCAGGGCCCCGACCAATCCTGGGCCGGCGGTGTAGGCGATGGCATCGATCTCGGTGGCAACGCAATCGGCCTCGTCCAGCACCTGGCGAATCAATGGCAACATGCGTTTGACGTGATCACGGCTGGCGAGCTCCGGCACCACGCCGCCATAGGCCCGATGCAAGTCGATCTGACTGAACAGTGCATCGGCCAAAAGCCCGCGTTCACTGTCGTAAAGCGCGACGCCGGTCTCGTCGCAGGAGGTTTCTAAGCCCAGTACTAACATGGGTTTGCGCCTTGTAGAGGCTGAATTTGAAGGCGCGCATAATAGTCGCCACTTCCCTTCCCGACTAGCGGTTTTCGATCAGAGGCTTTGCATTCCGGGCAATGAGGGGTTAACATCCGCAACCCTTAAAAACCGACGACCTCAGCCGCGAATTTTTTGCGACGAGAACGTTGATTCCCGGTAATGAAAGAAGGTAGCTCTGGATGCCAGCCGTCAAAGTAAAAGAGAACGAACCCTTCGACGTAGCTCTGCGTCGTTTCAAGCGCTCCTGCGAAAAAGCCGGTGTTCTGGCTGAAGTTCGTAGCCGCGAATTTTATGAGAAGCCAACTTCTGAGCGTAAGCGTAAAGCAGCAGCCGCTGTTAAGCGTCACGCCAAGAAAGTTCAGCGCGAACAGCGCCGCGCCGTTCGTCTGTACTAATACACAGACGTTCGTAGCAAGCTTCTGCCAAGCCCGGCCCTCAGCCGGGCTGTTGGCATTTGCGGATATCGCTTGATGCTTCACCGTCGACGCCGCCCATGCGACCGAGACAAAGCTTCACACGTCAGGACTGGCTCTTTTGCCAGCGGTGCACGTCTCTTCTGACGAGCCTATCAAGGCTACTGACGAGCACACTTATTTTCCAGGCAGGCGATCAATAGGTCGACTGTGCCCCATGATGAGCTTCCGAGGCCGCCATTGGCCGTGACCGGACTCCAGGGCAACACTTTCAAACACGTCGAAGACTGATTGGAACTAACGTCAGTGAATGCTCGACAGATACACTTCCTGACAGCCCAAACAGACAATCGATGATCAAGCCGCCGCTATCGGGCGCCTTGAGTGCGTCACGGGCCCTCATTTACACGCAGTGATGACGAGAACGCCATGGCCGGGCTAATTCCCCAGAGCTTTATTGACGACCTTCTGAACCGCACCGACATCGTCGATGTTGTCAGCTCGCGCGTGCAAATGAAAAAAGCCGGCAAGAACTACACCGCCTGCTGCCCGTTCCACAAAGAAAAGACCCCATCGTTCAGCGTCAGCCCCGACAAGCAGTTCTACTACTGCTTCGGCTGCGGCGCGGGCGGCAATGCCCTGGGCTTTATCATGGACCACGACAACCTGGACTTCCCCCAGGCCGTCGAGGAACTGGCCAAAGCCGCCGGCATGGAAATCCCCCGCGAAGAAAGTGGTCGGCCGCACAAACCGCGCCAACCCACCGACTCGCCGCTGTACCCGCTGCTCACCGCCGCCGCCGAGTTCTATCGCCAGGCCCTGAAAAGCCATCCGCAACGCAAGGCCGCCGTGGACTACCTCAAGGGCCGTGGCCTGACCGGGGAAATCGCCCGCGACTTCGGCCTGGGCTTTGCCCCGCCAGGCTGGGACAACCTGTACAAACACCTGAGCAGCGACACCCTGCAGCAAAAAGCCATGATCGACGCTGGCCTGCTGGTGGAAAACGCCGAGACCGGCAAGCGCTATGACCGCTTCCGCGACCGGGTGATGTTCCCGATCCGCGACAGCCGTGGCCGCATCATCGCCTTTGGCGGCCGGGTACTGGGTGACGACAAACCCAAATACCTGAACTCCCCGGAAACCCCGGTGTTTCACAAGGGCCAGGAACTCTACGGCCTGTTTGAAGCGCGCAAGAATAACCGCAACCTCGATGAAATCATCGTGGTCGAAGGCTATATGGACGTCATCGCCCTGGCCCAGCAAGGCCTGCGCAATGCCGTGGCGACCCTCGGCACCGCTACCAGCGAAGAACACATGAAGCGCCTGTTTCGCGTGGTGCCCAGCGTGCTGTTCTGCTTCGACGGCGACCAGGCCGGCCGCAATGCCGCCTGGCGTGCCCTCGAAGCCACCCTGTCGAGCCTGCAGGATGGGCGCCGCGCGCGCTTCCTGTTCCTGCCCGAAGGCGAAGACCCGGACACCCTGGTGCGCTCCGAAGGCACCGATGCGTTTCGCGCACGTATCCACCAGCACGCACAACCGCTGGCCGATTACTTTTTCCAGCAATTGACCGAAGAGGCCGACCCGCGCTCCCTCGAAGGCAAGGCCCACATGGCCACCCTCGCAGCACCGCTGATCGACAAGGTGCCCGGCGCCAACCTCAAGGCCCTGATGCGCCAGCGCCTGCTGGAAATCACCGGCCTGAGCGGCGAGGCGGTCAGCCAGCTGGTGCATAGCGCGCCCCAGGAGGCACCACCGGCCTACGACCCGGGCTTTGACTACGACGCCATGCCGGACTACGCCGACTTTCACCAGCCTCAAGAAGCCTTTGTGCCTCAACAGGACTGGACACCGAAGAAACCCGGTGCCGGCGGCAAGAAATGGGACAAAAAGCCCTGGAGCAAAAACGGCAAGCGCGGCGACCGCGACGAGGCCTACGCCCCGCGCACGCCGGTGGCCGTAGAGGCCCCGACGCTGATTGCCCTGCGCACCCTGATCCACCACCCGCAATTGGCGGGCCGGGTGGAAAGCGCCGAACATTTTGCCAATGAGAGCAATACCTATGCCCAGGTGCTGATTGCCCTGATCGAGGCCGTGCAGAAAAATCCTAAGCTAAACTCAATCCAGTTGATGGCCCGCTGGCATGGCACCGAGCAAGGGCGTCTTTTGAAAGCACTCGCAGAAAAGGAGTGGTTAATTGACGGCGACAACCTTGAACAACAGTTTTTAGACACCATTACAAGGTTATCTGCGGGTCAACATACGCAGACCCTCGATGAGCTCATCAAGAGAGCAAGGCAGCCGGGATTGTCGGCTGAAGAGCAAATTCAGATAGCAAAACAGATGCGCGACCTCTTAAAACAGAATGTTTCCGCATCAAACCCGACCTCAGCTGGCGTGTGAGGTCATAGCTCGGGTATAATCCTCGGCTTGTTTTTTGCCCGCCAAGACCTTCAGTGGATAGGGTGTTATGTCCGGAAAAGCGCAACAGCAGTCTCGTATCAAAGATTTGATCCTCCTTGGTCGTGAGCAGAAGTATCTGACTTACGCAGAGGTCAATGACCACCTGCCTGAAGATATTTCAGATCCAGAGCAGGTGGAAGACATCATCCGCATGATCAATGACATGGGGATCCCCGTACACGAGAGTGCTCCGGATGCGGACGCCCTTATGTTGGCCGACTCCGATACCGATGAGGCAGCCGCTGAAGAAGCAGCTGCCGCGCTGGCAGCGGTGGAGACCGACATCGGTCGCACGACTGACCCTGTGCGCATGTATATGCGCGAAATGGGTACGGTAGAGCTACTGACACGGGAAGGCGAAATCGAAATCGCCAAACGTATCGAAGAGGGCATCCGTGAAGTGATGGGCGCGATCGCGCACTTCCCAGGCACGGTTGACCACATTCTCTCCGAGTACACCCGCGTGACCACCGAAGGTGGCCGCCTGTCCGACGTCCTGAGCGGTTATATCGACCCGGACGACGGCATTACGCCGCCGGCTGCCGAAATACCGCCGCCTGTCGACCCGAAAGCCGTGAAAGCGGACGACGAAGCCGACGACGACGAGGCTGAAGCCAGCACCGACGACGAAGAAGAAGTCGAAAGCGGCCCGGATCCGATCATCGCAGCCCAGCGCTTTGGCGCGGTCTCCGATCAGATGGAACTGGCGCGCAAGGCCCTGAAGAAGCACGGTCGTGGTAGCAAGCAGGCAACCGCCGAACTGCTGGCCCTGGCCGAGCTGTTCATGCCGATCAAACTGGTACCGAAGCAATTCGAGGGCCTGGTTGAGCGGGTTCGTAGCGCCCTTGAGCGTCTGCGTGCACAAGAGCGGGCGATCATGCAGCTCTGTGTCCGTGATGCGCGCATGCCGCGTGCCGACTTCCTGCGCCAGTTCCCGGGCAATGAAGTCGACGAAAGCTGGACCGACGCACTGGCCAAGGGCAAAAGCAAATACGCTGAAGCCATTGGTCGCTTCCAGGCCGACATCGTTCGTTGCCAGCAGAAGCTGACTGCATTGCAGACCGAAACCGGTCTGACGATTGCCGAGATCAAGGACATCAACCGTCGCATGTCGATCGGCGAGGCCAAGGCCCGCCGCGCGAAGAAAGAGATGGTTGAAGCGAACTTGCGTCTGGTGATCTCCATCGCCAAGAAGTACACCAACCGTGGCCTGCAATTCCTCGACCTGATCCAGGAAGGCAACATCGGCTTGATGAAGGCTGTGGACAAGTTTGAATACCGTCGCGGCTACAAGTTCTCGACCTATGCCACCTGGTGGATCCGTCAGGCGATCACTCGCTCGATCGCCGACCAGGCCCGCACCATCCGTATTCCGGTGCACATGATCGAGACCATCAACAAGCTCAACCGTATTTCCCGGCAGATGTTGCAGGAAATGGGTCGTGAACCGACCCCGGAAGAGCTGGGCGAACGCATGGAAATGCCTGAGGATAAAATCCGCAAGGTATTGAAGATCGCTAAAGAGCCGATCTCCATGGAAACCCCGATCGGTGATGACGAAGACTCCCACCTGGGTGACTTCATCGAAGACTCGACCATGCAGTCGCCAATCGATGTCGCCACCGTTGAGAGCCTCAAGGAAGCGACGCGCGACGTACTGTCCGGCCTCACTGCCCGTGAAGCCAAGGTACTGCGCATGCGCTTCGGCATCGACATGAATACCGACCACACCCTTGAGGAAGTCGGTAAGCAGTTTGACGTGACCCGCGAGCGGATCCGCCAGATCGAAGCCAAGGCGCTGCGCAAGTTGCGCCACCCGACGAGAAGCGAGCATTTGCGCTCCTTCCTCGACGAGTGATCACAAAACCCCCAGGCCCTGGCCTGGGGGTTTTGCTTTGTGCAGATTAAATCCTCCCCGCTTCACTCCCCCTCGCAATGCCCGTCTACACTCGAAACATTCCCCGTGCCATAACGAGACCGTTATGCCCAGACTGCCGGCCGTGCTACTGCTGTCGCTGCTGACCTGGACCGCAACGGCTGGCGCGTTGACTCTCACAGATGAAGAGCATGGCTGGTTGGCGGCCCACCCCGAGTTGCGCCTTGGCGTTGATGCCTCATGGCCGCCGTTTGAGTATCGTGATGAAGAAGGCCGCTACCAGGGCCTGGCCGCTGACTATGTACGACTGATCCAGGAACGTCTGGGCATCAAGATCAAATTGATCGAGCCCGCCAACTGGAGCGCGCTCCTGGAGCAGGCCAAGAACAACCAGCTCGACCTGTTGCCGGGCATCATGTCCACCCCGGAGCGCCAGGGTTTCCTGGCATTTTCCCGGCCTTACCTCGACTTTCCCATCGTCATTCTCGCCCACGAAGGCGGTGCCCAGCCCCGCGCCCTCAAGGACTTGTATGGGCTGAAGATCGCCGTGGTGGAGAACTACGCGCCCCACGAGCTGCTACGCACCCACCATCCCGACCTGAACCTGGTAGCACTGCCCAACGTCAGCTCGACCTTGCAGGCCCTGGCCACCGACGAGGTGGACGCCGTTGTCGGGGACCTGGCCTCCAGTGTCTGGAGCCTGCGCCAACTCAAGCTCGACGGTTTATATGTCAGTGGCGAAACGCCTTATCGCTACCAACTGGCAATGGGCGTGCCCCAAGAAAACAAAATGCTGATTGGCATCCTGGATAAAGTCCTCGCCGACCTCAGCCTCAGCGAAGTTGACGAGATCCAGGAGCGCTGGGTCGGCAATGTCATCGATCACCGGACCTTCTGGAGCGACTTGCTGCTCTACGGCCTGCCTGCCGTACTGCTGCTGAGTACCGTGCTGGCCATCGTCATTCGGATCAACCGCCGGCTCAGTTCGGAAATTTCCCGCCGGGTGGCCCTCGAACAAGAACTGCGCAGCAGCGAATACCACTACCGGGGGCTGGTGGAAAGCCTGTCCGCCATCGCCTGGGAAGCGGACATCAGCGACTTCACCTACAGCTATGTGTCACCCCATGCCGAGGAACTCCTGGGCTACCCCCGTGCTCACTGGCTGATCCCCGGTTTCTGGCGCAACATCATCCACCCCGCCGACCTGACCCGCGCCGATACCTTCTGCCAGCGGGAAACCCACGCCCACCGTGATCACAGCATCGATTACCGGGTGATCACTGCCGATGGCCGTTGCCTGTGGGTCAGGGACATTGTCAGCCTGATCAAACATGGGCATGAGCCCGTCATGCGTGGCCTGATGATCGATATCAGCGAAGCCAAGCGCACCGAGGAAGCGCTGCAGCTCTCGCAAGAGAAGTTTGCCTCGGTGTTCCAACAATGCCCGGACATATTGGTGATCGCCCGCCTGTCCGATGGCTGCCTGCTGGAGGTCAACAAAGCCTTCGAGGACCAGATTGGCCTGAGCGCCGCAGACGTCATCGGCAAGACCGCCACCGAGCTGAACATCTGGGGCATCCCGGGAGTGGGCCCCAACCTGCTCAAGCGCGTGCAGAGCAGCAGCATCCGCAACCTGGAGATGCCGTTCCTGCGCAGCAACGGCCAGGCGTTTATCGGGTTGATTTCTGCCGAACCCTTCCAGCTCGATACCATCGAAGCGCTAGTCGTCGTGGTACGGGATATCACCCAGCTCAAAGAAACCCAGCAACGGCTGCAAACCTCCGAAGAGAAATTCGCCAAAGCCTTCCACGCCTCGCCCGACGGCTTATTGCTGACTCGCCAGCACGATGGCCTGCTGCTGGAGGTCAACGAAGGCTTTAGCCGCATCACCGGTTTCAACAGTGCGATGTCCCTGGACCAATCGACCCTGGACCTGGGGATCTGGGTGGACTTGAATGAACGCAAGCACATGCTCGACCTGCTGCAGCGCGACGGCCTGGTGCGTGATTTCGTCTGCCATATCCGCCGCAGTGACGGGCAGATCCGCCTGTGTGAAGTGTCCAGTCGCCCACTGCCCATCGGGGATGACGACTGCATGCTGACCATCGCTCGCGACATTACCGAGCGCCAGCTGATGCAGGAAAAACTGCAACAGGCCGCGACGGTTTTCGAGAGCACCGCCGAAGGCGTCTTGATCACCGACACCCAGCAGAACATCAGCGCGGTCAACCGCGCCTTCAGCGAAATCACCGGCTACAGCGAAGCCGAAGCCCTGGGCCATACCCCGCGCCTGCTGGCTTCCGGCATGCACGACAGCGCATTCTACGCAGCCATGTGGCACCAACTGACCGCCAACGGCCACTGGCAAGGCGAGATCTCCAACCGGCGCAAGAACGGCGAGCTGTATCCCAGCTGGTTGACCATCAGCGCCGTGCGCAACCACGAGCAGTCCATCACCCACTTCGTGGCGGTATTTGCCGACATCTCCAGCCTCAAACACGCCCAGGCGCGGCTCGACTACCAGGCGCATCACGACCCACTCACCGGCCTGCCCAACCGCACCCTGTTTGAAAACCGCCTGCAGACCGCCCTCAACAACCAACAGGAAACCGGCAGCCAGGGCGCAGTGCTGTTTCTCGACCTCGACCGCTTCAAACACATCAACGACAGCCTCGGCCACCCGATTGGCGACCTGCTGCTCAAAGACATCGCCTTGCGCCTCAAGGAACAACTGCGCGATATCGACACCGTGGCGCGCCTGGGCGGTGACGAATTCATCATCCTGCTGCCCGGCCTGCAACAAGCCAGCGACGCCCAGCACCTGGCCAATAAACTACTGGCCTGCTTCACCCTGCCCTTCCAGGCGGGCGAACACGAGTTCTTTATCAGCGCCAGCATCGGCACCAGCTTCTACCCACAGGATGGCATCGACGTCGCCACCCTGGTCAAAAACGCCGATGCCGCCATGTACCGCTCCAAGGCCAAGGGCCGCAACCGGGTCGAGCGCTACACCCAGGACCTGACCGCCCAGGCCAACGAGCGCGTCGCCCTCGAACACGAACTGCGCCGGGCCATGGAACGCGAAGAATTGTTTCTGTATTACCAGCCGAAGTGGAGCCTGGAGACCCAACAGCTGATCGGTGCCGAAGCCCTTCTGCGCTGGCGCCATCCCACCTTTGGCGACGTGCCTCCCGAACACTTCATCGCCCTGGCCGAAGAGAACGGCATGATCCTGCAAATCGGCGACTGGGTCCTGGAACAGGCTTGTCGGCAACTGCATCAGTGGCGCAAGACCTATGACGACTTTGGCCCGCTCTCCGTCAACCTCGCCGGCGCCCAACTGCGCCACCCCAACCTACTGGGGCGCATCGAGCAACTGTTGCGCGACAACCGCCTGCAACCCAATTGCCTGCAACTGGAGATCACCGAGAACTTCATCATGAGCCAGGCCGAAGAAGCCCTGGAAGTGCTGCATAAACTCAAGCGCCTGGGCGTACAACTGGCCATCGACGACTTCGGCACCGGCTACTCATCCTTGAGCTACCTCAAGCGCCTGCCCCTGGACTTCCTGAAAATCGACCAGTCCTTCGTCCGCGGCCTGCCAGACGACCCCCACGACGCCGCCATCGTGCGCGCCATCATTGCCCTGGGCCACAGCATGCAATTCACCATCATCGCCGAAGGCGTGGAAACCCCCGCCCAGCAAGCCTTCCTCGCCGACGAAGGCTGCGAACAGATGCAAGGCTACATCGTCAGCCTGCCCCTGCCTCCCGACATATTCGCCGCGACCTTCCTTCACATGACCCATTCGGATTTTTCGGATAGCACAGTGGAGAAACCATCGTTATAATCCGCGACCTACTGAGGGCCTATAGCTCAGTTGGTTAGAGCAGGGGACTCATAATCCCTTGGTCGTAGGTTCGAGTCCTACTGGGCCCACCACATTAAAAGCCGCGCACTGCGCGGCTTTCGTCGATTTTTCCAGCCATAAATTTTGCACTGTCAGATTGCAAAGCTCATGAACTGTCCACAAAACGTCCACATCACCCGATCTATAAATTCTGATAGGTAGGGTTCAATCCCTTTATTAAAGCCGTGGGTCTTTCAATAAAGGGCTCAACCTTGCCACGCCAGTACCGTGAGTTTCTCTCAATCAGCGTCGTCACCGCCCCGCGCGCCCTATCCAACTCAAGCCCTAGGCCGGCCGCATACGCATCAGGTACAGCTCCGACTTCTTGGGGATCGAATGCGCGAGAGTAATTCGACGCTTTTGCGGATCTGATTGGTCATCGCACACCGTATCCAAAAAGCCGCTTAGCGAACGTTCCGTCTCATTTAGTCCATGAATGAGTCCCGCAAAACCTTGAAGGGATAGATAGCTAATACGACGCATAAGAACTGGCACACTACCGCCCTTAATGCTGGAGCTTGGAAGGCATGAGGCTTGCACGCTTACGATTGAAACAAAAAATGGACAGCGGCAATTTAATTGAGGAGTATTAGAAGATCTGTTGCTAGCTACGCTAGCTCGGCCCCAATAAGCTTAAAAGGAATTAGCAGTGATCACTATGCACACGGCCCGTGTAAATCTGGAAAAACTAATTTCAGAAGAAGCATCTCTTGGAGGAGAGCTAATTAGAAACGAGGCAGAGACAAGATTTCATATTATTGACTATATAATTGAAAATTGCCTTGACTGGAATCGTTCAGACATAGAGGTAGAACGACACGAACGAGGAAAATTCACTGACTACGAATTAGGCTCGCCACGTATTGCAATACTTGAGGCAAAGAGAGAGGGTATTGTATTTGAGATACCAGCGGGAAGTAGCAAAAAATTGAAAATAGATTTACCATCGCTTTGTGCAATGAGCGAAGAAACAAAAGAGGCGATAGTTCAAGCACAGGAGTACTGTGGAAAACGGGGAGTTCCCATCGCCATAGTATCCAACGGTCATCAAATAATAGCATTCCTAGCATCAAGACAAGACGGTATTTCAGTACTGGATGCTAACGCCATCCTATTCAGAAGCTTAGAACATCTACTTGAAAATTTTTCGTTAGCATGGCAATTATTATCCAAAGAAGGGCTCAAAGAAAAAAACGTTCTGAGATATTTATCCACCGGACAAAACGTAATCCCCAACAAACTCTCTGCAAGATTAGTTGACTTTCCAAAAATCCGGTACGCCAGCGAAATCCAATCAACATTAAAACAGCTTTCGGAACTTTTAATACAAGACATACTGGAAACAGAGGAAGTCGAAGCTCTTTTTTTTAAAGAATGCTACTGCGAGAGTGGTGCACTATCCAAGTATGCACTTTTAAGCCGAAACATACTCGACGCAAGATACGCTTCAATGTTCAGCACTACTGAACCCCACCCACTTACCGCCGCAGTGAAAAATAAAAAAAAGGATACCTTTGCGACAGATGTTTTAGCAGAGGCTTTATCTAGGCGCCCTATCGTATTAATAGGTGATGTAGGTGTCGGAAAAACATCCTTTGTAAAAAATCTAGTTTACAATAGCGCTTACGACGAATTTAAAAATTCATTATACATCTATATTGATCTTGGCTCAAAAGGCGCTCTTACAGCAGACCTTAAAAATTTTGTTATAGAGGAAATAACTCGCCAGTTATTCACGATATATAACGTAGACTTAACTGAAGACGGTTTTGTAAGAGGGGTTTATCGTAAGCGACCCATAAACCACACATGGCAAAAAACCGATGTGGGCTTTTAGCGCGAGATAG
>Ga0066462_1000094_pt1 | contig 28619 bp, 23 predicted proteins | sample LakWasMe92_HOW11_2_FD_59573 | JGI IMG/M metagenome (GOLD analysis project Ga0066462, IMG submission 59573) | Freshwater sediment methanotrophic microbial communities from Lake Washington under simulated oxygen tension - Sediment Metagenome 92_HOW11 | ecosystem: Environmental > Aquatic >... | reverse complement strand
CCTACCTGGACGGCACCGAGCTCGATTTCGTCAAGGAAGGGTTGAACGAAGGCTTCAAGTTCAACAACCCCAACGTACGCGGTGAATGTGGCTGCGGCGAAAGCTTCAACATCTGAGGCTATTTGTGGGTACTCCTTGTCATTTCGCTTTATTCGAGCTGCAGCCGAGCTTTCGCCTGGACCTCGATCAGCTTGCCACGCGCTACCGTGAACTGGCGCGTGGGGTGCATCCAGATCGCTTTGCCGACGCTTCCGAGCGTGAGCAACGCCTGGCGCTGGAGCAGTCAGCCAGCCTCAACGAAGCCTATCAGACGCTCAAAAGCCCTCCCAAGCGCGCGCGTTACCTGCTCGCCATGGGCGGTCGCGAGTTGCCGATGGAAGTCACGGTCCATGACCCTGATTTCCTGATGCAGCAGATGCAGTGGCGCGAAGAGCTCGAAGACTTGCAGGACGAGGCCGATCTGGCTGGCGTCGCGGTCTTCAAGCGGCGTCTGAAAGTGGCCCAGGATGAACTCAACGAAAGCTTCGCGGCCTGTTGGGACGATGCAGCGCAACGCGAGCAGGCCGAACGCCTGATGCGGCGCATGCAGTTCCTCGACAAGCTCACTTACGAAGTGCGCCAGTTAGAAGAGCGCCTCGACGATTAACCCAGTGCTGCACAGATTGCACGCCTGATAGACAGATAAGACCTGATTACCATGGCTCTACTGCAGATCGCCGAACCCGGCCAAAGTCCACAACCGCACCAGCGTCGTCTGGCGGTTGGCATCGACTTGGGTACTACCAATTCACTGGTCGCCGCACTGCGCAGTGGTCTCTCCGAGCCGTTGCCTGATGCTGATGGCCAGGTCATCCTGCCGTCCGCCGTGCGTTATCACGCCGATCGTACCGAAGTGGGCGAGTCCGCCCGCCTGGCGGCGTCTGCCGATCCGCTCAATACCGTGCTGTCGGTCAAGCGCTTGATGGGTCGTGGGTTGTCCGACGTCAAGCAATTGGGCGACCAGCTGCCGTACCGCTTTGTCGGCGGCGAATCCCATATGCCGTTCATCGATACCGTGCAGGGGCCGAAAAGCCCGGTGGAGGTGTCGGCCGATATCCTCAAGGTGCTGCGCCAGCGTGCAGAAACCACCTTGGGCGGTGAATTGGTTGGCGCGGTAATCACTGTTCCTGCCTATTTCGACGATGCTCAGCGCCAAGCCACCAAGGATGCAGCGAAACTCGCTGGCCTCAATGTGTTGCGCCTGCTCAACGAGCCGACTGCGGCCGCCGTGGCATACGGCCTGGACCAGCACGCTGAAGGCCTGGTTGCGATTTACGACCTGGGCGGCGGCACCTTTGATATTTCGATCCTGCGCCTGACCGGCGGTGTGTTTGAAGTGCTGGCCACCGGTGGCGACAGTGCCCTGGGCGGTGATGACTTCGACCATGCCATTGCTGGCTGGATGATCACCCGTGCCGGTTTGTCTGCCGACCTCGACCCGGGCGCGCAGCGTAAGCTGCTGCAAACCGCCTGCGCCGCCAAGGAAGCGCTGACTGACGCTGCATCTGTTGAAGTTTCCTACGGCTCCTGGTCGGCCCAACTGACCCGGGAAGCCTTCGATGCCCTGATCGAGCCGATGGTGGCCCGCAGCCTGAAAGCTTGCCGTCGCGCCGTGCGTGATTCCGGCATCGAGCTTGAAGATGTCGGCGCGGTGGTCATGGTTGGCGGTTCGACCCGTGTGCCACGGGTGCGCGAAGCTGTGGCCGAGGCCTTTGGTCGCCAGCCCTTGACCGAAATCGATCCAGATCAAGTGGTGGCCATCGGGGCTGCGATCCAGGCCGATACCCTGGCTGGCAACAAGCGCGATGGCGGCGAGCTGTTGCTGCTCGACGTGATTCCGTTGTCCCTGGGCCTGGAAACCATGGGTGGCCTGATGGAAAAGGTGATTCCGCGCAACACCACCATTCCCGTCGCCCGCGCCCAGGACTTCACCACGTATAAAGATGGCCAGACGGCCATGATGATTCATGTGCTGCAGGGCGAGCGTGAGCTGATCAGCGACTGCCGCTCCCTGGCACGCTTTGAATTGCGCGGTATCCCGGCCATGGTGGCGGGTGCGGCGAAGATCCGCGTGACCTTCCAGGTCGATGCCGACGGCCTGCTCAGCGTGGCAGCACGCGAGCTGGGCTCGGGCGTTGAGGCGAGTATTCAGGTCAAGCCGTCCTACGGCCTGACTGACGGTGAAATCGCCAAGATGCTTAAGGATTCGTTCCAGTATGCCAGTGACGACAAGGTCGCCCGCGTGTTGCGTGAGCAGCAAGTCGATGCCCAGCGCCTGCTTGAGGCGGTGCAGGGCGCCCTTGAGGCCGACGGCGAGCGCCTGCTGGACGCTGAAGAACGCCTGGTCATCGACCTGCAGATGCAGGAGCTGGCCCAATTGATGAAAGGCACCGATGGCTATGCCATCGAACAACAGACCAAGCGCCTTTCACACGTAACCGATGCCTTTGCCGCCCGTCGTATGAACCAGACGGTAAAAGCCGCCCTGGCGGGACGCAACCTGAATGAAATTGAGGAATAACTGATGCCACGGGTCATTTTTCTGCCACACGCCGAGCATTGCCCGGACGGTATGGTCGTGGAGGCTGAGACCGGCAAGTCCCTTCTCGACGTCGCCCATGACAACCACATCGAGATCGAAAGTGCCTGTGGTGGCGTCAATGCCTGTACCACCTGTCACTGCATTATCCGCGAAGGTTTCAACAGTCTCAAAGAGGCCGATGAGCTGGAAGAGGACTATCTTGATAGGGCGTGGGGCCTGGAGCCCACATCGCGCTTGAGCTGTCAGGCCAAAGTGGGAACAGAAGACCTCACCGTCGAAATTCCGAAGTATTCGCTCAACCATGCGGCCGAAGCGCCGCACTGATTCAAGGAAATGTCATGAGTCTGAAATGGGTTGATGTACAAGAAATCGCTATACAACTTGCTGAAAGGCACCCGGATGTCGATCCTCTGTCGGTGAATTTCGTCAAGCTGCGCAATCTGGTGATGGAGCTGCCGGGATTCGACGACATCCCGGACCGGGGTGGCGAAAAGGTTCTGGAGGCGATTCAAGGCCTGTGGATTGAAGAAGCAGACTGAGCCGCCGTTTTACGCAGTTAGGCAATACCCAAGAACCCGCGTATAATTCGCGGGTTTAATTTTTCGCAAATTACCGTTTCTGGAGTTACACCATGGCTGTTCAACGTACTTTCTCCATCATCAAGCCTGACGCTGTTGCAAAAAACGTCATCGGCGAGATCACCACTCGTTTCGAAAAAGCCGGCCTGAAGGTTGTAGCTTCGAAACTCAAGCAACTGTCCAAGGCTGAAGCTGAAGGCTTCTACGCTGAGCACAGCGCTCGTGGCTTCTTCGGCGACCTGGTTGCCTTCATGATCTCCGGTCCTGTTGTTGTACAGGTTCTGGAAGGCGAAAACGCTATCGCTCTGAACCGTGAGCTGATGGGCGCTACCAACCCTAAAGAAGCAGCTGCCGGCACCATCCGTGCAGACTTCGCTGACTCCATCGACGCCAACGCTGTACACGGTTCGGACTCCGAAGCCGCTGCTGCTCGCGAAATCTCGTACTTCTTCGCAGCTACTGAAGTAACCACTCGCTAAGCATTGGCTTAAAGAGTGAAGGTGAATCCATGACTACATCGACTGTAAAAACCAACCTGCTGGGTCTGACTCAACAGGAAATGGAAAAATTCTTCGACTCAATCGGGGAGAAGCGTTTCCGTGCCGGTCAGGTAATGAAGTGGATTCACCACTTTGGCGTCGACGATTTCGACGCCATGACGAACGTCAGCAAGGCCCTGCGCGACAAGCTCAAGGCGATTGCCGAGGTTCGTGGTCCCGAGGTTGTCAGCGAGGACATCTCCAGCGACGGCACCCGTAAGTGGGTGGTGCGCGTGGCGTCCGGCAGTTGCGTCGAGACCGTCTACATTCCCCAGGGCAAACGCGGCACCTTGTGCGTTTCGTCCCAGGCAGGCTGTGCCCTGGACTGCAGTTTCTGCTCCACCGGCAAGCAAGGCTTCAATAGCAACCTCACCGCCGCCGAAGTCATCGGTCAGGTGTGGATTGCCAACAAATCCTTTGGCAGCGTCCCGGCGACCGTCGACCGTGCCATCACCAACGTGGTGATGATGGGCATGGGTGAGCCGCTGCTGAACTTCGACAACGTGGTTGCGGCCATGCACCTGATGATGGACGACCTGGGCTACGGCATCTCCAAGCGCCGTGTGACCCTGTCGACCTCCGGCGTGGTGCCGATGATCGACGAGCTGTCCAAGCACATCGATGTCTCCCTGGCGTTGTCGCTGCACGCACCCAATGACGCATTGCGTAACCAATTGGTGCCGATCAACAAGAAGTATCCGCTTAAGATGCTCCTCGAATCTTGCCAGCGCTATATGTCGTCCCTGGGCGAAAAACGCGTGCTGACCATCGAGTACACCTTGCTCAAAGACATCAACGACAAGGTTGAGCACGCAGTCGAGATGATCGAGTTGCTCAAGAACATCCCGTGCAAGATCAACCTGATTCCGTTCAACCCGTTTCCCCATTCTGGCTACGAGCGGCCGAGCAACAACGCCATCCGTCGTTTCCAGGATCAACTGCACCAGGCAGGTTTCAATGTCACGGTCCGCACCACCCGTGGTGAAGACATCGACGCCGCTTGTGGCCAATTGGTAGGACAGGTGCTGGATCGCACCCGTCGTAGCGAGCGTTATATCGCCGTGCGCGAATTGAGCGCCGACAGCGATCTGGCGCAGAACGCCGCGACACGAACCTGAGAGAGGAACTCTATGCCCCTGCGCCTTGCGCTGCTGTTGCTTGTTGCCAGCCTGTCGGTTGGCTGTGTTTCATCGGGCTCTGATAGCCCGTTGCAAACCGGCAAGGGCCGTGACGAAGCGCGTGCTGCCTATGTGCAGCTGGGGCTGGGTTACCTGCGCCAGGGCTTGAGCGAGCAGGCCAAGGTGCCGCTGCAAAAGGCCCTGGCCCTCGATGGCCAGGATGCCGACGCCAATGCGGGGCTGGCCCTGGTGTTCCAGGCCCAGGCCGAGCCCGAGCTGGCCGCCCAGTATTACCAGAAGGCCCTGGCGGTTCGCCCCCATGACCCGCGCCTGCTCAACAACTACGGCAGCTTCTTGTTCCAGCAGGAGCGTTATAAGCAAGCGTCCGCTTATTTCCAGCAAGCAGCCACTGATACCCTATATCCTGAACGTTCACGGGTTTTCGAGAACCTGGGAGTGACGTCCGTGCGCCTCGGCCAGCGTGAAGACGCCCGCCGGCAGCTGGAAAAGGCCCTGCACCTGAACCAGCGCCAGCCACGGGCCTTGCTCGAAATGGCCCAGTTGTCGTTTGAAGACAGGCATTATGTGCCGGCACGTGACTATTACGAGCGTTTTAGCCTGCTCAGTGGGCAAAATGCACGTAGTCTATTGCTGGGTGTGCGCCTGGCCACGGTTCATGAAGAACGCGACAAGGCCGCACGTTTTGGCCAGCAATTAGAACGACTCTATCCCGGTACGCCGGAATATCAGCAATACCTGTCGGAGCAATGATGAAAGCCGCGCACCCGGAAGTTGTAGCCGCTAATCGCGTAAACCCAGGCGAGACCTTGCGTCAGGCCCGCGAAAGCAATGGTTGGTCGCTGGAAGACGTGGCCCTCAAGCTCAATTTGACCACCTCTTCCCTGGGCAACCTGGAAAATGGCGCGTTCGACAAACTGCCAGGGCATACTTTCGCCCGTGGCTATATCCGTGCCTATGCCAAGCTGCTGGGCATTGACCAGGCCATCCTGGTCCAGCAATTCGACCAGTTCACCGGCACCGACTCCCAGGGCAGCAACGTACACGGTCTTGGCCGTATTGAAGAACCTGTGCGGGTTTCCCACACTATTTTGCGAATTGTCAGCCTGCTGCTGCTGATTGCAGTGATCGGTGGTGGTTTTATCTGGTGGCAGGACCAGACCTCGCTGCGCAGCAAGGACCTGATCAGCAACGCCCTGGAGCACGTCGAAGTCGAAAGCGCCGACGGCACCACCCAGATTCATCCCCTGGACGAACCGGAAGACCAGGCCGTCGCCCAGGGCCAGGCCGCTCCCGAAACCCCTCTTGACCTGCAGGCGGGCCAGCCGCCGGCCGAGGCCGGCAGTGAAGCGGCGCCGGCCGCGGTAGCGCCGGCTCCAGCCGCACCCGTAACCCAGGCGCCGGTCACTGCGGCCCAGGTGCCTGTCATACCGGCTCCGGTCGCGCCAGCCGCGCCAACGGTCGCCGCCCCTGCCGCCCAGGCGCCTGCTGGTGTGGCGGGCGATGGCCGCCTCCTGATTACCTATGTTGCTGACTGCTGGACACAAGTCACCGACGGCAATGGCAAGGTCCTGTTCAGTGCTTTGAAGCGTAAGGGAGATACGCTTGAGCAGGTCGGCAAGCCTCCTTTGACGCTGCGTCTGGGCTTTGCCCGTGGCGCGCAAGTGGCCTACAACGGCCAGCCTGTAGACGTGGCGCCCTTCACCAGTGGCGAGACTGCTCGCCTGAAATTGGGACAATAGTCATGCACGGCGAATCTCCAATCAAACGTCGCGTATCGCGCAAAATCTGGGTCGGCTCCGTACCGGTGGGTGGCGATGCCCCCATCGCAGTGCAGAGCATGACCAACAGCGACACCAATGACGTAGCGGCCACCGTGGCCCAGATCAACCGCCTGGAAGCCGCAGGCGTCGATATCGTGCGGGTTTCCGTGCCAGATATGGACGCTGCCGAGGCCTTCGGTCGCATCAAGCAACTGGTCAAGGTGCCACTGGTCGCCGATATTCACTTCGACTACAAGATCGCGTTGCGCGTGGCCGAACTGGGTGTCGACTGCCTGCGGATCAACCCGGGCAATATCGGTCGCGAAGACCGGGTGCGTGCCGTGGTCGACGCTGCCCGTGATCGTGGGATCCCGATCCGCATCGGGGTCAACGCCGGTTCCCTGGAAAAAGACCTGCAAAAGAAATACGGCGAGCCCACCCCGGCCGCCCTGGTCGAGTCGGCACTGCGCCATGTCGAGCACCTTGAACGCCTGAATTTCCAGGACTTCAAGGTCAGCGTAAAGGCTTCCGACGTGTTCATGGCGGTAGAAGCCTACCGCCTGCTGGCCAAGGAAATCGTGCAGCCGTTGCACCTGGGCATCACCGAAGCCGGTGGTTTGCGTTCAGGCACAGTGAAATCTGCGGTGGGTCTCGGTATGCTGCTGGCCGACGGGATTGGCGATACCATTCGCATCTCCCTGGCGGCGGACCCGGTAGAGGAAGTGAAAGTCGGCTACGACATTCTCAAATCCCTGCATCTACGTTCCCGTGGCATCAATTTTATTGCCTGCCCGAGTTGCTCGCGGCAGAACTTCGACGTGGTGAAAACCATGAACGAGTTGGAAGTACGCCTGGAAGACCTGCTGGTGCCGCTGGATGTCGCGGTGATCGGTTGCGTGGTCAACGGGCCGGGTGAGGCCAAGGAGGCCCATGTGGGCCTGACCGGCGGTACCCCGAACCTGATTTACATCGACGGCAAGCCGTCGCAAAAATTGACGAATGATAATCTGGTGGACCAGTTGGAACGGCTGATCCGCGAGAAAGCGGCCGAGAAGGTCGCCTCTGACGCAGCGCTGATCGCTCGCGGCTGATCGAATGAATTTAAGGATTTGATGTGAGCAAGTCTCTGCAAGCCATTCGTGGCATGAACGACATCCTGCCCGAACAGACGCCCCTGTGGCGCTATTTCGAGAGCACGGTCGCGCGCCTGTTGGATAACTACGGTTACAAGCAGATTCGCATGCCAATCGTCGAGTTCACCGAGCTGTTCAAGCGCTCCATCGGTGAAGTGACCGACATCGTCGAAAAAGAGATGTACACCTTTGAAGACCGCAACGGCGACTCCCTGACCCTGCGCCCGGAAGGTACCGCTGCGTGCGTGCGCGCCGTGCTCGAACATGGCATCACCGGTGGTGGCCAGACCCAGAAGCTGTGGTACATCGGCCCGATGTTCCGCCACGAGCGTCCGCAAAAAGGCCGTTATCGCCAGTTCCACCAGATCGGTTGCGAAGTCTTCAACCTCGATGGCCCGGACATCGATGCCGAGCTGATCGTGCTGACCTGGCGCCTGTGGGGCCAATTGGGCATCCGCGACGCGGTCAAGCTCGAGCTCAACAGCCTGGGCACCAGTGAATCCCGTGGTCGCTACCGTGAAGCGCTGGTCGAGTACCTGTCCGCCCACCTGGACAAGCTTGATGAAGACAGCCAGCGTCGCCTGAAGACCAACCCGTTGCGCGTCCTCGATACCAAGAACGCCGACACCCAGGCGGTGCTGGTCGATGCGCCGAAAATGGCCGACTACCTGGACGACGAATCCCGCACGCACTTCGAGGGCCTCAAGGCTCGCCTGGACGCTGCCGGGATTCCCTACGTGATCAACCCCAAGTTGGTGCGCGGCCTCGATTACTACAGCAAGACCGTGTTCGAGTGGGTCACCGACAAGCTCGGGGCCCAGGGCACCGTGTGTGCCGGTGGCCGTTACGACGGCCTGGTCGAGCAGATGGGCGGCAAGCCGACCACCGGCGTGGGTTTTGCCATGGGCATCGAGCGCCTGATCCTGCTGCTGGAAACCCTGGAGCAGATCCCTGAAGAAATTTCCCGTCAGGTGGATGTGTACCTGTGCGCCTTTGGCGAGGCGGCCGAACTGGCAGGCCTGGCCTTGAGCGAACAGTTGCGCGACCAACTGCCGAGCCTGCGCCTGCAAGTCAATGCCGGCGCGGGCAGCTTCAAGAGCCAATTCAAGAAAGCCGACAAGAGCGGTGCGTTGTACGCGCTGATCCTGGGCGACGATGAACTGGCCCAGCAAGTGGTAAGTGTCAAACCCCTGCGTGGCCAGGGCGAACAACAAAGCATTGCCTTTGATGCGCTTGCTGCGCACTTGGCCACCTGCATCGTGCAGGGTTGAAGCTGTCAAACAGCCGAATTTAGCGATTAAGGAGTATTGGGGTGTCGAGTACTGAAGATGATCAACTGGCCGAGTTCAAAGACTGGTGGCAGCGTAACGGCAAACCCCTGGTAACTGGTGGCCTGCTGGCGCTGGTGGTGGTGTTCGGTTGGCAGGCGTTCCAGAAGTATCAGGGCAATCAGTCGCAAGGCGCCTCGATGCTCTATCAGCAACTGCTGGAAACCACGCTGACGCCCACTGGCAAGCCTGACCCTGCCCAAGTGGCGGACCTGGCCGGCAAGCTGAAAAACGAATTTGGCGGTAGCACCTACGCCCAATACGGCAGCCTGTTCGTCGCGAAAGTCGCGGTCGATACCGGCAAGCTGGATGACGCAGCCTCCGAGCTCAAAGCCATCGCCGACAAGCCGAGCAACCCGACCCTGGGTGAAATCGCGCGTCAGCGTCTGGCCCAGGTCCTGGCCGCACAGAACAAGGCCGACGAAGCACTGAAACTGCTCGACGGCGATGCTGACAAGGCATTTGTAGCCACTCGCGAAGAGCTCAAGGGCGACCTGCTGGTCCAATTGGGTCGTACCGACGAAGCCAATGCTGCGTACCAAAAAGCCAAGGCTGCGCTGTCTGATGAAGCAGCGGTCGGTGGCTTACAAATCAAGCTGGACGACTTGGCCAAAGGGGATGCGTGACGTGATCCGTTGGAAACATGCAGCATTGCTGGCTCTGGCCGTTTTGGCCGCGGGTTGCAGCAGCAACAGCAAAAAAGAACTGCCTCCGGCCGAGCTGACCAGCTTCAAGGAAGAAGTGGTCCTGCAAAAGCAGTGGAGCCGCTCCATCGGTGACGGCCAGGGCGACACCTACAACATGTTGGTACCGGCAATCGACGGTGACAACATTGTGGCCGCTGACGTGACGGGCGTGGTGATCTCCATGGATCGCATGAACGGCGACGTCAAGTGGAAGAAAGACCTCGAACTGCCGGTTTCCGGCGCCGTCGGCGTGGGTTACGGCATGGTGATGATCGGCACGCTCAAAGGCGAAGTCGTGGCCCTGGATTCGAGCAGCGGTGAAGAGAAATGGCGCGCTCGCGTGACCAGTGAAGTTCTCGCGCCGCCTGCCACCAACGGCGATATCGTCGTGGTGCAGACCCAGGATGACCGTGTCATCGGCCTCGACGCCAGCACCGGTGAGCAGCGCTGGCTGTACGACAGCACCCCTGCGGTGCTGACGTTGCGCGGTACCAGTGGTCCGGTTGTGACCAATAACCTGGCACTGGCAGGTCTGTCGACCGGTAAAGTGGTCGCCCTGGATACCCAGAACGGCGTGCCGGCCTGGGAATCGCGGGTCGCCATTCCACAAGGTCGTTCCGAGCTGGACCGGGTCGTGGACATCGATGGCGGCTTGCTGCTGTCGGGTGAAACCCTGTACGTCGCCACTTACCAGGGCCGTGTCGCGGCGCTGGACCTGCAAAGCGGTCGCGTCCTCTGGCAGCGTGATGCTTCCAGCTACGCCGGTGTTGCCCAGGGTTTTGGCAGCGTCTACGTGAGCCTGGCGTCCGGCACCGTTGAAAGTGTCGACGAGCGTTCCACCACTGCCCTGTGGAGCAATGACTCGCTGGCTCGCCGTCAACTGTCGGCGCCAGAAGTGTTCTCCAGCTATGTAGCGGTAGGCGACCTGGAAGGTTACCTGCACCTGCTGAGCCAGGTGGATGGTCGCTTTGTCGGCCGTGAACGTATCGACAGCGACGGCCTGCGCGCGCGTCCGCTGGTAGTAGGCAACATGCTTTATGTGTTTGGTAACAGCGGCAAGCTGGAAGCCCTGACCATCAAGTAAGAACTATGCTTGGGGTAACCCCCAGGCGGCCCTGCTTCGGCAGGGCATGCGGCACCTTCGGGTGTTGCCCCGAGCACCAGCCGCTGCCTTGCAGCGGCTTTTGTATTTTCTGAAATAACGCAGTGGAGAGCCGCATGGTTCCCGTAATCGCCCTGGTGGGCCGACCTAACGTCGGCAAGTCCACCTTGTTCAACCGCCTGACCAGGACTCGTGACGCCATCGTCGGCGACTTGTCCGGTCTGACCCGTGATCGCCAATACGGTGAGGCAAAGTGGCAAGGGCGCTCCTACATTATTGTCGACACCGGTGGAATTTCCGGTGACGAGCATGGCATGGACGAAAAGATGGCCGAGCAGTCGCTGCTGGCCATCGAAGAAGCTGATGTTGTGTTGTTCCTGGTGGACGCCCGCGCCGGCTATACCGCTGCCGACCAGATGATCGGCGAGCACCTGCGCAAGCGTAACAAGCGCTCCTATCTGATCGCCAACAAGATCGACAACATCGATCCTGAGGCGGCCCGAGCCGAATTCAGCCCGATGGGCCTGGGTGACGCGATTCCGGTCGCCGGTGCCCACGGTCGCGGCATCACCCAGATGTTGGAAATCGCCCTGCGCGACTTCCCCAAGGATGACGCCGACGAAGTTGAAGGTGAAGAGGAGATCGTCGCCGAAGGCGAGGAAGCCAAGCGCATTCCTGGCCCAAGCGAAAAAGACGGGATCAAGATCGCCATCATCGGCCGCCCGAACGTGGGCAAGTCGACCCTGGTCAACCGCATGCTCGGTGAAGACCGGGTAATCGTCTACGACCAGCCTGGCACCACCCGCGACAGCATCTACATCCCGTTCGAGCGTAACGACGAGAAGTACACGCTGATCGACACCGCCGGTGTGCGCAAGCGCGGCAAGATCCACGAGGAAGTCGAAAAGTTCTCGGTGGTCAAGACCCTGCAGGCGATCAAAGACGCCAACGTCGTGATCTTCGTCATGGACGCCCGCGAAGGCGTGGTCGACCACGACCTCAACCTGCTGGGCTTTGCCCTGGAGGCCGGTCGGGCACTGGTGATCGCGATCAACAAGTGGGACGGCATGACCCCGAGCGAGCGTGACTTCGTCAAGGTCGAGCTGCAACGTCGGTTGTTCTTCGTTGACTTCGCCGATATCCACTTTATCTCGGCCTTGCACGGCACTGGCGTGGGCAACCTCTACGCCTCGGTGCAGAACTCGTTCAAGTCCGCGGTTACCCGCTGGCCGACCAACCGCCTGACCCAGATCCTCGAAGACGCCGTGGGCGAACACGCGCCACCGATGGTCAATAACCGCCGGATCAAGCTGCGTTACGCCCACTTGGGGGGTGCCAACCCGCCGATTATCGTGATCCACGGTAACCAGATCGAGAAGGTGCCCAAGTCCTACGTGCGTTACCTGGAAAACACCTACCGCCGCGTCTTGAAGCTGGTCGGCACGCCGATCCGCATCGAGTTCAAAGGTGGCGAGAACCCGTACGAAGGTAACAAGAACAGCCTGACTGACCGCCAAGTGAACAAGAAACGTCGCTTGATGAGCCACAACAAGAAGGCTGACAAAAAGCGTAAAGACCGCCGCTAACGGTGGAAACGGTTACTCAAAGGGGCTCTGAACGAGCCCTTTTTTGTGCCTTGCGATTGACCCCTCGGCGCTTGCAGCTTACAACTTGTAACTCACCGCCAGGGGCCCACCGAATGATCACCAGCAAGTTGCCAAATGTCGGCACCACCATTTTCACCACCATGTCGCAACTCGCTGCCGAAACCGGCGCGCTGAACCTGTCCCAGGGCTTCCCCGACTTCAACGGTCCCCAGGCCTTGCTCGACGCGGTGGGTAAACACGTTGCCAGTGGCCATAACCAATACGCACCGATGACCGGCCTGCCGGCCCTGCGCCAGCAAGTGGCGGCCAAGATCGCCCGCAGTTATGGCGTGCAGGTTTGTCCCGACAGCGAAGTCACCATCACCCCCGGCGCCACCCAGGCGATCTTCTGTGCGATCCAGGCGGTGATCCGCAGCGGTGATGAAGTGATGGTCTTCGACCCGTGCTACGACAGCTATGAGCCGGCGGTGGAGCTGGCCGGTGGGCGGTGCGTGCATGTGCCATTGACGCCGGGGGACTTCAGCCTGGATTTCGAGCAGATCAGGGCCGTGCTGTCCCCGCGTACGCGCATGATCATCCTCAACACTCCGCACAACCCCAGCGGTGCCCTGATCAGCCGTGCCGAGCTGGACCAGCTGGCCGAACTGATCCGTGACCGCGATCTCTACCTGGTCAGCGATGAGGTCTACGAGCACCTGGTATTCGATGGTATGCCCCATGTCAGCGTCCTGGCCCACGAAGAGCTGTATCCGCGCGCGTTCGTGGTCAGCTCCTTTGGCAAGACCTATCACGTCACCGGCTGGAAAACCGGCTACGTGGTGGCGCCCGCGGCCTTGAGTGCCGAGCTGCGCAAGGTGCATCAATACGTCAGCTTCTGCGGTGTAACGCCGTTGCAGTACGCCCTGGCCGACTTTATGGCCGAGCACCCGGAACATGTCGAAGAACTGCCGGCCTTCTACCAGGCCAAGCGCGACCTGTTCTGTGATCTGCTGGCTCCCTCGCGTTTTAGTTTTGCGCGGGTGCCCGGTACTTACTTTCAACTGGTGGACTACTCACAGATTCGCCCGGACCTGGATGACGTGGCCATGTCGCTGTGGATGACCCGCGAGCATGGGGTGGCGACAATTCCGGTCTCGGTGTTCTACCAGAATCCACCTCAAGGCCAGCGCCTGGTGCGCCTGTGCTTTGCCAAACGCGAGGAGACGCTGCGTCAGGCAGCCGAGAAACTATGCGTGATCTAAGTGCTTTACCCGACCTGAACATCGCCCTGGTACAGACCACCCTGGCCTGGCATGACCGCCAGGCCAACCTGGAGCACTTTGAACTGTTGCTGGAGCAGGCCGCGGGCGCCGACCTGATCGTGCTGCCGGAAATGTTCACCACCGGCTTCTCCATGGCGTCCGAAGCGCTGGCCGAAGCGGAGCAGGGGCCGACCCATAAGTGGCTCAAGGCCCAGGCGCAGAAGTACAACGCGGTGATTACCGGCAGCGTGATCATCCAGGCGGCCGATGGCAGCCACCGCAACCGCCTGTTGTGGGCACGGCCCGATGGTGAGGTGCTGCACTACGACAAGCGCCATCTGTTTCGCATGGCCGGTGAGCATAATCACTACACCCCCGGCGAGCGCCAGGTGCAGTTCGAGCTCAAGGGCTGGCGGATTCGCCCGCTGATCTGCTACGACCTGCGCTTCCCGGTGTGGAGTCGCGACGCCCAGGATACCGACCTGCTGCTGTACACCGCCAACTGGCCGGGTGCGCGGCGCCAGCACTGGAACCGCCTGTTGCCGGCCCGGGCCATCGAAAACCTGTGTTATGTGGCGGCGGTGAACCGGGTGGGCACGGACGGCAAGGGCTTTGCCTACACCGGGGACAGCCAGGTCCTGGACTTCCAGGGCGAAAGCCTGCTGAGCGCGGGGGAGGCGGACGGGGTGTTCCAGGTGTGCCTGGAGGCGGCGCAGTTGGCGGAGTATCGTCAAAAATTCCCGGCAAACCTGGATGCCGATGCCTTCACATTCCTGTGACTGATCGTTCCCACGCTCCGCGTGGGAACGCCTCCAGTGACGCTCCGCGTCGTGCCTTTAAGAGCGGACGCAGAGCGTCCTGAGGTGCATTCCCACGCGGAGCGTGGGAACGATCAGGGCAGCGTTACGCCGCTTTCGCTTCCAGCTGGCTCAACGAGCGGTTCAGGGCGCTAAACACTGCCTTGAAGCTGGCCGTGGTGATGTTTTCATCGATACCCACACCATGCACCGGACGCTCGCCGTTCACGCGCAGTTCAATGTAAGCGGCAGCCTTGGCGTTAGTGCCCGCGCCAATCGCGTGCTCGTTGTAGTCCATGATCTCGACCCCAATCGGCAGGCCGGCCACCAGCGCTTCCAGCGCACCATTGCCCTTACCGTGCCAGCGCAGGTTGGTTTCGCCCTGGCCCTTGCCGGAGACTTCAACTTCTACCGAGCTGTTGCCGTTTTCTTCCTGCAGGCGATGGCTGACCAAGGCGTACGGGGTGTTGGCTTGCAGGTATTCGCGCTGCAATAAGGCGTGGATCTGCGCGGCGGTCATTTCCAGGCCCACGCGGTCGGTCTCGGCCTGTACCACCTGGCTGAATTCGATCTGCATGCGGCGTGGCAAGCTGATGCCGTATTCCTGCTCCAGCAGGTAGGCGATGCCGCCCTTGCCCGACTGGCTGTTGACGCGGATCACCGCCTCGTAGCTGCGGCCAATATCGGCCGGGTCGATCGGCAAGTACGGCACTTCCCACAAGGCATCCGGTTTCTGCTGGGCGAAGCCCTTGCGGATCGCATCCTGGTGCGAGCCGGAGAACGCGGTGTGGACCAGGTCGCCGACATACGGGTGACGTGGGTGCACCGGGATCTGGTTGCACTCTTCGACCACTTTGCGTACGCCGTCGATGTCGGAAAAGTCCAGCCCAGGGTTCACGCCCTGGGTGTAGAGGTTCAACGCCACGGTGACCAGGTCGACGTTACCGGTACGCTCGCCGTTGCCGAACAGGCAGCCTTCGACACGGTCGGCGCCGGCCATCAGGCCCAGTTCGGTCGCTGCAACACCGGTGCCACGGTCGTTGTGGGTGTGCAGGCTGATGATCACGCTGTCACGACGGTTGATATGGCGACCGAACCACTCGATCTGGTCGGCATAGATATTGGGCGTGGCGCATTCCACGGTGGCCGGCAGGTTGAGGATCATCTTGTGCTCGGGTGTCGGGTTCCACACCTCGATCACCGCGTCGCACACTTCCTTGGCGAACGAAAGTTCCGTGGCGCTGAACGTCTCCGGGGAATACTCGAAGGTCCACTGGGTTTCCGGCTGCTGGGCGGCGTATTTGACGAACAGCTTGGCGGCGTCGACCGCGATGGCCTTGATCCCGTCCTTATCCTGGTTGAACACAATACGGCGGAAGGACGGCGAGGTGGCGTTGTACAAGTGCACGATGGCTTTCTTGGCGCCGCGCAGGGATTCAAAAGTCCGTGCGATCAAGTCTTCACGGCCCTGGGTCAGCACCTGGATGGTGGTGTCCTCGGGGATATGGTTGTCTTCGATCAGGGTGCGTACAAAGTCGAAGTCGGTCTGCGACGCGGCCGGGAACGACGCCTCGATTTCTTTCACGCCCACGGCGACCAGGGTTTTCCAGAAGCGCAGTTTCTTCACCGCATCCATCGGCTCGATCAGCGACTGGTTGCCGTCGCGCAAGTCGGAGCTGCACCAGATCGGCGCGCTGGTGATGGTTTTCGATGGCCAGGTGCGGTCCGGGATATCAATGGTCGGGAACGCGCGGTATTTAGACGACGGGTCTTTGAGCATGCTCATCAGAAGAATCCTTGTTGTAGGGCCGAGAAGAGGCGGCCTGCCAGAAAGCGTTTATTGGATAAAACCGGGGGGCGAGGCAGATCGATTCAGCCTGGCAGTCGTGCGCTGACGAGGCACAGGCTGCGGTGCTGGCGGAGCTGAATGAGGGTGTGAGAGGTTTTCATAAGCTCAACCCTAACCGCCGGGGTGAAAGATGGCAAGCAGTCGAAAAAAATTGAGAGAAGTTCTGCTATTGCTGTAGAAAACGAGATTTTATTGTGCTGAAGTTCTAGAGGCTTTGTTTTGTTTGCGTAAGGCTTTCCAGATGCGCAATCAGCGGCGATGGGGCTGGCGCCGTCGCATGTAAGCCCGCGATGGCGCCAGTGTGCCCAGCGATCACATCAAGGCTGGAACGCGCCAATAAAGATCGCCGGGTCCACCCGTGCATCATTCAAGCTGACATTCCAATGCATATGCGGCCCGGTCGCCCGGCCCGTCGAACCGACCTTGCCGACCACCGCCCCACGCACCAATTGCTGGCCTACCTTCACGTCAATTTTCGACATATGGCAGAACATGCTGATAAAGCCCTGGCCATGGTCGACAAACACGGTATTGCCATTGAAGAAGTAATTACCCACCAGGATCACCTTGCCATTGGCCGGCGTCTTGATCGGCGTGCCGGCAGGCACCGCGAAGTCCAGGCCCGAATGCGGGTTGCGCTCTTCACCGTTGAAGAAGCGGCGCACGCCGAACTTGCTCGACAGCGGGCCATTCACCGGCTTGTCCAGCACCAGGTTGCTCGGCAGGTTCGGGCTGAAGCTGCGGTAAGCCTTGAGCTGTACGGCCAACTCGCCTTCGATGCGCTTGAGTTGCGCCGGGGCGGGGTTGACCTGGCTTTTGTTCTTCAGGGTGATGCGCTGTTCCGGGTACTTTTTGTAGCCGACGATAAACGGCAGGGTGCGCCCGCCGCTGCTGATGCGCTCGTTACCGGGCTTGACCGTCAACGGGATGCCGACAATCGCCAGCCAGTTGTCCTGTTCCTTGACCACCAGCACCGGCTTGCCCTGATAGGTGGCTTTTGGCGCGGCGGCCCCAGGGCCCAGGTCGACCACGGCCACGCACCGGGCACCGGCTTGTTCAGGGTGCGGGTGATGTAGCTGTCGGCATAGGCATTGAAGGTCAGGCACAGCAACATCAGCAGGCTAAATAGACGAGGCATCAATCAATCCAGTAATGAAAGGGTGACGGGGGTCAGGTGGTTATCTTCGACCCGCACTTGCAATTGGCCTTCACCGAGGCGCGCGGTCAGGCGCTGGCCGGTGTGGGTTTGCGCGGCAGTGCGAATGGCCTGGCCGCGCTCGTCCAGCAGGATGCTGTAGCCACGGCCCAGGGTCGCCAGCGGGCTGACCACCTGCAACGTCTGCACCTGGCTTTGCAGTTGCAGGCGCCGCGCCTTGAGGCCTTCGCGCATGGCCCGGGGCAGGCGTTCGGCGAGGCTGTCCAGGCGTTGGCGCAGCAGGGCCAGTTGCCGCCCCGGATGCTGGCCGGCCAGGCGCGTTTCCAGGCGGATCAGGCGCTCGCGCCGGGTATTGAGGCTGCGCTCGAACGCACGGCGCAGGCGCATGTCCAGGTCATCCAGGCGCTGGGCCTGCTGGCGCAGGCGCTCACCGGGGTGGCGCAGGCGCCGGGCCATGCCTTCCAGGCGCAGGCGGTCGTGGGTCAGGCGATTGCGCATCAGCATCACCAGGCGCCGGTGCAGGCTTTCGACCTGGCGCACCAGGTTGCTGGCGTCCGGCGCCAGCAGCTCAGCAGCCGCCGACGGCGTGGGCGCGCGTACGTCGGCCACGAAGTCGCTGATGGACACATCGGTCTCATGGCCCACGGCACTGACGATCGGCGTGACACAGGCATCGATGGCCCGCGCCACGGCTTCTTCGTTGAAGCACCAGAGGTCTTCCAGGGAGCCACCACCCCGGGCCAGGATCAGCGCGTCGAAGCCACGGGCATCCGCGAGCTTGAGGGCGCGGACAATCTGCGCCACGGCTTCGCGGCCCTGCACGGCGGTGGGGATCAGGGTCAGTTGCACGTTCGGTGCGCGGCGGCCGAACACACTGATGATGTCGCGGATCACCGCACCCGTGGGCGAACTGATAATCCCGATGCGCCGCGGGTGGGCCGGCAGTGGCACCTTGCGCTCGGCACTGAACAGCCCTTCGGCGCTGAGTTTTTCCTTCAAGGCATCGAAGGCCAGGCGCAACGCACCATCACCGGCGGGCTCCACGGTGTCGAGGATCAACTGATAGTCGCCACGCCCCTCGAACAGCGATACCTTGCCGCGCACCTTGACCGCCAGGCCATCCTTCAGCGCCTGGCGCACCCGCGCGGCGTTATTGCGAAACAGCGCACAACGCACCTGCGCGCCGCTGTCCTTGAGGGTGAAATACACATGGCCGGAGGCCGGGCGGGCGAGGTTGGAGATCTCGCCTTCGACCCAGATATTGCTGAACACGTCCTCCAGCAACACCCGCGCGCGGCCGTTGAGCTGGCTGACCGTCAGGACTTCGCGGTCCAGGCCCAGGCGGGCAAACGGGTCTTTAATCATGGCAAGAGATCTTTAGTCATGGGCGGCAGTTTATAGGCATTCGCCCAGTGTTTGACAGAACTGCGCCACCAACGCGCTTGGCGCCTGCGCACAGGCCAGGGCCACGGTGCTATGAGCATCGGGGTCGGCCAGGGGCAGGAAGTGAATATTGGCCGGGGCAATGTCGCGCATTGACTCGGGTAGCAGGGCAATGCCAAACCCGGCCTGGATCAACTGCAACTGGGTGGTCTTGCGTGACATCACCCGGGCGGCCTTGGGGAAAAATCCGGCACGCATGCACAACTCGGCTGACAGGTAACTCAGGCCGCCGCGTTGCGGGTGGGGGATCGAGATAAAGGCTTCGTCTTTCAATTGCGCCAGTTCAATGGCCGATGTGTGCCCGGCCAAACGGTGGGCCGGCGGGACGGCCAGCAACAGTGGCTCCTTATATAGAGGCGCGATGCGCACCCCTTCGCGCTGACGCAGCACCGGCAGGCGGAGGAGGCCGACCTCCAGGCGTCCCTCGGCAATCTCCTCCAACTGCGCTTCGGAGGACAGTTTGGCGATATCCAGCGACACCCCGGGGCACTGCTCCAGCCAGGTGCTGATCCCGCGCAGCATCCGCCCACTCATCGGCACCGTACTGGAATGGCTCAGGCGCAGGGTGCCGAGCTGGCCGTGGCCGACCTGGGTCGCCAGTTCACTGGCCTTGTGCAACTCGCCCAGCAGGTTGCGTGCCCGTGGATAAAACGCTTCGCCGGCTGCTGTGAGTCTGGGTTGGCGGGCGGTGCGCTCGAACAGCGGCGTTTGCAGGAAGTTTTCCAGCTCCTTGATCTGCCGGCTAAGGGCCGATTGCGCGACAAACAGGCGCTCGGCGGCGGTGCTGAAGCTGCCGCTCTCGGCGATTTCAACGAAGTAACGCAGTTGCCGGGTGGAAATCACGAGTCATGCCTTTTCGAGATAGGTAGAGGGCCTGGAAGATATTAGTCGCAACTCATCCGCTTGGCTAAAGTGAGGGCCATCACTGACAAGGAATATTGCATGAGTCTGGTTGAATTGATGGGGCAGTGGTCGTTCGGGACGGTGGACTGGCTGGTGATCGGCCTGGGGATTGCCCTGGCCTATATCGTGTTTGGCATCGCCGGCTTTGGCACGGCACTGGTGGCTGGGCCGATCCTGATTATGTTTATGCCGCTGTCGAAGATTATCCCGCTACTGGTGCTGCTGGATTTTGTTGCAGCGTTTGGCAACCTGCTGCAATCGCGGCGGGATGTGGTTAGGCCGGAGCTGCTGCGATTACTGCCGTGCATGGCCATTGGCTGCACCCTCGGCGTGGTCTTCTTGCTCAACCTGCAGTCGGACCTGCTTGTGCTGTTGATGGGCCTGTTTATCAGCGCCTATGCCATCTACAGCCTGGCGGTAAGGGCCAAGCCCACGGCCCTGGCTGCCGGCTGGGCGGTGCCGATGGGCGTGGTGGGCGGGTTGTTTGGTGCGTTGTTTGGCAGTGGCGGCTTTTTATATGCGATCTATCTGAACAGCCGCCTGCCCAAGGACGGGGCGCGGGCGACCCAAAGTGCGCTGATCAGTGCGAGCACGGTGGTGCGCCTGAGTCTGTTTTTGATCGCCGGGGTGTATGCCGAATTGCCACTGCTGCTGTTGGCGGTGTGCCTGCTACCGGCGATGGCCCTGGGGTTATGGGCGGGGCGGCGGTTGACCTTGCGCATGTCCCGTGAGGCGTTTGTGCGGTTGGTGACGTGGTTGGTACTGGCCAGTGGCATTGCCTTGATTGGGCGGTATTTGAGTACTTGACCTGTGTGGGGCAGAGATTAAGCTGCCAGCCTTCAGGGCCTCTTCGCGAGCAAGCCCGCTCCCACATTCGACTGCATTTCTCCTGTAGGAATGCCGTCGAATGTGGGAGCGGGCTTGCTCGCGAAGGCGTCAGACGCCACACCGCAGGACATCCAGGCCCCATGAATTCCCAAAGCATCCTTGTCCCGAAAATCTCCACCTTGCCTGTCCACGAACCCCGCGCCCGGGCCATCGTGCGTTGGCTGGTGCGCAAGAACATCATCAAGGAAGAACTGACCACCTGTGGCCGCACCGGCAACCGCATGGGCTACGCCTTGGCCGACGGCGCCCGCGCCGTGGTGCTGCACCCTGAGGCGCTGCCGTTCAACGAGCCGGTCAACGGCCTGGAAATCATCTACAAACGCTGCATCTATACCCCGGCCAAGGGCTTTCTCGAAGAAGCCGGCTGCCCGGAATGCCGCAAGGAAGTCGGCGAGGCGCTGTTCGACAGCCTGGAAGACTGGATGCCTGGCCACACCGACAACTTCACTTGCCCGCTGTGTGGGCATGAAGATGACATCAATGGCTTCCTGTTCCTGCAGGAATGCGGGTTTTCCAACCTGGGCTTTATCTTCAACAACTGGGCGGAAGCGGGCTTCAAGCAGAGCTTTATCGACGAGTTTGCCGATTGGCTGGACCAGAAAATCAGTTGGGTCAAAGTCGAACTCTAGCAGTACCCCGATCGTTCCCACGCTCTGCGTGGGAATGCATCCCCAGACGCTCCGCGTCGCCCTTGGCCCCGGACGCGGAGCGTCCAAGGAGGCATTCCCACGCGGAGCATGGGAACGATCGGGGTCTGGAAATTCCCCATCTATCAGTATTACCAAGTTTGTCAGAGTTTTACGTTGAGGCCCGAGGGGTGTCTGAGTATAATGACGCGCTTCCATTTTCCCGCTCGGGAGCCCCCGCGATGCTGCGTATCAGCCAAGAAGCTCTGACATTCGACGACATTCTCCTAGTGCCCGGTTATTCCGAGGTGCTTCCTAACGAAGTCAGTCTCAAGACCCGCCTAACCCGTGGCATCGAGCTGAATATTCCCCTGGTTTCCGCTGCCATGGACACCGTCACCGAAGCCCGTCTGGCCATTGCCATGGCCCAGGAAGGCGGCATCGGTATCATCCACAAGAACATGACCATCGAGCAGCAAGCTGCCGAAGTGCGTAAGGTCAAGCGTTACGAAGCCGGTGTGGTGAAGGATCCGATCACCATCGAAGCCGACGCCACCGTGCGCGACCTGTTCGACCTGACCCGCCTGCACAACATCTCCGGTGTTCCCGTGCTGCACAATGGCGACCTGGTCGGCATTGTCACTTCCCGTGACGTGCGCTTTGAAAACCGTCTTGAAGTCACCGTCCGCGAAGTGATGACGCCTAAAGAGCGCCTCGTCACCGTCAAGGAAGGCGCCGACAAGAACGATGTGCGTGAACTGCTGCACAAGCACCGCATCGAGCGCGTGCTGATCGTCGACGACAAATTCGCCCTCAAAGGCATGATGACCGTCAACGACATCGAAAAAGCCAAGGCTTACCCGCTGGCCAGCAAGGATGACCAAGGTCGTCTGCGCGTTGGCGCCGCCGTTGGTACCGGTAAAGACACCGGCGACCGCGTTGCGGCCCTGGTCGCTGCCGGTGTCGACGTGGTGGTGGTCGACACCGCCCACGGTCACTCCAAAGGCGTGATCGACCGCGTACGCTGGGTCAAGCAGAACTTCCCCGATGTACAGGTGATCGGCGGCAACATCGCCACCGGCGCAGCGGCCAAGGCCCTGGCCGAAGCCGGCGCTGATGCGGTCAAGGTCGGTATCGGCCCTGGCTCGATCTGCACCACGCGGATCGTCGCCGGTGTGGGCGTGCCGCAAATCAGCGCCATCGCCAATGTTGCCGCTGCCCTTGAAGGTACTGGCGTACCGTTGATCGCCGACGGCGGCATCCGTTTCTCTGGTGACCTGTCCAAGGCCATCGTGGCCGGTGCTTCCTGCGTGATGATGGGCTCGATGTTCGCCGGTACTGAAGAAGCCCCGGGCGAGATCGAACTGTTCCAGGGCCGTTCGTACAAGGCTTACCGCGGCATGGGTTCGCTGGGCGCCATGTCCCAGGCGCAAGGCTCTTCGGACCGTTACTTCCAGGACTCCTCGGCAGGCGCCGAGAAGCTCGTCCCGGAAGGCATCGAAGGCCGTGTGCCGTACAAGGGCACCCTGAGCGCCATCATCCATCAACTGATGGGCGGCCTGCGTTCCTCGATGGGCTACACCGGCAGCGCCGACATCGAAGAAATGCGCACCAAGCCAGAGTTCGTACGGATCACCGGCGCCGGCATGGCTGAATCCCATGTCCACGACGTGCAGATCACCAAGGAAGCGCCAAACTACCGCGTAGGTTGAGGCTTCCAGCAAAACGTTAAGTAACCGGGGCTGTTCTTCAGCCCCGAGTTGTTTCTGATTCATTAGACGAGACTGACTTCATGGCCCTCGACATTCACGCCCACCGCATCCTGATCCTCGACTTCGGTTCCCAGTACACCCAGCTGATCGCCCGCCGCGTGCGTGAAATCGGTGTGTACTGCGAACTGCACCCGTTCGACATGGATGACGAAGCGATCCGCGAATTCGCCCCTAAAGGCGTCATCCTGGCCGGTGGCCCCGAGTCCGTGCACGAAGCCAACAGCCCGCGTTGCCCGCAAGCGGTGTTCGACCTGGGCGTGCCGGTCTTCGGTATCTGCTACGGCATGCAGACCATGGCCGAGCAACTGGGCGGCAAGGTTGAAGGTTCCGAACTGCGTGAATTCGGTTATGCCCGTGTGGACGTGGTCGGCAAGAGCCGCCTGCTGGACGGTATCGAAGACCACATCGACGCCGACGGCCTGTTCGGCCTCGATGTCTGGATGAGCCACGGTGACAAAGTCACCCGGATGCCGGAAGACTTCCACATCCTGGCCAGCACCCCAAGCTGCCCGATCGCCGGCATGTTCAGCGACGAGCGTCGTTACTACGGCGTGCAGTTCCACCCGGAAGTGACCCACACCAAGCAAGGCGGGCGCATCCTGTCGCGCTTCATCCTCGACATCTGCGAGTGTGAAGCCCTGTGGACCCCGTCGAAAATCGCGGAAGACGCCATTGCCAACGTGCGCGCCCAGGTCGGCACCGACAACGTGCTGCTCGGCCTGTCCGGCGGCGTTGACTCCTCCGTGGTTGCCGCGCTGCTGCACAAGGCCATCGGCGACCAACTGACCTGCGTGTTCGTCGACAACGGCCTGCTGCGCCTGCACGAAGGCGAGCAAGTGATGGCCATGTTCGCCGAGAACATGGGCGTCAAGGTGATCCGCGCCAACGCCGAAGATCAGTTCTTGAACAACCTGGCCGGCGAGTCCGACCCGGAGAAGAAGCGCAAGATCATCGGCCGTACCTTCATCGACGTGTTCGATGCCCAGTCCAACAAACTGGACAACATCAAGTACCTGGCCCAGGGCACCATCTACCCCGACGTGATCGAGTCGGCCGGCGCCAAGAGCGGCAAGGCCCACGTGATCAAGTCCCACCACAACGTGGGTGGCCTGCCTGAGGAAATGAACCTCAAGCTGGTAGAACCGCTGCGCGAACTGTTCAAGGACGAAGTCCGCCGTCTGGGCCTGGAACTGGGCCTGCCGTACGACATGGTCTACCGCCACCCCTTCCCGGGCCCGGGCCTGGGCGTGCGCATCCTCGGTGAAGTGAAAAAGGAATACGCCGACCTGCTGCGTCGTGCCGATCACATCTTCATCGAAGAACTGCGCAAGGCCGACTGGTACCACAAAGTCAGCCAGGCCTTCGTCGTGTTCCAGCCGGTGAAATCGGTTGGCGTGGTCGGCGATGGCCGTCGCTACGCCTGGGTCGTGGCCCTGCGTGCCGTCGAAACCATCGACTTCATGACCGCCCGCTGGGCACACCTGCCGTACGAACTGCTGGAGACGGTCAGCGGCCGTATCATCAATGAAATCGAAGGTATTTCGCGGGTGACTTACGACGTGTCGAGCAAGCCGCCGGCGACGATTGAGTGGGAATGATGGAGCTTGGGGCCTTGCCCGGCACCCACTAGCAAGAAATGTCCTGGAGCCCGCGTAATTGCGGGCTTTTGGTTTTTTGGGGTTGGCGCGCTCTGACCGCTTTGTGCCTTGTCAAAGGGTGTACCGTTGAGGGGCTCTCTCTAAAATCTGAAAGCAACGCCTGCGTTCATACCATGGCTGTTCTCGCTGCCAGACACGATCCCGCTGTAGTTGAGAGAAATCGAAGTGTCTTTGGATAACGCAATTTCGGCGCTGGCCTTCAGCAGGGCTCCATCGCGGGACACAGGTACACTGTTGATCGTAAAGGCTGTATCACTGCCGGCAAACTTCAACGAAGTATCACGATCCCGATTGCCGAATTGATGCTGCCAGCCTAATTCACCACGCAAGGTCACCGCTCTGACCGACTCGATGGGCACATGCATTTGCCCGCGAACCCCCAACGTGGAGAATGTCGCGCTCTGGGTCTGTGCGCTGGAATGCAGGGAGGTTTTCCCCCCATGTTCGTTAAAACTGTCACTCTTGAAGTTGACTTGATTCAAGTTGACAAACGGCTCCACATTTTCCCATCGGTTGTAATTGGCCTCGGCGAATACTTGGTCGGTGCGGGAGGTATATTGCGCCTTCTGACGCTCTGATATTTGAGCGTACACAACGCTGCGCGATGTCGCCTGATCATGCCAGGTAGACGCCGCCCCTATACGCAATGACAGGCTATCGAAGCGTTTGCCGCCATATAACGACAGATGATAATTGTCACTTTCACCAGAAGCAGAAGACGCGCCATTCAACGTTGTGCGGGTATAGCCGGTTGCGCCTCCTAAACGCCAGCCATCCATTACTTCAGTATCCAGGCCGAGCAGTACACCGTTGGTGGAAGCGCTATAGCCTCTGGCAACGTTGCTCCCTTCTATCTGGCTGCGTCCGCCCAGTAGCTGAACCCAACCACCTTCACCGGCATCCGCTATGTGCGCGTCAGTACGCTGTTGCTGGACGTGTTGCAAACGACTGTTCAAGGCTTCGCGAAGGTAGCGACTGTCCGCCATCTGTGCCGCAGCAAGATCAGAGTGAATTTGCCCGGTAAGTTGGCTGAAGGCCTGTTGAGCCTCGGTATTCGAGCGGGATAGCAAAAGACTTTCGTAAACCGGGTTATTGGCTTTTAACGTGTCGGCTGCTGTTGCTACCGAGCGTTCGTTTGGGTTTTGTGTAACATCCGCAAAACGAGTGGTGTTTCGATCAATACTCAGTATCACCTGTTGGGGCTGGTAATTCAGGCTTGCCCCTAGAAAGAGATAATCAGGAGTCACCGAGGCAAACTTGCCACTGATACCGGCACTGGCACTCAGGATATTGAACTGTTGCCCGAGCAAACTGCGGGTCTCGTCCGAGCTCAATGGGGCCGTAGCATTTTCCAGGGAGACCACCACATCGCCGCCAGTGATAACGGCCTGGCCTGTTGCTTGGATACGATCGCTACGCCCGTCAGGCGCCACCTCTACGGCATAAAGTGAACCAGGGTTAAACGTGATGTCACCGGCGTTTAACGTTCCAATAGAGTTACCTGGAGCGGCTTGCCCACCGTTATTGAACGTCAGTTGCTGGACAATGCCTCTGCCAGACAGGCGGGCTACTGCCCCTTGAGCAGTACTGCCCAGCGTGGCCTGACCAACCTGGGCCCCATCGTTAACTTGCAACAGGCCGCCGTTATTGACAGTAACACCCGCCACCACACCGTTGACTGTCAGCATGGCGTTGCGATCAACAATAGCTTGCGAGGCAATAGAACCGTTGACAGTTAGTTGCCCCTCATCGATGAAGGTTCTGCCGGTGTATGTATTGGCGGCGTTAAGCGTTACCTGGCCAGCGCCCAGCTTTATCAGATCGCCTGTGCCGCTGATCACCCCATCGACTTTGACATTGTTGCGTGCATCATCAACTTGAAGAGCCCCGCCTGCGCCATTCAAATGCACGGTTCCTGCCAGGCTGTTCATCTGGTTCCCGACAATCTTCAACAGGCCATCGTTCAACACCAGTCGCTTGGCGTCTGCCCCCAGGGCTTGATCCTCTTCCACGATCAGGGTTTTACCGTCCTGGATCACCGACTCGCTAAAACGCGAGTGATCATCCATGCAATAACTACTGATGGCTTTGCTTAAACCTGCGTCTTTACTTGAACAATCAAGCCGCGATTTTTTCTGCGCCAGGGTTAAGCCCTGCAAGGTTGGAATACCGTTCTCGTCAGCGACCTGTCCAAGGTATACATCGGTACGCTGATTGTTACGTGTGAGGAAAAACGTCTTGGCGTTGCCAGCGTAGGCCGCAGCATCCGCTCCCCAAATCAAGCGTAGCTTTTCCGTCTCCTTGCCCATTTCCATGGCTCGATACGTCTCCAGCTGTGGCCCAGCCCAATGCACCGTAACCGCAGCGGGCTCGTGGTCCGAAAGCGATTGAAGCTTGCCACCCGACTGAAACTGGGATTGTTGAGTCAGCACCCCGGTATTTTCTGCCGCTTCATCCACCACCATCCATTTGGCAAAGGGCCGCGAAGCAAAAACATGATCAATTTTGACCTTCCCCCAGCTTGGCCAGACACTTTGGCTTGCCACCTCATTCAGGCTGGGCCACGTGGTTCTTCCATCCCCTGCCTGCAGTGGCTCAAACAACTCTTTACTGTTTGCATTCTCCAACATCTGATTCTGTTGTTTCAGAATGTTCAGTGAAACCGGCAAATTGTTTTTCACGGGATACTTTTCGTCGGCAAACCAACTATCAAGTATTTTTTGGGTGCTGTCTCCGGCCTGGATATAGCGTTGAACCGCCTCGGCTGCTTCTGGGTCAAGGGGGTATTCCTTGAGTAAGTTCAGATAAAGTTCCGATCGATTCTTCGGGTTTGATGCAGTCAGTTTCTGGAGTAAATATTTTTGCTCTTCGACACTCAAAAGCCCGCGTTCAGAAACATCTCCAGCATTAAAGTCTCCCATGGTGATCATGGGCAACAACGCCTGCTTTACACGTTGGTTATATTTCTGGTTATCGGCCACCCGACGCGTGGACTCATCGTAATAGTTAGAGTGTTCATTATGAACAATAACGCTTGGAAACCCGTTGCCCGGACGGAGCACCACGTCTCCATCCGGCAGGACTTCGGTGGCGTTGGCCCGAACGGTTGTGGCTACACCTTCGGCGTTGGCCGTCCCCAGAAAAGCAGGCGCAAAATAGCTGTTATTGTTTTTATTGGCGATCTCCAACTGCTTTTTCATGCTTTCTATAAAAAGCGCTTTTTGCGGGCGGTTATTGTCCAGCTCAGGAAACACCGCCACATCAGGCTTGACTGTATTGATCAGGTTTTTCATCGGGTCAGAGAACCCGGTCAGTTTACCCTGCGCATCTTTGCTCCAAATACTTGAATTCGCCTGCTTGTTCCAGATGTTGAACACCATGAACTTCAGTGCATAATCTTCTTTCTGAAGAGGTTGCTCATCGGCATGTGCAATGCTCGAAAAAAATGATGCGACGGCCAAGCCTCGAAGCAGATGCTTCTTGGTTTGCAAATGCCATTCAGGCAGGAGGATCAAACGTGAGGGAGATAAAAAATTATTTAATCTGTGAGTGTAATTGTTCTCAGCCCCTAAAGAGCGATACCTATCATCGTACGATGGTTTTTTAGATGATCTGCCCACGCTGGAATTACCTGGTTTCCTTTGGCTCATGCCTACTCCTTATTCGCATCGAACCAGCTGCTTTCCATACGAGACACTCAGGAGGCTGTGCAGATGGCTGAAAATTTAATGGGTGTGTGGGTGGATTTATATTCAGAAATCAATATGGAAAAACGTTATCCAGGGCGGTTGCAGAAGCTGAGTGCAACACGGTTATTGATTTGAAGCTGGAGC
>Ga0066462_1000090_pt1 | contig 29327 bp, 25 predicted proteins | sample LakWasMe92_HOW11_2_FD_59573 | JGI IMG/M metagenome (GOLD analysis project Ga0066462, IMG submission 59573) | Freshwater sediment methanotrophic microbial communities from Lake Washington under simulated oxygen tension - Sediment Metagenome 92_HOW11 | ecosystem: Environmental > Aquatic >... | reverse complement strand
GCCACGGAAATGGAAAGGCCGAATCTGTTGTTCATTTTTGTCTCCTCGGTAAATCTTATTTTTTAGTGTCCAAGGCCAAGCGGCGTCGAAAACATTTTTTTATTTGCAACTTAGGCGGGAACATGGGGTGGTGTTCGGACCAGGTGCCCCTTTTTTCCTCGTTTTTTAAGCCGGAAAAGACCGGAAACACGGGCAGTCCTCTTGCAATACTAGGGGATGGCGTAACGCATTTCCTTAACCTGAAATAGCTATTACGAAAAGTGTTTACAGGTGGCAAGGCGAACAAATCCAGTGCCGGCTTAGTCAAAGATCATGGTGTTACTGGATATGTGTTTCTTTCCGACGCGAGGTCATCATGAAACGAAGAACGCTTTTGCTCGCTGCGATTACGCCGGTTCTGTTTGCCGCCACCATGCCATCGATTGCAGCGCCGCCAGGCCCCGAGTATGCGGGCGCACCCGCGCCGGCATCGGCGGCCGATTACACGGTCACTCTCACGCCCGGCACCAAATATGTGAATGTGGACAAGGGCGATACCGTCAGGTTCGTCGCCGGCGATAAACAGTTCACATGGAACTTTAATTCCGCGGACGACACATGGGCGGTTGGCCTGCGCGACATCGCCCCGCCCGGCATGATCGGCCGCGATGTCATCGTCTATGTTTCTCCGTTTCGCAAGGGCTTCGGGCGGGAGGATTCCGGAGAGGGCGATTGAAGCCATGACGTCATCGGCTCATCCATAGCGCGCCGGTTGAAGCGCGTGGACAGGCGCGCCCCCGGGCGCGCCTTTTTTCGTCCTGACGGCGCAAACGCTTTCTTTTCATCTCCCTCCTACAATCCACTATGTGGAAGTATTCCTGGGGTTTCCATATTGCTAGTGTTTGGGGTGATTGCTATAGTTCTTCTCACCACATTCCAATCCGACGAGATTCAAAGAATCCAGAAGATACATAAAAGAGTCCACGGATTGGACTAAATCGAACGGCGAAGTTTGGTAACGCCGGATTCTGTTTGAGGAGAAGACATGAAGAGGCTTGTTGTCGGCATTACCGGCGCTACCGGCGCCGTTTTCGGGATCCGCCTGCTGGAGGCCCTGCACGGAGTCGAGGGCGTCGAAACCCATCTGGTCCTGAGCAAGTGGGCCATGCAGACCATCGAGCACGAAACCAGCATGACGGTGGCGCAGGTACGCGAGCTGGCCACCGAGACTCACTCGGAAGGCAACATGGGTGCGTCGATCTCCTCCGGCTCCTTCCTCACCGACGGCATGGTCATCGCCCCTTGCTCGATGCGCACGCTCGCTGCGATTGCGCACGGCGTGGGCGACCACCTGGTCCATCGCGCCGCCGACGTCATCCTCAAGGAGCGCCGCAAACTGGTGCTGGTGGCGCGCGAGCTGCCACTGAGCGATATCCATCTCGAGAACATGCTCAAGCTGTCGCGGATGGGCGTGACCATCATGCCGCCGATGCCGGCCTTCTACAACCATCCCGCAACCATCGACGACATCGTCAATCACATCGTGGCCCGGGTGCTCGACCAGTTCGGCTTGCCGGCCGACTTCGCAAAACGCTGGGAAGGGCAGATGCGCGCCAAGGTCGCCCATCTCCAGCAGCACAAGTAACAGCGGCCCTGGATTTACCAACCGAACTCTTTGGCAGCACAAGCAACCGCAGTTTCCCTAATTTACCAACTGAAAATAATGGAGTAAATACAATGAACGACATGTCGAACAAATCAGGGAGCCGTGCCGGCTTCAAGGACCTGCGCGAGGCGGTGGAATGGTTTCGCACCAAAGGCTATCTGGTGGAAACCGATAAGGAAGTGAACCCGGACCTGGAAATCACGGGCCTGCAGAAAATCTTCGACGGCAGCCTGCCGATGTTGTTCAACAATGTGAAGGGCATGCCGCATGCGCGCGCCATCACCAACCTGTTCGGCGATATCCGCGTGGTCGAGGAGCTGTTCGGCTGGGAAAATTCGCTCGATCGCGTCAAGAAGGTGGCGCGCGCCATCGACCACCCGCTCAAGCCCGTCATCATTTCGCAGGACGAAGCGCCAGTGCAGGAAGAAGTGCTGACCTCCGAGCTGGACGTGAACAAGTGGCTGACCGCGATTCGCCACACCCCGCTCGAAACCGAGATGACCATCGGCTCCGGCATTTCCTGCGTGGTCGGGCCTTACTTCGACGGCGGCAGCCACATTGGCTACAACCGCATGAACTTCCGTTGGGGTAACGTCGGCACCTTCCAGATCTCCCCGGGCTCGCACATGTGGCAGGTCATGACGGAACACTACAAGGACGAAGAGCCGATCCCGCTCACCATGTGCTTCGGCGTGCCGCCATCGTGCACCTATGTGGCAGGTTCCGGCTTCGACTACGCGATCCTGCCGAAGGGCTGCGACGAAATCGGTATCGCCGGCGCCATCCAGGGCGCTCCGGTGCGCCTGGTGAAATGCCAGACCATCGATGCCTACACGCTGGCCGACGCGGAATACGTGCTGGAAGGTTACCTGCACCCGCGTGACAAGCGCTACGAGACGGCCGAGTCGGAAGCTGCCGACGTGCAGGGCCGTTTCCACTTCCATCCCGAATGGGCCGGCTACATGGGCAAGGCCTACAAGGCCCCGACCTTCCATGTCACCGCAATCACCATGCGCAAGCGTGAAAGCAAGCCGATCATCTTCCCGCTCGGCGTGCACACCTCGGACGACGCCAACATCGACACCTCGGTGCGCGAATCGGCCATCTACGCCCTGTGCGAGCGCCTGCAGCCAGGCATCGTCCAGAACGTCCATATCCCTTATTGCATGACCGACTGGGGCGGCTGCATCATCCAGGTCAAGAAGCGCAACCAGATCGAAGAGGGCTGGCAGCGTAACTTCCTCGGCGCCATCCTGTCGTGCTCGCAGGGCATGCGGCTTGCCATCGCGGTCAGCGAAGACGTCGATATCTACTCGATGGACGACATCATGTGGTGCCTTACCACCCGCGTCAATCCACAGACCGACATCCTCAATCCGATCCCGGGCGGGCGCGGCCAGACCTTCATGCCGGCCGAGCGCATGACCTCGGGCGACAAGCAGTGGACCGCGTCGAACACGATGTTCGAAGGCGGCATGGGCATCGACGCCACCGTCCCTTACGGCTACGAGAGCGACTTCCATCGCCCTGTGTACGGCGTGGACCTGGTCAAGCCGGAAAACTTCTTCAACGAGAAGGACATCGCGAAGATGAAATCGCGGATGGACGGCTGGGTGGTTTCCCTGGCGCGCACCGGCCGCTAAGCGAGTCGAAAGGAAAGCGAATGTTCAGCGCATACCGTGTCCTTGACGTCAGCAACCGGATCGGCTGGTTGGCCGGCCGGTTACTGGCCGACCTTGGGGCTGACGTGATCCGGGTCGAGGCGCCGGGTGTGAGCATCGATAGCGCCGACTGGCAGGCCTATCATGTGAACAAACGGCTGCTGCGGCTCGATCTCGGGACAGTCGAGGGGCGCTGCACTTTCGACCAGTTGATCGCCAAGGCCGATATCCTGATCGAGTCGTCGCAACTGGGCGAGGCCAACGCCCGGTATTTCGAGTGGACGCGCCTGAAGAAGGTCAATCCGCGCCTGGTGCAGGTGTCGGTCACGCCGTTCGGGCGGGAAGGTCCGCGCGCCGGCTGGCTCGCTTCCGACCTTGAACTGATGGCGGCCGGCGGCGCCATGTCCCTCGCCGGCGAGCCCGATGGCCCGCCCACGCGGGTCACGGTGCCCCAGTCTTACGGCTGGGCCGGCGGCCAGGCCGCGGTCGGCGCGGTCACCGCCATCGTGCACCGCACCGCGACCGGCCTCGGCCAGCGGGTCGACGTGTCGGCCCAGTCCGCGGTGATCCTGGCATCGTCCCATGCCGCCGCGTTCTGGGACATGAACGGCACCAATCCCACCCGCTGCGGCGCCTACCTCACCGGGCGCTCCATCAAGGGCGCGCGCTATCGCGCCTTTTGGCCATGTTCCGATGGCTATCTCAATTTTATCGTGTACGGCGGCCCTGCGGGGCGCCGTACCAACAGCCAGCTGGTCGAGTGGATGCGCGAACGCAAAGCTGCGCTCGGCGCGCTCGACGGCACCGACTGGAAACGCTTCGATCCCAAGCTCGCCACGCAGGAGCAGGTGGACGAACTCGAGCAGCCGATCGCCGAATTTTTCCTGACCCTGACCAAGCGCGAGTTCCTCGAAGAAGCAAGCCGGCGCGAAATGCTCGGCTACCCGGTATCGACCATCGCCGACATCGCGCACGACCCGCAACTGGCGGCGCGCGACTTCTGGCAGGACATGCCGCGCGCCGACGGCAGTGTGCAGAGACACTGCGGCAGCTACGCCATCATCGACGGGGTGCGCCCTCCGCTGCGCCACGCGGCCGGCGAGGAGGTCGGCCTGGACGCCCTGATGGACGAGTTCGGGGCCGGCCCGCAGCTGCGCAGCATGGTCAAACCAGAAAGGCAATTCCTATGAGCGCGGTCCAGCAAGCTCTCGCCGGCGTCAAGGTCGCCGAATTCGGCGCCTATGCGGCCGGACCGCATATCGGCAAGATGCTGGCCACCTTCGGCGCCACCGTGGTGCACGTCGAGTCGCGCAGCCGGCCGGACGGGTTTCGCCTGGAATACCCGCCCTACAAGGACGGCAGGACCGGAGTGGACCGCAGCGGCTGCTTTGCGATCTTCAACGACTCCAAGCGCGCCGTCACGCTCGACCTCAAGAACGAGGCCGGCGTCGCGCTGGCCAGGCAACTGATCGGCTGGTCCGACATCGTCATCGAAAACATGCGCCCGGACGTCATGGCGCGCCTTGGCCTCGGCTATGAAGAGGCATGCGCGCTGCGCCCGGGCATCGTGATGATTTCAAGCTGCAACATGGGCCAGACCGGACCGCGCGCCCAGACCCCGGGCTTCGGTTCGCAGCTGTCGTCGCTGTCGGGTTTTTGCGGCCTGACCGGCAGCCCGGACGGCCCGCCCCAGCTGCTGTACGGACCGTATATCGATTTCATCGCCTCCACGCTGGGCGCCTCGGCCGTACTGGCCGGGCTCGACCGGCAGCGCCGGACCGGCCAGGGCGCCCTGATCGACCTGGCCCAGTACGAGAGCGGCCTGATGTTCATCGCCGGCTCCATGCTCGATTACCACCGCGACGGCGTGGTGGCCGAGCGTGCATCGAACCGCGACCCGAATGCGGCGCCGCACGACGCCTACCGATGCCGGGATGGTCAATGGCTGGTGCTGTCATGCTGGTCCGACGCCGAGTTCGCGCGCCTGGCGGGAATGATTGGCATGCCCGGGCTGGCCGACGATGCGCGCTTCGCCACCCTGGGCGCGCGCCAGGCCAACGAGACGGAACTGAGCGAATTGATCGGGAAATGGTCGGTCGGGCGCGATGCATCCGAGGCCGCCACGCTGCTACAGGCGATCCAGGTGCACGCCTATCCGGTCAACACCATTGCCGACCTGTTCGACGATCCGCAACTGGGCTACCGGCGCACATGGCGCCGCCGCCGCCACGGCGCGGTCGGGGACCTGGCCTGTTACTTCTCTGCGTTCGACCTGTCGGACGTGCCGGGCGACGTCACGGGCGCCGCACCGACGCTGGGCGCCGACAACGAATACGTGTTCCGCGAGCTGGTCGGCCTGAGCTGCGAGCAGTACGCCGACTACCAGGGATTGGGCGCCTTCGAGTGAGCCACATGAAATCTGACCTCCTGACATCCTACGCCGACGGCATCCACGCCATCGACGCCCTGTACGTGCGTCCCGGGATGGTTGCGATCCACCTGATCGTCGAAAAAGGGCGCGCCGCCTTTTTCGACTGCGGCACCAACGCGTCGATGCCGCAAGTTCTGGGCGCACTGGAAAGCCTTGGCGTTGCAACGGAAGCGGTCGATTACGTGATTCCCTCCCACGTTCACCTTGACCATGCAGGTGGCGCCGGCGCGATGATGGCGGCCTTCCCGAACGCCCGGCTGGTGGTGCATGCGCGCGGCGCAAGACACATGGCCGATCCGGCGAAACTGATGGCCGCGACCCGGGAAGTGTACGGCGACGAGGCCACCCGTGCGCTCTACGGCGAACTCGTTCCCGTGGAGCGCGAGCGGATTATCGAAGCGGCCGACGGCATGGCGCTCGATCTCGCGGGCCGCAAACTGATCCTGCTCGACACGCCGGGACACGCGAAGCACCACATCTGCCTGGTCGATTCCACGACCGGCCACGTTTTTTCGGGCGACGCGTTCGGATTTTCCTACCGTGAGCTCGATGTGGGCGGGCGCGCCTTCGTGTTTCCCAGCACGTCGCCGGCGCAGTTCGATCCGCAAGCCATGCATGCCTCGATCGAGCGCATCCTGGCGCTCAAGCCGGGCGCGGTGTATGTCACGCACTTCAGCCGGATCACCGACATCGCTCGCCTCGGCGCCGACCTGCACCGGCTGGTCGATCACCATTGCGCGCTGGCGCGCCGGGCGCTTGCAGCTCCCGAGGACAAGCGCCCGGCACTGATTCTGAATGGCTTGCGCGCGCTGCTGATACGGGAGAACGCCAGGCAGGGATGGGAGCTTGACGATGGCGCCCTGTTCAGCCTGTTCGACGACGAACTCGATGTCAACGCCCAGGGCCTGCTGGCCTGGAGTCCGGAGCCGCAGCAATGATGGCGCCATTTTCCGGCATCGGGTCCACCTTTTCGCAGGTGGCGCTGGCGGCAGTTAACGGGCTCGGTCACCGATTGCACGACAGCGAAAGCGGCGACCATATCCACGAAATGTCGATCGGCGAAAAAGGCGCGATGGCCGAATTCATCTGGAAAGTCGACAACATCAGGCTTACCACGGTCGGCATCGATATCGGCAGCTCGACCTCTCACCTCATGTTTGCCAGGGTGCACCTGCAACGCAAGACCCAAATGCTGTCGAGCCAGTTTGTCGTCATTGCCCGGGAAATCATCTGGCGCTCGCCCATTCTCATGACCCCTTTCCTGCCCGATAACACGATCGACGCGGCCCGGCTGCGCAGCTTCATCGACGAAGCCTACCGCGAGTCGGGCCTGGTTCCGGCTGCCATCGACAGCGGCGCCGTGATCCTGACCGGTGAAGCCATCAAGCGCAGCAACGCGCTGGCGATCGCCGAGCTGTTTGCGGCCGATTCGGGAAAATTCGTCTGCGCCTCCGCCGGGCACCATCTCGAATGCATGCTGGCGGCCCATGGCTCGGGAGCGGTGGCGCTGTCGCGCGCGACCGGCCAGACCCTCCTGCATGTCGATATCGGCGGCGGCACCACCAAGCTCGCCCTGATCAGGAACGGGGAAGTGCTGGGCACCTGCGCGGTCGCGGTCGGCGCTCGCCTGATCGCGCGCGACGCCAGCGGGTGCCTGACCCGCATCGACGAGTCGGCGCAGTCGATGGCGCAGGCGCAGCGCATCGACCTTCGGCTGGGAGAGCCAGTGGACGAGGCCGAGCTGGCCCGGGTGGTCGAGGCGCTCTCGAATGCGCTCGTCGCCCTGATCCAGCAAAAAACCGTGGAAGGGCCGGCCCGCGCCCTGTACCTGACGCCGCCCATGCCAAACCTGGCCAGGCCCGATGTGATCAGCTTCTCGGGCGGGGTGTCCGAATATATCTATCGGCGCGAACAGCGCCTGTTCGGCGACATCGCCAAGGCGCTGGCCGAGAATATCGGGCGCGCCTTCTTCGACGGCCGCATCGACGTTCCGTTCGTCGACCCCGGCGAGGGCATTCGCGCCACCGTGATCGGCGCCTCGCAATTTACGGTGCAGGTGAGCGGACGCACCATTCACATCGCGGGCGGCAACCTGCTGCCTGTCCACAATGTTCCGGTGTTGTCGCCCGTGTTTCCAATGGGCGAACATCTTTGCATCGATGACGTCGCCGCGGCGGTGCGCGATGCGCTCTCACGCGCCCACGTGAATGAAGGCCAGCCGATTGCGCTGGCGGTCAAATGGCGCGGCGACCCGCACTACGCGCGCCTGCGCAACCTGGCCGAAGGCATCTTGCTGGGGCTGGGCATCGGCGCCGGCGCCGCCGGGGCGCTGATCCTGATCGTCGACGGCGATGTCGGGAAAACGCTCGGCAACATCATCGAACACGATCTTCATTACCAGCAAAAAATAGTATCGATAGACGGTATCCAGCTGCGTGCCTTTGACTATGTGGATATCGGTGAGGTAATCCAACCCAGCAACGCGGTGCCGGTCGTAATCAAATCGTTGCTGTTTTCTGCCGGGCAGCAGAACCTGTAGTCCTGCTTGCGTCGACATCATCTGACAGTCGAGGACCCCATAATGAGTGACAGCGAAGCTCCAAGAATCATGATCGACTCCTATCTGGAGTGGCTCAAGACGGAAGGCATCCCCGTGACCGAGGATTTCGGGATCGATCTATTTGAAGTGGACACGAAGCCCTGGGCGCGCTTCGATGTGGACGGCGCGGCCGTGCACCTGAAGGGGCGCGGCGATTTCCTCAACATGTTCCTGCTCGATATCCCGGCCGCCGCATCCACGTCGCCGCAGCAGCACCTGTATGAAGAAGTGGTCTACGTGCTGGCCGGCCATGGCAGCACCACGATCGAAGTGGCCGACGGGCGCAAGCACACCTTCGAGTGGGGGCCGAAGAGCATGTTCGCGATCCCGCTCAATACCCGATACCGGCATTTCAACGGCAGCGGATCGGATCGGGCGCGGCTGGTGTCGACCACCAACATGCCGGCGGTAATGAATATTTTCCACAACGAGAAATTCATCTTCAACAATAGCTGGCAGTTCGACGAACGGATCGGCAGCTCGAAGTACTTCAGCGGCGAGGGCGATTTCATCCCGGTCAGGCCGGGCAACCACATGTGGGAGACCAATTTCGTTCCCGACCTGGCCAGTATCGAATTGAAGCCGTGGGGCGAGCGTGGCGCCGGCGGCACCAACATCATGTTCATCCTGGCCGACGGCACCATGCATGCGCACATTTCGGAAATGCCGGTCGGGACCTACAAGAAGGGCCACCGCCACGGGGCCGATTTCCACGTCATGTGCGTTACCGGGACCGGCTATTCGCTGTTGTGGTACGAAGGCGAACAGGATTTCCACCGCGTGGACTGGAAGCATGGCACCGTGTTCGCACCGCCTGACCAGATGTTCCACCAGCACTTCAATACCAGTGCCCATCCGGCGCGCTACCTGGCGACCGCCTACGGCAGCCTGCGCTACCCCTTCACAGAGAGCAAGCGCAAGTCCTTGTTTGGGGGCGTGTCGACCAGCGTGAAGCTGGGCGGCGCCCAGATCGAGTACGAAGACCAGTCGCCGCGCATCCACCAGCTGTATCAAGAAGCGACGCAGCGCAATGGCGTCACGGTAAAGATGTCCGCCTTCATCAAGTGATGCCTGCCGCCCGCAAGACTCGGAACGATGAGTCTTGCGGGCGGTGCACACCGGAACCGGCAGGCGCTGCGAATTACTGCTTCCCGGCCTGGTTCATCCACTTTTTCTCGCAGTCCCTTTCCTGGACGTTCGCAACCATGAAATCGATGAACACCCGCACCTTCGCCGGCAAATGCTTGCGGGTCCGATAAGCAATGTTGATCGAAAACTTAGGCAGATTCCAGTCATCCATGATCGGAACCAGACGCCCTGCCTCCACATCGTCGTAGATCAGCGAGCTCGCCTGAATCAGTATTCCCATTCCATCGAGCGCGGCTTCCCGCAAGATCTGTCCGTCGTTGGCTTGCAATGCACTTTTTACCTTGATGACCTCGGTTTCCCCGTTGCGGCTCAAATGCAGTTCGTTAGGTTTGTTCACGTAGGTATACAGCAGGAATTTATGCTGCAACAACTGTTCGATGGTGTACGGGGTGCCATGCCTGGCAAGGTAGGACGGTGAAGCCACCAGGAGCCGGCGCGTTTCCGCGAGCTTGCGCACCGTGATGTTCGAATCGGGCTCGTATTCCCTGGTGCGTATTGCCACATCGATTCCGCTCTCGATCAGATCGCAGTAGCGGTTGGCGGAAACGAGTTCGATATCGATCTTCGGGTAGAGCTCGGTAAAGCGCGGCAAGACAGGCACGATCAGCTTCATGCAGGAAGACAGCGAGCTGGTGATGCGCAAGGTACCTGAGGCATCGAGCGTCGTTGCATTGGCTGCCGCCTCAGCATCCCTCACCTCTGCCAGAATGCCTTTGCAGCGCCGATAGAACTCCTCGCCAACTTCCGTCAGGGACATGCTTCGGGTATTGCGGTCGACCAGGCGCGCGCCCAGGCGCGCTTCCAGTGACGCGAGCAGGCGGCTGGCCGTCGCGTTTGAAATATCGAGCATTTCTGCCGCTTTTGACAAGCTGCCCAGTTCCGCAGTTTGTACAAAAAATTCAAATTCAGTCCAACGATCCATCGGGCCCCTCTTGTCATTTACTGAAAAACAGATTTCCAGAACCGATATTTATCTTTCCCAACTGCAGACATATATTACTGCTTGCACCGCTGTTATGTTTACAAACGGACTGTATTTCTGTCGCGGGCGCAGTTGACATTGAGCCGGTATCATCTATCGTCGGCTGCGCCGAGAGTGGCTTAATCAAAGTAAAACGTTCCAATTTCTGGAGGAATGACATGCGGGATTTGCGAGACTGGTTAAACAGCGTTCGGGAAATCGGAGAGCTATACGATGTGAAAGGCGCTTCTTGCGATCTGGAAATTGGAGCAATTACAGCGGAAAACAGCAAAAGGTACGGGCCGGCCCTGTTATTCGACCAGATACCTGGTTATGCCGAGGGATACCGGATACTTACCAGCACGGTTTTATCCAGAAAGCGCATCGCTTTAACCTGCAATATTCCCTATTGCGAATCGAACGCCGAGTTGGTCACGATGTTTGAGGGCCTGCCGGAAAAATGGGAAAAGGATGCCCCAAAATTTCCCCCGGTTACGGTGCCGTCCGGGCCGGTTAATGAATGCCTGCAAGTCGGCGAGCAGGTCAATTTGCACGACATTCCAGCGCCCCTATGGCACGAAGGTGATGGCGGGCGCTATATCGGCACCGGAAACCTGGTGATCATGCGCGACCCGGACACCGGGCAAATCAACGTCGGTACGTATCGCGTGATGCTGGTCGATGAAAAGACCTGCACGCTCTATGTTTCTCCCGGAAAGCACGGGCACCTCATCATGCGGAAATATCACGAGCGCGGCCTGCCTTGTCCGGTTGCCGTGTCACTGGGCCATGATCCGCTCATGCTGATCGTGTCGGGCCTGCCGATCGATAAGGACGTCGGCGAGTACAGCTATATGGGGGCGATGCTGGGGGAAAGCATCCAGGTGGTTGCGGGCACGATCACCGGTTTGCCGGTCCCTGCCGGCAGTGAGCTGGTCCTGGAAGGAGAGTGTTTACCTGACGACCTGCTGCCGGAAGGCCCGTTCGGCGAATGGACCGGTTATTACGCCGGTGGCCGGGAAGATACGCAGGTTTTCAGGATAAAAGGGGTGATGCACCGTAAAGATCCGATCATGGTCGGTTGTTCGCCGGCCGGTCGCGGCGACGAATACGAAATCATGTATTACCGCGCCTTCCTGCGCTCGGCAATGATCAAGAAGACCTTGGGCGCGGCGGGGGTACCGGGTGTTCAGGCTGTGTGGACTCCGGAGGTGGGCGGGACCCGGCTGATGGTGATCGTCTCGATCAAGCAGCAGTATGCCGGCCACGTCAAGCAGGCCGCCTATATTGCCTCCCAATGCCGCGACGGGGCTTATCTGGGCCGCTATGTGGTGGTGGTCGACGAGGATATCGATCCTACCGACATGAACGAAGTCTTGTGGGCCATGTACACCAGGGTCGACCCTCAGAGGGACATGGAATTCATGAGCCGGGCCTGGAGCAGCCGGCTGGACCCGACCTTGTCGCCGGAATCGCGCCCCGAACACGATGCCTACTATAACTCCAGAGTCATTATTGACGCCTGCAAACCGTACGAACAGCGTCACAGTTTTCCCGAGCGAATCACTTGCAGCCCGGAGATGGTTCGCCACGTACATGAAAAGTGGAAGGATTTGTTTAAGAGCTGATCGATTGAGGGGCTACGCCAGTGCGTGTGGCCTTGTGGACCGTCAAAGAGAATCGACCTGTTGAAAAAGGAAACAACATGAAAATCGGGACAGCGGAGCCGGGCAGCACCTTCTTCACCCAGGGCTTGGCACTTGCCGACGTGCTTACAAAGGCTGGCGTTGGCGCGCCAGTCGAGGTGCGCGAATCGCTCTCGGCCAGCATCGAGAATGCGCAGCGTATCGCCAGCGGCGATCTTCACTACGGCTTCATGGCGGCCAACTGGATCGGCCGCGCGCTACGGGGAGAGCGCCCGTTCGCAGCGCCGATCGACCTGCGTATGGTTGCCCCCATGAACCTTGGACCGATGTTCTTCATCGTTCGGCGCGAATCGCCAATTCGCACGGTCGCCGATCTGTGCGGCAAGCGCGTCGCCGTCGGTCCGGCCAACAGCGGTGTGGCCCAGCACGCACATTCGATCTTCGGGGCGCTCGGCATCGCTTTTAGCGATTTCACGCCCGTCTACCTCGATCTGGCCACCGGCGCCAAGTTGCTCGCGGCAGGCGAGATCGATGCGCAATTACAGTGCCCGATTCCCAACAAGGTAATGGGCGATCTGGACCAGGCCGTGTCGCTGCGGGTACTGCCTTATGCGCCCGGTGACCTCGAAACCGTGCTGGCCAAGAATGCGGTCTACCGCAGCACGACCATGCCGCGCGGTGCCTTGCGCGCGCTCGAAGCGAATATGCAGCAGCCCGGCGTCGTCAATGTGCTTGTCACTCACGCGCGCCAGCCGGCGGCTGAAGTTGCAGCCGTGGTGAGCGCCATCGTGTCGGGGGCATCGGCGCTTGGCAGTCTCGACCCGCTGTTCGCCGGCATCGCCAAGCTGTGGGCGCCGCTCAAGAGCGACGGCGAGCAGGCACTTTCCTTCGAAGGCGTAGCGCTCCACCAGGGGGCACGCGACGCTTACCGCAGCGCAGGCCTGCTGGCCTGACGACCAAGCCGTTTTTCTTGAAGCAGACAAGATTGGAGTAGACATGGTTTACTTTAACAAGCACAACACCCGCTCGCTGAAGCTATTGTGCAGCCTTACCGTTGGAATGCTGCTGTGTGTGTCGCCGGTCGGTGCACAGACAGCCGATCAGGGAAAAAACGATGCACTGTATCTCTACCGCGGTGCGGACCGCGACCAGCGGCTGCTGGAAAAGGCCAGGCAGGAAGGCAGCGTCGTCGTGTACACCTCGTTCGCGGCCCTCGAATCGAAGAAATTGGTCAAGGCATTTGAAAACAAGTACGGCATCAAGGTCGAGGCTTGGCGCGCCCTGAGTGACAAAGTGCTGCAGCGCGCGGTCACCGAGGGACAGGCCCGGCACCATACGGTCGATGTGATCGAGACCAACGGCCCAGAAATGGAAATGATGGCGCGGGAAAAACTGCTGTCGAAGTTTTACAGCCCCTATTTTGCCGACCAGCCGCCGGCCGCAGTGGTGCCGGATCGGTTGTGGGCCACCGAACGGCTGGCCGTATTTACCGTTGCTTACAACACGAACAAGGTAAAGCGCGAGGACCTGCCGAAGCATATTGAAGGATTTCTTGATCCGAAATGGAAAGGAAAGCTCGGCATCGAAGCGACCGATTCCGACTGGATGGCGACCATCATTAAAAACATGGACGGCAACCGCGGCACCAAACTGTTCGAAAAGCTGGCCGAACAGAAGCCCGATGTGCGCAAGGGCCATAGCCTGCTCACCGAGATGGTGGGCGCCGGTGAAGTGCAGGTGGCGCTCACGATCTACAACGCCAATGCCGAATCGCTGAAGCGGCGCGGCGGGCCGATCGAGTGGATACCGATCGAACCGGTCGTCGCGCGGCAACAGGGCATCGGCCTGGCCAAGCATGCACCGCATCCGCATGCGGCCATGCTGTTTGCCGATTTCATCCTGTCACCCGAGGGCCAGGAGTTATTCAATTCGATGGGTGTGGTGCCCGCGAGCGTCAAGGTGAAAAGCAACCTGAACAACTTCCCTTACCTCTTGGTTGACACCGTCAAAATACTCGACGAACAGGAAAAATGGGAAAAGCTATGGGAGCGCCTGTTTCTCAAAAAATAGGCCAAACTGGCCATGCAGGCCGGTTTCATGCGCCTGCGGCTACTTCGCGACAGGCCGGCCCCGTCAGCGCGGGGCCGCCGATATGATGTCCTGATAGATCCGTGTCCATTTATTGCCTTGGTCGATCAGCGCCCCGGGGTCCATCTCCTTGAACGGAAAGCTGGAAAGAGGCGAAGGGAAGTTCTTGCTTACCGACACCACGCCGCGCCGGGCCTGGATGCTTTGCGCTTCAGACAGCAGGAAATCGAAAAAAAGCAGCGCGGAATATGGATGCGGCGCGTGGCGCGAAACGCCAGCGCCGTTGACTTGGGCGACCGCAGGCTGCAGGATGAACCAGTCGATCGGCGCCCCCTTGTTTTTCAGCTGCTCCACATTTGAGTTGTACACGGTCAGTGCCAGCGGCACCTCGCCGGATGCGACAAGATTGGCCAGCAATGAGTGTCCCTTGCGTATCGAGAAGCCGTTGGTGGCGCCGATTTCGCGAAACAGTTTCATGCCCCGCTCCTCGCCTAATTGTTGCATCAGACTGTAATACCATTCATCGTCCTTGGATTCGATGCCGAGCTTGCCTTTCCACTTCGGGTCGGACAGCTCCTCATAGGTTTTCGGCAAATTTTCCTTCTTGATCAGATTGGTGTTGTAGGCCTGGGCAAAGATCAGTAGCCGGGTGCCGATCCATTCGCCGTGTGGTCGCAGCGCTTGCGGCACCAGATCCTTGATGTGGGGAGTTTTCACGGCCTGCAACTGTTTTTCTCGCTGCAATGCCTCGATCGCCTGGCCGGGGCCTTCGACGATATCGAATTCGAAGCGATTGTTCTTCGATTCGTTGATGATCCGCGAAATGATATTGTCGGATCCCGCACGCCAGACCGTGACCTTGATGCCGTAGCGTTTTTCGAATGCTTCCAAAATAGGGCTGGTGTCGTTGACCGGCTGCGACGTATAGAACGTCAGGCCGCCCTCCTTCTTCGCCCCTTCGGCCAATATCCGTTCGCGATCGGGCCCGCTGTAGCTGGACAATTCGCTGATTCCCTTCGACAACTGGGCCATTGATGCGCCACTAACCAGCCAAGCCGCCAACAGTAATGCGATCTTGCTCATCATGCCTGCTCTCCTTTTTTGTTCGTTATTCCGGATACCGTCAATTGACCGGGTCAGAGCGCAGCTGCTGTCAGCCCGGAAGCATCTCGGCAAGCAGCCGCCCGTAGCCGGGAACGCGTTCGCGGATCGACAGGCGCAGCTGGAACTCCCAGCAGCGGGTCACGACGGGGTGAATCACCGGCACGCCAAGGTCCTGTTCCAGCAGATCGATCACGTCCAGCACGCGCCAGCCGGAACCGAGCAGATAGATCGCCTCCGCCTGCGGGTGCTTGAGAAAGGTCTTTTTGACATGGGCATAGAATTCGTGCGAGGACAGGCTGCCAACCTTGCTGAACGGGACGTCGACTCCCTCCATCGCGAGAACCTCAAACCCCGCCTCGCTGAAATAGCGGGCAAAGTGATTGTTGACCTCTCCGGTGAAGTAGGTGATGCCGACAAAGCGCTTGACCTTGAGCGCCTTGAATGCCCGTACATGATTGGTACACGATGTGAAGACCGGCACCTTGTATTCGCGCTCCCAACGCTCAAGCAGCCTGGCCTCGCCCTCATGACCGAGGATCATGAACGGCGGTGCGCCCTCGGCATGAATCAGGTCCACCTCGGCATCGGCCAGTTTGGCGACCAGAGGCTCGTATTCCGTGACCGCCTCCTTGAAAGTGCCGATCTTGCCATCCCTGATATCGAGGAAAAGCGGAATCACACCCACCCCTTCAGGCAACATGCGAATCAGCTCTTCGTGCGAGCCAGGGCGCATCGTCGGTTTGATATCGCCGACAACGCCACGCCAACAGTTAAATGCCATCCGTTCCTCCATGCGGTTAACGGTAGAAATTCGAGACCAGCAGGCATAACGACAAAAGCAGGAAACAGGCAAGCGGCCCGGCTTAACGGGATTTTCCAGTCCAGCCTGGCGGATTGGTCGCCTTGATGATGCGCGCCTCCTTGACCAGCTCCTTGACCGCGCCGGTAACCGGGAAGGACATGCCGGCCTGGTCCGCCAAGGCCGAGACGATCTGCATGTCTTTCAGGGCCCAGGTAAACGTGGTCTGATCCCAATCCTCGAGCGCCTGCGACTTGGCTGAACTCATCAGAAGTGCCGCGCGCAGCTTGACCAGGTCGATGCCGGTCGATTCGGCGATCCGCCCGGATTCGATCAGGCCGACGGACGTGATCCACAGCATCAGGTTATTCATCGCCTTGGCTACCTGCCCGTGGCCGACATCGCCAAGGTGTGCGATGTCGGAACAAAACGTCGAGTAGACCCGGCGTCCGCGTTCGACTACCTCGTTGTCACCGCCAAACAGCGCGAGCAATTTGCCCTCGTCGGCGAACCAGCGGCCGCGGCAAATCGGTGCGTCGAGGATGCTCACTCCCTTGGTGCCGGCGTGCTGCGCCAGCGTTTTCACGGTATCTGGCGCCACTGTCGATGAAACGGCAATGATGGCGCCCGCAGACAGGGAATCGAGCAAGCCTTCCTGGCCCAGCACCACCTGGTTCACCTCATCGTCGTAGCCGACCCCGAGAATCACGAACTCGGCTTGTTTGCCCAGTGCCGCGGCAGAAACGGCACTCGCCGCGCCCAAGCTGCACGCATTGGCGACGTTGGCTGCGCTGATGTCCGACACCGTCACCGTATATCCGGCATTGAGCAGGTGCTTCACCATCGGCAGTCCCATGCGGCCAACCCCGATCACGCCAACGCGTTCCTTGCTGTTCGTACTGTTCATTGCTTCCTCGCGGTTGTTGTCAATTGGTAGTCCCCGGATCCTTCGGCCGATACATAACCTTCTGCGATATCGCGCGCGAGCGCTTGCGGGTCGCGCTGGCTCGGATCGCCGAAACCACCACCGCCGGCGCTTTGCAACAGAAAGCGCTCACCGGCACGCATCTCGAAGCGGCCGGAACCCTGCGTCTCGTGCTGCTGTTCGGTATCGAGCCGGATCACAAAGCGGCTGCGGCTGCCCGCTTTGCCGCCGGACACGCCATTGGGCGCGTAGCGGGTTCGGTCGAAGCGGCGCACCACGATCGCGTCTTCCAGCAGTTGATACTCGCGTTGATAACTGAGGCCGCCGCGCCACTGGCCTGCGCCGCCTGAATTGGGCACCAGCTCGAAGCGCGTGATCCGGCACGGGTTTTCGGTTTCCAGGATCTCGATCGGGGCAATGTGCAAATTGCTCAGGTGGGTGGCGGTACCGGACGCACCATCGTGCCCCATGCCGCCGCCATACGCCGATCCCATGATTTCGTACTGCATGGTCGATTGGCCAGGACGCCCCTTTGCCCACGCGATGCCCAACGCGCTGGTCGATCCCGCATTGGCCGTCGCGCGCGCCGGATTGAAATGGGCCAGCGCCTCCAGGATCACGTCGACCAGCTTCAGGTTCGTCATCTGGTAGTTCGACACCGATGCCGGCGCCTGCGAATTGGTCACCGTGCGCGGCGCATAAATGAACTGCAGTACGTCGCGCATGCCGTCGTTGAACTGCAGCTGCGGCCCCAGGCTGCCAAGCAAGCAATAGAACACGCATGCTTCCACCATGGGCGGGCGCAGGTTGATCGGTCCCTTGGTCTGCGGCCCGCTGGCGGAAAAGTCGAAGCTGGCGAAGCCGTCCTTGACGGTGATGGTGACGGCCAGTTTGACCGGCTTGTCGAGGTCGAAACCGTCGGAGTCGAAGTAGCCTTCAGCCGAGGCGGTGCCGGCTGGAAGCTTTGCGATCACTTCGCGCAATGCCGCTGCCGCGCCGTTCAGGATGGCCGCAAAGGCGTCGCACATGGTGGCCGCGCCAAAGCGTTCGCACAGTTGCGCGACCCGCGTTACGCCCATTTGGGTAATGGCGATCTGGGCGCGCATGTCGCCCCGTACCAGTTCGGGCTGCCGGCTGTTGGCCAGGATCAGGCGTTCGATATCGGGCAATTCAGTGCCGGCGTTCCAGATCTTGAGCGGCGGCAGCAACAGGCCTTCCTGAAAGATTTCGGTCGCATTGGCCGAGGTCGACCCGGGGATCGTGCCGCCCACGTCAGCCTTGTGGGCGATGGTTCCGGTGAACCCGATGATCTCGCCATTGGCAAAGATCGGTGCCACGAATGCCATATCGGACACATGCGGCAAGCCGCCCTCGTACGGGTGGTTCGAGACGAACACGTCGCCGTCCTTGATGCCGCTCCCGGCGCCGCCCTGATCGCCATACAGTTCGAGGATGCGCCCGACCAGGTGGCGATAGACCGGCGCGTGGAAGAACATCGGCGGCGCAACGATCAGGCGCCCCGCGCGGTCGAGGACCACGCAACTGAAGTCGCGCGATTCGCGGATGATCGACGAGTAACCGGAACGGTAGAAATGGTAATGCATTTCGTCGACCAGGCTGGCGATCTTGTTGCGTAAAATCTGAATGGTGATTGCATCCATGCTCATGCGCCTTCCTTTTCCAGCATCAGGTTGCGGTAGCCGTCGACCCGTGCGGTCCAGCCAGACGGAATCACCGTCGTCGCATCGAATTGTTCGACAATCGCGGGGCCGGTAATGACCCCTCCGATATCGAGCTTGTCACGCTCATAGACAGTCGCTTCAACTGCGGTGTGTCCGTCCAGATGCAGCGTGCGCTTGCCTTTTTCGGCGTGCTGCACCGGCTGCGGCGTCGCCGGCTGCGTTTGTTCCTGTGGCTGGTACTTGGGTACCGCCACCCGTGCGCGCAGCCGGTAACTGACCACCTCGACCGGGCGGTTGGCGGCGGCGTGGCCGTGGATCTGGGCGTGCCGTTCATCAAAGCGCGCGCGTGCGGCGGCCAACGAGCTGGCGCTGAGCCGCCCGTCGAACAGGCCATCGAGGGAGGTGCGCAATTCATAGCCCTGCCCGGTGTAACGCAAGTCGAGCTCGCGCGAGAAGCAGGCGTCAGCGATACGCATCCCCTCCGCCTCGAGCTCGGTGTGCGCCTTCGACTCGAGCTGGCGATAGATGTCCTCGACGTGTTCTGGCGTGACCGTGGCCAGCGGTTTCAGGTCGGACCGGATGTAATCGTGCACCACATCGGTACAGAGCAGGCCCAAGGCCGAGAATGCGCCGGGACGCGGCGGCACCAGGATGCGCCGCATCCCCAGTTCTTCCGCCACCGCGGCCGCATGCACCGCGCCGGCGCCACCGAAGGGCAGCAGCGTGAAGCTCGACAGGTCGACGCCGCGCCTTGCCGCAAACACGCGAACTTCATCGGCCATGCGCATGTCGACAATGCGCCGGATGCCTGCCGCCGCTTCCAGCACGCTGATCTTGAGCGGCGTGGCGACCTGCGCATCGATCGCACTGCGCGAGGCGGCGACATCCAGGGTTTGCGATCCGCCCAGGAAATAGCCGGGATTCAGATAGCCGCAGATCAAATCGGCGTCGGTCACGGTCGGCTGGGTGCCGCCGCGTCCGTAGCAGGCCGGTCCCGGATCGGCGCCCGCGCTTTCCGGCCCGATCGCCAGGAAACCTGAACCATCGACCCAGGCGATCGAGCCGCCGCCGGCCGAGATGGTGGTCATGTCCAGCGCCGGCACATCGACCTGGCGGCGCGCGATCGCGCCTTCCGTCACTTCCAGCGGAACACCGCCTTCGATGAAAGCGATGTCGGCGCTGGTGCCGCCCATGTCGAGGGTGACCAGGCCGCTCTGCGCCGCTTCTTCGGCCAGATAAGCGCTGGCCTGGGCTCCGGCCGCCGGCCCTGACAACAGGGTATGCACGGTCTTGCCGCCGGCGATGGCGGCGGTAAACGGCATCACGCCGCCGTTCGACTGCATCAGGAAGCGCTGCTGTGTGCCGACACGAACCTCATCGAGGCCTTTGTTGAGGTAATCGATGTAACGCACCAGCACCGGCTCGAGATAGGCATTGAGCAGCGTGGTGGACATGCGCGACCATTCGCGTATGCGCGGCAGAACCTCGCTCGAAAGCGACACCGACACCCCCGGAAATTCCTGCTGAATCAATGCGCGCGTCTGTCCTTCATGCTCCGGATTCATGAAAGAGAACAGGTAACACACCGCGATCGACTGCACGCCGGCCGCTTTCAGCTCGCGTGCGGCCTGCCGCACCGCCTCCGCATCCAAAGGCACCAGCACCTGGCCCGCGAAATCGGTGCGCTCCGGGATTTCCCGGGTCAGGCTCTGGGGCGCGATCGGCGACGGCTTTTCGTAGAAATAGTCGAACAGATTGCCGTCGCGCGCCTGGTTTTGCACTTCCTGCACCGCCCGATACCCCTTGGTGATGAGCAGGCCGACCCGGGCGCCGCGCATCTCCAGCAGCGCATTGGTGGTGATCGTCGTGCCATGCGCGAAAAATTCGATATCCTCTGCGCGATAGCCGCGCGCGACGAACCTGGCTACCCCGTTGAGGACGCCCAGCGCAGGATTTTTTGGTGTGCTCGACACCTTCTCGACCATCAGCGCTCCGCCTTCCGTGTCCAGCAGCACAAGGTCGGTGTGGGTGCCGCCGACGTCGACCCCGAGCCGGTAGCGCGCATTTTTATTTGTCATGCCCATCCTTTTCTTTAAAAGACCTTGCCGCGCTTACTCGCCCACCATCATCGACGTGACGCCACCATCGACGAACAGCATGTCGCCGACAATGAAGTCCGAGTCGTCCGATACCAGGAACAACACGGCGCGCGCCATATCGAGCGCAACACCGGTGCGCCCGCGCAGGTTCACCACCGGACGGTTCGGGTCAAACTCATCCTTGCCTACCGGCGAGCCGATCTTGTTCGGGATGGCGGCGTTGACGCGAATGTTGTGCGGCGCCAGCTGAACCGCCAGCGCGCGCGTGAGGGCGATCACGCCGCCCTTTGCGGCCGCATACGCGACCGCCCGCTTGCGTCCGTAAAAGCCAGAGGTCGAACCGACATTGACGATCTTGCCACCGCCACCTTGTTCAACCATCCGGGTGGCGACATATTTGGTCATCAGGAATGGCCCGGTCAGCGTGACCGCAATCGTCTTGTCCCACTCGTCCTTGCTGATCTCGAGAATGCTCTTGTTGTCGGAGATCGCTGCGTTATTGACAAGGATGTCGATCCGTCCCCATTGGCTGACCACGTCCTGCACCAGGGTCTTGATATCCGATTCGCTGGCGATATTGGCGACAAATCCCTTGGCGTCGCCACCGGCACTTTTAATCTCGGCCGCGACCTTGTCGGCACGACCGCGATCCATGTCGACCACCGCGATCATGGCGCCTTGCGCGGCCAGCAGCTTGGCGGTTTCCTCGCCGATATTACGTCCGGCCCCGGTAATGATTGCAACTTGTCCGCTCAGTTTCATATTCTCGTTCCTATCTGGAGTACAGCAATTCATCAATAAAGACATCAGCGCAAGCAGTAATATATGACCCCAAATCGCAAAGATAAATATCGGTTCTGGAAATCTGTTTTTCACCGTGAGGTGCGCAGCTGCGGTTCGCGCCGCACGCACATGCTTGCCGTGAAAAACAGATTTCCAGAACCGTTATTGATCTTTTGGGGCGGCGCGCCTATATTGTCGAATCCTCGAAAATCCCAGTCGGCCTGATCATCGGCCCGGAAGGAGCGTGCATGGGCACAGAATCGCATTATCACAGCAAGAAAGACCGTGTATTTGTGCGGGCAATCGCCGGCCCCTACAACCTGCAGGACGAATTGACGCGGTTACGGTCAATGCCGCGCGTTCGCAAGGCAAGCGACATCAAGTTCGTGGACGGACCGCAGGCGTACAGCCGGCACTATGTGGAGCCCAAGGATGGAATCACGCAAACGTTCCATCTGCATCTGGAAGAATACGGGCCCGGAGGAAAGTCGCAGAAGCACGGCCACGCGAACGAAGCGGCCTTCTACATTCTTGATGGCAACGGCTACGAAGTTCATGACGGTATTCGCTATGACTGGCAGGCCGGGGACATCGCGATCGTGCATAACAACTGCGTCCACCAGCACTTCAACGCCGATCCACTCAAGCCGGCGCGCGCGCTGGTCATCAAGACCAAGCCGATGTATCTGTTCATGAACATGCTGTTCCAGGTCCAGGTCGAGCCGCGCGCGACCGAGCCTGCTGCCGGCGGCGTGGGGTTCGAAGTCCGCGAAAGCGAACAGAACTACAATCACGCCGAGTAAGGGCTGGCAAACAGGCACGATGACAATGACACTTCCTGCACAACCGACTTCAGTCAACAGCCAGTTCTGGGATGCCCGCTTCGGTGAACCCGGCTATGCATATGGCGAAAACCCGAACGATTTTTTGCGTCTGGCGTGTCAGCAGATCGTGCCGGGAGAAGCGCTGTCGTTATGCGAGGGTGAGGGCCGTAACGCGGTGTACCTGGCCAAACTCGGATTTCGCGTGACCGCGGCCGACTTCTCCGAGGTGGGACTGGCCAAGGCCAAGGCACTAGCGGCCAGCCAGGCAGTGGAAATTACAACGATGCTCATCGATCTAGCCGACCTCGAGCTCGGCGTTGCGCGCTGGGATCTGGTGGTATCGATATTCGCCCAGCCGCCGGCCGCGACACGCCAGCGTCTTTTTCACCAGCTCGCGCAAGGCCTGCGTCTCAACGGCGGCTTCATCCTTGAGGCCAAGGTCGAGGCGAATGGCGGCCCCGCCGGCCGCTACCCCGGCGCTGCGGTCCTGCGCGAGGAAATCGCGCCGCTGACATCAACCATCGAAGATGAGCAGGAGCGGCAGCTCAATGAAGGCCGTTATCATGCAAGCGTGCAACGCACGGTGCGGATACTGGCATTCAATCGCTGAGCGATTTCGCATTACTTTTCCTGGAACGCTTCTTCACGCCTGGATTTGATCGATGGCAGGGCGACCGCCACGACCAGCGCCGCGGCGGCAAGCAGCAGGCCCAGCGACAGCGGACGCGAAACGAAAACACTGAATTCACCACGCGAGAGTAATAAGGTCCGACGGAAATTTTCTTCCATCATCGGTCCGAGCACGAAACCCAGCAACAGCGGAGCAGCTTCGCAGCCGAGCTTCTGGAACACATAGCCAGCCAGGCCAAAGGCTGCCGTCATCAACGCATCGAAGGAATGATTGCTCACTGTATAGACCCCGATACAGCAAAACACCAGGATCGATGGATACAGGAAACGATATGGCACGGTCAGCAGTTTGACCCAGACGCCGATCAGCGGCAGGTTCAGGATCACCAGCATCAGGTTGCCAAACCACATAGACACAATCAAACCCCAGAACAGCGTCGGGTTGCTGTTCATGACTTGCGGGCCCGGCTGGATATTGTGGATCGTCATCGCGCCCACCATCAAGGCCATCACGGCATTGGGCGGGATGCCCAGCGTGAGCAGCGGAATGAACGAGGTTTGCGCTGCCGCGTTGTTGGCCGACTCGGGAGCGGCCACGCCCTCAATGGCGCCTTTGCCGAATTCGGCCTTGTTTTTATTGATTTTCTTTTCCAGCGAATAGGCGCCAAACGACGCCAGTGAAGCGCCGCCGCCGGGCAAGATGCCGAGGATGGAACCGAGCACGGTGCCGCGCAAGATGGGCGCGATCATGCGCCTGAAATCATCCTTGCTCGGGAACATGCTCGCGACCTTGCTGGTGAACACTTCACGGTGTTCCTTTTGCTCGAGGTTGATGATGACTTCGGCGAAACCGAACACGCCCATGGCCACCGCGACGAAGCCGATGCCGTCGCTTAGCTCCGGAATGTCGAACGCGTAGCGCGATACGCCGGTGTTGACATCGGTGCCGACGAGACCGCCCAACAGGCCCAGGCAAATCATCGCGATCGCCTTGACCTGCGAACCGGACGCCAGCACGACCGCCCCGATCATGCCGAGCACCATCAGGGAGAAGTATTCGGCCGGGCCGAACTGGAACGCCACTTGCGTCAGAGGCACCGCAAACGCGGCCAACAGCAGGATGCCGACACAGCCGGCAAAGAACGAAGCGAGCGCAGCAGTGGTCAAAGCCACCCCGGCGCGCCCTTTGCGCGCCATCTGGTAGCCGTCGATGCAGGTAACCACCGAAGAGGTTTCGCCCGGCAAATTGACCAGGATGGCGGTGGTCGAACCGCCGTATTGCGCGCCGTAGTAAATCCCGGCCAGCATGATCAAGCCGCCCAATGGCGGTAAGGCGTAAGTGACAGGCAGCAGCATGGCGATCGTCGCCAGGGGCCCGAGACCGGGCAGTACGCCGATCAGGGTACCGACCGCAGCGCCGATAAAGCAATAGGCGAGGTTCATCGGCAGGTTAACGGTCGCGCCGAACACGGTTACGGGGTCGAGCGCGAGTACCGCGCCAAAGCCGACGGCGAGATGGGCGAATAAGCCTTCTATGTACTATTTCCTTAAGGACCGATGAAGGCAGGCCAGAGAGGGAACTGCAGTTTTAAAGCGTAGACAAACACGAACAGGCACAGCGCGATCAGGACGAGCGCGTTGGCCAGGGTGGCTTTCCAGGTGAACTCGTGGCTCGCGTAGCTGGAAACAGCAATGAGCATCAGCAGGCACAGGATCAGCCCGAGGGTGTTGATCAACAGCCCGAACAGGACGACCGGACCGAGGATCAGGAGCAGGGTTGACCAGGAAAACCTGGCCACTTTTTCATTTCTTGCCGTCACCGCCATGGCGCCGATGGAAATAATGATTCCAAGAAAAATCAGGGTCAGGCCGAGGACGATGGGGAAGTAAGCGGGGCCCATTCGCGCTGCCGTGCCGAAGGCATACTGGGTGCCAAAACCGGAAAAAAATGCGCCGAATCCGACGAACATGACGCCCGCCCAAAAGTCCTGCTGATTTCTGATTCTCATGTTGCGTCTCCGACTGGAAAGCCTGCCAGCGTTGCGACCAATCCGCCTAATCGACCTTCATGCCAGTCGACCGGATCACGCTTGCCCAGCGCTCGCTCTCATGCTTCGTGAACTGCGTCATCTGCGCCGGGCTGCTGCCGATCGCATCGATGCCAATTTCTCCCAGTCGCTTGGCAACGTCCGGGAGCTTCAAGGCATCGGCTACTGCAAGGGACAGCTTGTTGACAACCGCGGGCGGCGTTTTCGGCGGCGCGGCCAGCGCAAACCAGGTGGTCGACGCAAAGCCTGGCAGTACCTCTGATACCGTCGGGACATTGGGCAGCAAAGGGTTGCGTTTTTCGCTGCCGACGGCCAGTATGTGGACAGTTCCGGCGCGGATGTGCTGCAGGACCGAACTGAGCTCGACGAACATCAGGTCGACCTGTCCGCTCAGCACGTCCATGATCGCAGGGCTGCTGCCTTTGTATGGCACGTGTACCATCTTGACCGCGGCCGCCGACTTGAACAGCTCGGCAGTAAGGTGCGAGGTGCTGCCGTTACCTTGCGAAGCGTAGTTGAGCCGGTCCGGATGGGCCTTGGCGTAGGCAATGAGCTGCGGCAGGCTTTTGAGCGCCACCTTGGTACTGGTGATCAGCACATTCGGCGTTGACGCCGTCAGCGATACCGGCGTAAACGTTGCCTGGTCATAGGCGAGCTTCGGGTATAAGTTCTTGTTGATCGCCAGTGGCCCGGGCGATGCGAACAGCAGCGTGTAGGCGTCCGGCGTCGAGCGCCATACCACTTCCGCACCGATATTTCCTCCCGCGCCGCCACGATTTTCGACGATGATGACCTGGCCCAATTTCGTACCCACCTTGTCAGCGATCATGCGTGCCAACGCATCGGTCGTCCCACCGGCCGGGTACGGAACGATAATCGTGATCAGTTTGGCGGGATAGTTTTGTGCTTGGGCCGTGCCGCTGCACGCGATGGTCGCGGCCAGCAGCAAGCGTGCCCATGAGGCCTTCTGCATTATCATTGTCTCCTCGTTATCACCAGCACTTGACCCGGAGTCGGATCTGGCGGGATTTTGTCACTCCAGTTCGCAATATAGGTGTGTGCTCGACAGAGATCAATAACGCTTCTGGAAATCTGTTTTTCAGGAGGCGAACGGGGAAGCCCGGGTGGTCGGGGCGGGAAACAATGTGCGGCCTGGGGAAACCCGCGAGGCAGCGGGCTTCCTGCCGAAACGATCACGCAGTCTTTCGATACTCGATGTCGTCTTGGATCATGATGCACTTTTCTGGATCGATCTTCAGGTACACCGGGGTGCCGACCGGCGCCGTGAATGAGGGATGGACCCTTGCCATCACCTTGCGCTGGCCGACCATGACCTGGCAATCCATGTACTCGCCCAGGAACACCCGGAAATCAACCTTGCCTTCGATGACGTTGGCCCCGTCCGGCCGCCGCTCGAACAGTTCGATGTCTTCCGGGCGCACCGACACCACGGCCGCGTCGCCCCTGCCGAACCGTTCGCCCGAGCTCACCGTGAGCTGGCCGATGCAGGTGCTGACGCGATAGCTGTCCGGCTGCGCATCCTGGAGTTCAATCGTCGCCTCCAGGAAGTTGGTCAGCCCGACGAAATCGGCCACGAACTTGTTGCATGGGCGATCATAGATCGTGCGCGGCGAGCCGATCTGGATGATGTGGCCAGCGTTCATGACCGCGATCTCGTGCGACAGCGCCAGCGCCTCGCCCTGGTCGTGGGTCACATAGATCGTGGTCAGGCCGAATTCGCGCTGCATGCGCTTTAACTCGAAGCGCATGCGCTCGCGCAGCTTGGCATCCAGGTTCGAGAGCGGTTCATCGAGCAACAGCAGCTTGGGCTCCATCACCAGCGCGCGCGCCAGCGCAAGGCGCTGCTGCTGGCCGCCGGACATCTTGGTCGCCTCGCGCTGGGCATACTGCTCGAGGCCGACGGCGCTCAGCACCCGCATCACCTTGTCCTCTGTTTCCTTGGGCGTGAATTTGCGCGCACCGACCTTGAGCGGGAACGCCACGTTGTTGAAAACGTTCATGTGCGGCCAGATCGCATAGGACTGGAAAACCATCCCGAACTTGCGCTTGTTCGGTGCAATAAAGATGTTCTTGTCCGAGGAATAGACCGTGACCTTGTCGACCGTGATGTCGCCCGAGCGCGGGCGCTCCAGCCCGGCGATCGAGCGCAAGGTGGTGGTCTTGCCGCAGCCGCTGGGACCGAGAAGGGTGAACAGTTTTCCCTCTGGCACATGAAAGCTCACATCTTGGGCCGCCTTGATGATCTCGCCCTTGTCGTTCGGGTATTCGGTGTACAGCGCGCTTACATTAAGCATATTTTTTCTCCTGCCGTTATCGTTTCAGCCTTCTTTCACGCCAAATTTCCTGCCGACGAACTGGGCCAGCATGACCAGCATGAACAGGGCAATGATGAACATGACGCCGAGCGCCGAAAGTTCGACGTATTGGCCGTTTTCCCACAGTTCCCAAATCAGGATCGATACCACTTCGGTGCCCGGGCTGTACAGCAGGATCGAGGTGGACAACTCACGGATCGATACGATCACGATGTAGATCCAGCCTGCGAGCAAACCCGGCTTGAGCAGGGGCAGGATGATGCGCCTGAAGGTGGTGCCCCAGGAGGCGCCGCTCATTTCGGCCGATTCCTCGAGCTCCTTGTGGATCTGCAGCATGGACGTGGTGTTGTAGCGCAAGCCGTAGGGCATGAAGCGCGTGACATAGGCGATGAACAGGATCCACATGGTCCCGTATACGCCGATGTCGACGTTGAGGTAGAAGATCATCACGGCCAGGCCAAGGACCAGTCCCGGGAACACCATCGGCAGCGATGCAAGGTTGTCCAGCAGCCAGCGGCCCGGCAGTTTGGTCTTGACCACGATCCAGCAAATCACCGACGTCACCAGCATGACCATGGTTGCGCAGCCGACCGCAAGCAGCACGCTGTTGCCGACCGCACTGATCAGGGTCGGGTAGGTCAGGATGAACTGGTAAGCGTCGAAGGTCAGGTTGGAGAGCGCCTTCATCGACGGCACGCTGTAGAATTTCTGCAGGGACGACCACAGCAACACCAGGAAAGGCAGGATCACGATCAGGGCGAAGTACACCACGAAGATCGAGGCGGTCACATAGCGCCACTTGCCGAGATCCATGGCCCGCGGACGGAAGCCCTTGCCGGTCACGGTGGAATATTTGCTGCCCTGGCTGGACAATTTAGACTGGAAGTAAATGCCGACCGTGGTAATCAAAAGCAGCGTGACGGCGTAGGCGGAAGCGAGCCCGATTTCGCTCGGATAGTGATGGATGGCCTGGTAGATCGACGAGGTGAACACGTGGATGCCGACCGGCAGCCCGAGCAGGGCCGGCACCTCGAACGACTCGATCGAGCGCACGAACAGGATCAGCAAGGTGGCGAAGATGGCCGGCCAGGTCAGCTTGAGCGTGATGTGCCAGGCGATCTGCGGCACGCTGGCGCCACTCATCATGGCCGACTCTTCGAGCGAGGGATCCATCGAGCGAAAAGCCGCCGTCATCACCAAAAATGCCATCGACGAGTAATGCAGGCCATCGACCCAGATCATGCCCCACATCGAATAGATATTGAAAAAGACGTAATCGGTATGGAACCAGCTTTGCAGCACCAGGTTGACAATGCCGATCTTCGGACTGGCAAGCAGGATCCAGGCGACCGTAAACAGAATTCCGGGAATGATCAGCGGGATGATCGACAACGCAAAAAACAGCGATTTCAGCGGGGTGTTGGTGCGCTCGTTCATCCACGCCAATGCGGTCCCGATCAGGAAGGCGAAGATCGAGGTGCCGGTCGCAAAGGTCACTGAATTGAAAAACAGGGTCAGCGTTTCGACCGTGGAGTAGGCCGTGATGTAATTATTGAACGTGAACTTGGCTGCCTTGGTGGCGGTTTGCGGCGTGAAAAAACTTTGCCACAACAGAAAGCCGAGCGGCATCAGCGCCAGGTAGGCGACCAGCGCCACGCAGGCGCCGATAATGATCCATTTGAAATCGAAGTGGCGCCAGCTCCTCGGCGGAGCTGGCGGTGCAGCAATGATGTTTTCGGCAACGTTCATGTCGAAGTGTCCCCATGTGGAAATGGTGCGCCGTTTTTACGGTCGATTTTCGTTATTACGCTTCGGCTGTCTGCGCAGCGAATTCGCTCAATGATTTCTCGAACACGCCCAGCACCTGCGCCTCGATATCGTGCAGCTCGCCGCTGCCGTAGATGCGCGGACGCGGCA
>Ga0066462_1000079_pt1 | contig 31236 bp, 48 predicted proteins | sample LakWasMe92_HOW11_2_FD_59573 | JGI IMG/M metagenome (GOLD analysis project Ga0066462, IMG submission 59573) | Freshwater sediment methanotrophic microbial communities from Lake Washington under simulated oxygen tension - Sediment Metagenome 92_HOW11 | ecosystem: Environmental > Aquatic >... | reverse complement strand
TGCCCCGAGCCGGGGTCGAACCGGCACGCCCCTTTTCAGGAAAGCGGCGGATTTTAAGTCATGCAAGCATTCTAGGCGCAGCCCGCAAACCCGCATGAATACTCGCTCACTGTATGCGCACCCAGTGCGTGAAATGCGCTGTTTGCACGGGGTTGGTCAAATTTTCCCCATCATCTTTCAGCGCGCCTGCGACGGCCAAGCCTCCTGCATCAATCTTGAGTCAGAGGCGTGGCCCGAAGCCTCTCGCGCCATTCCCTCAAAAGCGCCTGCGCACTGATCGAATAGTCCTGTGAGGGTTGTTGCGTACTCACGGACGGAAGTGCAGGAAGCGACGGGCAGCTGCACGGTGGTGGCAGCGAGTTGTGCGCGCAGGCCGTCACGCTCAGTGCGAGCAGCAGCAGCATTGGCAGCTTCACGTTTCGCCCGATCTTGGGCAGCTTTGATTGCGTCATCTTTTGTCCTTTGCATTCTGATGGTGTCGTCCAGCGCTTTTTGATGAGCATTGGCAAGGGCGGTGGCGTGCTGTGCAGCGGTGTCGGCAATCCGCGCGTCATAGCGCCACGCCTGAACCTTCCAGCCGCCACCAAAGGCCAGAGCGCCAGCCACGATTGCAGTGGCGACGTAGGTGTAGAGGCCGGGGATCATGGTGAGTCCTTGGTTGGTTTGTCATCCCAGGTGGCGAAGCCCACATATGCCACGACAACGGCCCCGGCGAACGTGTAGAACGGCGCAGCCACCGCCCCAAGCTGGGCGCTGTCCGTGTAGAGCAACAGCAGCGGAAACGCCAGCCCTGCCAGTAGCGCGAGCCAAGCCATTCGACGCCTGTTCTTCCAGCGGTCTTTTTCGGTCATGGCGTCACCAGAAGTGAAGCAATCCGCCGAGCCCAGCCGCGCCCGAAGCTGGGCCATGTGGGCAGGTCGGACATGAACTGCAGCCGCGTGCCAAGCATCTTGGCTTTGAGCGCGTGCCCGTCAGCAGCTTTGGCAGCGGCCACCGTCTGCGGACCGATAGCGCCGTCATCCAGCACGCCCAAAGCCCGTTGCAGCCACTTGGCAGATTGACCCACACCAGAGTTCACTGCGGCATCAAAAACGCTGTACCGCACTACGGCGGGCAGGTCGTCGGCGCGCACCGCGTCCCAGTACGAGGCCCGATAGATGCGTTTGGCTACGTCCATCGGCAGCGAGCGCATCGGCCCGGTGTAGCCGTTAGCCCGCGCCACGCGCTCAGTGATGCCCCACATCGTCGCGCCGCCTGGGTCGGCTGGGTGGTCAACAAAGCCGCCTTCGTGTCCAAGCAGCTGGTGGAATGCTTGGTCGAAGTTCATTTCCCTTTCCCTTCAACCCTGCGGTCGGCTTCGATGTTCTCCACCCTGTACCGCAGCAGAGCCAATTCCCCGGCCACCGTCACCGCCTGCCCGTTCCCGGCCTTCACCGTGATCTGCAGGTCCGAAACGTCTCGGGTTAGCTGGTTGACCATGAACCACATGGAGACCAAGCCCCACCCCACCACCCCCATCACCCCGAGCAGCCACGGCAGCGGAATGCGGAAGTCAATGACGCGGGAAACGCGCTGCTCTTGTTGGTTGTCGTCGCTCATCTGCAATAATTCCTGTTCGTGGGCGTAAAAAAGCCCGCAAGGAGCGGGCATGGACGAAATGATTTCAGGCTGGATCAGGGCCTCGGGTATCAACCCGATCCTGCTGGGCTGGCTGGGTGCGTTGGTCGTGCTGGCTTTAATTGACCGGTGGCGCAGCAAGTAACCCACCACTGAAAGCGGCAGCGGGAGACAGCAGGCCTTGCATCAGATGTTGCCGCGGCTGTACAGCAAGCAACCCTGGCGCCACGTTCTGCGCTGCGCGCTGCTGCATGGAAATGTTGATGTTGTTCAAGGCAGGCCCCGCCAGCGGGCCGACCACCGGCACCTTGTCGAGTAGGTTCAAGCCACGCCCCAGCAGCAGGGCGCCGGAGTTGCTGTTGTTCACCGCAGAGCCCACCGGCTGGTTCTGCATGTAGCTCGCCACGCGGCCCACGGTGCGCAGTTGCGTCAATTCCTCTGGCGAAAAAAATAGCTGTAGCTTGCGGTCACCAATCTGATTCAACGCCTTGTTGAATGCGGCCTGGCTGAATTTCCCCACCTCATCCGACGCACCGCTCAGGGCTTTATCCTTCAGATGCGCCAGTAGTGCGTCACGGACCACCGGCACCCCTTGTGGGCCAATCTCCTGCAGCAGCTCGCGGGCTTCGTTCGGCGTTCCGCCAATGACGAACTTTTGCGCGATCCTGGCGGGATCGCTGGCGCCACTGCCTGACAACACACTCCGAACGAGCGGGTTTGCGTCTTCGTAGGCGTAGGCAGCGCGAGTAGCGCCCCGCGCCTGGTTGACGGCATCAATCGCTGAAGCCGGTGCGGCATCCATTGCCCGCAAGCGCTGCGCCATGTCTCCCGTCACTACTGAATTGCCGAAGTCGATCCCGCGCGGGTTAGTGATGGGTTGCACTTCGGCGCTGGATAGCACCCGAGCCGCAGCCTTTGCCGCCGCGCCCTCATTCCCGCCTTTGAAGACTTCGCGCGAAAGCATCGACTGCAGATTGCGATAGTCCTGCGGCGTGAACGGCTGTCCCGTCTGGAAAGCCTCCATGTACCGCGAGATCGTCGGGTTCATGAACGGCATTAGCCCCTCATCACCCAGCGTCTGGTTAATGTCGCTGATGACCTTGGACGAAATGGGCTGCTTGTACCCTGGTGAGCCCTTGGCGGCATCCCATGCGGCCTGTTCTGCACCACGCAACTGCGACTGACGGCCCAGTACTGCACCTGTGACGGCTTCGCCCGCCCGGTACACGTCGCCCCGCGCCGCGCCCGATTCGTTCATCACGTCGATCAGCCGCGTGTTGTTCTGGTTCTGCACGCGGGCCAGGCCCTGCAATTGGCCGTCTGCCGAGTTGGCGCCGATCTTGGCAAGGTTCATTTCCTGCGTGATGCGCACCGGATCTTGCGTGATCATGCCCCGCGTTGGAGTTGCGCCGATGGACTGAAATTCAGCCAGGCGGCGCACGGCAGCGGGGTCGAGTTCTCGGCCAGCGCGCAAGGCACCCGACATTTCAGCCCGCAGCGCTTGGCGGGTGCGCTCTGGTACTTGGCCGTAGTCCATCCCGGCGCGTTCCAGCACCTGGCTGATCTGCATGTCCATGGCCTGCGGCGTCATGCCTGAATTCAGCAGCTTGCGGCCTGCAGTGATTGCCGAGTTTGCCGCGCCGGGGGCCATACCACCCACCACCCCGCCGAGCAGGGCGGCGCCCGTCTGCTGCAGTTCACTGCCGCCGCCTTCGCGCGACAGCCCGCCCAGTGCGCCCGCTCCTGTCGCGGAGGAAAGCTGTTGCACAGGGTTGGCGGCCAGGCCAGCGCCCACGGTGCCCAACATACCCGGCAGCTTTGCGAGTTGCCCCGCAGCGCCCATGACGCCACCGGAACCAGCAACCAGCCGGGTAGCGTCGCCCACCACGCGCTCTTGAGCAGACTCTGGCTTGGGTAGTCCTATGGTGTCGGCGAAGCCTGCCGCAATCTCACCCATCGGCTTTGTCGGGACGCCGCCCATTCGCATCAACCCGGCTACAGGCTCAGTGAATATCTGCGCAGCCTGCGCGGGGCCTTCTAGTGCGTAGCGGGCGGTAAGGCCGATCTGTCGGGGAATGTCGGACAGGCCGCGATTCAACGACTCTCCGGCCTCTTGCACCGGCTTGGCCGCTGGTGCCGCTTGCAGCCATTCTGAAGGCACAGCCATGCCATTGCCTTGCAGCTTTGCCGCCAGATCGGCTTTGGTTGTGCCATCTGGAACGTTCTTGATGATGGTGCCGTCAGGCAGGCGAACATCCATTATTTGAGGCTCCCAAAATCAACCACCCCTGGAGGCTGCGCTTGCGCCCCTTGCGGCTGCTGCACTGTCAGAAACGGAGCCAGCGCAGACGCATTGGGGTTCGACAGCAAAGGCTGCACATTCTGGTTGTGTTGCTGGATGCGGGCCTGGGCCGTCTTGCGAGAGACGGCAGACAACACTTTCAGCTCGGGCAGTGTCATATTGATGTCCCCGGAAGCGGCCTTTCGCAGGATCGCGCGCTCGCTTTCGGTAATCTGACCTTGCCCCTTCATCTGCCCTGCTGCGTCAAGCTCCAGCTGCGCCATCGCTTGCATGGCCGATCGAGTGTTCTGCAGAGTCTCTTTGGAGTCCTTGCCGCCCAACCCCAGTTGCGTGCCGATTTGCATCATGATTTGGCCGGGTGCCGTCAAAGGCCCTGCCATCACTTTGCCACTGCTCAAGGCTGCATCCAGGTTGCCCAATGTGTTGAGGGTGGAGGCCGCCCCGCGGGCGCCAGCGAGTGATGCGTCGATCTGGCTCCCAACGCCGCTGGCAATGCCGTTCAACAGATTCTTTTCCGTGTTCACACTGATGTTGTTGGCCGTGCGCGCTGCACCTGCCGAGGCCTTGCGGACCTCGTAGTCCTGGTAGGCCTGATTGGGCACCATGCGGCCGCTCGCGTCCGTCGAGAAAGGCTTGTTGGGGTTGGGAATGGCCCGGTTCGCGTTGGCGGGGTCGTAAGGGTTGACGCCCACGCCTTCGACAAACTCCAGCTTGTCGCGCGGCACCAAGTCGCCGTAATTGCGCGACTGCGCGAACTTCGCAAGCGAGCCGGGGGTGAATGCCTTGGGGTCGATCTTGTCAACCGGAACCTCCTTCTGCAATGCCTGCATGATCTGCATGCCCTTGCCCGGGTTCACGCTCATCATTGCCTGTGCATAGCCCGGCATATCGAAGCCCGCCGGCGTGCCTGGTCGCCCCGCGCTCGGCAAGATGCCGGACGCGGCATCCCCCGCAAGCGGCGCAAGGCCCTCGACGGCCGGCCGGAAAAACTGCCCAGCCAGGGCGTCCTCGCGGTCTTTTTGCCCCCATTCTTGGCGCTGACGCCCGCGCTGCTCGCCTGCCCATTGGGCGTCCGCCTTGTGCTGCTCGGCCTGGTCCATGGAGCTCAGCAGACCCAGCAGGCCACCAAGCCCCTGAGAACGAGGCGCCTGTCCCAGGGCCAAGAGGCCCAGACCCATGCGCATCTCGGGGTTATTGAAGTCAAGTAGTCCTGCCATGTCTTACGCTCCTGCGCCTCGATAAGCTTCACCCGACTGCACAAGCCGCTCCCATTCCTCTTGCGCGAGTTGTTCGGGAGTCTTGGTGGCCGCTGGCGCCTGTTGTTGTGGTGGTGGCGCTAGAGCACCGTTGGTGTGCGGGTTCATCGCGGACATGTTCAGCAGCCCGTACGAGCCTTGTGCCGGTCCCTGGAACACATTTTGTTGACCGCTATCGAGCAAGCCGCGCGGTGCGTTTTGCTGCATTCCTTGAGGCATTGGATTGCCCTGGCCCTGCATCGCGTTCCGTGATTGCATGGCTTCTACTTGCGAGTTCCGTGGACCGCGCTGGTAGTTGTAATTCATCATGCCGTTGGCGAAATCCATCAGCCCAGGCTGAACCTGGTTGCGGTACTGGTCCAGGTCAGAAAACAGGTTCTGGTAACCCTGTTGCTGCAACGGGTTGAACTGGTTTTGCTGGTAGTACCGTTCAAGGTCTTGCAGCGTATTGATCGAGTTGGTCAGGGGCTTGGCCGCTGGTCCCCATGGGTCTTTGGATGCGGTTTGTTGACCGCCGCCGCCACTGTCAGACATGAGCCCCCCTACTACGGCTCCGGCGATGGGTGCGAGTGCTGCTGGCATGCTTAAAGCTCCTTGTCTGCTGTGACGCTGCGAATTCGGTAATCAGGGCAGCGACGTGCACACCCTGGACGGCCCGAGAAATAGGACCGGACGCACCCGATGGACTTGGCCCAGGCGTTGGCTTCATCGATCAGTTCAGGTTCGTAAACACCGGCGCTGAACTTGAGATCGATGGCAAGGCCGTGTTTGGTTCTGACGACTTGAGAAATCAGCCAGTAGTCGTTTTGTCGCCAGAGCTGGGCCTTGTCCTCTTTGCACATGGCGATCCAGTCATCGACGTGTTGATCGTCCGAGTAGTCGAACGCGGGCCGCAACGCATCCGCCGCCTCTGCTGGAATGGTTGACGGTGTGTAGTGCATTACAGGAACGAGCCCAGGTCCTGATTACCGTAGCCATTGCCAGTGCCCCAGCCCTGCGCGTTTGCGCCGCCTGCGGCATTGGGCGAGCCGCCCCACATCGACCCCAGACGACTGCCCAACTGCGCGCCACCAAGAGCGCCCATTACCGGGTTGCTTTGCTGGCTGGCTGATCCGGTGGTAGTGCCGTATCCCTGCCCAATGCTGTTGTATTGGTTGGCGAAGTTTGATGCGTAGTTGAGTGGGGTGTTTTGGATACTCGTTCCCGCGTTGATGCCAGCCTGGTTGTTCGCCATGCCCTGGTTCCACACCCCCAAGCCCAGATTGGCCCCCGCAAGCTGGTTGCTGACATTGTTCTGCGCAATGTTTGCGTCAAGCCCCGCAAACCCCAGATCGTTCTGCCGCAGGCCCAGGTCATACTGGTTGTTGGTGCCTTGAAACCCCAGCGCGAGGTTCCCCAAACCCAGGCCAAATTGATTGGCTGTTTGTTGCTTCGCATTGTCCAACCCGCCCAAGCCCAGGCTGTAGCCCTGGTCCTGACCTCGTTGCGCTGTCGCGTTGCTCATTGATGCAACGTCGCGCGTTGTCTGGTTGTTGAGCCCCGTGATGCCCAGCTGATTTTGCAGGCCTGCATAACCGAGTTGGCTGCTCAGGTCTTGGCCTCGCTGCGCAGTCTGATTGCTCAGGCCCGCGATGTTGAAATTGTTGTCCGCGCCGTACTTCGCACCGGCCAGCGACTGGTCCGCAGAATATCGCGCCGAATCTGCCGCCATCTGCGCGGCTTGCAGTTGTGACGCGCGGTTCTGGCTGGCTTGATAGTCCGTGTTGTACATGTTCGCAAGGTTGCCTTGCAGCGAATCAGCGGCGCCGGAAATAGCCGCCCCCTCTGCAACGCCTTGCCGCGACCCACCGAAACCGCCGCTCATCACAGAGTTGCTGCGGATGCCCTGCAAACCCTGCTGTAGCGCTGTGTTGGACCTGCGGCCAATGTCATCGGCCATCCCCTGCAGATATGGATTGGTTGCCATTTTTTCCTTTCGTTGGGTCTTACGCGACCTTGATCCATGCACCCGCGCGGCGCAGGTACAAACCGTCGCCAGTGCCGGGATTCCACGGTGCTTTTGCTTCGTACAAATCCCCGTCCTGCACCTTTGCGGGCGCTACCGTCGTAGGGGTCAGTCGGATGTAGGGCTCTGCTCGCTCTGCGGCTTGTTTGATCGCCAAAAACTCAGAGCGCAGGAACGCGGCAAGCTGTGCAGGGTCGTCGGGCACATAGCCGGGTTGGTAGGTTTTCAAAAGCGCCCCTGCTTTGCGATGTCGAGGTCGTAGCTGCGCAGGCTGATGAGCTGCGGCCCGTCGCCCTCGATGCGGTACGACAAGTACCGGCCAGAAGGCGAGAACGCAGTTGCCCAGTTGCTCAGCCCTGCCGCGTAGCTCGCTGTGGATCCGTAGGTCGGTGTCCCGTTTGCGGTCATCGCAGCGCCGTGCGTGATGCGTATTTCTGTGCCGTCGATCGCATCGATTTGCGGGCGGCTCGCACGGATCAGCTTCACGCCGTCCGTGTCGTCAAAATTCAGGCCAACCTTTTCCAGCCGCCATGAAATCGCCGCGCCAAAGTCGGTGGCACCTGTTTCTGCAAGCGCAATGCGCGGGGTGTTGGTCCCCAGAACGAGCCGCGACTCGTTAGCGCTGAACTCGTTCTCGGCCCATGCCGACACATCCAACTCCCACGCATCAGAATCGGATGCCCAGCTTTCAGACTGGGATACAGAGATCAGCCCAGTGGTAGCGCAAGTCACGCCAGACACAGACCGCACACCCCAGGTGTCGGCTTCCCAGTTCCACGCGGCCACGGTGTCGCAGGCGCTTTGCCCGGTGGATGGGAACACCACCCAGACTTCGGACTTTTTGGGGTTGAGGCACAGAAAAGAACGGCGGGCGTTCGCGCTGTCCATCATCGAGAAAATCCAGTTTCGGATTCGCCCCTCTGCGATGCTTTGGGCTTCACCGCCGCTGTGGATCTTCACATCACCGTTGGTCAGAAAGACATGCCCCTTGGGCGTGTTGACAACGCAGCCGCGCGCCAAAAGCCCGTCATTGCCAGGCAGGCGCGAGAACCGGAAAACGTCATTCCCGCCGATGTACTGCATCGCATAGCGGGCGTCTTGTTTGTAGATGATGTTGACGTCACCCAGGGGCAGGCAATCCACCATCACACCGCTCGTTTCCGCCAGGTCAACATCACCCGCGTCGTTCGTGGCTGATGCGACAAACGTCGTCGGGATGGCCCCCGGCTCTGCTGCATTGCTCCAGCCCACACCGTGGGACCTCTTTGCGCTGCCCCAAGTGATGCCCAGACACACCAGATAGTTCTTGAATGGCCGGACTACATCGGCCTTCCAGCCCGCAGTCCAGCCGGTCAGCGTGGTGAGGTTGGTCAGTACATCGCCGTTCCAGTACGCGGGAGAATCCACGCCGTTGTTAAGCACCAGCACGCCGTTCAGCACACCGCCGGTCCAGCGGTCGTCAATTGCGCCAGTGGGGGCCGTGCCGGTAATGTCGGTGCGGGTCACACCGTCGTCTACAAACACCGCACCCGTGCCCGCCTGCACCAAAAATCGACCTGCAGAGGTTTCGTAGGTTTGCAGCGCGTAGGGAATCACCGTGGGCGTCGTGTACGCAGCTTGCAGGCCTTTGAACTTCTCGGCAAAGTCATTGCGGAACCGCATGTTCAGGACGTCGGACCACTGACCCGGCTCCAGCTCACTCGGCAGTAAATCGAAGTTCGCACCACTCCCGCAGCGCTTCACGGGCACTATCGGCATGGGACAGCCTCAGGCGTAAAAAAACCGGCGTGGGCCGGTTGGTTTTGGTAGATGCAGCGCAGGGCGGCTCTCACAGATCAATCCCTCGCGCCTCAACAAACAGCGCATCCAGGGCCGGGCCGTCCAGTCCCAATCCCTCTGCTGCGGAATTCAGGAACGGGCTGCTGCGCTGCCACTCCAGCGTGTCGTGCAATGCCACCTCCGCAAGCGCGCGCGTGGTGTCGTCGGCGATGGCTTCGACATAGGCGAGCACGCCGGGCCAGTAGCCCGCAAGGATCAGCGCGGCCTTGCCCTGCGCGCGAGTGATTGATTGCGGAACGGGGTCCGGAACAGACGCGGGCGGAACGATTCCGCCGCCCACGACAAGCCACCCCACTTCGACGTCATCGCCGCACTCGATAAAAAGCGCGGCGTATTCGGGCGGGTAAATTGTTTCGGGCGGAACGCGCAGGACTTGCACCACTGCGCCGTTTTGGATATATGCGTATTTCATTGCGTGGGCCTTTAGTAGTAGATGCGGATGACTGCTGCACCTACCGTGGCGCCTGACCCACCGCCGCCGAATCCGGGCAACGAGCTGCCCCCCGCAGCAGCGCCGCCGCCGAGTCCCGCAATACCGCTGCTTGCCGCACCCCCTGCGCCGAACCCCGACAGCCCAGCAATCCCTGTCCCCAGCCCCATGCCCGCACCGGCACCCGGCCCACCGTTGGCGCCGTTTTGATTTGTGAGAGTGCCGGAGTAGCCCGGTAGGCCCGTGAGGCCCCGCAAAAGTGGGTCAACGCTGTCCAGCGGTAGCCCCGCCCCGCCTGCTGTCGCTGTGCCAGGGCCACCCACCCCGCCGCCCGTGCCAACATTCGGGCCACCTTGACCACCCCACCCCGCCCCGCCAGTTGTTGCGTATGTGTTGGTAACGCCAGCGCCGAGTGGAGAACCGCTGCTAGACCCACCGCGCGCGCCGGAAAATGACGCACCGGCACCGCCAGCGTAGGCGCCGCCGTTTAGCACGCTGGCATGTTTTGTAGCGGTCCCGCCCGCACCGCCAGAGCCCGCCGTTCCGGGGTTGGCGACAAGCAAATCCACAGCCGAGATGGTGACTGTTGCAACCCCTGCGGCGATGGTAAGCGTCACGCTTTGCCCAGGCGTCACAGCTATGTCCCCATACGCGCAACCACCGCCAGCACCGCCCAATGTCGATCCGTTACCAGCGGCACCTGCGCCAAAGGCATAGGGCCGGATCACAAAGGTGTCAGCAGGGACTACAAATGTCGCGGACGCGGTGTATTGAGCAACGACGTAGTTGCGCGGGCCGGTGGCCACATTGCCTGTCCCAACAATCGTTTGGCCGTTGATTGTTTTGAGGCCAGTCCATCCCGCCACCGTCCCATCCGTGGTCACGACCTTCCCCGCATTGCCAGCCTGGGCAGGAAGCGCGGCAGCGAACGCCAGGGCGTCCGCATAGTCCTTGCGCACAGCCTCTGTGGACCCTGATCCAGTCGCGGGCAGGGTAACGGTGCCGGTAAATGTTGGTGATGCCTTGGGGGCCAGCAAAGCGTCCGCGTTGCTTCTGGCGAGTGCTTCAGCGGTGTCTGCGTTCGCCCGTGTTAGCGCTTCTGCGCTATCCGCATTGGCTCGGGCAAGGGCCTCAGCGTCAAGCTGCGCCTGAATGGGGCTAGTCACCCCGTCCACAAAATTGAGCTCTGTGTGCGTCGGCGTGACAGGCCCGGCCACGTTCGGGAATGTTGCCTTGACCGTGCTTTTCAGCAGGCGCAGATGGGCTGCGCCTTGGCTCTTTGGATCGCTGTCGAGGGGGTTTGTGACCACCAGGCCATTGATGTAGGTTGGGGTTTCGAGGCCCATCAGTGGCTCCTTATTTTCATTTGCAGACGCGAGCCACTCAGCCGCGCGGACTGCTCTTGACTGACCAGAGATGCCACAGCGCTGGCGTAGTTGCCAGCCTCCCGCGCCGCAGATTGGTCATCAACGGCCCACCGGTAGACCTCCACAAGGAGGGACGCAAGGTATATGGCGGGTGTGTTGGTGGTCAGCCAGTTCTCGTCAGAGTCCGCGACTGGAGTTGCCAGCCGGGCGTAATAGGTCACGTCGACTGGGAACGATTGGTCTTGGGAAAGCACCAGCGTCGATCCGTCCCAACTGAAGGCGCGGCACTCGCGTGGCATCTGCTCCATGACATGGAAAGTCAGCGGACGGTCTGGGCTTTCGTGTTCGGCAACTTTGATCGCCTCAAGAAACCCATCAGGACGTGTGCCGTCTGCAAGCGCGGCGAACTGACGCATGGCGGCGCATCGCACCATGGGGGCGTTGGTTTCGCCGTAGTAAATGCGCTGTTCGGCGAGTGCAAGAAACGTAGGGAACATCGCGGCCAGGTCGTCGCGGTGTGCGTATGCCGATACAGCGGCTTTGAGTTCACCCCAGTTCATTTGCCAACGTCCATCGTGTTGATGCGAAAGTACGCGAGCGCTGGGTCGCGCAGCATCTTGCGTACGTGCTCTGGGTTGCGCATCCACTCAGCAAAGGTGATCCCGTTGTCGTTGATGTACTGCTCAACAATGGGGGCGGGGAACTCGGCCAGTTTTGGCATGTCTTTGGAGCCTGTGAACCCCTGTTTCTGCATCGCCTTGCAGTGGTCGGCGACCGCGTGAAGGTCGGCCATGTCTACATAGAGCAGGTCACGCACCCCGCCTTCGACCTCAATCATTTCTCTGCGCATCGTGTGACCCAAAGAAAAAGGGCCTGGTGTTACCCAGGCCCTTTTGGTGGTGAAGAGGCTGCTGTTTACGCGCCGGTGGCAGTCAGGTCGCGGATAGCACCCAGCGTGCTTTCCTGGCCCACCACAAGGGTGACTTCGGTCAACATCTGCCACTGGCGCGAATCACCAACGATTGCCAGCTCTTGGGTCTGCATGGGGCGCAGTTGGCCCAGCTTCACCTTGTCGTAGTCGAGCAGGTAGGCGGTGTTGATCAGCCCAGCGCCCGCACCGGTCATCACCCGGTTGGGCACCACCTTGGTTTCGCCGAAGTCGTGACCGTAGATCGTGAACGCCGTTTGCAGCTTCGCAGTCATCTCGGACTTGTTCGCCACTTCGTTCGTGCGCTGGACATTACCGGTGAAGCTCGACACCTTGACCTTGTGCTGCGGGCTCACCATCAACACGGACGCATCGCCGCCGTTTTCGTACACAGTACGAATCACGGTTTGAAGCAGCGGCTCGGTGAGTGCGCGCAGCGTGCCCAACGCCGGGGCCGTGTTGGTGATCGGGTTGGGCGCCGTGCCGGTGTTCACAGAGTTCACCGTTGCGATCCAGCCGTACAAACCGCGCATCTGCCCCGCCACTCCGGAGGTCCCCGTTACAGCGGTTCCGTTGGCAATCGCAGCGGCTTCAATGTCCTTCTTCAGCTCCACGGCCTTTTTTGTCTTCAGGCGGGCAATTTCGGACTTGCGACCGTACTTCTTCACGCGCTCGGCAGTGTTCGACACCGAGATGGTGTCTTGCACGATCTGCGTGCGGTTGCCGTAGGTCAGTGGCTGGGTCTGGGCGGCAAACGTGGCATCAGCGCCTTCAATGGCCGCGTTGGCAGCATTGGGGGTGCGGTAGGTGTCTGCGGTCCACTCGTGGAACACAGCGTCCACGCCTGTGCGCTCAATCGACGACACCAGGGGGGTGTCGGTTGGGCGGAAGTTGTAGATTTTGTCCTCGACGTCCTCGGCCAGGCGAACGATGGGGGTCGAAGTGAGAAGGGTATTTGCGGGCATTTTGTGTCCTTAGAAGCCGCTGGAGCCAAGAAGACCAGCCAAAGCGTTCATGTCGCTTGGATTGCGGCTGAGTCGTTCCCTGGCGCGTGTAGCGACAGAATCCGTTTTGGTTGACCCCGATGCGCCTGGCCGGATCGGCTTGGGCAGGGGGGCCGGTGTTTGTTTTGCACGAACAGCAATCATCTGGTCGTACAAGGCAGCTTTGCGGGCCAAAACCACGGCGCGGTGGTCTGCTATCGACCCGATTTCCTCGGGGCGGTATCCAGCCTTTTGCAGTGTTTCGGCGATCAGCTTTTGCTCTGCCTGTTGCGCTTTACTGTCCCGCCACTCCGGAATGGCCGAACTCAGACGCTCACGCTCTGATTGAAGGTTCTGGGCGTGGCGCTGGGACTGCAGAGCGTCTTGCTGCTGTGCGAGTCCTTGACGCTCGGCCATCGCCTGGTGCAGCAGTTGCGCGCGCTGGTTGTATTGCGCGGTTTGCCGCAGAAATTCATGCGGGTTGTCGTCGATCAATCGCGGATCGGGCTGGCTTCCTACTAGCTCGCGCTGCAGTGATTGCATCATCACGTCCAGCGAGTTGGCACGCTGTTGGTGCTCCCGCTGCACTTGCTCAATCGCTTGATCTGCTGCGCGTTGCTGCTCGGCTACCTTGGCCGTTTTCTGCCGATAGTCGGCGTCCTTCATGTACCCGGCTTTTAGCTCGGATTTCTTGACCTTGAATGTTTGGCCACCGGCTTCCCATTCTTCTTCAGGGTCGTCGTCTTGTGGCTTGGCGGCGGCCTGTGGCTCGTCGTCATTCAGCCCGTAATCATCACCATCATCTTGATTTGACGCGGGTTGTTGTTCTGGCTCATCAGCGTCGCCAAAGTCAATCGTCAGCTCTTCGTTGCCGCTGGATTCAAGTTCGTCGCCCATGCTCATTCCTTATTAAGGTTGATGATCGTTCCGTCAGTGCACAAACCGGTGAACTGGTCGCCAGTCACCACTACGGCGCCGTATTGCAGGCGCGTATAGATTGCTGGGTGTTCCTCGAATGGCACCACCACGCGGGCCAAGATCACACCGTCAGGCACTGCGTTCAGTCGCGCGAGTGCCTGCCGCCAATCTCGGACAGCACCGCTTTTGCCTTTTGCGCCAATGTCGCTTTCGCCACCTTGCCCGTCTGGATCGCTGTGTGCAGGTGCGCTTGCACCATCTGCAATTGCCGAATGCTCAGCCACAACTTTTCGCGGGCGGCCTCGTCGCTTGCCTTGGTCTGTTTCCATAGCTCGGTGTATTCCTTTTCCAGCATCGTGAAAGCATCGGAAAGCACGGCGCTCTCCAACAGGCGGGCTGCTTCGTCCCCGCGTTGGGCTTGCTCTTGGGGCGTCATTGCTGCACCTCTCGTGCGATTTCTTCGGTCGCAGCTTGTGTCGCCGGATCAATCAGCTTGTTCTTGCTGGATACCTGCGCCACCTGAATCTTTGTGGCGGCATCCAACTCAGCCTTCCAGCGCTGGAACTCCATTTCACGGGCGCGCCGCTGGTCGTCCAGATCCATTTGGTACTGCCGCAATTGGCCTTCCATCTGCATCTTCATTTGCTGCTGCTCAGCCTCTGCGCGCTGCCGGACAATGTCGGTCTGCTGCTGCATCTGCATACGCATCGACTCGATCTCTCGGTCTTTCTCGACCTCCATCTGTTTGATCTGCGCCTGCGATTGCATCTGCATCTGCGTCTTCTGCATCTCCATTTGCATAGTCGCTTGGGCCTGCGCTTGACCTGGCGGCGGAGGAAGCTGAGGATTGCCATCTGGCCCCATCTGAGGCGTCGCAATGAACTGGTCAGGGTCGCGGTAACCCATGGCCTCAATCGTGCGTTTGGCGGTGTTGTATATGTTCATGGGGTTCGCTAGGCCCATGTTCATCAGACTGCCCTGCATCTGCGCGATGAGTTGCAGATTGCTGATCTGCTGCTGCCGCCCGAAGGTGCCGACACCGACCGAAACCGTCATGTTGTAGCGGTTCTTCCACTCGCGCGGGTCGATGTTCAGCCAGCGCCCATTGATCTTCACTTGCTGCGCGCGGTCCTGATGCTGCGTGACGTTCTTAAGCATCAGGTAGTACATGCGCTTAAAGCCGGTTTCAGCCAACACGCGGGCAATCAGGCGAATTCGCTGTGCACCTGCGGTCATCAGCGCCTGCACGCCCTGACTACCCACATTTGTCTGCGCCAGTGACTCGGCATTCATGGCCGAATTCATCTCTGTCACACCGGTTCGCGTGTCCTTGATCTGGTCGATGTACTGTGACACCTCCAGGCCCGCAGAGGCCACGAAGGGCGTCACGACTTCACGCACTGAGCCCAAGGCAGTCACCTGCATGATCCCGCCGATGCGTGGACTCAAGATTTCGTCCATGTCGATGATCTGCTTGGCGACAACCTCTTTGATCGGGTTGTTCGTCAGGTAGAGGTTGTCCAATACCTGACGGTTGATCGCGGTTTTGATGCGCATCAGGTCTTCAACCAAGTCCCAGAAGCTGATGCCGATCACCTTGTAAGGCATCAAGATCGGGGTCATCGCCCAGAATGGGTGGTCATCAACCACATCGTTTTCAAAGACGACGTTGCGCGCTTTCACCACACGGCGATATTCGGATTTTCCGTCGCCGTCGAAGTCCACCCGCAGGTACGACTCAGACAGCCACGCCTTGCGTTGCGACGCGTCGGAACTGTCGTCCCGCCATGGCTCGCTGCCGTCATAGTCGTGGCGGGCGTCAAGTTCACCACTCAGCGGTGCCTCGCCGTCCGTGGACAGCATTTCAATCTTGCCTTCGTCGTATCCCTGCTCGCGCAGATAGCTCAGCGTCACCTCGCGGCGGTGCTCAATGAAACCGCAGTCATTCAGGACGCGCGTGTCCTTCGAGATGCGTATTTCTTCGGGCGGCACACCTTCGTTACGAAACTGCTTCACCTTCTCGCTACGCCGTGCCTTGACGTCGAAGATCGGAATTTGTTGCGGCGGCTGAGTCGGTGCTGCAGGCGGCATCTCCACCATGCCAGCCTCCACCAACTCCACAACCTCAATCTCGGGGTCTTTGTGGAGTGATTCGACCTCTTGCATGGACAAGCCGGTGTAGCGCTCTTCGCGGTACTCCTGGCTGTCTTCAACGTAGCACTTGCCAAAGCCAGATCGGCAAATCAGTGCCGATTTCACCGCGTCATGAATGGTGATGAAACCATCCTCATTCTTGCGGTGAATCAGGTAGCCGATGTAGTTGGTGGCGTCCTGTGCGTTCTGTTCATCATCCTGGTCGTCCGGCTCAAAACGGATGATGTCGTCAGCCGACGTGAATGTGTCCATCAGCGACGGCATGGCCCATTCCACGGTGTCCATCAGGTCTTTGCTAACGACGCTAGAACGGCCTTCAATCTCCGATGGCGCAAGCTCTCCCTTCGCTTCCCCAGTGTAGAACTCGTAGGCTTCTTCCCGCTGCTCAGACGTCAGGTCGTCCGCGCCGATAGCTTGCTTCGACTTGCGGTCAATCAGCGTACACAGTGCGATTTCATCCATTTAGACGGTTCCGAGTTTGGGGTATTTCAATTTCTTGGCTTTAGCTGGCTGCGTGATGGCAAACCGGCGCATCATGTATGCGTAGCGGGACGCTGACAGCAAGTCGTCATCAAGCTTCACCACCTTCCCGTCCTTGCGGTGGTACATGCGGAACTCTTCAAACCAATCTGCCAGGTGGCTAAACACTTTCCAGCGCCCTGTCTGCATCCGATCCAGCATGTCAACCAGCCCAGCCTCTACGCCATTGCCGCCACTGCCTTCCGGCTCCCCATCAACAGGGGGATGTGTTGCCTTGTCGTCCAACATGGCCAAACCTTGCGCTGCGTATTGATCGCGCAGCGCTTGGCCTGATCCTTTGTCGTGCTGTAGTCCGTCATGGGGCCAAGCCCACGGCAGCCAATCGCCCCATGGCTTGAGGGTCGCCGCGAATAACAGCGGGGTCTGCTCTTTCTGCCTGTGCCCCGCTGTCACATAGATCACATCAGTGTCTCTATCCCAAGCAAGGCGGGTTGCCGCGCTAGGATGGTCCCAACCGAAATCGAGCCCGCATATCTGCGGCCAGTGCGCGGGGATTTCGAATGGCTCCACGCTGATCTGCTCGTCCGCGATGGGGAAAATCCGCCCACTGCCCAACGTCGGGATGCCCTTGGTTCTCGCCTCGCGCTCGTGCGCTGGGTAGCTGGCAATGATTGCCGCCCGCTGCTCAGGCGTGTAATGCTCTGCGTCGTCTATGGTCATGGTGGTGACGCTTGACCCAACAGGCTTATCAATCAGGAATCGCTTCACCGTCCCCGTCATGCCTTTCAACGGGGTAAACGTCATGTAAACCATGCCGCCCGTCGCATTGGTGCGAGTCAGCGCCTCGGTGTAAATGTCTTCATCAGGCTCTTCATCGAGCCAAACAATATGGAGCGTCTCGCCTTGGAATTTTTCACGGCCTTGGTCGTAGCTTTTGAACCCGATCAGGCTTTCCCCGGCCTGCACATCACCGCCGCCGCCATGAGTAACCACTACCGTGTCTATGGCGTCCGCAACGCCGCGCTTCATCGTCTTGGACTTGATGGAGTCTCTTGGGATTGCCCCAGTGCCCAATGCATTGAAACGGCCCAACAGAACGCGCTGGGCGGTATCGCGGGTTACCTCTCCAGTGACTCCAGCAGCCCACCCCATTACAGGCTTGTCGAAGACCCTTCCGTTCCACCAGCCGGGATAACGGCCAGACAAATGCATCGCAGTCTCAAACCCAGCGCTCCAGGTCTTGCCCAACTGGTTGCCCGCCATCAAAAGACGTTCGCGATCCTTTGCCCCTTTGCCGTGGAATTCCGCTTGCTTGGCGTATGCGTGATACGCATCCAGCTGATTACCCTCTTTGCGGCGCTTCTTTTCCTCAAGCAGGGCCAACAGCTCCAGCTTCTCCGCTCGCGTTAATGAGTCGGGCAAGCCGTGCATTGATCTGTTCTTCCGTCAGGTCGGTGAGCGTGGTTTTCTGGTCAATCTCCAGCTTGTCGCCGTACTCGCGCGGGTTTGACTTGGAGGCCTTCCACCGGTAGTGACTAGCAAGCTCGCGGGCTTTGGCCAATTGGAATGGGTCGGCCGCCGTCCGAAGTTCAGCCTCTGCCATTTCATCGAAAGTGCGGGCCGCTGCAATCCTGGCCTCACGCACGCGCGCGGAACGTTCCGGTTCGCTGGCAATCCAGCGGCTCAGAGTTGCAATACCAATGCCCAAGCTTTCAGCAATTGAGCGCTGCGACTCGCCAGAGCACAGCCGGTCGCACAGATCATCAACCCCTAGCGCGTCGATGGCGTCTGCTGCTGTAGACATGGCCGTCAATCTTCAAACGGAAGTCGGTCCAGGCCACGCTGATACTTTTCACGAACTATGTTGCCAGTTGACCAAGGCCGGGGGCTGCCATCAAGCAATTCGGCGTACCAAAGCGCATCACCAGACAGGGGCTTTTGGCGCACACCTTGCCCCCAGGCTGTAATCAGGCCTTTCTTTGCCCTTGTGTACGCCGCGATGCTTTTGGAGCCGCATCTGTCTGATAGGCCGAATGGGTTTTCAATGATGTTCATGGCTCGGGTCCTATTCGGATTTTCCGAAGTGATTGAAGTAAGCGCCCATCCCCACAGGGCTTGAACTGGCCCTGCTGGCTGCTGCCCACGCTTCCCAGCACCGAGCTTGCGGAGGAGACCCTTGATCCCGGATAAGCCCAGCGCTGGTTGCCAGTGGTCAGGAGGGTGAGAGACTGAGGCAGGGCAAATGCCCTGCGGTTATCAAGATGGAAACGCTGCGATCCGCGCCCCAAGGATCTCGGAGTACTGCCACATGACCTCACACTGCTCGCGCAAACGATCTTGTTCAGCCTGGTCAAGCTTCAAGAAGATTTCGTTGGCCCCAATGAATTGACTCAGTGCATAAGCCTTCTTGTCCAACTCGGCTTTCTCATCCACTACGCGCTGCTGGTGGGGTTGCATGTCGGTCCTTTCGGAGGGTGCGATAGGTTGCTCAGCGCAGGACGATCCAGGGCGGTGAAAACTGTGTCTGGCGGGGCCTGGCTGAGCGAACGGGTCAGGTGGCGGCCAGGTACTCCCAACCCTGCGCGGTTCGTTGCGCTTGACCACCCGGAAACGAAAAAGCCCGCATGGCGTGAACCGTGCGGGCTTGGCGTCAGCTTCTGGTTTAGTCACCGCACCCGGCGCAAACCGGGTCGTCCTAATGCCATTGCTAACGAATGCGCGCACGTTATCACAAATATTCGTGCGCAACAAGGGGTTTATTCACAGCCTGTTCTCGAGCATCGTTCGCCCTGAATCCACCAGATCGGCCAGCCCTTGCTTACTCACCGCCAGCGTGCGAGCCATTGCCAACGGGTTGCCCGCGTGCACATAGCTCCAGCGGATCGCGGCCCGATGCTTCTCTGGTAGCTGTGAGACTGCCTTTTCCACCAGCACCGCGTCTAAGGTGTTGAGCTGCACGCCGATGTGTGGCGATGCCTCCCATTGCTTTGATGTGCGCGAGTTCCTCCACATGGGGTGTGTCTGCCAGCCATGAGGCCGAACACTGACCCACCTTTTCCAATTCTCCAGCCGCGCATGAATAGCCTCATGCTGCGGTGCCACATGTGAGTAATCGACGGTTTCTTGTACGCGCATCAGCATGTATCCCTTTCAGTTCCAAATCGTTTGCAGGGCTGGGCGCTTGCGGATGGCCCGCGCCACGGCGTTTTCGGGTGCTGGCACCGGTACGGCCTGTCGCTGCTTTGGCACTAGCCGCTCGCGCCATGTGGGCTTGACGGTGTAGGCAGGCGCCTTGCTGGTGTGATCGATGGCTACCAAGCCACGGAATGCGCAGCGGCGCAGGTACTGGCGTGCGGTGTCGTACTCAATACCGGTGGCGTCTGAGACTTGGCGGGCGGTGGATTGGCCGCGTGCTTCCAAGTGGGTGAGGATGGCGATGGTGTGGGCGCCCAGGTTGTTGCGTGTGTTCATGCTTTCAGCGCCTTGGCTTTGGCCCGGTACTCGTTTTTTATGGCGATCAGCTCGTCTCGCGTCCATTTGTGCGGGGTGTTGCTGGCCTCCAGTGCGTCAAACCGCTCCTGCCCGATGCGGGCGATGGCCCCCGCCTTGATCTGGTGAGGCTTGGCGCCGTGGGGGCCGTTACACCCCTCGCATTCGCCCAAGCAGTTGTCTTCGTTGAACCGCAGATGCCCTGCGGCTCCACGGCTGCGGACGTGTCCTGCGTGTTGCACCTGGCCTGGCCTATCGGTGAATGGCCGCCCGCACACGAAACAGCCCTTGTCCTTGTCCCTCGCGCGTATGAAAGCGTTGAAAGCAACCTGGGCGTCTGCGATCAGTTGGGGGGTAGTCTTGATGGCTTCCTTGCGCCTGCGCGTCTCCGCCCGATCGCTGGCCTTTTCTTGGCGTACCTTCTTCATGGCGCAGGCCGGGCGGCATACCACCTGACCCATGCGTACCGGGGTGTAGAGGGTTTCGCAGACGGAGCAGTTGCGGGGCTTTGGGAGGGTGTTCATCAGCCGCCCCACCCTTCCGGCGCACGGAAATTCACCCCGCGCTCAGCGCCGAAGGCCTCCATCAGTTCCTGCAGCTCGCACATCTCGGCCTTGGTCATCTTGGATGTGGACTGGCCGCAGACGACAAAACCGCCATCGAGGCCCGGCACGACTTTCGTGCGCTTGAGGCTTGCGGAAAAGACGTCTTTCCACTCGTCGGACGTCAGCTTGTGGCCGTACCACTCGACCTGGGCGGCGATATCGGCCAGCATTGCCCACAGCCTGCGGTTCTGCGCATCGCTGCGCTTCTCGGGCCGGATTTCGAGCGTCAGGCGCGTGTCGGATGCCATCAGCCAGCCCTTGGCATGCATCCATGCTGTCTGGATGGCCTGGTGCGCCTGCTGGGCGTTGTAGAGGCTCAGGGTGATGCGGTCAGCCATGGCGAACCCAATCCAGATACGCGGCGGATGGTGTGAATCCAAGCCCGACGTGGTGGTTTCTGATGCCCCTGATGCCGCAGTGCCAGACGCCCGCGATCTTGATGATTCTGGGTTTCACGCTGTCACATCCCAGTCTTGCGCGGTGCGCTTGATGACTTCGACAGCCACTGCGCGCGCGCAGTGACCACATCTTGATTCGCCTCGGTGTGCTTTTGGCATGTGTGCTGGGGTGGGAATGTTGTCCACGGTGTGCGCAGCGGGGCGCATTGCCCGAAGCCGTGCCGCGCCATGGGTAATTGCTTGCCCGTGCTGTCCCGCAGGAGCCAGTGAGTGCAGGTGGAGCAGGTCATGCATGGGCCGTTTCCACCCTGGCGAGTTGGCGGGCCTGCATCGTTGGGCGCACCCGGTCGGCTGCAGCGTGGCATTCGTCGGCTGTACCGAACACAATCGGCACATAGTCCATGCGGCGATCACTTACCAAAGCCCTGGCGTTTTCTTGCAGCATCTCCTGAGTGGTTTCGATGTGCAGCGCGCACTGGCTTTGACTCCAGAGCAGGACGTGGGATTGATTGGTCATGGTGTTTTCTTAGAAGTTGGCGCCGCGCCCGGTGCTAGCGGCTGCTTTGTGGGTTGGCAGTTGTCCGAACCAATCGCCGATCTGCTGGTACTTGCCGACGAACTCCAGCGGCACGACGCCTTGCGGGCCGTTGCGGTGGGCGACGATCTCAAGCTCGGAGTAGCCTTGGAATTCCTGGGTGCGCTTGCTCAGCGGGTGCGCCCAGTCGGTGAACAGCACGGCGATCTGGTCGGCTGCGGCCTCGATGGCGCCGGAGTCGCGCAGGTGGGTCATCGTTGGCCGTCCGTAGTGCTCGTCGGCCTTGCGGCTCATTTGGCTCAGCAACACCACGGCGATGTCCAGATCCATCGCCATAGCCTTGATGCCGTTGACGATGATGTCGAGCTCGCGGTTGCGGTTTTCTTCCCCTGCGCCGGACATCAGCTGCAAGAAGTCGATGAACAGCACGTCTAGGCCGTGTGCCCGGCGCACCTGCAGCGTCTTGCGGCGAATATCCATCAGGGACAACGCGCACTGGTCATCGTGGATCAGGTGGAGCTCGCCCAGCTTGCGGGCGGCCTCTGTGACCGCATCCCACATGTCGTGGTCTTCTGCCTTCGCTGCCAGGATGCGGGCCAGGTCGAACGGGCCGCTGGCGGCTGTATGCCGGTGCATCAGCTGATTGATCGGCATTTCCTGGCTCAGGAACAGCACGTTGTAGGCCCGCGCCATGTTCCTGGCCATGGTCAGGGAGATAGCGGTTTTGCCGTGCTTTGGACGGGCTCCAAGAACGAACACCTCGCCCTTGCGCAGCCCGCCGTTCAGGATCGAATCAAGCCCGCCAATGCCGGTGGGGATTGCTGGGTTCTTTCCTTCGCTCATGTCCTGCAGAAGTTGCAGGTAGTTCGCCAGCGACTCGTTGATGTGCTGCGGGTCGCGCTTTGCCTTCACTGTCGCCAGCTTGGCGAGCATCATTTGGGCCTTGTCGATCTGCTCTGCCGAATGGTGGCCGGGGGTCATGGCCAGGTCGGCAATCTCTGAACCGGCATCCATCAGTTGGCGAAGGCGGAACGTGTCCATCACCACGCCAGCGTGGCGGCGGATGCTGGCAGAGCTTGGAACGTACTGCGCAATCTCGTTGAGCTCGTACATTTCGATTTCGTGCCCGGCCTGCTTCATCTCGGTGAAGACCGAAACGATGTCGGTTGGCTGGCCCGCCACAGCAAGCGACTGGATGGCCCGGAAAACGTTCGCGTGGATTTCGCTGTGGAACGCTTCGGCCTTCAGTTCCGGCACGCGGTTGATGGCTTCGCTGTCCAGCAGCAGGCCACCCAGCAGGCCTGCTTCGGACTCCAGGCTGGCGGGAATGGATCGGGTTTCACGCATGGATTGCCTCGCGCTGTTCGTGGTGGTATTTGCCCGAAAGCACTTTTTCGAAGTTGGCGGCGGTCACTAGCCATCCCAGGTCGCAGGCTTGGAACTTGCCGCTGCGGCCCGACAGAAAATCGCTCTCGGCCACGTAGTCGAAGTAGCGTGCAAACCAAGCCTTGCCCTCAGCTGCGGTCAGGGCCAAGCGCTCGCCCTGGCGGTCGCCCCGTTCGTGCTTCGCGGTCATCACCCAGCGCCACCGGGCCTTCATCGACTTGCCGTTGGCACCCTTCGCGAACAAAGACCGACGAACAGTCGCCAAAGCTGGTAACGCGGTTTCGTAGCAGTCGATCAGTTCGACAAACGGGCAAGGTGGCACACCGTCATCAGGTTCTGCGTCGTCGGTTGGCTGCGCAGAAGCCGACAAAGAAGCTTTAGCTTCTTCTCTATGGTCCTGTTCTTGGTCCTGTTCTTGTTCTTGGCTTCCAAGGGGCTTTGGAGGGGCTTTGGAGGGGCTTGTGTTTTGTGGCTCAACTGGAAGGTGGAACGCTACAGAATAGATAGCTGCAAACGCAGACTTCAATTGCGCTGGCCCTATGTTCGACCACTCACGTTCGACACCCTTCACGCGGTTGTCTCCAGCCTTCAATGACTCGGCGACTTGGTACGCAGCCATGCGGTGGACAAAAACAGTCTCCGAAGCCTCGTCGTAGGTGCAATACCGGGCTTCGATGAGGCTTTGAAGGGCCTTCGAAGCCCCTTCCATGCCCAATCCGGTTTCGTGCGCCATGTACAAAACAGGGCAGTGGAAGACGCCGATCATGTTGGCGTGTGGGCATGTCATCAGATACAGCGCCAGGACCTGCGCAGGCGCATTGCCGCGTAGTGCCTTGCCTGTTTCCCCAATCCAGAACTTGGGGGATACAACGCCGTAGTCGCGCATCAGTGCCCCGCTTCCCAGGCCGCGAACTTGGCGCCGTGGCGGGCCAGGGTCTGAGCCTTCATTTCTTCCATGTGCTTGCGGGCGCTGTCGCGGTCGCCTACGGCCATAGCGATCTGCAACTCAACGCCTGCGAGCTGTGCAGACAAGTCGCGGCGCTTGTCGATCAACTGGGCGAGTTCGGTGTCGGTAGTCATCGCACCCCCGTCCGGCTGATAGACAGCGTCTTCGCCCGGCTTGCGGCGCTTTGAGCGGGCGATTCGATCGTGATAGCGCCCTTGGTCTTGCGCTCCAGGCTCACCGTGCGGCGACCGTTGGCGTCAAGCAGCAGGTGGACATTGCCCGACTGGGGGGCCTTGCTGGTGTTTGTCTTGCGGGGGGCCTTGATGGGGGCGTCAATGCCCCGTGGCCGGGCGGCAGAAAAGGCGTTCATTCCGTGGCCCCTCCCGCTGCGTCCGTGAGATACGCATTGCCGCGCAGCATCCGGTGGCGCACCATCGTTTTATGGGCTTCCAACTTCACATGCCGATGCAGGACTTCCACCACGTAGGTGTTGCGGTCGATTCCGTCCGCATGTGCCAGGGCATCAAGGGCCTGTGCCAGATCAGCGGGGGCAAGGCCGCGCAGCTCTACCTTGTCGGGGTTTGCCATTTATGCGGCTCCGGTGGGGTTGATGGCGAGCGCGTAAGCCTCCATCCACACGTCTGCGTGGTATGCCTTCACGGTGCCGTAATTCGCATCAAACACATCAGCCGATGGGATGCCCATTTCTACGCTGGTGCTCTTGAGCAGGCGCCAGTTGAAAGAAGTGCCGTGGTAGAGCATTTCCATGCGCTTGACGGTTGCGTACTCTTTGGACTGATCGAGTTGGATTTCCAGCTTTGCGGCCTTTTTGGTGGCCTGACTGGCGGTGTTCATGGCCGTTGCCTCGCGGCGGGTTCCGATCTCTGCCTTGGTGGCCTCGGCGTGGACGCGGGCCTCGTACTCCAAGGCCCAAGCGCGGGCGGCTTCGGCAGGGCTGGAGAAATTGGGGATGGCCGGGGCGTTGCGCTGCTCCAACTCCGTCATGCGGTCGAACACCTTGGCCTGCAGGTCGTAGCTGTAGCTCATGGCCATCAGGCAGGCTTCGCGCTTGGGAAATCGGTAGCAGGGGTAGGTCTGGCCGTTTTGAGGGTTGATGTAGGTGTCCCGAAACCTTGGGACACCCCCCTCGCCCAGCACTTTTGGCACTTTTGCCATGAAGTGGTCGTGCCGCAGTTCGGCTTCACCTTCGCTGCGCTGGCTGTTGATGTAGTCCACCATTTCCAGGCTGGTCATAGTGACCGCCGCAGTGGGGGCAATGGCAATGGCTGTCATTTACGCGGCCTCCTGCTGCTTGGCCTTGCGGGACACCTTGCGATGAAGGGTCTGCAGGGCGCGGTAGTTGCGAGACATAACGTCCTCAACCTCTCCGCGCTCGATCTTGGATATCGTTGGCTGAGGGATTCCAGTCTCTGCAGCAACTTCTGCCTGGGTCATCCCAGTCGCACGGATCGCAGCCAAAAAGTCTTTCGCTTCCATCGATTTATTCCTTTGCGACTATTCTACAAGAGCGCTTGAGAATATGCAAGAAGGATTAAATGGGTGGATGGACACCCTCGGAAAACGACTCAAGCACGCTCGCCTGGAGCGCGGTCTCACTCAGATGCAGCTCGCGCACGAGTCCGGCGTGAAGCAATCGGACATTTCCAAACTAGAGCGTGGCGATTCCAGTGCGACTACCGGCCTGGTAAGGCTGGCGAAGGCTTTGGGATGTTCTGCGGAGTGGCTAGATACAGGCGCGGGGTCGATATGGGGCGGGGAGCCCATTCAGACAATCGACCTTGAAGACAACGCAGACTTCCCGTCCATCCGGCGCGTGAAGTTCAAGCTGTCAGCCGGGGCTACAGGCTTCGCGGTGGACTATCAAGATCAGGACGGCGCGCCCATCGTTTTCCGTCGTGCTTGGTTGGCGTCCAAGGGTTTGCATGCTGAAAAACTTTTTGCAGTGGCGGTTTCCAATGGCAGCATGGAGCCTGGCCTGTATGACGGCGACACAGTCGTGGTTAACACCGGCGCCGCGCAGCCCAAGGATGGCGTGGTTTTCGCTGTCAACTATGAGGGCGAAATGGTGATCAAGCGCCTGGTTCGGGATGCGGGGCAATGGTGGCTGTGCTCAGACAACCTTGACGCCAGGCGCTACCCGCGAAAGCTCTGCGATGAGCACTGCGTGCTTATTGGTGAGGTGGTGCATAAACAGAGTGAACGAATCTAAGGAGACTCCCATGAAGACGGTTTTGTATTTCGTCGCACTTGCTGCGGTACTTCCTGTCGGGGCACTGGCCCAACAAGAGCCAGCGCAGCCGTATCAGATCGGGGATTGCTATCGGGCAATGTGGTCAGACCCGCGCGCCGAGCCAGTCGCATCTCGTATTGGCGTTGGGCAGACACCAATCCCGCTGGCCCTAAGGACTTCGAAGGCGAAAGCCAATGCCAAGGAAAAGGCTGCGCTTGAATTTGTCTCTGGCAGTCTGCAAGCCTGCCAGGCATTGGATCAGTCGAACCGAGCCAATTACCATCCGCTAACGAAGCAAGCTGTTGACGACTTCGAAGCGGGGTTCCGCACGATCCTGGCGCGCGCCTACGCCGGGGATTTGGTATGGGGAGCCGTCATTGACGCAAACGAGGGCAACTCCAAGAGCTTCGACAAGCGCCTTGCAGAATTGGCGGCGCTGGCAGATGTGCAACAAAAAGCAGATGCAGAACGCAGGGCCAATCAAGCCATATTGAACGCCCAGGCAGAAGAGCAGCGCAAGGCGGCACTACGCATAGAGTTCGAGCATCAAAAACAGAGAGACATTCAGCAGCAGATGCTGGATCAGCAGCGGCAAGAGCAAGCCAACCGGGAAATCATGAACAGCCTAATGCTGATCCAGTCTGCTAGGCCGCAACCTGCATTACGCTGCCGCAGCACGACATTCTTCGACACTGTGAACACCACCTGCAACTGAGTCGACTCCCCAAGCAAGCCGCCCATTGAGGCGGCTTTTTGTTGCCCGCACGGCACTACGTATGCACATAAGTAGTCGGGCGATATTCTTTAACGCTTGTATTTAATTATTCTTTCGCGCATAATTCACCCAAGCCGCCAACAAAGCGGCCCAGGGTGACAAGGCATCGACCGGTCATCGACAGCCCCTTAAAAATCTTTTCCCCGCAGATCAACCGGTCGGAGATTCCGACAAGTTGGCAGCCGTCACAGCGCAGGCAAGCGCGACTGTGAATCAGGTAGTGGGCCCGGACCAGCGGGGTGAGAGCTGGGTGACGCGGTAGCGCGAAGAACAGAAAGCTGCCAGCCGGGAACAGGCCACCAGTGCGCTCCACTGGTGATAACCGAGGTGACGGGGAAAGCCCCGAGATTCCGGCACTGCCCTGCTAACGCGGGGCAAAACAAAAGCGGCTTCTACGGAGGCTGTTTTTGTTTTCAACCAAGGAGATAGAGATGGACAACCCTGAGATTGGCGCCCTGCGCGTATGGCACATACCGCAAGTGCCAGGAAAAGCGTTCCACGTTCATGTGGACACACCCCAAGAAGCACAGCGGGTGCTGAACGTACTGGCTCACTACGACCTGTTCCAACTCAAGGAACGGATCAAGCCCGACTACTGCAACGCCGCAGGACTTGAGCAATACGTCAAAGACGACGGCGACGGCAAGCCAGGCTGGTGCGAGTGGTACGACGAAGAAACGGGCGATTGCATTGATGAGTGGGTTGACCCTACAAGCATCACTGCACCCAAGTAACCCCACCCCGCCCCTACACCAGGGGCCGGGATTGCTTTGATGGGCGGCGGCGTGGAGCCTTTTGGCGAAGCTGGCAACAGCGAGGACACGTACAAGTAACAACCCTCCCGAGGCCTGTGTGTTGGAGGGTCCGGCAGATGCGCCTTAGGCGACCCGTGGTGCATCACGGGGCTGTCGCGCTCAGCTCAGGAAGCCGGTATCAAGCCCGGCCCGCCCTTCAAAGCATTCCCCCCGTCCCGGCCATGCGCCGGGGCAATACAAGGAGAGATCATGGACCCGAAATCAATTCCGGACGGAGGCCCCGCATTCCCGCCGATGCACGACCCGGACACACATGCGTCTGGAATGACGCTGCGCGACTACTTCGCAGCTAAGTCCATCCCAATCATGTGGGACGCCTATGACAAGGGCTATTGCGGCCTGAACGGCAAGGACGAGCCAAACATCAAGACCATTGCCGATGGGGCGTACCAGCTCGCAGACGCAATGCTCGCAGCAAGAGGTTAACCCCACCCCGCCCCTACACCAGGGGCCGGGAGTGCTGGGAGTGCTTTGATGGGCGGCGGCGACAAAGTATCGCGGAAGCGGAACACGGGGTCGCAACACAGCCAAACACGCGAGGGATAGCGACCTCGGGAAGATAGCTAGACCATGCCCAGGCGGCGCGAAAGCGCGGGAACGTGGCTTGTGAGGCACGTCAGACAGTGTCATAGCAGGGACTGGCCGTCCTGCCCGCCCTTCAAAGCAATCCCCACCCAATTCAACAAACTAGGAGAAGAGAATGGAAGTAGATGAGCTACAGGCGCGAGCTGCGGTCAAGGATGGCAAGTGCGACGGCAATTGTGAAGCGCATCGCGGTGAAGTGAGGCTAGTCACTATTGAAAGCTGGGGCTACTTTGCATATTGCGAGGCGGCGATTGAAGAAGATCGGTCGCGCGGTCTGGTCGTTGAAACGGCCTAACCCCCTCCCTGTCTTCCTATAGACAGGGCAAGCCACCTGGGCGTGATGCTCAGGGCCTCCAGATAGCAGCCTTGCTCCGTTGCACTTGCGGCGGTGAACAGACTGGCCCAGTAGCAGGGCTGCTTTCTGGCGGTGAATGCGCAGGCTGATGCGCTAAGTCGGTGCGGGTACGTGCTGCGGCACCGAGACGCGATGAAAGCTGGCGGTTAATCCCGTGAGAAGCCAGTCAATGCCGGAGATCAGTACCGGCCACCATCACCCACTCCCTCCCTCCTGCCTTGCGCAGGGGTTCGCCCACCTCGCGTGGGCTTTTTTATTCCTGGAGCACTGACATGGCCTTCGAAACAGACATGCAAGCCTGCGCCGCCGATTACGACCGCCGCGCAATGGCAGATCAAGCCCTTGAGCGCGAAGAGCAGCGCCTGATGGCTGAAACGCTGGCTCAGGCCAAGGCAGGCAACTACGACCGCCTGCTGGACGCCATGGACTACCGCGACAACGACCAGAAGGTGATGCGCGCCCTGGTGCTCTGCGCGGCCAAAGGCAATGTCGAGGCGGTGCAGGCCATCAACGCGCTGGCCCGGACCTACGGCGAGCTGCACGCGGAGGTGGACAAGTGATCGACCGAGAACTGTTGGAGCTGGCGGCTAAAGCTACGGGGCGCATCGTCGAAGCGTTCAGCGCCAGCAAAGGCCTACTCTTGTCGCAGGGCGATGGGGTGAGCGCTTGGTGGAACCCGCTCACCAACGACGGTGATGCGCTGCGGCTGGCGGTGAAGCTGCGGCTGTGCCTGGACACGAACATGGACCCGTCATCGCGCTTCGACACCGACGAGCGATGCACGTTGGTCGTGCTGCCTCCGCCATCTGATTACTCGGCTGGCGAATGGCATGCTGACTCTGACCCCTATGCCGCCACCCGCCGCGCCATCGTCCGCGCAGCAGCAGAGATTGGGAGGGCCATGCCGTGATCGACCCCCTCAACGCCTCGCACTTCACCACCCGCCGCGATGCCCTGGCTGCATCCATTGCAGCCCAGGCCGAAACAAAGCGCCGCAACGACGAGGCCACCCGCGCGGCCGCACTCAGGGCAGAGGCTGCCGCCATTGGGGCGGAGCTGGACCCGGAGGCTCTTGAACAAGGAGATACCCCATGACACAACCCCGCCCCAATTACGGCACGGCATTGATCGTGCTGGCCGTCATCGCCCTGTTCTTGTTTGTTCAGGATGACGACCACAGCGCAGAGTTTGCCCAAGCCGACGAGCTGACAGCCGTGCAGCAAGAAGAGCAGGCCAAGGCCAGCCGGGAATTCGCGGGGCAGCGCGCATGTGGGCCTGGTGCACAAGCGCAGTGGCTCTCGGACAAAGAGCTGCAGTGCGTGCCAAAAAGGGGCAAGGCATACAGCGTGGCGGGGGTGCCATGACCACCATCACCGAGTTCCTGCGCTGGTATCGCACCTACCGCCAGTTCCGCAGCCCATGGGCAGCAGCCCGTGGCGCCTGGACTCTCACCCGCATGAGGTGATGCCATGGACTGCCCCACAGGCAAGGTGCCGCACACCCTCGCTACCGCCAAAGCCGCTGCAAAGCGCGCCAGGCGCAGAACAGAAAACGCCCTCGCGCCCTACCGCTGCACCGAGTGCGGGCAGTGGCATGTTGGCCAGGGAAGCGGGCTCAAGCGGCCCGTGAAGAAGATTTACGACAACCACCGAATGAGGCTTGCATGACCAAGACACATTACAAACGACTCATGAACCCCGACTACATCGGGGCCTACGCGCTCAACGAAGGCGAAGACCTCACCGTCGTGATCAACCACGTTGCCCGCGAAATCATCACCGGCACGGGGGGAAAGAAAGAGGAATGCACCGTCGCGCACCTCAAGAATCAAAAGCCATTCATTCTTAACAGTACGAACCAGAAGAGTATCGCAAAGCTCTACGGGCCGTTCATCGAAGACTGGGCGGGAAAGCCAATCACCCTGTTTGCCAGCACAACAAAGCTGGCCGGCGACACCGTGGAGTGCCTGCGCATCCGCCCGACTGTGTTGCGGCGTGATCCACCCAAGATCACCGACGAGCGCCTGAAAGCGGCTGTCGAGAAGATCAAGGCAGGGGAATACACTGCCGAGAAGCTGCGCGGCCAATTCGCCCTGACGCGGGATCAAGGCGAATGGCTCAATCAGGAATTGGCCGCAGCGGCCGCTGGCGCAGAGCAGGCGCCAGCATGAAGCCGTTCAAGTTCAGAGCATCCAGCTTGGGGCGGATCATGACGGATGCCCAGTCAATTGACCCCGCGCTGATGGATGCCGACACAGCAACCATCGCGCGCAAGGTAAAGAAGACCGACGAGGAAAAAGCTCTGCTGGCGCCGCTGAAAGAGCGGTCCCTATCAGCTGGCGCCAAGACCTACCTTGGAAGTCTGGCCAAGCAGTTCGTCTACAGCTACGAGCCGAGGGTGTCGAGCAAATTCATGGAGAAGGGCCTGATGGTCGAGGACGCCTCGATTGAGCTTTACAACTCAGTGTTCTTCACCTCGTTGACCAAGAACACCGAGCGCCGCGAGAACGAATGGATCACGGGCGAGTGCGACATCGTGCAGCCCGCAATGATCACAGACATCAAGTCTGCATGGAGCCTAGACACGTTCCCGGCCCGCGCGGTTGATGCCCACGATCCGGACTATGAGTGGCAGGGCCGTGCGTACATGTGGCTGTGGGACAAACCGGAGTTTGAAGTCGCGTGGTGCATCGTGGACACGCCCCCGGACCTTATCGGCTACGAAGACGAAGAGCTGCACTACGTGTCGCACATCAACCCAGCACTGCGCGTCACAACCGTGCGCTATCAGCGCGACCTGGCACTGGAAGAAAAGATC
>Ga0066462_1000066_pt1 | contig 33781 bp, 31 predicted proteins | sample LakWasMe92_HOW11_2_FD_59573 | JGI IMG/M metagenome (GOLD analysis project Ga0066462, IMG submission 59573) | Freshwater sediment methanotrophic microbial communities from Lake Washington under simulated oxygen tension - Sediment Metagenome 92_HOW11 | ecosystem: Environmental > Aquatic >... | reverse complement strand
CGGTGGGTGGGGTCGCGGTATTTTGCCAAATCAGAAAGTCTTTTTCAGAGTTTCCTTAGTGCTTCGGTTTCGGTCAGTTAGCGAAGACGCCCGCTGACCGATTTTACAGCCCACCAGCCTACGAATTCCCCCATTCAGTCGCTCTCAAGCAAAAGTTGGAAGGCTTCTTGCAATGCCGCCTGCAAGACGCCAAACCGCGTCAAAACTTTGCTTCAAAGGACACGAGGAATACCGGTGGTGGATCGCTCTCAAATGCTCGGCACGGCCCGCAGCACCCTGACGGACCTCTCGCGAGGCAATCTGGGTGTGCCGTTGTTGTTGCTGGTGATGCTGGCAATGATGATGTTGCCGATGCCGCCGTTTCTGCTGGACGTGTTCTTTACCTTCAACATTGCCCTGTCCATTGTCGTGCTGCTGGTCTGCGTGTACGCGCTGCGACCTTTGGATTTCGCGGTCTTCCCCACTATTTTGCTGGTTGCCACGCTGCTGCGCCTGGCCCTTAACGTGGCCTCCACGCGGGTGGTGATGCTGCACGGCCAGGACGGTCACGCCGCTGCGGGCAAGGTGATCCAGGCCTTCGGTGAGGTGGTGATCGGCGGTAACTACGTGGTGGGTATCGTGGTGTTCGCGATCCTGATGATCATCAACTTCGTGGTGGTGACCAAGGGCGCCGGGCGGATTTCCGAGGTGAGCGCGCGGTTTACCCTCGACGCCATGCCCGGCAAGCAAATGGCGATCGACGCCGACCTCAATGCTGGCCTGATCGACCAGAACCAGGCCAAGGCCCGCCGTTCCGAAGTGGCCCAGGAAGCCGAGTTCTACGGTTCCATGGACGGTGCCAGCAAATTCGTGCGCGGTGACGCCATCGCCGGTTTGCTGATCCTGTTTATCAACCTGATCGGCGGCATGGCCGTCGGTATTTTCCAGCACGGCATGACCTTTGGCGATGCGGGCAAGGTTTACGCCCTGCTGACCATCGGTGACGGTTTGGTGGCGCAATTGCCATCACTGTTGTTATCGACCGCTGCGGCGATCATGGTGACCCGTGCGTCCGGCTCCGAAGACATGGGCAAGCAGATCAATCGCCAGATGTTCGCCTCGCCCAAGGCCCTGGCCGTGGCGGCCGGCATCATGGCGATCATGGGGATTGTGCCGGGCATGCCGCACTTCTCCTTCCTGACCATGGCCGCCCTGGCGGCGGGAGGGGCGTACCTGTTCTGGAAGAAGCAGAACACCATCAAGGTCCAGGCTTTGAAAGAGGTGGAGCGCCAGCAGGACCTGCTGCCATCGCCGGCCCGCGCCCAGGAAACCAAGGAGTTGGGCTGGGATGACGTGACGCCCATCGACATGATCGGCCTGGAAGTCGGCTACCGCCTGATCCCCCTGGTGGATCGCAACCAGGGCGGCCAGTTACTGGCACGGATCAAGGGTGTACGCAAGAAGTTGTCCCAGGACCTGGGCTTTTTGATGCCCACCGTGCATATCCGCGACAACCTCGACCTGGCCCCCAGTGCCTACCGCCTGACCCTGATGGGCGTGACCCTGGCTGAAGCCGAGATCTACCCCGACCGCGAGTTGGCGATCAACCCGGGCCAGGTGTTCGGTACCCTCAGTGGCATAACCGCCAAAGATCCGGCTTTTGGCCTGGACGCGGTGTGGATCGAAGTCAGCCAGCGTAGCCAGGCGCAGTCCCTGGGTTACACGGTGGTCGACGCGAGCACTGTGGTTGCCACGCACCTCAACCAGATTCTGTACAAGCACTCCCATGAGTTGATTGGCCACGAAGAAGTCCAGCAACTCATGCAATTGCTGGCCAAAGCCTCGCCAAAACTGGCCGAAGAGTTGGTGCCCGGGGTGTTGTCGCTGTCGCAACTGCTCAAGGTGCTGCAGGCACTGCTGGCCGAACAGGTGCCGGTACGGGACATTCGCAGCATTGCCGAGGCTATCGCCAACAATGCCGCCAAGAGTCAAGATACTGCCGCTCTGGTGGCAGCGGTGCGCGTCGGTTTGTCCCGTGCCATCGTCCAAAGCATTGTAGGGCTTGACTCCGAGCTGCCTGTCATCACCTTGGAGCCAAGGTTGGAACAAATATTGCTCAATAGTATCCAGAAGGCAGGGCAGGGCCAGGAAGAGGGTGTCCTGCTGGAGCCAAGCATGGCTGAAAAGCTGCAGCGTTCGTTGATCGACGCCGCACAGCGCCAGGAAATGCAGGGCCAACCGGTGATTCTGCTGGTGGCAGGCCCCGTCCGGGCGATGTTGTCGCGGTTCGGACGCCTGGCAGTACCGAATTTGCACGTATTGGCTTATCAGGAAATCCCTGACAACAAGCAAGTGACTATCGTCGCGACAGTAGGGCCCAACGGCTGAGGTAGTGGGTTATGCAAGTAAAGCGTTTTTTCGCCGCCGATATGCGTCAGGCCATGAAGCTGGTTCGTGATGAATTGGGCGCCGACGCAGCCATTATCGGTAACCGTCGCATTGCCGGCGGTGTCGAGCTGACGGCTGCCCTGGATTACAAACCCCAGGCGTTGGCGCCGCGCGTGCCGAACATGGAACTCGAGGACGAGTTGCGCAAGACCGCCTCGCGCATTGTCTCGGCCCAGGCCGAACTGAGCATGCGCGGCGACAGCGATGCGACCACCAATCGCCAATTGTTTGCCGGCCTGCCGCTGACTGCGGCCGAGCCACTGGTAGAGCCGACCTTCGTCGAGCCGCCACGTCCCGCCGCGCCGGCACCGGCTGCTGCGGTCGACCAGCGCGTGTTCGACTCGATGCGTTTTGAACTCAATGGCCTGCGTGAACTGCTGGAAGTACAGCTGGGCTCGCTGGCCTGGAACCAGTTGCAAGGTAGCAAGCCGCAACAGGCCAACCTCTGGCGCCGGCTGCAACGCATCGGCCTGTCCGGCCCGTTGTCGCGCGATCTGCTGGAACTGACCACCGGTATCGAAGAGCCCCGCCAGGCCTGGCGCATGCTGCTGGCGCACCTGGCGCGGATGATCCAGACCCCGGAACTCGAACCCCTTGAAGAAGGTGGCGTGATTGCCATGGTCGGCCCTGCCGGCATGGGCAAGACCACCACCCTGGCCAAGCTGGCTGCCCGTTATGTGCTCAAGTACGGCGCCCATAACATTGCGCTGGTGAGCATGGACAGCTACCGCATCGGGGCCCAGGAACAGCTCAAGACCTTGGGGCGCATCCTCAATGTGCCGGTGACCCACGTCGACCCGGGCCAGTCCCTGGCCAACGCCCTCGACCCGCTGCTGCGCAAGCGCGTGGTACTGATCGATACCGCCGGCCTGCAAGCCAGCGACCCGGCATTGCGCCTGCAACTGGAAAGCCTGGCCGGGCGCGGGATCAAGTCGAAAAACTATCTGGTACTTGCAACAACCAGCCAGAAACAGGTTCTGACTGCTGCGTACCACAGCTACAAACGTTGCGGGCTGGCCGGTTGCATCCTGACTAAGCTGGATGAAACGGCAAGCCTGGGCGAAGTGTTGAGCCTTGCCATCAGCCATGAATTACCGGTCGCCTACCTGACCGATGGGCCGCGGATCCCGGATGACTTGCATCTGCCGCGCCGTCATCAGTTGGTCAGCCGTGCGGTCAGTGTGCAAATGCAGGATGAACCCAGTGAAGAGGCGATGGCGGATATGTTCGCCGACCTCTATCACAACCCAGCCAAGCGGGTCGGCTGAAGGCAACACGAAATACAGTGCAATGTACCTACATCGATGGTCTGCAACCGCGGCCACCCTATGTAGCCTGCGGCTAAGCAAGACAAGGTAAAGAAAGAACATGGGCAGCATGCATCCCGTACAGGTGATCGCGGTGACCGGCGGCAAAGGTGGCGTCGGGAAAACTAACGTGTCAGTGAATTTGTCCCTGGCCCTGGCAGAGCTTGGCCGCCGCGTCATGCTGCTGGATGCCGACCTGGGCCTGGCGAACGTTGACGTTCTGCTGGGACTGACGCCCAAACACACCCTGGCCGATGTCATTGAGGGCCGCTGTGAGCTGCGCGATGTGCTGTTGCAGGGGCCGGGGGGGATTCGCATCGTCCCGGCCGCCTCCGGCACCCAGAGCATGGTGCATCTGAGCCCGGCGCAGCACGCCGGCCTGATCCAGGCCTTCAGTGATATCGGCGACAACCTCGACGTGCTGGTGATCGACACCGCCGCCGGGATCGGCGAGTCCGTGGTCAGCTTCGTGCGCGCCGCGCAAGAAGTGTTGCTGGTGGTCTGCGATGAACCCACCTCGATCACCGACGCCTACGCCCTGATCAAGCTGCTCAACCGCGACTACGGCATGAACCGCTTCCGCGTGCTGGCCAACATGGCCCAGAGCCCGCAAGAGGGGCGCAACCTGTTCGCCAAGTTGACCAAGGTCACGGATCGTTTCCTCGATGTCGCCTTACAATACGTCGGCGCAGTTCCCTATGACGAGTGTGTGCGCAAGGCTGTGCAAAAGCAGCGTGCAGTCTATGAAGCGTTCCCTCGTTCGAAATGCGCGTTGGCGTTCAAGGCAATTGCTCAGAAGGTCGATACCTGGCCACTGCCCGCCAATCCCCGGGGGCATCTGGAGTTTTTCGTCGAGCGATTGGTGCATCAGACGAGTGCAGGACCGGTGCTATGACAGCCAGCGGCTACAACCTTTACAAAAAATCAGCGCGTGACAGCCAGGGCGAATTGATTGAGCGCTATGCGCCTCTGGTCAAGCGCATTGCCTACCACCTGCTGGCACGCCTGCCCGCCAGTGTCCAGGTCGAAGACCTGATCCAGGCGGGGATGATCGGCCTGCTCGAAGTGTCGACCAAGTACGACGCGAGCAAGGGTGCGAGTTTCGAGACGTATGCGGGTATCCGCATCCGTGGCGCAATGCTCGATGAAGTGCGTAAAGGTGATTGGGCGCCGCGTTCGGTCCACCGCAATACCCGGATGGTGAGTGACGCAATTCGCTCAATTGAAGCAAAAACCGGTCGCGACGCTAAAGATCATGAAGTTGCTGCCGAACTCCAATTGAGTCTCGACGATTACTACGGGATTTTGAACGATACCTTGGGCAGCCGCCTGTTCAGTTTCGACGACCTGCTACAGGACGGCGAACATGAAGGGTTGCACGAGGACGGCGCGAGCGCTCACCAGGAGCCTTCACGCGACCTGGAAGATGAACGCTTCCAGGGCGCCCTGGCGGACGCGATTGCCAATCTGCCGGAGCGTGAGCGGCTGGTGCTGGCGCTGTACTACGACGAAGAGCTGAACCTCAAGGAAATCGGTGAGGTCCTGGGCGTCAGCGAATCGCGGGTCAGCCAGCTACATAGCCAATGCGCGGCCCGCTTGCGGGGGCGTTTGGGAGAGTGGCGAGCGCGCTGACAGGCAGTGTGGGGACAGTGCGAACGATAACCGCCAGGGCGCAGGCCAGGCGGGAGCGGCCCGTGATGCGCCCCAGCAGTCCTTTTTGTGTAATGCCTGTTGAATGATATGGCGCGCCCAGGTGCTGGACGCGTTTAAGACTGCTTGGAGGTCGAATTGGACAAGAACATGAAAATCCTCATCGTTGATGATTTCTCAACGATGCGGCGGATCATAAAAAACCTGTTGCGTGACCTTGGGTTCACTAACACGGTCGAGGCGGATGACGGCATTACGGCGATTCCGATCCTCAACAGCGGGAGCATCGACTTTCTGGTAACCGACTGGAACATGCCTGGCATGACCGGTATCGATCTGCTGCGCCATGTGCGCGCCGATGAAAAACTGCGCAATCTTCCGGTGTTGATGGTGACCGCCGAAGCCAAGCGTGAACAGATCATTGAAGCCGCCCAGGCTGGGGTCAACGGCTACGTGGTCAAGCCATTCACTGCATTGGCCTTGAAAGAGAAGATCGAAAAGATCTTTGAACGCATCCACGGTTGATGTCGCCACGGGGTAGCTATGGAGCATAAAGAAACATCGCAGGGGGACTTTGAGTCGACCTTGAAAAAACACGCTCACCAGTTGGTCGACAGCCTTGAAAAAGGCCAGTTCGGCGATGCGGTGCAGTTGATCCATGAGCTCAACCAGACCCGCGACCGCGGCCTGTACCAGGAAGTGGGCAAGCTCACCCGTGAGTTGCACAGTGCGATCGTCAATTTCCAGATTGACCCGCACATGCCCCAGGCCGAGGAAATCTCGCAGATCACTGATGCCACCGAACGCCTGTCCTATGTGGTCCGGCTGACCGAGGCGGCAGCCAATCGCACCATGGACCTGGTGGAAAACGCCACGCCCCTGGTGAACGGCATGGCCAATGAGGCCAAGGCGTTGAGCGCAGACTGGGGCCGCTTCATGCGGCGCGAAGTGGGTGCCGAAGAGTTTCGTGACCTGGCGCGTCGGGTCGAGGGCTTCCTGTCACGCAGCGAGCAGGAAAACCGTACGGTTTCCAGCAACCTCAACGACATCCTGCTGGCCCAGGATTACCAGGACCTCACCGGCCAGGTGATCAAGCGTGTGACCCTGCTGGTCACCGAAGTGGAAAGCAACTTGCTCAAACTGGTGCTGATGGCTGGCCAGGTCGACCGTTTTGCCGGCATCGAACATGACCGCGAAGCGATCCTCTCGGAAAAAGATCCACAAAAACACCTCGCCAAGGGTGAAGGTCCGCAGATTCATGCCGATAAACGTGAAGACGTTATGTCTGGTCAAGATGACGTAGACGATTTGCTGTCCAGTTTAGGCTTCTAAGGAGCACGCAATATGAGCTTCGGCGCCGATGAAGAAATCCTTCAGGATTTCCTTGTAGAGGCCGGCGAAATTCTAGAGCAGTTGTCCGAGCAACTGGTCGAGCTGGAAAGCCGACCGGATGACGCGAACCTGCTCAATGCAATTTTTCGCGGTTTTCACACTGTAAAAGGGGGCGCCGGCTTCCTCCAGCTCCATGAGCTGGTGGAGTGCTGCCACATCGCCGAAAACGTGTTCGACATCCTGCGCAAGGGTGAGCGTCACGTCGATTCGGAATTGATGGACGTGATCCTCGAAGCCCTGGACGCGGTCAACGGCATGTTCAACGAAGTGCGCGAACGCGCACCGATCACTGCCGCCACCCCGGAGCTGCTGGCTGCCCTGGCGCGCCTGGCAGAACCTGCTGCCCTGGCTGCCGCCCCGGTGGTTGAAGCGACGCCAGCGCCGGCTGCCGAACCCGACGTCACCGACAGCGAATTCGAACAACTGCTGGACTCTCTCAATGCTGTCAAGGCGGAAGCCGAGGCTCCGGCGGCGGCTGCACCGGCCATGGTGCCGACCAGCGAAGACATCACCGACGCCGAGTTCGAGTCATTGCTCGACCAGTTGCATGGCAAGGGCCAGTTCGCCCCGGACGCCGTGGCGGCAACGCCAGCGGCGGTGGAGCCGGCACAATCGGTCAGCACCGACATCACCGACGACGAATTTGAAGCGCTGCTGGATCAGTTGCATGGCAAAGGCTCGTTTGCCGCCGATGCCTTGCCGGCAGTCGCTGCGGCGGCTGCACCCGCGGCTGCCACGGCGGCGGCTGTCGCACCGGCGGCGGATGGCCTGATCACCGATCACGAATTTGAATCCCTGCTGGATGAGTTGCACGGCAAGGGCAAGTTCTCCGACGTCGTGCCTGGCGCGCCAGCCAGTGCGACTGCCACGGCGGCGGTGGCCAAGCCGGCACCCGCTGCCGCCAAGGCCGCTGCACCGGCTGCGGCCCGTGCAGCCCCGGCGCCCGCCCGCGCTGCGGCCACTGCCGAGAAAGCCCCGGCCAGTGAAGCTGAAACCACCGTGCGGGTCGATACGGCACGCCTGGACGACATCATGAACATGGTCGGCGAACTGGTGCTGGTGCGTAACCGCCTGGTGCGCCTGGGCTTGAGCAGTGGCGACGAAGCCATGCAAAAGGCCGTGTCGAACCTCGACGTGGTGACGGCCGACCTGCAGACCGCGGTGATGAAGACGCGCATGCAGCCGATCAAGAAAGTCTTCGGGCGCTTCCCGCGCCTGGTGCGTGACTTGGCCCGGCAGTTGAAGAAAGAAATCAACCTGGAACTGGTGGGTGAAGAAACCGACCTCGACAAAAACCTTGTCGAGGCCCTGGCCGACCCGCTGGTCCACTTGGTGCGCAACGCGGTCGACCATGGCGTGGAAACCCCGGAAGAACGCGAAGCCAGCGGCAAGCCACGCCTGGGCAAAGTGATCCTGGCGGCCGAACAGGAAGGCGACCATATCCTGCTGTCGATCACCGATGACGGCAAAGGCATGGACTCCAACATCCTGCGCGGCATCGCGGTCAAGCGTGGGGTCATGGACAAGGACGCGGCCGATCGCCTGACCGACACCGAGTGCTACAACCTGATTTTTGCCCCGGGTTTCTCCACCAAGACCGAGATTTCCGACGTGTCCGGCCGTGGCGTGGGCATGGACGTGGTGAAGACCAAGATCAGCCAGCTCAACGGCTCGATCAATATCTACTCGACCAAGGGCCAGGGCTCGAAGATCGTCATCAAGGTGCCGTTGACCCTGGCGATCATGCCGACCCTGATGGTGATGCTGGGCAACCAGGCGTTCGCCTTCCCGCTGGTCAACGTCAACGAAATCTTCCACCTCGACCTGTCGCGCACCAACGTGGTCGACGGCCAGGAAGTGGTGATTGTGCGGGACAAGGCCCTGCCTTTGTTCTACCTCAAGCGTTGGCTGGTGGCGTCCGCCGCTCATGAAGAGCAGCGCGAAGGCCACGTGGTGATCCTGTCCGTGGGCACCCAGCGTATCGGCTTTGTCGTCGATCAACTGGTTGGCCAGGAAGAAGTGGTCATCAAGCCATTGGGCAAGATGCTGCAAGGAACGCCAGGCATGTCGGGTGCGACCATTACCGGTGACGGTCGGATCGCGCTGATTCTCGATGTTCCGAGCATGCTCAAGCGTTACGCCGCACGGCGTATTTGATTCTGGCTGGGCGGGGCGGTTGTCCCTCGCCCTGCCTAACGGAGTGGTTATGGTAGTCAAGGTTCTGGTGGTGGACGATTCGGGTTTCTTCCGCCGCCGCGTCTCGGAAATTCTTTCAGCGGATTCCAACATCCAGGTGGTCGGTACGGCCACCAACGGCAAAGAGGCGATTGATCAGGCCCTGGCGTTGAAGCCGGACGTGATCACCATGGACTACGAGATGCCGATGATGGATGGCATCACCGCCGTGCGCCACATCATGCAGCGCTGCCCGACCCCGGTCTTGATGTTCTCGTCGCTGACCCACGAAGGTGCCCGGGTTACCCTCGATGCACTGGACGCTGGCGCCGTGGACTTCCTGCCGAAGAATTTCGAAGACATTTCGCGCAACCCGGAAAAGGTCAAGCAGATGCTCTGCGAGAAGGTGCACAGCATCTCGCGCAGCAATCGCAGCAGCTTTCGTGCCCCGGCGGCTCCCGCTCCGGTCGCGGCGCCTGCACCGGCCAGCAGTTTCGGGCGTCCGGCCCCGGTAGCACGGCCTGCCGTGGCGCCGGTGCGTACAGTTGCGCCGGCCCCTGCGTCACCTGCGCCCAAGCGCAAGGCCTACAAGCTGGTGGCGATCGGTACGTCCACCGGCGGCCCGGTGGCTTTGCAGCGTGTCTTGACCCAGTTGCCCGCCAACTTCCCCGCGCCCATCGTGTTGATCCAGCATATGCCCGCCGCGTTCACCAAGGCCTTTGCCGAACGCCTGGACAAGCTGTGCCGCATCAGCGTCAAGGAAGCCGAAGACGGCGATATCCTGCGCCCAGGCCTGGCGTTGCTGGCCCCCGGTGGCAAGCAAATGATGGTCGACGGTCGCGGCGCGGTGAAAATCCTGCCGGGCGACGAGCGCCTGAACTACAAGCCGTGTGTGGATATCACCTTCGGTTCGGCGGCCAAGTCCTACGGCGACAAAGTTCTGGCGGTGGTCCTCACCGGCATGGGCGCCGACGGTCGCGAAGGCGCGCGCCTGCTCAAGCAGGGCGGCAGTTCGATCTGGGCCCAGGACGAAGCCAGCTGCGTGATCTATGGCATGCCCATGGCCATCGTCAAGGCCGACCTGGCCGACGCGGTCTACAGCCTGGATGACATCGGCAAGCACTTGGTGGAGGCCTGTCACTGATGGATGTGTTGAGCCTGGTTGGGATACTCCTGGCGTTTGTCGCCATTATTGGTGGCAACTACCTGGAAGGCGGCCACCTGGGCGCCCTGGCCAACGGTCCGGCGGCGCTGATCGTGATCGGCGGCACCGTCGGCGCGGCGCTGTTGCAGTCGCCCCTGAGCTCATTCAAGCGGGCGATGCAGATCCTGGTGTGGATCATTTTCCCGCCGCGGGTGGATTTGGCTGGCGGCATCGACCGCGTGGTCAACTGGAGCCTCACCGCCCGCAAGGAAGGCCTGCTGGGCCTCGAAGGCGTGGCCGATGCCGAGCCCGACAGCTACGCACGCAAAGGCCTGCAACTGTTGGTGGACGGCGCCGAACCGGAAGCCATCCGCAGCATTCTTGAAGTGGACTTCTATACCCAGGAAAGCCGCGATATCAACGCGGCCAAAGTCTTTGAAAGCATGGGCGGCTATGCGCCGACCATCGGCATCATCGGTGCGGTCATGGGCTTGATCCACGTGATGGGCAACCTGGCCGACCCTTCGCAACTGGGCAGCGGTATCGCCGTGGCGTTCGTCGCTACCATCTATGGCGTGGCCAGTGCCAACCTGTTGCTGCTGCCGATTGCCAACAAACTCAAATCCATTGCCATGCGCCAGTCCCGTTACCGGGAAATGCTGCTCGAAGGCATCCTGTCGATTGCCGAGGGCGAGAACCCGCGTTCTATTGAACTGAAGCTCCAGGGCTTCATGGATTGATGGCATGAGCATTCGCCTCCCTTTCCCTGTAGGAGTGAGCCTGTCTCCTACAGTTGATGTGTGCTGCGAGGGGTATTGCCTGTGAGCCGTCGTCGCCGCGAGCCTGAAGAACACGTCAACCATGAGCGCTGGCTGGTGTCCTACGCCGACTTTATTACGTTGCTATTCGCCTTTTTCGTGGTGATGTACTCCATTTCCTCGATCAACGAAGGCAAGTACAAGGTCATCTCCGAAGCCCTGGTCGGCGTATTTACCGACTCCGACCGGGCCCTCAAACCGATTCCCATTGGTGATGAACGACCCAAGACCGTGACCCCGGCCAAACCCCTGGTCAAGGACAGCGACGAGACCGACGCCGGTATCAGTGGCGGCAGCGACCCGCTCAAGAGCATTGCCGATGATATCAGCGCGGCATTTGGCGACCTGATCAGCTCCAACCAGATGACCGTTCGCGGCAACGAGTTGTGGGTGGAAATCGAGCTCAATTCCAGCCTGCTGTTCGCCAGCGCCGATGCGCTGCCCAGTGACATTGCCTTCAGCATCATCGATAAGGTGGCGGCCATCTTGAAACCCTTCGACAACCCGATCCATGTCGAAGGGTTTACTGATGACCAGCCGATCCATACCGCGCAATTTCCCACCAACTGGGAAATGTCGTCGGCGCGTTCGGCGAGTATTGTGCGGATGCTGGCGATGCAAGGCGTCAACCCAGGGCGCCTGGCGTCGGTGGGTTACGGAGAATTCCAGCCAGTGGCCAATAATGCGACGGCCGAAGGGCGTGCGCGTAACCGTCGGGTGGTGTTGGTGGTGTCGCGCAACCTCGATGTGCGCCGCAGCCTGACCGCCACCGGCGCGGCCAATGCACAACCTGATGCAGCAATGAAGCGGGCTGGCACACAAACTGCACCGACGCCCGTAAAGCCGCCGGTTCGTGAGAGTGCCGTCAATTCTCTGTCACCGGCTCTATAACCTCGTGCTATTTCTCGGTCGAGCCAGTGCCTGCCGGGAGGAACAATCCGAATGAGAGTCTGGGCAGTTGCCAATCAAAAAGGTGGAGTCGGCAAGACCACCACCTCCATCGCCTTAGCCGGCTTGCTGGCCGAGGCGGGCAAGCGTGTGATCATCGTCGACCTGGATCCCCACGGCTCGATGACCAGCTATTTCGGCTACGACCCGGATGCGCTGGAACACAGCTGTTTCGACCTGTTCCTGCACAAGGGCAGTGTCCCTGCAGGTTTGCCGGGGCAATTGCTGTTGCCCACCAGCAACGACAAGATTTCCCTGCTGCCCTCCAGCACCGCCCTGGCCACCCTGGAGCGCCAGTCGCCGGGGCAGAGCGGCCTGGGCCTGGTGATCGCCAAGAGCCTGGCGCAGCTGTGGCAGGACTTCGACTACGCGATCATCGACAGCCCGCCATTGCTCGGCGTGCTGATGGTCAATGCCCTGGCGGCGAGCCAGCAACTGGTGATCCCGGTACAGACCGAGCACCTGGCGGTCAAGGGCCTGGAGCGCATGGTCAGCACCCTGGCCATGATCAATCGCTCGCGCAAACAGGCGTTGCCGTTCAGCATCGTGCCGACCCTGTTCGACCGTCGCACCCAGGCCTCCCTCGGCACCTTGCGCGTGCTGCGCGACGCCTACCCGGAAACGATCTGGCAAGGTTATATCCCGGTGGACACGCGCCTGCGTGACGCCAGCCGTGCCGGCCTGGTCCCGTCGCAATTCGATGGCAAGAGCCGTGGCGTGCTGGCTTACCGGGCCTTGCTCAAGCATTTGCTGGCCCAGCAACTTGTGGCGCAGGTGGCGTGAAATGAACAACCCTGTAGGAGCGTGGCTTGCCCGCGATGGGTTTTGCCTGATGTCACGGACTTTTGATTCAAGTCCGGGTGCAGGCAGGCCGATAACCTTTGAATACACGGTTAACGGGGCTTGCGCGTGGGCATACAGATGAATCGTCCTGTCGATATCAAGACCCGGCCGCAACTGGCGTTGCAGTCCTACCTGGATGCGCTGTTGCAGGATGCGACCGAGGAACAGCTGCCCGAGCCGATCCTGGTGCTCGATGAGGAAGGGCCGCTGCCGGTGACCGAGGCTGAGGCTGGCCTGGATGAGTTTCAGTTGGCGGTCCTGCAAGAGCAGGCCCGTGACGCGTTGGTGGTGCCGGTCGCCCCTGCGGTTGTGCCAGCGCCTGCGGCATTGGTACGGGTGCCGCCGGTGGCCGAGGTGCATCGACCGCCGAGCATTACGCCACCGCCGGTGGAAACCGATGGTCGACCGTCCTGGGCTGGCGAGTCGTTCGAGTGCCTGCTGTTCGATGTGGCCGGGCTGACGCTGGCGGTGCCGTTGGTGTGCCTGGGGTCGATCTACTCCCTGGAAGGCCAGGAACTGACACCGTTGTTCGGCCAGCCGGAGTGGTTCCTCGGGATCCTGCCGAGCCAGGCCGGCAACCTCAAGGTGCTGGATACCGCGCGTTGGGTGATGCCCGACCGCTACCGCGATGATTTCCGCCAGGGCCTGCAATACGTGATCTCGGTGCAGGGCTACGAATGGGGGCTGGCGGTGCATCAGGTCAGCCGTTCGCTGCGCCTGGACCCCAACGAAATCAAATGGCGCAGCCACCGGGGCCAGCGGCCATGGCTGGCGGGCACTGTGATCGAGCATATGTGCGCACTGCTGGATGTCGCCGAATTGGCGGAGCTGATTGCCAGCGGTGCGGTAAAGGATTTGCCAGGTAACAAACGTACTTGATAAGAGGCGCAGCGCCAGGGTGCTGCCAAAGAAGAACACACGCCGTCATCAACGGTATTTGAAGGGGTCAGGGGTATGAACAAGTCGTCAGCGTCCGCACAGGGTTTGGATGATCCGATTCTGCAATGGGTGACCTTCAAGCTGGACAACGAGTCCTACGGCATCAACGTGATGCGCGTGCAGGAAGTGCTGCGCTACACCGAAATCGCGCCAGTACCGGGGGCGCCGAGCTACGTGCTGGGCATCATCAACCTGCGCGGCAACGTGGTGACGGTGATCGACACCCGCCAGCGCTTTGGCCTGATGCCGACTGAAGTCAACGACAACACCCGGATCGTCATCATCGAAGCCGACAAGCAAGTGGTCGGGATCATGGTCGACAGCGTGGCCGAAGTGGTTTACCTGCGCCAGTCGGAAGTCGAGACTGCGCCGAATGTCGGCAACGAAGAGTCGGCCAAGTTTATCCAGGGCGTATGCAACAAGAACGGCGAACTGCTGATTCTGGTTGAGCTGGACAAGATGATGAGCGAAGAAGAGTGGTCGGACCTGGAGAACATCTGATTGATGCTTGAGGTAGCGGTAATCGTCCTGGCCCTGTTGTGGGTCGGGACCCTGGTGGTGTTGCTGCGCCATATGCGTCAGCAACGCGAATCGGCCTTGCAGCAGGCCGAGCGCGACGCCGTGCGCGACCAGCGTCTGCGCGAGATGGCCAAGCGCGTGGACAACTACCAGCAAAGCGCCGTGCGGGTGGGGGAGGACGTGCATGAACTGCGTTCAATCCTTGCCCCATTGCCCGATAAGCTGTCGGCACTGGAACAGCGCGACCCGGCCAACCTGTCCTTTGCCCAGGCCGCCAAGCTGGTGGGCATGGGCGCCACGGTGGATGAGTTGACCCAATCCTGCGGCCTGACCCAGGCCGAAGCGCAGTTGATGAGCAAGTTGCACAAAAGCTGAGCCCCGGCACAGGTCAACCGGGAGGTTATGCGGTCAACCTCCCGCCTCGCTCATGTCGGCCTTGAATATCAGTATTTCTCCCTGCTGGTTGGTGGCGCCCACCAGTTGAACCAGCCGTCCACGGGACATTGCGTCAAGGACGGCCTGCCCTGCAGGCGTGTACAACGCTTCTGGATGGTTCAAGACGTGATTAATCCAGCCGTCGCTCAATTGAAAGGGGTACGGCGTTCTGGAGAGTTGCACTTTGCCGGAGGAGGTCGGGCTTTCGCCGGTAACATGTTTCACTTCCATCACATAAGTAATGTCGGCGGGGCCTTTGAAGACCAGGTCCAAGCCGTTCTGGCCATTAGCGTACTTCCCCCCCTCAAGCACGAGGTAACCCCTGTCCTTGAGCATGAACTCATACATCTTTTCGTTCAGTTGGCCGCGTCGCAGGTTATTGGCTGTCTGGCGCCTATCCAGTTGCTGCCATTCGTGCAAAACGGCTATTTCGCTAGGGCTTTTGACGCGCGTGTCGGGGATGAAGTCGTTGGACTGTTTAATTGCGTCAATATTAAAAGAGCCATTTTCACTGCACTTGAAGCTGGAGATGCCCTGGAAAGGATCAAAGAACGGAGCCCCCACTGGAATAGACCCATGTTCCACATTGCCTTTGAACACGCCCAGTAAATACCGGTAGGGGTAGCCGTGCCTCCAAATGAATGTATCAATCATCCGGTCACGCTGACGAACGGGCGCTGACAGGATATTTGGGTGGGTAAAGCCAATGATCTGGCGGGCGTAGGCTCTTATCAGCCGATACACCGATTTGTCTTGGGGCACGCTGGACAGTGAATCCAGGGTCAGTGGATGGGTGTCGTCCAGGCGTTTTGACCGTCGTGCATAAAAAATCACTTCCTCGATGTCCGGCAGGTCGAGCATGGGGATCCAGGACGCATGGCCACTTGACTCGATATACACGTCCTTGAGTGCCGGAGTGCTCATCTCCGGGAGCAGTTTGTAGCGCTCCAGATTGTCGTCAAGCGTTACTCGGCACCAGTTGCCATCGGCGTATAGGTATTTGGACGCGTTATTGTCGGTGTCGGTTATTTCAAATAGGCCGTTTTTGGCGATCCTTCCGCACTCATACCGTGTGTTGTCGGGGTTCACCCGATAGAGGGTTGCCGGCCTGTTGAGCTGTGATCGGACATAGTCATGGGCCCCGATGGAGAACAATTGTTCCCCATGCGCCAGCACTGGAGGATGAGGCCTCGCGCTGGCGGGCACGCTGTAAGGGACAAGGCTCCAGGTACTGCCTGGATAACCGGGAAGGGGTTGTGCCGAGGGCGTTTGATGCCCCAGAAAACGGTTGACCAGTACCGGATTGGAGGCAGGAACGCTGGGCCTGTAGTTTTGTAGGTCTTGCAGGGTCGGATGGTTCGAGGGTGGGCCGCTGACACCTCTTCTGACCCAGGGCGGCACATTGATTGCCGCGGTGGGGGGGCTGGTGGGCGGTAGTGGAGGCCTGCCGCCAGGTGGTGCAGGCAGGCGTGAAGACGTAGGGTGTTGACGCATGGCTGTTCTCCGTGATCGAAGTACCCTGTGCCCGGTCTTGGTTTGGAATTCAGGAATGCTGCAAACAGGCATACGCAACCTGCCAAGGCCATGGGGAGAAACAGGGGGGAGGATTAAATGGCAGCTTGAAGTTGCAGTTCGTTCGCTTGCAGCGGGCGGGTGTTGTCCTTGGATAAGGTCCATCCGTCATACTGAACGTCATAATAAATACGTTCTTGTGGATGCTGTCGGGCCGTTAACCCGTTAATCAATATGTACGACGCCACCAGTGGACTTTTTTGTCTGAGCTTACGCAGTTCAAGGTGGAGGTTTTCGATGGTCTGGTGGGCAGATGCGTTCATTTCATAAAGAAATGCCTTCGCGTGCCCAGGGCTGACTTCATATTTATGCCCGCAGGCAACGTAAATAATAATTCTGTCAGGTGTGCCCGTGGTCGAGGCTGTTTCAGGCATGACTATTTTTACTGTGCCAGCACTGATGGTTTTTCCATCGACGGTGACTTCCTGAAGCTGGGGAGGCCCTTGGGTCGTGAATATCCAGGTAGAGGGCTGTGCCTGGTCCGGGTATTGTGGCGATAAGTAGAGTGTCGTCCCGTTGTCTGGAAATACCTCATAAATTGCGCCTTTGCCTTTTAAACAATAAATGCCACCCCCCGAAAACGCCGGCAGTCGGATTGTTTGCGGGGTTGATTTGCAATGAATGCTTTTTGAAACTTGCGGGCGGACAAACGCGAACTTTCCGGCTCGAAATTGCAGATGCGCCTGACCGTCGTGGATCTTGTGGCCAGGGTATGAACGGTCGCTAAGGGTAAAGACGTAAGGTGTTGTGATGTTGCAGGATTGACCATCGGCCATGACGAGCAGCAAGCGACACAGGATACTGATGGGCGCAGCCTGAATACGGGTCCCCAATGTTCTGGCTCGGCCTTTTTCAGTGGCGTAGTTGGCGAGCATCAACTTTTTTCCGTCTTCAAAGGTAATGCTGAGTTTGAAGTTCTTATAGGTCAGCCGGTCATAGACACCACTGCTGTTTTTCGTGACGTGATAGCTATAACTTACACTTTCGATGTGTTCTTTCGGGTAGTCGACGTACAACGTGCAAGTGGCATCATCTTGCGCCGAGATGAACCGTACTGTTGTATGCATTGCACCGCGAGGAACATACAAGTTGGACTCACCATGAGCAGACAGTGCGTACTCGTGGTTGTTGACGATCGCCTGGAGTGCCTTCTCGGGGCCGTGGGCAATGAGTTGGACGGTTACGTTGTGATCGTCCGCCCCCTGCAGCTTTAAGGGGAGCACAGGGGAGAGCACATAGCCATCTTGGGTCATAAACACCAGTTTGGAGTTTTTCAGTACACGGCTGCCAGCCAGTGTCTCGTAGACGTTCATGATGATGATTTGTTGTTCAGCCAGGTCGCCATCGGCATCGCTCAATGCCGATACCACCAGGCTATTCTCGTGAAGGGTCCAACTCTGGATACGCTCAAAGGGCCATGCCATTTCCACGTGGCTGATTTCTTCTCCATCTTCATCGATACGCACTTCGCCGATGCCGTTGGCGATCACGTAGCGGTCCTGGCCTGCTCCACCATTGACCCGCGTGCCGTTCCCGGCGATCACCAGGGTGTTGTCGGCAGGGCCGGCGTCGATGGTGTCGTGGCCCATCGAGACGATCTGTTGCGTATCGAGCGCGCCTTTGACACGGCTGGAAGCGCCCGCGAGGGTCTGCACCTGCTCGATCGAGGAGAGCGTGGCCGTGAGTTGTGGGTAGAGGTCTGTAGCGCTGCGGTGCAGTTCGACACGCTGACGCTCCAGGTCGATGGTATAGCCTGCCCCGGAGGCACCACCTGGATGATGACCGGCAAATCTGAGCGTGTCGGTACCGCCTTCTCCCTGCAGGACGCTCAGATTCTGACGGGGTTCAATGCCATCGAGGGTGCCGTCCGGCACCGTGAAAATGAACTCATCGTTGTCCTGGCCTCCCGTCAGGTATTTGCGACCCTGGCCGTAGTGGAAGAAGTTGGGTTTATCGGGCAGGCCGGTGACAACGTCTTCTCCACCGCCCAATCTCCAGACGATAGCTTTCGTGGCCCCTTGGGTGCCAGGTACATAACCCGGCAGGTTGTCGAGGGGGAACGCAGCGGCATTGATCACGTCGTCGTCATCGTTGATCACCGGCTGGTCTTCCAGGGTGTACGGCGACTCTTGCTCACTCCAGCTCATCTTCCAGACTTTTGCCGGGCGCACGGTGACAGTGAACTTGCCGTTGACAATGCCTTCGACACTGTCTTTCAGCGTGGTCTCAAGCCATTCCCTGGCCTGGGCTTTCAACTGGGCGTTGTAACTGGCTGTGGTTTGAGCGATCAGGTATCGATGCATGACCTCTGTATCCAGCGGGCGTCTCCAGAACAACAACCACCCTGAACGCAGGCGCTCATGAGTACTGAGTTCGATGTAATCGTCGATGTCGTCAATCTTGCGGATGGCGCCGTAGATTTCGGCACCGATCACCAACAGGGCGGCTGCCACCAGCCCCAACGGCCCGGCAGCACCAAAACCCGCCAGTGCCGCTGCCCCCAGGCCTACCGTCAAGCCGATACTGACCAAATCAAACCCGGCGCTGACGTAATGGTCCATGGCCTCCTTGCCGTGTGCTTTGGCGGCAGCCTCGAACGAGGTTGTGGCGTTGTAGATATCAAACGGCAGTGTGAGTGCACTACCGATGGGCCCGGCACTGCGTCCCAGCCACTTACCGAGGCGACAGGCGGCAAAGCCTTTGAACAGGCTCGCGCTGTTTTTGATCAAGGCCTGCCCGGTTTTGCGCAGGCTCAGTTCCAGGGCCTGTGCAGTGAATTCAGCGGCGAGGCTGCCGAAGCCAATGATCGCGGTTGATTTCTCGCCTTCCTTGATCGCCCCGGCAATCGCGACGATTGCGCTGTAGTAACCGTAGGCCTGGAGGCCGTTGCCGGTCATGTCCATGCTGCGGCTCAATGGGGCATGGACCCAGTTGAAGTTGCCGCCAGTTGAGTGTGAAGTGTCTGGATTGAAGTGCTGAACCCGCTCCAGCAGACCGTTGAGTCTATTCATCAGCGTGGTCGGGGATGGATCGTCGATGCCCTTGATCAGCGCAGGTGCCGAGATCGAGCGCAACGACGCGAGGTCGAACAATAGCCCGGGCGAGCTCAGGTCCGTCGATAAATCAGATGTCTTGAAAACCTGTTCGACATCGGCGCTGGAGAAGCGGATGCCATCAATAAATGCTTGATCGACATCCGTCCCGCTCACATCACTGGCACTGAGCGCCCGGTCATCAATGCGTGCGCCCATCCGCGCAAGGGCTACCCGGCTGACGCTCAGATCGCCGATTGCCAGGGGGCCCATGCTGCGATCCAGGTCTGCCAACGGCCTTGTGGTGGGCCTTGCATCGTCAAGCGAGGGGGGAGTTTGGTTATCCGTGGTTGTCATGGCTATACCTTTTGGCATGAACGTCTGGTGACGTTTTGGCCATGTTGGAATAGCGCTGTCCCCCCATGGGGGTACCTAATTAACGAGCTTGCAGAACGAGTAATGTGCCGTTTGCAGGGCGCCTTTTGCTTGAAATCTGACTCGCGATACCGACAGCTCAGACTTCAGTAATCATCCCCGCGATCTGTCACATCCCGCTCCACCGGCCCTGCATCCGGGTCATATCCCACCGGGAATTTGCCCTTCAGCGTCCAGGCGAACGCAATGATCTCAGCGATGGTGCGGTACAACTCTTCAGGGATGCTGTCGCCCAACTCCATGCGCGCGAGCAACTTCACCAATTCGGCATTTTCATAAATCGGCACTTCATGTTCGCGCGCCAGTTTCAGGATGGCTTCGGCCAGGGCCTCATCGCCTTTGGCAGTCAGGGCGGGGGCGGCTTTGCCGTCGTATTTGAGGGCGATGGCCTGGCGTGGTGGGTTGGGGGTCTTCATGCGGTTTCATCCACCCAGCGTTGTTCCAGCCCGGTCTTGGGCCCCCGGGGCGGGGTGCCGAGGTGGCAGTCGAGGTCGCCGACATTGAGGCCCGACGACACCAGGCGCTCACGCAGGCTGCCCAGGTGGCTTTCGATCAGGCTGGCGGTAAACGGGCGGGTGGCCCACAGCTGGCTGGAGAGTTTGCCCTGGCTCAGTTGTGCCTGGACCTGCAGCGGGCCCAGGGGCTCCATGTCGAAGGCCAGTTCCACGCGCCACAGCATCTTCTTGGCGTCGCGTTCGATCTTGCGTTCTGGCTCGTCCTTGTCCGGCGCCGGCTCCTCACGCTGGAACTTGACCTGCAAGGGCACGATGTCCTGCAAGGTACGCATGGGGATTTCCAGTTGCCAGGTGGTTTGCAGGCGACCGTCGGCGGTGGTGCCGGTTTGTTCCAGGCTCGACAGTTGATGGCTCTGCAGGCGCGAGATGGCGCCGGCGGCCAGGCGCAGCAGGTTTTCCAGGCTGTTTTCACCGTCCAGGCGCTGCAGCAGGCGCTCGGGCAACGGGAAGCCGCCCGGCGTGGTGCGTGCACTCACCTGGCCGAGGGTACCCAGTGGGCTGCGGACAAAGCTGGGCAGCATCTGCGCCAGGGTATTGGCGGCCAGGATCGCGTTGAGGTTGGTGCTGGCGGGCAGGGCGGGTAGCAATTCGTTGACCAGGCGCAGCAGGCTGCCTTTCATGTCCAGCGGCGGCACTTGCGGGTTTTGCCCGGCCAGCAGCTTGGCTTCGAGGAACACGCCGCTGTTGTACAGCAACTGCGCCAGCACCTTGGGATTGCTGACCTGCGCCACATCCGGCAGCCCGGCAAGCAGGCGGTCGACGGCGGCGCGCAACTGCGCCGAGGTGTCATTGGGCACGTTTTTCAAGGCCGTGAGCAGGCCTTCCAGCGAGCCCTGGCGGCTTTGCTGGGCGGCCAGTTGCTGGCTGACTGCCAGTTGATCGCGCAGCCCGCTCAGGGGCACGAAATCCAGGGTCTGCGCGCCCTGCACCACGGCACTGAGCAAGCTGCCGACGCGCAGCGGCTGCGGGCTTTCCAGGCTCAGGGTGGTGCCGCTCAGGGCGTTATTGAGCACCGCTACCAGCGAGCGGTACAGCGCCGGCTGCCCGGCGCCCTGGGGCAGCATCTGCGAGGTCAGCACCTTGGCTTGCAACAAGGTGCCCACGGGCAATTGGGTGGTGTCGATGCGGGTCAGGGCGGCGACATTGGCGCTGAGGGCCTGTTGCAGGCTGATCGCCAGGTCTCCCGACGCCGTCTGGCTCACCGCGACGTTGCTGCCCAGGGGCAGCGGCTGGCTGCTCGCAGCCTGCACCAGGGTTTGCCGGCCACCGTCGAGGGTCAGCTTGAGCAACAGCTGAAAGGCTTCACCGCCTTGCTTGAGCGCAAGCACCTCGGCGTTCACGGTTTTGCCGGCGTCGATCAACCCTGCCTGAGGCTCCAGCAGTTTCAGCAGTTCTCCCACCGCAGGCGCAGGCCTGGGCCCGGTGGCTGGTAGTGGGGGGAGGGTCGGTAGGTTGATGTCACCGGTCATCGTGGCCGCGGTCTCAAGGAAATTGCCCTCTTTAGAGTAGGACATCGCATGTATAATGCCGCCCGTCTGCAAAGAGCGGGTCAAAAACATCACAACTGATTGATCCAGCTCTCTAAAACAGGCCGCCAATGCAGTTATTGTGCATCTCTTTAACGGCCGCTCCACCGCCGACTTGAACCGTAAAGGCCCGCGATCTTGTGACCAGTCCACTACTTGAAGCCGTTGCGCTTGCCTGTGAGCGAGACCTGCGGATGCTGTTCGAACACCTCGAACTGCGTCTGGCGGGCGGCGATATGGTGCAGATCAGTGGGCCCAACGGCAGTGGCAAGACCAGTCTTCTGCGCCTGCTGGCCGGCCTGATGCAGCCGACGGCGGGGCAGGTACGCCTCAATGGCAAGCCGCTGCACGAACAACGCACGGAGCTGGCGCGCAACCTGGTGTGGATCGGCCACGCTGCCGGGATCAAGGATGTGCTGACGGCTGAAGAAAACCTCAGCTGGCTCAGCGCCCTGCATCACCGGGCCACGCGCGAGTCTATCTGGCAGGCCCTGGCCGCCGTGGGCCTGAAGGGCTTCGAAGACGTTCCCTGCCATACCCTGTCGGCCGGCCAGCAACGTCGGGTGGCCCTGGCCCGCCTGTATCTGGATGGACCGCCGCTGTGGATCCTCGACGAACCCTTCACCGCCCTCGACAAACAGGGGGTGGCGCAGCTCGAAGAACACCTGGCCCGGCACTGTGAGCAGGGCGGCATGGTGGTCCTCACCACCCATCACACCTTGACCCGCCTGCCCGCCGGTTACCGTGACCTGGACCTGGGGCGGTGGTCGGTATGAGTGTGTTTGCCTTGTTGGTGGCCCGTGAGGCCCGTTTGCTGTGCCGTCGCCCGGCCGAGTTGGCCAACCCGCTGGTGTTCTTCGCCATTGTCATCGCGTTGTTCCCTTTGGCGGTTGGTCCCGAGACTAAACTGTTGCAAACCTTGTCTCCGGGACTGGTGTGGGTAGCGGCACTTTTGTCCGTCCTGCTCTCGCTGGACGGGCTGTTTCGCAGTGATTTTGAAGATGGTTCCCTTGAGCAGTGGGTCCTTTCGTCGCACCCCCTGCCTCTTCTGGTACTGGCCAAGGTACTGGCACACTGGGCCTTTTCCGGCCTGGCGCTGGTCCTGCTCGCGCCGTTGCTGGCAATGATGTTGGGCCTGCCTTTTGAATGCCTGCCCGTGTTGCTGGCCTCGTTGTTGCTGGGCACCCCGGTGCTGAGCCTGCTGGGGGCCGTGGGCGCAGCGCTGACCGTGGGCCTCAAGCGTGGGGGGCTGTTGCTGGCCTTGCTGATTTTGCCTTTGTATATCCCGGTGTTGATCCTGGGCAGCGGTGCCTTGCAAGCCGCGCTCATGGGCATGCCGGCGACCGGTTACCTCTTGTGGCTTGGCAGCCTGACCGCCCTGGCGGTAACCCTGACACCCTTTGCTATAGCGGCCGGCCTGAAGATCAGCGTCGGCGAATAATGAGGTCTGATCCAGTGTTTTCACTGAGTCAGTAAAGACCCTAAGCTTCTTGCCACGACAAGAAGCAACCGTGATGGAAACAGCAATGAACTGGACCTGGTTTCACAAGCTCGGCTCGCCCAAGTGGTTCTATGGCATCAGCGGCAAGATGCTGCCCTGGCTGGCCGCCGCCGCCTTCCTGCTGATCGGCATCGGCCTGGTCTGGGGCCTGGCCTTCGCACCGCCGGACTATCAGCAAGGCAACAGCTTTCGCATTATCTATATCCATGTTCCCGCCGCGCTGCTGGCCCAGTCCTGCTACGTGATGCTGGCGGTGTGCGGCGTCGTCGGGCTGGTGTGGAAGATGAAGCTGGCCGATGTCGCCCTGCAATGCGCAGCGCCCATCGGTGCATGGATGACGGCCGTAGCGCTGCTGACCGGAGCAATCTGGGGCAAGCCGACCTGGGGGGCGTGGTGGGTCTGGGATGCGCGATTAACGTCCATGCTGATCCTGCTGTTCCTGTACTTCGGTCTGATTGCCCTGGGCAACGCGATCAGCAATCGTGACAGCGCCGCCAAGGCCTGTGCGGTGCTGGCGATTGTCGGCGTGATCAATATCCCGATCATCAAATACTCGGTGGAGTGGTGGAACACCCTGCACCAGGGCGCCACCTTCACCCTCACCGAAAAGCCGGCAATGCCCGTGGAAATGTGGGCGCCGCTGCTGCTGATGGTCCTGGGGTTCTATTGCTTCTTCGGCGCGGTGCTGCTGATGCGCATGCGCCTCGAAGTGCTCAAGCGTGAAGCCCGCGCCAGCTGGGTCAAGGTCGAAGTGCAAAACAGCCTGGGAGCCCGTGGATGAGTTTCGCCTCTTTCAGTGATTTTCTCGCCATGGGCCACCACGGCCTGTACGTCTGGACCGCCTATGGCATCAGCCTGGCCGTCCTGGCCCTGAACGTTGTTGCGCCGATCCTGGCCCGCAAGCGTTACCTGCAACAAGAGGCGCGTCGTCTGCGCCGGGAGACCGATAAGTGAATCCGCTGCGTAGAAAGCGTCTGTTGATCATCCTTGCCATCCTGGTGGGCGTCGGCGTTGCCGTGGGCCTGGCCTTGAGTGCCTTGCAGCAGAACATCAACCTGTTCTATACCCCGACCCAGATCGCCAACGGCGAGGCGCCGCAAGACACGCGCATCCGGGCCGGCGGCATGGTCGAGGCCGGTTCCCTCAAGCGCTCCGGCGACTCCCTGGACGTGACCTTCGTGGTCACCGACTTCAACAAATCCGTGACCATCGCCTACCGCGGCATCCTCCCGGACCTGTTCCGCGAAGGGCAGGGCATCGTTGCCCTCGGCAAGCTCAACGCCCAGGGCGTGGTCGTGGCCGATGAAGTGCTGGCCAAGCACGATGAAAAATACATGCCGCCGGAAGTGACCAAGGCCCTGAAAGAAAGCGGCCAATCCGCGCCAACCCCAGCCAAGGAAGGTTAAGCGATGACCTCTACATTGTTTGTTCCCGAGTTGGGCCAGCTGGCGATGATCCTTGCCCTGTGCTTTGCCATCGTCCAGGCCATCGTGCCGCTGCTGGGCGCCTGGCGCGGCGATCGCTTGTGGATGAGCCTGGCGCAGCCAGCGGCCTGGGGCCAGTTCGCGTTCCTGGCGTTCGCCTTCGGTTGCCTGACCTATGCCTTCATGATCGATGACTTTTCCGTTGCCTATGTTGCCAGCAACTCCAACAGCGCCTTGCCCTGGTACTACAAGTTCAGCGCCGTCTGGGGTGCCCACGAGGGCTCCCTGCTGTTGTGGGCCCTGATCCTCGGCGGTTGGACCTTTGCCGTGTCGGTGTTCTCCCGGCAGTTGCCGCAAGTGATGCTGGCGCGGGTGCTGGCGGTGATGGGCATGATCAGCATCGGTTTCCTGCTGTTCCTGATCATGACCTCCAACCCGTTCGAGCGGATTCTGCCGCAGATCCCCGTGGACGGTCGCGACCTCAACCCGTTGCTGCAGGACATCGGCCTGATCGTCCACCCGCCGATGCTGTACATGGGCTATGTCGGTTTTTCCGTGGCCTTCGCCTTTGCCATCGCCGCCTTGCTCGGTGGGCGTCTCGATGCGGCCTGGGCGCGCTGGTCGCGGCCATGGACCATTGTCGCCTGGGCCTTCCTCGGCATTGGCATCACCCTGGGCTCGTGGTGGGCCTACTACGAACTCGGCTGGGGCGGCTGGTGGTTCTGGGACCCGGTGGAAAACGCCTCCTTCATGCCCTGGCTGGTGGGCACGGCGCTGATCCACTCCCTGGCCGTCACGGAAAAACGTGGCGTGTTCAAGAGCTGGACCGTGTTGCTGGCCATCGCCGCCTTCTCCCTGAGCCTGCTGGGCACCTTCCTTGTGCGTTCCGGCGTGCTGACCTCGGTGCATGCGTTCGCTGCCGACCCTGAGCGCGGCGTGTTTATCCTGATCTTCCTGCTGTGTGTGGTGGGCGGCTCGCTGACCCTGTTCGCCCTGCGCGCGCCGGTGGTCAAGAGCCAAGTGGGCTTTAACCTGTGGTCGCGGGAAACCCTGCTGCTGGGCAACAACCTGGTACTGGTGGTCGCCGCCTCGATGATCCTGCTGGGCACCTTGTATCCGCTGGTACTCGATGCCCTGACCGGCGCCAAGCTTTCGGTCGGCCCGCCCTATTTCAACGCCTTGTTCATCCCGCTGATGGGCCTACTGATGGTGGTGATGGCCATTGGCGTGCTGGTGCGCTGGAAAGATACCCCGGTCAAATGGCTGCTGGGCATGCTGACCCCGGTGCTGCTGGGCAGTGCCGCCTTGTCGGTGATTGCCGGGATTGCCTACGGCGACTTCAACTGGGCAGTGCTCGCCACCTTTATGCTCGCGGCCTGGGTGTTGCTGGCCGGCGTGCGCGATATCGTCGACAAGACCCGGCACAAAGGCCTGATCAAGGGCCTGCCGACCCTGACCCGCAGCTACTGGGGCATGCAGATCGCCCATATCGGCATCGCCGTGTGCGCCCTGGGCGTGGTGTTGTCCAGCCAGAACAGCGCCGAGCGCGACCTGCGCCTGGCCCCTGGCGAGTCCATGGACCTGGCCGGCTACCAGTTTGTCTTTGAAGGCGCCAAGCACTTCGAAGGCCCGAACTTCACTTCCGACAAAGGCACCGTGCGCGTGGTGCGCAACGGCAAGCAAATCGCCGTGCTGCACCCGGAAAAACGCCTGTACACCGTCCAGAGCTCGATGATGACCGAAGCCGGGATCGACGCCGGGTTCACCCGTGACCTTTACGTGGCGCTGGGTGAACCGTTGGGTGACGGCGCCTGGGCTGTGCGCGTGCACGTCAAGCCGTTCGTGCGCTGGATCTGGTTCGGCGGCCTGTTGACCGGTTTCGGCGGGTTGCTGGCAGCGATGGACCGGCGTTACCGGGTCAAGGTCAAGAGCCGGGTGCGTGAAGCCCTCGGCATGCAAGGAGCGGCGGTATGAAGCGTGGGTTGATGGTATTGCCGCTGGCGGTGTTTCTGGTGGTCGCGGTGTTTTTGTACCGGGGCCTGTACCTGGACCCGGCCGAGCTGCCGTCGGCGATGATCGGCAAGCCGTTCCCGGCGTTCTCGCTGCCGACGGTGCAGGGCGACAAGACCCTGACCCAGGCCGACCTGATCGGCAAGCCGGCCCTGGTCAACGTGTGGGCCACCTGGTGCATCTCGTGCCGCGTGGAACATCCGGTGCTGAACAAGCTGGCCGAGAATGGCGTGGTGATCTACGGCATCAACTACAAGGACGACAATGCGGCGGCCTTGAAGTGGCTGGCCGAATTCCACAACCCGTACCAGTTGGATGTACGTGATGAAGACGGCAACCTGGGCCTGAACCTGGGCGTCTACGGTGCCCCGGAAACCTTCTTTATCGACGCCAAGGGTGTGATTCGCGACAAGTTCGTCGGCGTGATCGACGAAGTGGTCTGGCGCGAGCAACTGGCGGCCAAGTACCAGGCCCTGGTGGATGAGGCCAAGCCATGAAGCGCTGGTTGAGCGCCGCAGTATTGGCCCTGGGCCTGGTGGGCCTGGCCCAGGCTGCCATCGACACCTATGAGTTCGCCCGGGATAGCGACCGCGAGCGTTTTCGCGAGCTGACCAAGGAACTGCGCTGCCCCAAGTGCCAGAACCAGGACATTGCCGACTCCAATGCGCCGATTGCCGCCGACCTGCGCAAAGAGATTTTTCGCATGCTGGGCGAGGGCAAGGACAATCAGCAGATCATCGACTTCATGGTGGATCGCTACGGTGACTTTGTCCGCTACAAGCCGGCGCTGACCGGCAAGACCGCCTTGCTCTGGTTTGGCCCCGCCGCCCTGTTGCTGGGTGGCCTGGTGGTCATGGCCATGATCGTCCGCCGTCGTCGCGCGGCGCCTACCGATGGCTTTGACGCACTGTCTCCCCAAGAGCGCCAACGCCTCGACCAACTGCTGGACAAAAAAACTGATGATTGATTTCTGGCTCGCAGCTGGCCTGCTGCTCCTGGTTGCCTTGAGTTTCCTGTTGATCCCGGTGCTGCGCGTGCGTCGCGCCCAACGTGAAGAAGACCGCACCGCGCTGAACGTCGCGTTGTATCAGGAACGTGTCGCCGAACTGCAAACCCAACAAAACGAAGGCGTGCTTAACGCGGCACAACTCGACACCGGCCGCGCCGAAGCTGCCCGGGAACTGTTGGCGGATACCGAAGGCGTGGAAAAACCCCGCGAATCGCGCCTGGGCAAGCCATTGCCACTACTGGCAGCGGTGTTGGTGCCCGTACTGGGCCTGGCGCTGTACCTGCATTACGGCGCCATCGACAAGGTGGAACTGACCCGCGAATTCGCCCAGCCGCCGGTCTCCCTTGCAGACATGACCCAGCGTCTGGAACGGGCTGCTGCGGCGCAACCGGACTCGGCCGAAGGCCTGTACTTCCTGGGGCGCGCCTACATGGCCCAGGACCGTTCGGCCGACGCGGCCAAGGTCTTTGAGCGCGCCGTGGCCCTGGCCGGCCGTCAGCCAGAATTGCTGGGGCAGTGGGCCCAGGCACAGTACTTTGCCAACAACAAACAGTGGTCGCCCCAGCTTCAGGCCCTGACCGACGAAGCACTGAAGCTTGACCCCAAAGAAGTCACCAGCCTCGGCCTGCTGGGCATCGCCGCCTTTGAAGGCCAGCGTTACCAGGACGCCATCGATTACTGGAACCGCCTGTTGGCCCAACTGCCGGAGCAGGACAGCTCCCGCGCAGCGCTGCAAGGCGGTATCGATCGTGCGGCAGAGAAGTTGAAGGAGGGGGGAGGTGCCGTCGCCCCGACCGTCAAGACTGCCGTGATGAGCGTGCGTGTGGACCTCGCGGCCGACGTCAAAGCCAAGGCGCTGCCGACTGACAGCGTATTCATCTTCGCCCGTGCCGTTTCCGGCCCGGCGGCGCCACTGGCTGCCAAGCGCGTGACCGTGGCCGACCTGCCGGTGACCGTCGAACTGGGCGATGCCGACGCGATGATGCCGCAGTTGAAACTGTCCAACTTTCCCGAAGTCCAACTGGTTGCGCGCATCTCACGGGCCGGTCAACCGACTGCCGGCGAGTGGATTGGCCGCAGTCAACCCCTGGCCAGCAGTACCACGGCGACCCAGCAGTTGACCATCGACAGCCCGGATCCATAATTTCGAGGAACCCCCCATGACCGCCATCGCTCGTATCACCCTGCTCAGCCTGGTATTGGGCTTGAGCGCTTGCGCGGTTCATCGGCCACCTCCTGCCCCTACGGGCCCGACCATCCCACCGTCGGGCCCATCGACCCAGCCGAGCAGCAAACCCAGCGGCCCGGTCACCGCGCCGCCGAAGGCCCTGCCCAGCAAGTCCCCGACCTTCGCCCCGCCGCCTGGCGCTGCCAGCCACTGGGACGGCAAGATGCAGGTGTACGTGCTGGACGAACAACCGGACACCTTCTACCGCCAGCGTACCTACTACCGCTGGAGCAACGGCTGGAGCCGCTCCATCAGCCCCAACGGGCCATGGGAAGAAACCAATGTGCAGGGCGTGCCGCCGGGGTTGAGCAAGCAGTATGCGCAATGACACAAGGCGACCTTCGGGTCGCCTTTTTCATGGTTGCTGAAAACACTGCTGCCCAATCAACGCAGATCAACTGTAGGAGCGGGTTTATCCGTCACTACTGCGGTGCAGCAGCGCCAGTACTTGCTTGAGGCTGGAGCCGGGAGCCTTCAAGATGCTCGCGGATGGCTGGATGTACTTTCCAGTGGCCCCGCTGCATGCAGTTGGTGGTCCAACAAGTCTGGCGACAAGCCAAGAGGGTGTTTTGATGGCGGGCAGGTTGATCTATCTCATCGGGCCATCGGGTTCGGGCAAGGACAGCCTGTTGGAGGCGGCGCGGGTGCCATTGGCCGAGCGCGGCTGCCGCATTGTGCGGCGGGTCATCACCCGGTCGGCAGAAGCGGTGGGCGAGGCCGCCCAGGGCGTAAGCCCCGCACAGTTCGCTGCGCTGGTGGCCGAAGGCGCCTTTGCTTTGAGCTGGCATGCCAATGGCCTGTCTTATGGCATTCCACGGCAGATCGACGACTGGCTGGCGGCCGGCGACGATGTGTTGGTCAACGGCTCTCGTGGCCACCTGGCGCAGACCCGCGCGCGTTATCCAACGCTACAGGTGGTGCTGCTGACCGTGGACCAGGCAGTGTTGCGCCAGCGCTTGCTGGCGCGGGGCCGTGAGTCGGAGGTGGAAATAGACGCGCGCCTGGCGCGCAATGCACAGTTCAGCGAAAGCCTGAAGGCCGCGCCAGGGGTGTTCCTGCTGGACAACTCCGGGCCATTGGCGCGCACCGTTGAGCAGTTGCTCGGAGGCCTGGGCGACGGGCAGTCGGCAGGATCCAGAGCGTGCTGACGTCAGACGCTTACTGGTGAAGATACCCTGGACACACTCAAGAACCGCACCAGCGCCACCAGCGGGAACAGGCTGCCGACGGCAATCACGCCCAGCCAGCCGCCATGTTCGTACACACTGCTGGCAATCGCCGAGCCGAAGGCGCCGCCGATAAAAATGCTGGTCATGTACAGCGCGTTCAAGCGGCTGCGGCTGTGGGCATCGAGGGCGTAGATGGTCCGCTGGCCGAGGACCATGTTCATCTGCACGCAGAAGTCCAGGACCACACCGGTCACCGCCAGGCCAATCACGCTGTAGAGCGGGTGGATAAACGCCGGCAGGAAACTCAGTGCGGCAAACAGCATCGCCAGCAGTGAAGCGCGGTAAGTATGGCCGGCATCGGCCAGGCGCCCGCTGATAGGGGCAGCCATGGCACCGAGGGCACCGACCAGGGCAAACAGTGCAATCTCACTTTGGCTCAGGCCGTGGTTACGCGACAGTTCCAGGGGCACGGCGGTCCAGAACAGGCTGAAGGAGGCAAACAGGCAGCCTTGGTAGAACGCCCGTTGCCGCAACAGAGGTTGCTCGCGCAGCAGCGTGCCCAGGGAACGCAGCAACTGGCCATAGCTGGCGCTGTGATCTGGCTGGCGCTTGGGCACGGTCAACAGCAGTACCAGGCTGATCAGGGCCATCATCGCCGCCGCCGCCATGAACATCGCGCGCCAGCCGAAGTGGTCCGCCACCAGGCTGGACACCGGACGCGCCAGCAGGATGCCCAGCAACAGGCCACCCATGATGCTGCCGACCACCCGGCCACGGGATTCGGCGGGCGCCAGGTGCGCGGCCAGGGGAATCAGGATCTGCACGGACACCGAGCTGAAGCCGATCAGCAACGACACCAGCAGGAAAAGGTTCGGCTGCTCGGTAAATGCCGCGCCCAGCAGGCTGGCGATGGCAACCACGGTGGTGGTGATCATCAGCCGGCGATTTTCCAACAGGTCACCCAGCGGCACCAGGAAGAACAGGCCCAGGGCATAGCCGATCTGGGTCAGGGACACGATCAGGCTGGCCATGGTGGGCGTCAGGCCGATATCCGGGGCGATCAGTTCAATGATCGGTTGCGCGTAGTAGATGTTGGCGACAATGGCGCCGCAGCAGAACGCGAACAGCAGCACCATGCCACGGGTCAGGGTGGCGGTCGCGGGCGGGGTAGCGGTCATGGTGTTCTCGTTAGAGCGGGGAAGGAGGATGTGCAGGGTAAAGGGTCGGCTGGGGACGGAGTAGAGTGTTACTAATAATTTCGGTCATGTCTGGCATTGATGCCTTGCGCGCAAGCCAATGTGGGAGCGGGCTTGTGTGGGAGCGGGCTTGCTCGCGAATGCGGTGGGTCAGACAAATAGTTTTTGACTGATACACCCCCTTCGCGAGCAAGCCCGCTCCCACACAAGCCAGCTCCCACATTCAGTTACTGGCCGTTGTAGATCTGGTCGAACACCCCGCCATCATTGAAGTGGGTCTTCTGCACGGTGCGCCAGTCACCAAAGGTCTTCTCCACCGACAGGAAGTCGACTTTCGGGAAGCGGTCGGTGTACTTGGCCAGTACCTTCGGGTCCCGTGGGCGCAGGTAGTTGTTGGCCGCGATTTCCTGGCCTTCTGCCGACCACAGGTATTTCAGGTAGTCATCGGCCACGGCACGGGTGCCTTTTTTATCGACCACTTTGTCGACGACCGACACCGGCGGTTCGGCTTCGGCAGAGACGCTTGGGTAGACCACCTCGAACTGATCACGGCCGAATTCACGGGCAATCATTTCTGCTTCGTTCTCAAAGGTCACCAGCACGTCACCGATCTGGTTGGTCATGAAGGTGGTGGTGGCGGCACGGCCACCGGTATCGAGCACCGGTGCTTGCTTGAACAGCTTGCCGACAAAATCCTTGGCCTTGTTTTCATCGCCGCCGTTCTTCAGGACATAGCCCCAGGCCGACAGGTAGGTGTAGCGCCCGTTACCGGAGGTCTTGGGGTTGGGGACGATCACCTGCACACCGTCCTTGAGCAGGTCCGGCCAGTCTTTCAGGGCCTTGGGGTTGCCCTTGCGCACGATAAACACCGTGGCGGAAGTAAACGGCGCGCTGTTGTTTGGCAGGCGGGTGACCCAGTTGTCCGGCACCAGTTTGCCGTTGTCCGCCAGGGCGTTGATATCGGTGGCCATGTTCATGGTGATCACGTCAGCCGGCAGGCCATCGATGACCGAGCGTGCCTGTTTGCTGGAGCCGCCGAAGGACATCTGCAAGGTCAGCTTGTCGTCCGGGTGCTCGGCTTGCCAGTGCTTCTGGAACGCGGCGTTGTAATCCTTGTAGAAGTCGCGCATCACGTCATAGGAGACGTTGAGCAGGGTGGTCGAGGCGGCCTGGGCGCCGACAGACAGGGCAAGGCCGGCGGCCAGGAGAGAAGCGCTAACGAGTTTTTTCACTGCTCATTCCTTGTTGTTCGAGAAGGTAGTGGCTTATAGCCCACGACTATAGCCGGGGCGACATAGACGCTTAAAGATTAAAAAGAACTTTGCTTATTCCACTTTCGGATAGAGCCCGTTGCCGCAACGTGAACAGAAGGCCGCGTTGGGTTCGTGGCTGTTTTTCTTGCATACCGGGCAATCGTGTTGCAGTTGCTCACCGCGCATGGCGTGGGCCAGCTCGGCGGTAAAGATCCCGGTGGGCACGGCGATGATCGAGTAACCGGTGATCATCACCAGCGACGAAATCACCTGGCCCAGCGGGGTCTTGGGCACGATATCGCCAAAACCCACGGTGGTCAGGGTCACGATGGCCCAGTAGATGCCCTTGGGGATGCTGGTAAAGCCATGCTCCGGGCCTTCGATCACGTACATCAGGGTGCCGAACACGGTCACCAGGGTGCAGACGCTGACCAGGAACACCACGATCTTCTGCTTGCTGCCGCGCAGCGCCGACATCAAGTAGTTGGCTTGCTTGAGGTACGGGCTCAGCTTGAGCACGCGGAAGATCCGCAGCATGCGGATGATGCGGATAATCAGCAGGTACTGGGCGTCGCTGTAGTACAGGGCAAGGATGCCGGGGACGATCGCCAGCAAGTCCACCAGCCCATAGAAACTGAAGGCGTAGCGCAACGGCTTGGGCGAGCAATACAGGCGCAGGCCGTACTCGATGAGGAAGATCAGCGTGAAGCCCCATTCGATATAGGCCAGCACGTTGGCGTAGTTCTGGTGCACTTGGTCGATGCTGTCGAGCATCACGACCACCAGGCTGGCGAGGATGATCAGCAACAGGAGGCCGTCGAAGCGGCGCCCGGCTGCCGTGTCGCTCTGGAAGATCATCACATAGAGCCGCTGGCGCCAGTCGTTGTTGCTGTCCATGAAGTTCGCCTGAATCGAAGATCTGCGAAGCCTAGGGGGATTCAAGCGGGCTGTCCATATTGGCCCTGTGCCGCAGGCGCAGGGTGGCGCGCACCAGCCAGCAGGCCAGGATAAACGGCGCGGTCAGCGGCGCCAGGTGCAGGCTGGCGAAGCCCGGGGTGAGGAGGACTGCCAGGAGAATCCCGAGCAAGGGCAGCCAGGGTTGGCGCCGATAATGGCTCAGAGCCAGGGCGGCAAGCGCCGGGTTATAGCTGTGCAGGCCGAGCAGGGCGCCGGCGCGGTCGTCGAGCAGCAGGCCCAGGACCACGCCGCAACAGGCGCCGAGCATGGCCCACAGCGCTGCACGAGGGCTGGCCAGCAGCAGGCCAAGGGCGATCAGCAGGCCGGCCAGCGGTTGGTCCAGCAGCACGACCTGCC